>WBZR01000419.1_pt1 | contig 69125 bp, 51 predicted proteins | sample 5204231 | NCBI WGS metagenome assembly WBZR01 (sample SAMN12412403, study PRJNA552823) | activated sludge metagenome | isolation source: activated sludge from anammox sidestream of wastewater treatment plant... | place: USA: Virginia | collected 2017-08 | reverse complement strand
AGGAGTCGCTGGAGCGGGTTCGGCTGCTGGAAGAGGACGGGCGCTGGGCAGATGCGGCGAAGCAGCTTCAATTCATCGGGCGAAAATTCGGCGGGCATGTGGTTACGCAGTTGGCGGGGCGATATGTCGCGATTCGGACTCATGTGAATCGCCGCATCGCGGGATGGCCTGCGGAGGGGCTCGCTGCGTATCGGGCGGCGTTTGAGTCGGCGGCGGCATCGCGCCTGGCGTCGGTGCGCAGTGGCAAGGATCCTCGCGAGTATCTGCTGGTCGCGGATGAGTATTTTGCGTGCAAGGTCGGGGCCGAGGCGCTTGATCTGGCGGCGCAGTTGTTGATCGAGCGCGGCGACTTTCAGCAGGCTCGAGAGGGGTATCAACTCTTGCTGGAGGCTCATCCCGATCGCGAGCATCAGGCGGCTTGGCGGGTGAAGTTGGCGACTGCGGCGGCACTGGGTGGTGAACCGGCCGAACTGGAGGCGGAGGCAAAGGCCGAAGCGTCGGGGTCGGCTGAAGTTTCGTGGATGGGACGAGTTCAGACGGCGGGCGCGTTCGCGCGCGAGCGGCTGGAAGAATTGAGGCGTCAGGTCGATGGTCGAGCCGAAGGAGCGGTCGGGGCGACGACGGCGCCTCAGCTTGGCGCGGATAATCATCGCCGGGGATTCTTCGCGGCGACTTCGACGCCGGAAGCGCGGCTGTGGAAGGTTGAGATTGCCGGTCCGTTGTTTGAGGGCGAGGGTAAGTCTTCGATTCTGGACGATCCGCCGCTTGCGGAGACTTTTGCGAGGGCGCTGCAGAGCGGGAAGCTGGTCAATACCATTCCGGTGACGGGCGGGGGACTCGTCTATTACCACGACGGGCGCAAAGTCTGGGCGATCGATCCGGCGAGATCAGATTCGGTGGTTTGGACGTTCGGCGCAGAGGACGCGACGCTGTCTTCGTGGTGGCTGCACGAGGATTCGGTCGCGCCGCTGAGCACGGCGCTGTATGCCGACGGACGACTGTACGTCAGTGTGCTCGATGTGCGCGTTGGAGCTGGGGACAAGACGGAACCGGCGGGGCACGGGCACTGCGTGGTTTGTCTAGACGCGGCGACGGGACGATTGATCTGGCGAAATGATCTTGATGCGTTTCACTCGGAGTTTGAAGAGGCCGAGCTGGATGGTTCGCCGATTCTGCACAACGGCGATTTGTTTGTCGTCGGGAGGCGGAGGAAGTCGTTCGGGTTTGAGGCGTGTTATCTTTTGCGGCTTAAGCCTGAAGACGGACGGCTGACTTCGATGATTCATTTGGCGGAGGCGGCGACGGGCAGTTATGGCTATCGGCGGGCGACGGTTTCGTTGCCGGCGGCGTCGGGGGATTTGGTGTTTGTGCAGACCAACCTCGGAGCGATCGCCGCGGTGTCGACGGCGCTGGATCGGGTCGCGTGGATTTACACCTATCGAACCTCCGCCGATCAGGGGGGCGATCCCCTTTGGCCGGAGCGGGGCGGGCGGGCGATTCGGTCGTGGAATTATCAGCCGGTCATGGTTTGGCGCGACGCGATTGTGTGCATGCCGCTGGATACGACGGGTGTGTTTGTGCTTGGCCAGCGAGCGGGTGAACTTCGCGAGCCGATCGGCGGCGAAGTGTTGCACGCTCCGCAGATGCTGCTGGGGATTGCCGCGGATCGGCTCTATGTGGTGGGCAACGAGGTCGCTTGTTATGACCTTTCGGCTCGACGGGTCGTGTGGCAGAGGCCTTTTGAGCTCGGTCAACTCAATGGTCGAGGTTGTCTCACTGAAACGAGCCTCATGATCCCGATGGATCGGGCGCTTCTGACGTATCCGCTGGATGGGGGGAAGGCGCAGGTTCTTCCGTGGAAGATCGGCGAGGCGGGCAATCTGGTGCCGTTTGGTGATCAGGTCATTGTTGCGCCGCCGGGCATGGTTTACGGGTTTTCCGATCGCGCCAACGTCTTTGACATGCTGACGCGGCGCGAGGCGGAGCGTCCGGATGATGCGGCGCCGTGCATGGCGCTGGCGGAACTGGCGCTTAACAGCGGCCAGTATGAGCGCGGTTTGGCGTCGGTGGAGGAGGCGGTTCGGCGGGTGGGTGGATTCGCCAGACTGACGGATGACGCAACGCGGCGCAGGCTGTTTGATCAACTAATGGGTTTCGCGACGATGCTGGATGCGCCGGATTCGCGCGGCGGCAAGGGGCCGGCTGCGACTGAAGCAGCGATCGCGTTATTTGAAATGGCGGGGCAATGTGCGCCTGGGCCTGAAGACTATGTACGGCAGAGATTTCGACTGGCGGGGGTGCTGGCCGGCGCCGGCCGAGCGGCTGAGGCGGTTGGTTCGTATCAGCGGGTGCTGGGTGATCCGACGCTGCGGCGATTGACCGTTCGGTTGACCGTGCCGCTGACGCTTCAGGGGCTTGTGGGTGAGTCACGTTCGGCGGAGGCGGCGGAGATGTCGGTCCTGGCGCCGATGGAGTCTGTCGTGGCCGGGGCGCATGCGGCCGATGCGATTGAGCGGTTGATTGCCGCGCACGGTGCGTCGGTATATGCGGCGGTGGAGGCCCAGGCTGCGAATCGGCTGAAGATCGCGGAGGCGGATGCGGACGCGGCGCGGATTCTGGAGGTGGCGGAGTCGTTTCCCAACGGCGCGGTCGCGACAGCTGCCTATGCCGCGCACGCGGACTTGCTGCGCGGGAAGGGGCAGTTCGAGGCGGCTTCGCGGTCATTTCGCCGGGTGCTGGAGAAGAGGAACTTTGAAGGCCGGGCATCGGTGATTTGTCGCTATGTCGAATGTCTCGTTGCGGCCGGGCGGACTTCGGACGCCGTGGAGTGGATCGACAGGCTGGAGCGCGACTATCCGCGGTTTGAACCACGACACTCGGGTCGGCGGGTGAGCAGTGCGGCGTATGGGCGGATGGTGCTGGGCGATGAGCGTTTCGGCGAACCGCGACACTCGGCGCGGCCGGGTGCGGGCCGCGAGACTTACAAGCGACTCTTTGCTGAGAAGGCGGTCGTGCTCGATCCGGTGTTTGACGATCTGCCGCATACGACATGGGACTCGATGCTCGTGGCCGTGGGTGGACAGGTTGAGGCGCGGCATGCGGTAACGGGGCGCGGACTTTGGCCGCGGCCGCTGGCTACGAAGTCGCTGCCGAGTCTATTGGGAATGGACGCGTCGCGGTTCATTCTCTCGACGCCGTGGCGCATTTTTGCGGTGACGCGCACGAGCGGGCAGGTGTCGTGGGCGTTCGGCAATGAGCCTGACGACGATCCGATGCTTGAGCCGGAGGAGACGTCTCCGTGGTCGCAGCAGATTCTCATGGCCGAGCGGCTTTATTGCGCTTCGGATCGCGGACAGATTGTTTGCATCGAATTGTCGGACGGGACGGTGCGATGGTCGCTGCGGGCCGAGTCCTCGCTTGCGGGGCCGATCGCCGTTGATGAGCGGTATCTTTGCTTCCCGACGTGGCAGGGGAGCGAACTGGTTGTGACGGTGGTGAACGCGGAGACCGGCAAGGCGGTGCGGACGCTTCGCCCGAGCGACGCGTGGCCGATGCAGGCGATGCGGATGACGCGGCGGCATCGGCTGCTTATTGTCCGGTCAACTTCGATTCAGTGTTTTGATCTCGACGGGGGCAGGTCGGAGTGGATCATTCAGGCACCGGATCACTTTACGCTCTCGACGCTTCAAGAGGACTCGGATTCGCTCTATGTGAGCCCCGATGGACGGCGTGTAAACAAATATGACCTCGATGACGGGCGGCTGGTCTGGAGCAGTTCGGCGATCGGCAAGGCGTCGGATCAGGCGATCTGGGTGGGGCGATCTCGCGGGGTGCTATACATCGCGGGGCAGGATCGACTCGAGGCGCTGGACTGCGCCGACGGTCACGGACTGTGGAGCGCTTCGGCTCCCGGGTGCCTGGGGGTTCAATCGCCGCGACTTGCGGCGGACAGCATCATCACCATTTCCGCGGAGCCGCAAAGGCGACAGGCCCGACCAGTTGAGGATGAGATCGACAAGGATCGGCGGGTGTATCGCATCTGCCGGTACAGTCTGGAGACCGGGGCACGGCTGAGCATGAAGGATGGGGAGTCAGCGGTTACTGAGCCGCTTGGCGCGTTCGGCGGTCTGCACGTGCGCGACAAGGCGGTCATCCTGCTCGACGGATCGATGCTCATCGGCTACGTTGACGGCAAGCCCGAGTGACGCGCGTTTTTCTTTTTGCGCATGGTGCGCCGCGCGGCATCGGCAGGTGAAGTGCTGTCCATCATGTCATCATCCATTGAGATTGCCGAGTTCGTCGATCCTTCTTTCGGGGAGAATGCGTATGTTGTGTGGCGCCGTCGGGGCGGGCCCTGCTGGATCATCGACCCGGGGCTGCCGCCTTCGGCCGTGGAGATCATTGAGCATATCGGTCTGCACGAGCTAAAGCCCGATGCCATCGTGTTGACGCACGGCCATGCCGATCATATCGCGGGGGTGCCGGAGATTCGCTCGGCGTGGCCCGAATTGCCGATTCACATTGCCCGGGAAGAGGCGGCGACGCTGACGGACCCGAAGGAAAATCTGTCGTCGGGGATGGGGATGGCGTTTGCGCCGGGGATCAGGCAGACGCACGATCTTGCGGCGGGTTCGACGCTGACGCTGGACGACACGACGTGGCATGTGCTGGATGTGTCGGGTCATTCGCCGGGGGGACGGGCGCTTTACTGCGCGACGGCGGGTCTGGTGATTGTCGGCGATGCGCTGTTTTCCGGATCGATCGGGCGGACGGATTTTCATCATTCGAGTCACGAGCGGCTGATTCGCAACATCAAGGAGAATCTGCTGGTGCTGCCGGATGAGACGAAGGTCTATTCGGGTCATGGGCCGGTGACGACGATCGGGGCTGAGCGGGCGTACAACCCGTTTCTCAACTAGAGATCAGTCGTCTAAATAAGATCAGTCGTTTAATTAACGCGAAGGGCGTCGATTCGCCGGCGGATGGTTGCTTTCATTTCTTCGGGGAAGTGGTTGGGCTTCGAGACGTAGATGCGTTCGCCGTCGAGCGTCAGTGCCTTTTCAAGCTGGTCGGCGGCTTTGCGCTTCGCGTCGGCATCGCCGGTTGCGGCGGCTTTCTCGTAAAGTTCGGCGAGGGTGAGCCGCTTGGTGGGAGAGGTCGGATAGGCATCGACTGCCTTTTGCGTCGCGTCGATGGCTGCGCGAAGATCGGCGATGTCGTGGCCGATGACGAAACGCTGGAAACGAAGTGTGGCGAGATGCTGAAAGGCGGCGGCGTTGAATGGGTCGCGGGCGCGCATCACGTCAACGAGGGGTAGGGCTGTGTGGACGTGGTCGATTGTTGCGACGCGGCGGGTGAGTTCATCGAGGAATTCGTCGGCGGCGGTTGCGTCCAACGGGTAGGCGTCGGTCGCGGCTAAGTAGGCCGCGTAGCCGGGGGAATTGACGTACATGTCCCAGGTTGCCGCGTCGGCTTGAAGCCGGCCGACTCGCAGATTCGATGAGACTTTCGCGGACGGGATCACGAGGACAAGAACGATTGTCAAGACAATGACTGCGGCAATCACGGTGATGGCTACAGCGGACATTGGACGGGGTTGCGCACGATGCGGAGGGGACTCGATGGCGTTGTCGCTCGCGGAAGGGTGGGCGAGCGCCATTACGACGGCGGCGATGGCAAAGAAGGTGGTTGCCGCGCCGCCGTTGAACATGGCGAGGTCAATTCCCGAGTGAAGAAGGAAACCCAGCAGGCCGGCGCAGAGGGGAATGAGCATCGGCTTCGGGGCGTCGGCGGCGAACTGCCGGGTCGGCCCTTCGAGGGAGAGGGCGATCATCATGACGATCCATGTGAGCGCGGGGATGTGCAGGACGAGCAGCGCGTACTCCTCGGTGGCGCCGGAGACGATGCATGCCCACCATGTGAAGACGAGAGCGCCCAGGCCGCCGGTCCAGAGGATGATGGAGCCGCCGGGCGAAGGGTCGTTGTAGAGCGATTCGCGGCGTCGTGTCATGTGCCATGCGGCGCCGACAAGAATCGTTACGAAACCGACCAGGCCGAGTACGCCCCATTCCACCGTTGTCTTGACCACCCAGCTATGCGGGTCCTCCACGTCCTCGGGGCATGAGACGTTTTTGTAGGCGGTGAAGAGCCGTCCGAAGTTGTTGGCGCCGATGCCCCAGGGTCCGCGGTCGAGCAGCATGTCCCAGGCGCCTTGCCAGTAGAGGGAGCGAAAGAGCATGGAGCGGCCGAGTGCATCGGGTCTGGCACTGAGGGCAGCGGCCAGGGCGGCGGCGGCGAGGACTCCGCCCAGTAGAATGGCGATGACGGTGATGCGCGGTCTGGCGATGATGACGCGGCGAAGAATCGTTCCGAGGAGCAGCAGGCCCAGGGCGATGGCCAGTGCGGCGGCGGCGCCTTTACTCTGGGCAGCCTGGAGGGCGGCGAGACCGCCTGCGGCGATGATCGCGGGTGCGATGAGGGTCCAGCTCGGTCGAACCTTCAGCCGGCTGAGCAACAGGGCGATCGCGGTCATGACGATGAGGATCAGGTAGCTGGCGAGGACGTTTGGATGGGCGAAGTAGCCGCTGACGGACCCGCTGCGCAGCCGCTGCTCGTAATCGTGGAGGAATCCGGCTTCGGCTGAGTTGCCGTCGGCCTGCTGCGGCATCAGTTCGGCGCGGTGTTCCTCGAAGTATCGAATTGTGTCCGGCGTTTCGATCCATTTCTGGTAGGCGCACTTCACGATGGTCATCGCCCCGGCGGTGAGGATGACGCACAGGGTCAAGCGAACGTGCCACGGTCGCGTCAGCAGCCGGCGCAGTGTGGCCGCGAAGAGGATCAGTCCGAGCATGTCGAGGCTGCCGATGACGGCCAGGTGTTTTTGGCCGGCGCGCCAGGTGGAGACGATCATCGCGACGAGCAGAATTGTTGCGCCGATTTGGATGCCGGTCGGTGTCCAGGGGCGCCGACCGCGTCGGAGCGTGGTGATCATGACGACCGCGGCGATTGAGACGATGAGCGCGAAGATCGCGAAGGTGGTCGCCGGGCCGGCGCCGTCGGGGACGTCGAGATGTCGGAACAGCCGGGGGACTTCGAAGGTGTGCGTTTCGGCGATGACGACGCGGAGGGGGATTAGTGCCAAGAGGATGAGGAGACAGGCAGATAGGACCCAGCCATCGCTTTCGCAGCGATCGGTCTGGCGGGCGGTCGCCGATTGTTTCCGAGCTGGATGATCGGCGGAGCGACTCACGGTTTTTCCCGTCTGTCAATTTCCAGCAGGGCGACCAATGCGACGACCAGGATTGTCTGGACGACGATTCCCCATGCCAGCGACCAGGTTGCGCGCGAGAGGAGGATTGCGGGCATCGCGGTGACGAGGGTTGCGAGCCAGATGACCAGGACGGCCTGACGGACGCCCATGCCGCGGCGGACGAGTCGATGAGAAAAGTGGCGCCGATCACCGGTCCATATGGGAACACCCAGTCGCCAACGGAGAAATACGACGCTGCACGTGTCGTAGAGCGGCACTGCCATGACGACGAGCGGGGCGAGTACGCCGAAGGGCTCTTGTCCTTCATCCGGGGAGGCGAAGGTCGTCAGGATGGTGAAGACGGCGAGGAGCATGCCGATGACGAGGCTTCCGGCGTCGCCCATGTAGACGCGGGCCGGATGAAAGTTGAAGGCGAGAAATCCGAGCAGGGCGCCGGCGAGCAGGGCGCAGCAGACTGGGACAAAGAGCTGTCCGGCGGCGAGGGCGGCCACGGCAAAGACGGCGGCGGCGATCATGCCGACACCGGCGGCGAGGCCGTCCATGTTGTCGAGGAAGTTGAAGGCGTTGGTGAGGGTGAGAATCCAGAGGACGGATAAGAAGATGGACAAACTGGACGGCAGGTGTGACATGAGGCGGAGGTTGCAGCCGACGACGAGGAAGAGGGCGATGAGAACCTGCCCGATGAACTTGACCCGCGCCTGCATGGGGCGGACGTCGTCGGCGAGTCCGATGGCGCACATGGTGACGGCGGCGACGACGATTCCGAGTCCGACAAAAGTTTTGGAGGCGATGCCGGGGAGATGGATGCGAAGGGAATCGGGGAGCCAACTGGGCGGATTATCCGCGAGGAGCCATGCGAAGGAGATGGCCAAGACGATGGGCAATAGAGCGGCGAGGGTGATGGCGACGCCTCCGCCGAGGGGCGTGGGTCGATCGTGGGCTTTTCGTCCGCCGGGATGATCGACGAAACCGGTTGCGGCGGCCCACCTGGCGACGAGGCTTGTCCCGAGGGCGGAGATGATTGCCGCGCCGACGAGCGCCACACATGGAAGGATCGCTCTAGTGGACACGCTTGATGCGGTTTCCTTCGCTTTTTCTCATCGCGGTGTCGCAGAATCGCGATGACAGCGAGATCGCATTCGCTCGGTTCGAGACTTGCGATCTCGACGGCTGGGCCTCGCAGGAATCGGGCGTGACGAGTCGCCCGGTGCGGGGGCCGGTTATACCTTTCGAGCCGCGATGCTATTGAAAGCGTCCGCCAGAGTCTATATCCTAAGCCGCATGCGAGAGCGAGGGTCCGGGTGAAGAAGGAACTGCGAAGCAAGCTGCGGTCGGTCTTGTCGTCGCTGTCTCCCGAGCAAATCCACGAACAATCGCGGCGCGCGGCGGCCCTGCTCTTCGCCCAGCCCGAATACCGCCAATCCCAGATAATGATGATATTTCTGTCGCTGCCACAGGAGCCGGACACGACGCCGATCGTGCTTCAGGCGTGGCAGGATCACAAGAAGGTGGTGGCCCCGCAGGTGATCTGGGACAGCCGTCAGTTGATGCCGCTGGAGATTCAGAACCTCGATGAGGACATCGGCAGCAATCAGTTTGGTATGCGCGAGCCGATCCACGGGATGCCAATTCCCATCGAACTGATCGATCTCGTCATCGTACCAGGACTGGGCTTCGATCCGTTTGGGAATCGTCTCGGTCGAGGTCGGGGATTCTATGACCGGTTCCTGAGCAAGCCGGAGTTTCGCGGCGTCACCTGCGGGCTGGCACTTGAGGAGCAGGTTGTGGAGTCGATTCCGGCGGCGCACCACGACGTGAAGGTGCGGATGCTGGTGACGAACGAGACCGTTCGGCGATTTGATCCTTAGAATTCACAGCGTCGTGCGTCGGTGGCGCGCTTTGGGGTTGAATCGTGGACGATCGACTGTACCCTATCGTGCGCGAACGAATGGAATTCGTCCGCTGAACTTCTGGACGACTTGCTTGCCGCGTCGGCCTTGACTTGCACATTTGCTGGAGCGACTTCCTTGCCCCCTTTTTCCGCGCCACGTAACGTTTCATGGCCTTTGGTTTCGCTGGTTGTATTGATTGCCGCGGCGACGTGGAGCCTTTACGCGTGGCGCAATCTCGGTGAGCCGGCGGAAGTGAGCCTCGCCTCAGGTGAGGCCGGGACGTCGGGCGAGCGCGAAAGTAATCTTGAGCCCGAGCATCCTGTGAGTTTGCGGGCGACGCGGCCGACATCGCCTGCACCGCAGTCGGCCGACGACGACATCGCGCCGGCGGGTGACGCCGCGGTGACGCCGTCGGGAAGCGTCAATGTGAATACCCCTCCGGCCTTTGCCGAACCGATCGAGATGGAGCTGCATAAGGCGGCGGTCCCTGAGGTCGCTCCCGCGAATGAACTGCTGACGAAGGCCAAGTCGGCGATGGCCGGGGGGAACCTCATCGAGGCACGGGCTCAATACTCGGCCGCGCTGAGGCAGGAGGTTGCTCCCCAGAGTGCGGCGCGAATACGCGAGGAATTGACGCGACTTTCGCAGGCGCTGCTCTTTTCCCGGGCGACGAACACCCATGACCCGCTGACGTCGGTCCATATTGTCCAGCCGGGTGACACGATCTATGTGCTGGCCAAGGAGTTCGGCGTTACCGAGGAGCTGATCATGTCGATCAGCGGGGTGACCGAGCCGAACCGGCTGCGCGTCGGCGATCGATTGAAGGTCATTCGCGGGCCGTTCAGCGCGGTGATTTCCAAGTCGGATCATCGCATGGACTTGTTTTTGGGCGATCAGTACGTGCGGAGCTATCGGGTTGGACTCGGGACGAACGGCGGGACGCCCACGGGTACGTGGATGGTGATCTCGAAGTTGAAGAATCCTGATTGGACCGATCCGATCAGCAATCAGTACTACCTCGCGGAGGACCCGGACAACCCGATCGGCGAACGTTGGGTGGGACTGGAGGGTCGCTCGGGAGACGCGGTCGGTAGGACGGGCTTCGGCATCCACGGGACGATCGATCCGGCGAGCATCGGCGAGAATATGTCGATGGGCTGCATCCGCATGACCGCGGAAGACGTCGCCGAAGTGTTTGACCTGCTCGTTGAATACAAATCGCAGGTCACCATCAATCCATAAGCGCCGGGCGTTTGCCTCGGGGCATCAATTCAGAATCGCGACTTTGCAATTGGGCAGGGAGCGCCGCCTCTAAAAGAGGGGGCGCTATGGGGATGCCGCCGCGCGTTCGTATCGGGCGACGACGGCGCAGGCGGTGGAGTCGCTCCAGACGTTGATGGCTGTGCGGTACATATCGAGGACGCGATCGACGGCGAGGATGAGGCCGACGCCTTCGAGGGGAAGGTTCACGGCTCTGAGGACGACGACCATCATGACGGTTCCGGCATGGGGGATGCCTGCCGCGCCGATGCTGGCGAGCAGTGCGGTGAATGCGACGATGAGCTGCTGGCTGATTCCGAGTTCGTGGCCGGTGACCTGGCCGATGAAGAGGACGGCGGCGGCTTCGTAGAGCGCGGTGCCGTCCATGTTGATGGTGGCGCCGAGGGGGAGGACGAACGAGGTGACGCGGTTGCTGATGCCGGCGCGTTTTTCGACGCAGTTCATGGTGAGCGGGAGGGTGCCGTTGCTGCTGGCGGTGCTGAAGGCGGTGAGGAGGGCGGGCGAGACGGATTTGAAGTATTCCCACGGCGAGCGTCGGGCGAGCAAGAGGAGCAAGAGCGGAAGGGTGATGAAGGCGTGGACGCTGAGGCCGAGGGCGACGGTCAGGACGTACCAGCCAAGGGCCACGAAGACATCGAGGCCCTTGCCGGCGGCTGCGTAGAGCATGTAGCCGAGGACGCCGATGGGGGCGAGTTTGATGATGAACATGGTCATGCGCATCATGACTTTGAATGCGGCGGAGAAGACGCGCGTCAGCAGATCGCCGGCTTCGCCGCCGACAACGGTGATGAAGATGCCGAGGAGGATGGCGAAGAAGATGACGCCGAGGATGGAGGTGTTTGACGGGTCGGAGAGGGCGGCGAAAGGGTTTGAGGGGATGAGGTTGAAGAGCTGGTTCCAGATGATTTCGCCGATTCCCCGATCTTCGGAGACAAGGACGGTCGTGGGAGACTCGGCGGCTTCTTCGACGAGATCGAGGCTGGTGTGTCGACCGGGGTTGATGAGGTTGAAGAAGAGGATGCCGGTGAAGATCGCGATGAGGCTCGTGCTGATGTAAAAGGCGAGGGTGCGCCCACCGAGGCGGCCGAGGCCCTGAAGACTACCGCTGCTGGTCACGCCCGATACCAGTGAGACGAGAATGAGCGGGGCGACGATCATGGAGAGCAGACGCAGGAAGACGTCGCCGACGCGCTTGCCGTAGAGGGCGACGGTGCGGGGCCAATATCCGCCGGATTGAGCGATCAGTTCTTCTCCGCGTTTTATCAGTCGGTACTCTTCGCGCTTACCATCAATTCGCCAGCGGCGGCCGGCGCGCTCTTTGACGAGGCGCGCATCGGCGGGAATCGTTGCACCTCCCTCGGTCAGGCGCGTTGAGATATCGAGGGGAATCTCCATTGAACCCGGCGGGAAGTCTGCGGGGACGGGGATGGTCCACAGGGTCTTCGGTCCGGCGTAGATGTTGAGGGGCAGGCCGACGCCTGCGCCGAGGAGCATGGCGATGAGGATTTGATGATGCAGCTTGAGGTGCATGAAGACGGCATATTAACGGGAAAGTCGAAGAGGCCCCAGGTAAAAGTGGGGCCATTATTGGTGAGTGAATTGTGTTGCGCGTGAGCGGCGGGGGAGCCAGGCGGCTAAATGGGGTCGGACTCGTATCGGGCGACGACGGCGCAGGCGGTCATGTCGCCCCAGACGTTGGTGACGGTCCGACACATGTCGAGGACGCGATCGACCGCGAGGATAAGTCCGATGCCGTCGAGTGGGAGGCCGACGGCGCCGAAGACGACGGCCATCATAACGATGCCGGCGTGGGGGATGCCGGCCGAGCCGACGGCGGCGAGAAGCGCGGTCAGGGCGACGACGGCCTGATCGATGAGGGAGAGATGGATGCCGTATGCCTGGGCGATGAAGAGGGCTGCGGCGGTTTCGTAGAGGGCGGTTCCGTTCATGTTGATGGTCGCGCCGAGGGGAAGGACGAAAGAGCTGATTCGGTTGGAGATGCCGGCGCGCTGTTCGATGCTGGTCATGGTGACGGGAAGAGTGGCATTGCTGCTGGAGGTGCTGAAGGCCATCAGGATGGCGGGCTGGCAGGCTTTGAAGAACTCCCAGGGACTTCGACGGGCGAAAAGCCACACGCAAATCGGCAGGAAGATGACCGTGTGTATGAAGAGGCCGATGAAGACGGTGAATACCCACCAGCCCAGGGGCACGAAGACGGCCAGGCCTCGTCCGGCGGATGCGTAGAGCATGAACCCGCAGACGCCGACGGGGGCGGTCCAGATGACGGCCATGGTGAGCTTCATCATGACTTCGAAGGCAGCGGAGAAAACGCGCGAGAGCAATTGCCCGGCCTCGCCGCCGACGACGGTGATGAAGATGCCGAAGAGCAGCGAGAAGAAGATGACGCCGAGGATGGAGCGATTGGTGGGATCGGCCATGACGGCGAATGGATTGGTGGGGATGATGTTCAGGAGGAGGTTCCACACGGCATTGCCGACACCGCCGGAGGTGTCGATCGCGGGCGGTGTTACTGTCTCGGCACCCGATCGGAGGGCGTCCAAGTCTGCGCCGACGCCGGGACGGATGGTGTTGAACAAGATGAGGCTCAGGATAATGGCGAGGACCGTCGTGCCCATGAAGTAGGCGAGGGTGCGGGCGCCGATGCGACCGAGGCCCTTGAGACTTCCGGTGCCGGAGACGCCGGAGACCATTGACGTGACGATCAGTGGGACGATGGTCATGGAGAGGAGGCGGATGAAGAGATCGCCGACGCTCTTACCGTAGAAGGCGATGTTGCGAGGCCACTCGACGGGCACGCGGCCTTTTTCGGCGAGATAGTTAAGCGGCAGGCCGACGCCGGCGCCGAGGAGCATGGCGAAGATGATGTAGTGGTGGAGCCGGAGGCGGCGCATGGGCGGGGATTGTAGCGAATCGTCGGCCGTGGACATACGCGGGCTGAAATCGCGTTGATTAAGCCTCGGAAGTGATTCAATTCGTCAGGAAAGTGAAACGCCCGGCGCGAGTGATCGCGTCGGGCGTTTGCTGTGGGTCTTGTTATTTGTTGGTCGATGGCGGGGAACTACTTTCCCTATGCCGCGACGGAGGCCTATGCGTGCCGGGGCTGCGGCAATTGCGGCGACTTCGGGCTGCCTCCGTTCTTGTCGTTATGCCGATCGACCGGCTGATTCGACTCGTGGGTGGTCAGCAGGGCCTGGGTGATTTGATCACCGACCTGGCTCATGCCGTCGGGGGTGTAGGGGATCATCATGATCGTGGCCTTGCTGCGGGCGCCGACCGACGAGACGGTGTCATAGTGCTGGGTGAGGAGGACCATCTTGGTTGCTTCCTCGGGCGAGATGCCGGCCTCAGCACAGGCATCGACCGACTCTTTCAGACCGCGGGCAATGGCGAGTCGCTGCCGGGCGATACCGACACCCTGCAACTCCTTGGCGCGGGCTTCGGCTTCGGCCTCGGCGATGACGCGGATTTTCTTGGCTTCGGCCTCGTTCTTGGCGGCCTCGCGCAGCCGGGCAGTGGCGTTGACCTGATTCATGGCAAGCTTGACCGCCTGGTCGGGCTGGATGTCATTCACCAGGCTCTGCAGCATGGTGTAGCCGAAGTTCTGCATGACATGCTCGAGCCGCTCCTTAACGGCGAGGGCGATTTTCTCTTTTTCGGCGAAGACGTTGTCGACCGGCATCTCCGGCACCAGGGCGCGGACCGTGTCGAACACGTATGACGAGATCTGCCGATCGGGGTTCATCAGTTTGTAATGAGCGGCGACGACCGCCTCGTCATTCTCCTGTACGAAGAACTGCACGGCGATGAGCAGATCGACGAAGACGTCGTCCTTGGTCTTGCTCTCGATCTTCACCTCCAGCTCGCGCACGCGGTGGGTGATGCGGCCGGCGACCTTGTCGATCAGCGGGACTTTGAAGTTGAGGCCCGGGTGAGCGACTCTGTGGAACTTCCCGAATCGCTCGACGATGGACTTGGTCTGCTGCTCCACGGTGAAGAAACCGCTGGCCAGCATCATCAGGACGAAGAAGATACCGACACCGAAGATGATGAGGGGGGCCATGACCGCCTACCTTTCTGCCGTCAGCACGGCGTACCTATGCAGTGTTCCTGCTCACATCGGCCGAGACGAGGGTGACGCTTAGCTTTCGCGGTTCGTCCGGTAGCTCGTAAGACGGCACTTCGACGCGGACCTTGTCGCCGCGCGGCAGCCGTTCGATTTCCCGACGAATGCGGAAGGGCGCCTGATCGCGGCCGCCGACTCCCGATATCTCGAGCACTACGGCCTCTAAAGAATGGCCGCAGGATAGAACGCTGAGAGAAAGCGATTCGCTGCCGAGGCGCGAGCCGCCCCATGCGGAATCGAACTGATAAAACACGTCCATGGCTGCCGCCACGGGGCTCATTTCCGGCGGCGGGCGGAGCGGGTTCGGATGAACCGGGCCGCGCGGGGCCTGCGGCGACTTCGAATTATCGGCCGCCTGCTGCCCGCAGTTTGGACAGTAGCGAGCGGCCTGGCGAAGCGCGGCGCCACAGGCGGCACATACTTCGACGCCGGTGGATTCAGTTGCTGGTGATGGCTCGGAAGACAAGCGTTATCGCTCCTTTTCTATATTAAAAGTGTAGCTTACGCGGGGGGCGCGGCCACTATAAACGGGGGCGGCGCTTCTACCCGTCGGCTGGGACGGAGGTCGGCTGGTGCTGTTAGTTTGGCAGATATTCGAAAAGGCGGACCTGGGCGATGGGCCGGCGGGCAATGGTGGCGACGATGGTCGGGGACTGGTGGAGGAGGCGAAATCTCGTCAGCGGCTCAAGGGGAACGCAAGGGATGTAGGGGCTGTCTCCGGCGAGGACGCGGCTGCCGTCGGTCGCGGCGTCAACGAATGCGAGCGCCTCATCCACTCGACGGAAGATCTGCTTGCCGAGGACCGCTCTTAGGCCGTCCGAGCCACGCGGTCCGAGCAGGTATACGGTCGGCTCCTTGGGTCCGGCGATGCGCAGGCCGGAGAAGACGAAGAGCCGGGCGCACATCGATTGGTAATATGCAGGGTAGTAAATGAAACGGGTGACGCGCCGACCGTTTGGCTCGGTCATGATGACGCGCTCGTAGTACGGGGCAAGCGATTCGCCGATCCAAAGGGGCATCGCAGCAAACTTGCCGGAGACCTTGCCGCCGCCGGGCGGCGCCCAGCGAGGTAAGAGCCAGTCCATGATGACGTAGCGTGCGCCAAGGCGGTCGAGGATATCGCAGGCGGTTTGTTCGTCCTGGGCGAGGAAGAATCTCGCCGAGTCGGCTGCGCCGGCCTGTGTCGGATTACTGTTGGGGATGCGCCGGGCGATGGCGTTGATCCAGTAGCCGTAATCCCACCAGCTCATGACGCCGTAGGCGGACGTCGCGTCGAAATTGCGTTCGAATTCGTTCGCCGATGGGCATGGCCGAACGTAGGCGCCGTCGCCGTAGGGCTGGGGCGAGTTGTCGCGCAGCCAGGTGAGCACGTCGCGCCAGTCGGGCGAAGGGCCGTCGTAGTAGGAGTAAGCCTTGGGGAGTTGATACAGGCCGGGAATGAAAGCGGCGGCCAGCAGCACCGTCGCGACAAGCGCGGTGGCGGACCATCTCGCAACGCCGGGCGGGGACGGGCGCTTGGCGTCAGCGTCGTGCTTAAATCGCCAGCACCACGCGATCATGCCCTGGCAGAAATGCCCGACGAGCAGTGCGACGATGGGAGCGGCGTAGTATGCGAAGCGCGATTGGCCGAACATGGCGAGAAGGACGATTGCGCTCCAGATGAGCAGCAGAGTGTGACGAGCGTCCTGGCCGCGCATGAATCGCCAGGTGAGCACGCCCAAGACGATCAGGGCGATGGGAAAGGTCGTGGTGAACATCTCCCAGAGCGGCTTGAGGGTGAGGCCGTGGAGGTCGAAGATGATCGGCCGGGCTTCGGTGATGGTAGAGACCGTCTCGTCGGGGGCGAATCTGCCGAATTCCGAAACAACGCGCATGAAGAACTCGGGACTGGCGAGACGTGCGACGAGTATGGCCATGATCGCCAACGCAGCGATCGTCAGCGGATAATACAGGCGTCGAATTTTTTGCCGCACAAGTAACGCGGACAAAGCGGCGAGAACGATGACCAGTCCAAGCCCTGCGACGAGGCCGATGATTTGCAGACGGGCCATTGAGACGTTTCGGAATGGATAGACGATGGCAAGGGCCATCGCGAAGGCCGGGCCCATGATGCGCGCGAGGCGCATGACGCTGCGCCCTGCGAGGTGATCGCGGCCGTGCTGGACGACGCACCATGCGATCAGGATGAGCAGCAGGAAGCTACCGCCGATCCAGGTGATGAGGTAACAGCCGAGCGCGAGCCCGGCGGCGAGTGCGATGGTTATGACCCTGGATGGCGACGGTTTCGGGGCGTTCGTCGATCTGAGGGCGATCACCAGGAGCAGTAGTACCAAAGTGCTGAGCAGGACTTCCATGACGTGATGGTCATAGAAGCCGAGCGCTGATCGGATGAAGAAGGGGCCCGGGATGACGGCGATCGTGGCGGCGGCGATGAGCCCGGCCCAGCGATTGAAAATGACTGCGCCGGCGAAGAACGTCACGATGCAGACGAGCACGGCGAGGATTGGGGGATAATAGGCCGCGGCGGTTTCGATGGTGTGCTGCGACGGGGAAGCGCCGGCGAAGAGCCTGATTGCGGCGGCAAGCGACAAGTCGAAGAACGGCCCGACCGGCACGCCGCTGCCGCCGGGATGGATGAGGAAAGGATCGTGGCCGAGGCGATGGGGGAAGTTGGGGATCTGGTGTTCGAGCAGGCGGAGGTGATACCAGGGATCGTTGTCCTGGAGGTTGACGACGCCTTCGGCGGGGAAGATGAATTGATGAAGGGCCTGTGTCCTTAACAGGAAACACGCGACACAGGTGACGACGAGGGCGACGGCCCATGTCAGGCGATTACGAATTAGTCTGGTGGGAATCGCGGGCGCTATGTCCTCTTGATCGCGTGGCACGTCATCTATCATGTCACAGACGGCGCACGCGTCCAGCGGAGAATCCAGCTTGAAATCAGCTCATTATTCGAACGAGTCGGACGGCTGAGACGTAAACACGCCGGTCGGCTCGCGGGAGTCGGAGCCGCCGGCGTGTGATCATCTAGCTGTAACTGGTTGCCTGGTTTCGGCGTTGTCAGGCCGAGCAGCCGAGGAAACCGCCGATCAACGTGTTGACCGCGGGGGTCGGCGAACCGAGGAACGTGAGCGGGAACCAGGCGATGTTGACAATCTGCTGGATCGTGTCAAAGAACGGGGTCAAGAAAGTGCAGAGAGTGATCACTTGTGCGTACCTCCCAAAATCGCCGGTCGGGGACCTGATCGTGTACGTGAGCCCGCGCTCAACAAGGAAGACCGACCAAGCCGTCGAGTAAGGCAACTATAAGGTCTTTCGGCATTCTGTGGGAGGGTTCAATACCGGTAAGTGGATTGCGGTGACCGGTCGGGGGACGGATAATCGCCCCGGCAAGGACGGCTTGGGTGGGAGCGGCATCATAAGTCCGTGAGCCTGAACGCTTTATACTGGCCATGGGAGGCGAGTTGATGAAATTGTTTGTCGCCGGCGGCGCGGGATACGTGGGGAGTCATACCGTCCGGACCCTCGTTGATGCGGGTCATGAGGTGGTGGTTTTCGACAATCTTTCGGCGGGCCATGCCGCGGCGGTCTGCCCCGGGGCGCGGCTGGTCGTCGGCGATCTGGAAGATTCGATTTTGCTGGATGACCTCTTCGGCCAGTTGCGATTTGACGCGGTGCTTCACTTCGCGGCGTTTATCGAGGTCGGCGAGTCGGTGGTGAGTCCGCTGAAATTCTATCACAACAATGTGGGCAACTCGGTCCGCCTGTTCATGGCGATGGAGCGGCATGGTGTGAAGCGCATGGTGTTCAGTTCGACGTGCGCGACTTACGGCACGCCGGAGAAGATGCCGATCAACGAGGACACGCCGCAGAACCCGCAGAGCCCGTATGCGCGGGTGAAGCTGGCGGTTGAGTGGGCGATGGCGGACTCGGCGGCGGCGTGGGGGTTGGGCTGCGTGGCGCTGCGCTATTTCAATGCCGCAGGCGCGGCACCGGACGCGACAATCGGCGAGGACCACGATCCGGAGACGCATCTGATTCCCAATGTGCTGAAGGTGGCGCTGGGGCAGCGCGAGCATGTGATGATCTTCGGGACGGATTATCCGACGCCGGACGGGACGTGTGTGCGCGACTATGTGCATGTCGATGATCTGGCGGCGGCGCACCTGCGGGCGATTGAGACGGCGAAGCCGGGCGCGTTTCGCGCGTATAACGCGGGCACCGGAACGGGATCGAGCGTTCGGGAAGTGGTCGAAGCGGCGCGTGCGGTGACGGGGCATGCGATTCCGGTCATTGAATCACCACGGCGGCCGGGCGACGTGCCGGAGCTTTGTGCGGACGCCGGCAAGATCAAACAGGAACTCGGCTGGTCCGCGCGGCACACTGATATTGAGAGCATCGTGGCGAGTGCATGGGCATGGCACAAATCGCATCCCAAGGGGTTCGAGGATCGCCAATAGCGATCGGGCTCCCGAGGTCTCGCCCGGACAGGTCCCGGCTTTTGGTTTTGAACTCCGCCTGATTACCATTCTCCAAAGACGGCGTAATCATGTTCTGATTCGACGTGGTGGAGCCGTCGTTGGAGATACCCCATGAACCACGCCCACCCCCATCGATTCACGTGTCAGGTTTGCGGCAAAGAGAAGAGTAAGAGCCATATCGTTCCGGCCGGTTTTGTTCGAGAAGCGATCGGAGCGGAGATTCGCAAGGATCATCCCGAGTGGGGGCCTGACGGTTACATCTGCCTCGAGGACCTGAATCGGTATCGGGCGGAATATGTGTCGCACCTGCTCGAGGATGAGCGCGGCGAGATGACGCATCTGGAGAATATGGTCGTCAAGAGTCTGCACGATGAGGCGATATTAAGCCGCAACGTGAACGATCAGTTCGATCGGCAACGGACGATAGGCGAGCGCTTGTCGGACCGGCTGGCGGAATTCGGGGGAAGCTGGACGTTTATCCTCTCATTTGGATTCATCCTGGTGGTATGGATCATGATCAATTCCATCGCCGCCTTATCACGACCGTTCGATCCGTATCCCTACATACTTCTGAACCTCGTGCTGTCGTGCCTGGCGGCGATGCAGGCGCCGATCATCATGATGAGTCAGAATCGGCAGGAGGAGAAAGACCGGCTCAGGGCGGAAAACGACTATCGCATCAATTTGAAGGCCGAGCTGGAGATTCGCCAGTTGCACGCGAAAATCGACCAGCTTGTCGCACACCAGTGGCAGCGATTGCTTGAGATTCAGCAGGTTCAGATGGAGATGCTCGGAGGCAACGGTCCAACCAGTCAGCGAGGTAAAGACGGTTGATCAGTCTTTCGTAGAGGAGCGAGAATCGCGAGGCGGTTGTACTGGCGTCCTTAACGAAAGCCTTCGTCGCGTCCAAAAAAGAAATCCGACCAAGCTGATCGCTGCGAAGACGGCCAACTCATAATGGCGGACGTCTTCCAAGATCGCCTCGAGGGCGTTCCCGAAGTGATAGCCTGCCGCTCCGAAAGCAGCGGCCCAGACGGCCGCACCGAAGGCGTTGAGGGCGGAAAATCTCAATGGGCTGAATCCGCTGGCACCAATCACGAAGGGCGTAACGTTGCGAAGGCCGTAAAGGAAACGGAAGGTGAGCAGGATGGGAATCTGATGGTCTTTGAGAAGCTGTAGGACACGGTCCGCTTTCGGTTGCCATTGCGGTCGCATTGCGATGTAGCCGCGCCCGTGCCGGCGACCGAGGTAGAACCAAAACTGATCACCGGCCATCGACCCGAGGAACGCAACAATGACGACCCCGTAGATATTCAGGTAGGCCCGGTGTGCGGCAAAGCCTGCGAGGATGAGAATGGTTTCACCCTCGAGAAAGGTTCCGACGAACAAGGCCGGGTAGCCGTAAGTCTGAAACAGTGCTTCGATTGACATTTCGGGCAATTCCGTTCATCGCGGCAAGAGAGCCGAGGAAAATCGTCTATCGAGGGATTGGATCAGGTTCCAAGGTCGAGTGAAACTATGGGCCCCGCGTGCTTCGCAGAACCCGCCTGAAGTGCGAACATTTCGGAAAGTAGTGCAAAGGTCGACAAAGACGCGTGGTCCGTCTCTTCGATGAAATACCAATAGCCGCGATAAAAAACGGTAACGGCAGCACGTAAAGGCCTCATTTTTTGAGAACGAACGCGAAATATGTCACCGAAGAGACTGGACCAATCGAATCGACTGCCGTTGACGTGGCGCGTTTCCGCGATCAAACCGTCATTGACTTGTGATTCCGGACACTCGATGCCCTGTGATAGGTAGAAAAGGACGCCGAGGAGCGAGCGCGTCCCAATGGAGACATGGTCTGTTTCGGTGTCGGTCGTGGAGAGATGTGCGAGATCGGCTACGTCAGGCTCAACCGGGTATGACTTTCGCCCCGGTGTGAGTTGCAGAAGCTTCATGATTTCGATGACTTCCGGGGAGTTTCGCCATTGTTCGTGAATGCTAAGTTCCAGCAAACGCTCATTGCGACAGAGTACAACTTTGGCTCCGTCCTCGGCGGTGCGGAAGCGGCAACGATGCTCCGCAGCTTCGATGATGTCGGAAGGCCTGACGCGATCCAGCGATACAGGCGGAGCAAGATCGACCTCATGAGACTGATAGCCGAATTCGATTGCGCCGCGAATCTGCAATTGTCGCAATGACTTTGACAGAGCGAGAAACTCTTCATAAACAGGCGGATGTGCCGGTGTCGGCCCTGATGCGCTGCTCGCATTGTCGAGATGATTGATGCGCTGCACTCCCAGCCGGAAGACGCGATCAACTCCCCAACCGCTGCGCTGAAGGAGTATGAGGTTTTCGATGCTGATCGGCGACAGGATGCGCGTTACGAATTCTTCTCCCTGTAGCGGGGAGAGGCTCAATGTTGGCTTTTCTGTAAACTTTAGCGAACCACCGGGCTTGAGCGTGTCGGGGGTAATCGGATTGGGACCTACATTCTCGACTATTTCGCCATCGAGCGAGACCGATTGTTCGTAGTCGTACCTGACGAAGACGTGGCTTACCTCAAGAAAGAGTGGCGACTTGCGATGGCGCAAACGGACGAGATTCAAGAGCAACTGCTCGTCGGTCGTGCGCTGAATGGCGTCGTTGTACTCGAATCGACTTTGTCGTAAGACCGTAGGCCCGAGTGTGCATCCTCCTGCACATAGAAGGATCGGCATCAGGCAGAATCCGAGACTCCAGTTTCTTTGCATAGCCGAATGCTATCGAGCTTTAATTGGGAAGGGAATACCAGAGCCGCTTGACTTCTTCGGTGCGGCGGACTCCCACACGCCGGGGATGACGGCGGCGCAAGACGGGCACTTGCCCGGGGATTTCATTCGATTATCTTTAACAAAGAAACCGGTGCGGCGGATGATGAGTTCGTTGCAGGCGGGGCAGTAAGTGTTTTCACGATCGCCGACGCCGCCGTGGATGTTGCCGGGGTAGACGAATTGGAGGCCCTCTGCCTTGCCGATGTCGTAGGCGCGGAGGAGCGTCTTCGCGGGCGTGCGTTCGACGTCGTCCATTTTGTAGTCCGGGTGAAATGCGGTGACGTGCCAGGGGATGTTCTTCGACACGCCGGCGAGGAAGCGGGCGATGCCGGTCAGCTCCTCGTCGCTGTCGTTGAAGCCGGGAATGACGAGCGTGACGATCTCGACCCAGAACTTCATGGCGACGAGGCTCTCGATGGTCGCCAGCACGTTTGAGAGTACGCCGCCGAGCTCGCGGTAGTGCTTGTCGTCGAATCCCTTGAGATCCACCTTGTACAGGTCGACATGGGGGCGGAGGAACTTCAGCACTTCGGGGGTGCCGTTGCCGTTGGAGACGTAGCCGCAGGTGAGGCCGAGGCTGCGCGCCTCCTTGAAGACTTCGACGGCCCATTCGCTGGTGATGAGCGGCTCGTTGTAGGTGGAGACGACGACGGGGGCGTTGTGCTCGACGGCGAGGCGGGCGAGCTCCTCAGCGGAGCAGAACTTCGGCAGACTGACGGCCTGATCGTCACGAAGGGCCTGGGAGGTGACCCAGTTCTGGCAGTAGCCGCAATGAAAGTCGCAGCCGAGCATTCCGAAAGAAAGCGCGTCGCGGCCGGGGAAGGCGTGATAGAAGGGCTTCTTCTCGATGGGGTCGATCTGCAGGCCTGCGACATAGCCGCCGGGGACGCGCAGCTCGCCGCCGCGATTGAAACGGACGCGACAGACGCCGGCACGGCCCTCGCGGATGAGACAACGATGTCCGCAGGCGACGCATCGAATTGCATCGCCTTCCGGGAAAGCGAGCTGCGGCGAAGCAGAGATCGTATTGTCGTCAAGAAGCGTCTTGAGTGAGGTGGATTTCGCCATCATGGGGCCCTCCCTGGAGGGGGCAGGCGCACTGCGAATCAGAATGCCCGCTCGATAGCGGATTATACACGGAAAAAAGGAAGACGGCCGACGCGAAGTCGCGCCGGCCGTCGGATTTCATCGTCAAATTGCCGATCGAAAGAAGCCGATTATTGCTCTTCTTCGGAATCGGCTGAATCGCTTGCCTCTTCTTTCGGCTCGGGCTTCTTGTAGTTCTGGACATTCCTGCTGATCCAGCGCTTGCCATCAAAGGTGCTGACAGAGGCGGAGGACAGGAAGAAATCCATCTTTCCGGCGACCGGGCCGAGCTTGGCCAGCATGGTCGGAATGGCCTGGAGAATGGGCCGGGCTTCGGGCGGGAGGTCCTGGGCCATCATGCCCATCATTCCCAATCCCATGGAGAGTGCGTCGATGACGGCCTGCAAGTTTTCCGCGGTTTTCGACTCATCAGTGTAGCTGATAGAGTGAATCTTCTCGCCGGATGCGGGACGGAGGCCCTCGGCGTTCCACCGCTTGCTCTTGAGGATGCTGGCGCGCTTGCCGTTGGCGGTGTCGATGCACTGCTTGACGACCTTCTGGTTCGCGCCGAAAAAGAGGAAGCCCTCGGCACAGCCGATGACGGGTGGAGAAAGGCCGCCCATCATCATCATCATCGGATGAGAAATCTGGGTGAATTCGACGTCGCCGGTGATTTCGACCGGGGTGAGAATGACGGCGTTATCCGGGCCGAGCAGACCGTTGAGCCGCTGGAAGAGATTCTTGATGCGAGCGCTCGCCCTTTCTTCATCGGTGACCTTGCACATCAGAACCCAGCCCTTGGGCGTCTCGACGGTGATGATGGAGCCTTCGAAAAGGTCGAGAATGTCCTTCTCGATATTGAGCTCCCATTCCTCATCCTGCATGCGATCGAATTTTTCGATCATCGACTTGCCTTCGGGGATGGCCTCTTCGACAAAGGATCGGCCGTAGTGGTACAGGGCCTTCAGGTCGATGCCGGAAGAGCAGGTGAAGTTGATGGCTTCCTTGGGGATGAAGCGGTCGAACTTGTCGGATGAAGCGGACTTTCCAAAGATGCCGCCGAGCGGCGTGTCGATGGCGCCCGGCTTGAGGGCGGTGTTGGACTGCTGGAAGACCTTGAAGCCGTCGGTCCAGGTGACCGAGGCGACATAATCCAGAAAACAGAGGTCGTCGAAGACCTTGGTGATAGCGCCGAGCGCGGCGGCATTGTCGTTGTTTCCTCTGCGGGCTGCTCGCCGGGCCTTACGCTTCTTGGCGCGAGGCGCCGCTTCAGCCGAGGCGCCATCGTCCGAAGCCTCTGCCTCGGCGGATGCGCCGGATTCCTCGTCATCCGCGGCGGCGGCGGCTTGCTGGTTGGCATGCATGCCGGAGAACATCTTGATCATGGCGCTGACGGAACCGAACATCCGCGAGGGGTCGAAGAAGGTGAACTCGTCTTCGGCGGGCGGCAGCGATGCGAAGGCTTCCTTGAAGCGGTCGGTGCTGATGAGGCCGGGCGACTTCGACTTGCCGCTGAGCAGGTCGATGCACTCCGGGAGGAGCGTCGAGCCGCCGAATGACACGGCGATGACATCCTTCCAGTAGGCAACGCCGATGATGGGGCCGGACGCGCCGGGCGGCATGATGCCGGCGATGGTGAGGTCGCCCGTCTTGATTTCTGCGACCGTGACCGCGCCCTCGGCGCCGTGCGCGTCCGCCAACTTGACGACCTCCTCGAGGATTGCTTTCATGGCGAGGTAGTTCTCCTTGGCGCGCTTGGTGTCGAGTCGACCCAGCATGACGCCCTCATACGGCGTCATGATCGGCGGCTTGGGCGTGACGAAGCGTCCAACGTGGATGAATTCCTTCTCGAACAACTCGCACCACTCCACCTTTGTGCAGAGACCCTGGAATTGCTCGTGAACCCCTTCCATGGTCTCAAGCTGTTCGTCGCTCATGGAGTCGGCGATCATGTCCCACGCATCCTGAAGGATGCCGCTTTCCATGAAGGCCGTGGTCACTTCGCCCCAGTATTCGTCGAGGAATTTTCGCTCGGGATTTGCCCGGGCGGCAACGGCCACGAACGCATCGGCCGGAAAGGCCTTTGCCAGGGGAAACTTTGAAAGGTCGGTCTGCGCCGATGCCGGGAGGCATGCGACGAGCGGCCACGCAAGCGCGAGGCCCAGGGCAATCCGTCGAGAGAACTTCAGCATTATCAGGCTCCTTTGGTCATTTGCGCCGGTACGAGTCGGGCTCAATTCGCGGCTGTTGAAAATGTGCGTCGGTCGGAGACCGGCCGGCTTTGCTATAGATGCATGCGTCCACATCACATCTGCCAAGTGAGTGAAACGACAATCGCGGGCAAAGCTCACGTTTTTACCTGCGTCTTGGGACGATCGGCCTCTTTTTCACCGTGCTCCGGGCTTTTGAGTACGCCGGAGGCGATGAACGAGGGCCCACCTTGTATCGCAAGGCGTAGTCCGCATCAACTTATAGAAGGGCCGGCAATAACAGGTGCATCAAAATCGTTAGGTAAAGTGGGGCACCCGGGCGTAGCGCGCCTGGAGCAACCTCCGCAACCAACCCGAAAGGAGTCCTCACATGGCAGCCAAAAAAATCATGTTCATGACGCTTGGAGTCGGCGTGATCTTCGCAGCAGGCACCTGGGTCAAACGCGCCGCGGGCAGCGCTTCAACGGAAGTGATCGCCGTCACATCAGACAACGGCGCCCAGCAGCCGCCGGCGCATCGAGCGGGACCGGATGATCGCCCGCTTGGACCACCGGATGGTGCGGAGCGTGGAGCGCGAGGCGACGGTCGACGCGGTGAGGGACAGCGCGGCGTGGGCAGACGATTCGGCCGCGGCGGCGGAGGCAGGGGCGATGGCGCGAGGGGCGGCTTCGGCCTGGAATCAAAGATCATGGACGTGGTCCTTGAAGTTGTCGGCGACATCGGGCCGGAGCGCGAGGCGCAGCTTCGAACTCGTCTTCGCGACGTATTGAAAGATGCGGTTCGGCGACATCAAAGCCGAGACGATGGCGAAGGGCGCGGCCTCGGTCGCGGTGGCCGGCGCGATTCGGTGCCGGGCGCAGGGCCGTTGGATGGACGCCGCGGCGATATCGGGGTGTTCAGTGACGCACCGCCGCCACCACCTCCTCCTTCCGATCCGAATTGGGACGCCGATGCTCGCCCGAACGATGAGCGCGATCGGGCGGAGCGACCACGCGGCGAACGCAGGCAGGGTGATGGTGTGCGAGGACCGCGCGCAGGCGGTCACCGGTTCGAGCGATTTTTTGCCAGGTTCGATGAGGATGGGAACGGAAAGGTATCGCGCGACGAGTTCCCCGGCCGACCGGAGCGATTCGACCGGCTCGACCTCAATCGCGACGGAGAAATAGACCGGGACGAATTTGCCGAAGCGATGCAGCCCGGTGAGCCGCGAAAGTAATCTAAGATCCGAGACGGTGAAGCGACCATTCATCGGACTCTGGAGAGGCGCGACGCAGTTCATACCTTCCCATCAGGCGAGCGCCGAAGAATTCGACGGTCCAATGGTCTTCGGTCAGGATTCGGGCGCGGCACCCGCCCGAGTCCTGGCGGATGACATTCCCGCGATCGTTCGAGACGGGCCCTTCGTAATCGAGATAGAGGGGTCGATGTTCCGCCAGCCGGGCGCAGGGCTGCGGATCGGCATTCGACTTGCCGGGGAAATCCTCAAACTTCCAGGTTGCCAGCCGATCGGCGTTTTGGATCATCAGATCGAAGTGAGCCCCGGTCCGAAGGGTATGCAGCAGGACGACAAAGCGTCGCGGGTCGGAATCTTTCGAATTCTGTGAGGCCATCAGCTACTCTTCCCGCGCAATACTTGCCGAAGCCGGTTGTCGGCGGTCGATGGGCGTGTCGGCTTGCGATTCCGATGGCGGCTCATTAGCATCCTACCCGTTAGGAGGGCGGCGAAAACGTCGCCCGGGGGCAGGATTTCCGCCGATTCATGATAGCGATGAAACCGATTCTAGCATCGAAACTCAGGCGTATCGGAGTGTGCACCCTCGCTGCGGCGATCATGCCGGCATTGATGGGGGGCTGTGGGAAGCCACGCGCGGGGTTTGATGAAGTCTACGCGGAGGCTGTCCGTGAGTACGACGCACAGAACTACGCCGAAGCCCTGGGGATGTTCAAGCACGCCGCCGAGATCGACCGCGAGCGACCCGAGCCCTCTTACTTTTACGGCCTGTGCTATATGGGGATGGCGGACGCCCACTTCAAGAATGACAATTTGCCGGCGGCCCTGCGCTGCTGCGACCAGGCGGTTTCGGCGTTCGCCGCGGCGATCGGCGCCTTTCCCGGCTATACCCGGGCGGTACAAGGGAAGGCGGATGCCCTTCGCCTAAAAGGCAAACACCAGGCGGCGCTGGATATTGCCCGATGGGCGGCGACGCAGTCCGGCCCGCAGGCGTCGATGTTGATTCTCAAGGGTCGAGACCTTGCCCAATCGGGTGACATCGACGGGGCACAGCTTTCATTCCGTCAGGCGACGAGTGTCGAGCCAGAGAATGCGGCAGCTCACGCCGAGCTCGGTTTGTTCTTCATGCGATGCGGGAACGACCGTGAGGCGATTGCATCCTTGCGCAAGGCGTACGAGCTCGATCCCGGCGCTCCTGGTGTCGTGGCTGCGTTGGCTCGCCTGGGTGCGATGACGGACGCCCCGGCGGGCAAGTAGAGTTTTCCGCCCATTCATTTACTGCCAGTTTCATTGCCGCGTCCGGCAATCCCCTCTATTGATTTCTTTATCTGCGACCAGCGGCCTCAGAATTGAAAATAGATGAACGCCGTGATGTCGGCGGGGGCGAGGACGGTCAGGGCGATGATCCAAAGTGCGTAACCGATGCCTGCGATGGGGGCACTTAGGACGAGGCGGGGCCGGCCTCGGCGGATCGATTCTTCGTACAACTGAATGGCCATCATGATGGCAAGCAGGCATAGCAGCGGGGCTTTGTTCATCAGCCACAACGGTTCGGCGATCTGGGTCGGCACGAACAGATGTTTGAGGAAGAAGCTGGCGCGGGCGAGAGCGGCGGAGGTGGACTCGAGTTTTTCAGTCATGGGGTCGATCATCGGCTGGCAGCGGAAGAACACCCACGCGAAGTGGACGACGAGCAGCGTCGAGAGCCAGCACAGGGCCGTGGTTCCGAATTGGGCCAGTCGAGCGAGACCTGACTCCGTGCGGGCGGCACTCGCAGGATCATCGGTCGGGCGCATGCTGCTCAGCCATTTGGTGAGCGCGAGCCCCGTGCCGTGGATTGCGCCCCAAATGACAAAAGTCCAGCTTGCGCCATGCCAGAGGCCGCCGAGGAGCATGGTGATCATGAGATTGCGATAGGTCAGCCAGCGCGAGATGCGAGAGCCACCAAGCGGAATGTAGAGATAGTCGCGGAGCCAGGTGGAAAGCGAGATGTGCCAGCGTCGCCAGAAATCGGAGAGGCTCGTGGCGAGGTAGGGGCTGCGAAAGTTCTCGCAAAGGTCAAAGCCGAGCACGCGGGAGGCGGCAATGGCCATGTCGGTATAGCCGGAGAAGTCGCAGAATATCTGCCCGCCGTAACAGAACATGGCGATCCACAGGTCGCGCGTGACGTAGCGATCGGGCTGGGCGAAGACGGGATCGACGAGGGTGGCGAGGGAGTCGGCAATGATGACTTTTTTGGTGAGCCCGATGAGGAAGAGAACGATGCCAGACGACAGGCGGTCCCAGTCGAATCGCTTGATGGTGCGGAGCTGCGGGAGGAAGTCCGCGGCGCGCACGATGGGCCCGGCGACGAGTTGCGGGAAGAAGGCGACGAAGAGGGCGAAGTCGATGAATGAGCGCGTGGCGGGAATCCGACGGCGATACACGTCGATGGTGTAGCTCAGGGTCTGGAAGGTGTAGAAGCTGATGCCGACCGGCAGGATGATCGAGAGGGTGGAGAGATTGGTATGGACGCCGGCGGTTTCGCACAGGGATTTCAGTGAGAGGATGAAGAAATCGGCGTACTTGAAGAGTGCAAGAATGCCGAGGTTGCCGATGACGCTGGCGACGAGGAGGAGCTTTCGATTGCGCTGCGATGCGAGGCGGTCGAGCCCGATGGCGACGCAGTAGTCGAGGACGGTGGAACCGACAATGAGGGAGACGAGCCATGGGTTCCAGGTCATGTAAAAGACGTAACTGGCAATGAGGAGGAGGACGTGCCGGGAACCTCGGCTCGGCAGGGCCCAGTAAGCGGAGAAGACGAAGGTGAAGAAGGCCGCGAAAAGCCAACTCGAGAAGATCAAGGTTGGGTCTCCATGGCGTTATCCGCGCGGGCAACGGTCGAAGAAGCTGAGGGAAGCAGATTCATCGCCATTGACTGCCGGATGACTTGTCGGCTGAACCTCAGGCCCAGGACGTCGCCGACGTGCGTTTCATCGAGGTAGTCGCGGTTGGTTCTCGGCACGAGTGACTGGGGGCATTGCACAAACGGTGTGTCATGGTCACGACACACATCTGCGATGGCGGCGATCATCTGCGGTTCCACGACGGCCCAGCGTTTTTCGGTCCGGGGGCTGTTGGGCACATAGGTAACGATCGTCGCGATGTCGGCATCCTTTAGCCAGTCGAGCATCTCACCGAATCGGCGATAGGCGGGCGCTTCTCTGGAAAAGAGCGGCACGGAGGCGGTCTCAAACGCTACCGGATTGGCCAGAAACTGCTCTTCGATATTTTTCAGTCGCTCACCCATCGTCCATGGATGTTCGTAGCCGTCGCGGGTCACGGGTCTGGCCACTCGTTCGCGCACTTCCCGGGCAAACTGAGCCTGCTTGGGCAGGAAGGCAATGAGCTCTTCCTGTCCCCATAGGCGAATCTCGCCGGCACGGTAGTGGGTCATCCAAAGTGGCCCAAACTTCTGAACCGCAAAAGCGCCGAGGATGTCCAGCGAAGGTCCGTCGTGGACTACGGCCTCGGCGAGGTCGCTCCAATCAAACAGGTGACGGGCCGCCTGTGATTGCCTATAGTCGGCGCGAAACTCACTCGCATTGACCCCCAGTACAACGAGCTTGGGTTTGTGCTGCTCAAAGGTCCGCTTTACCAACAACTGCCATTCAGCGACTTTCGAGCCGGAGATTCCGAAGTTGTAGGCTTCGAGGCCGGTCGCCCTGCTGAATTCGTCGGGAACGAGGGCGTACATGGCCCGGGAGGAACCCATCAGAATGATGTCGGGCAGGCGTCGGGATGCCAGGTCGGTGTTCTTTTTCTCGAAATTGTTGGCTTGGTATCGCTTCAGCACAGGTTCGTATCGGCGGACGACCAGGTCGACGGCAAACAGGGTCGCACCCGCGAAGATGACGATCACGATGCGCCTCCGGGCTGCGGAGGTTGCGCGGTCGGTATTGGCCGGTAGATCGCGGCTGGACATTCACGTATTTATCGGCAGGGTTGTGCGGTGTATGAAGGCCTGCACTACGGCCCAGGCAGCGTCGTCGGAAGACGCGGGCGACGCTGGGCGATAAGGGACTTGCACCGTTCGACCAGTCGGGATGGTGCGGCGAAATCGGCCGGAATGGGTTCGATGGTTTCGCCGGTGAGATCCGTCAGGACGCCGGCCGCGACGGATGCGACCGTGCGAGCGGCGGAGGCGGATGGGGCTGAGGTGGCCACGCGGAGACCCTTGCGGGCAGTGACTGCGGATGAGACGGTTTCGATCTCTCTCTCCGCCGCCAGCTTCCCCGTGAATTCGCCGCTGTCGCCAAGTGCCTGAACCATGACGCTGATCGGATCAAGTTTTCCCGTCATGGCATCTCGGTTGACCAGCGACGGTTGAAGGTGGCCAGCCAGTGATTCCACGGCCTGGGCTCGCACCTTCGGTGATTTATGTGTCTGAATGATCGAACACAGCGCATCGACGGCGGCGGCCGAGTCGATCCGGCTGAGTCCACCGGCCGCGGCACAAGCCGTGGATTCTGACGGAGATTGGCTAATCGCGATCAGAAACTGCTCACCCGGTTTCCAGTGGGACAGGGCAATGGCAGTAGCCGCTGATGCCTGAAGTTCCTCATCGTCGTCGAGGATGAGTGCGTACAGGACCAACTCGTGGCGAATGCGTGGCGTCAATCCCTGGGAAGCGGGGATCGCGAGCATTCGAACTTCATTGCGAGAATCCCATACAAGAGATTCCACGCTTTCGGTCGCGGCGTCACCGATACTCGCGAGGCAGGCGATGTAGTAGGCCTGTTCGGCGAAGTCGTCGGTCTGTTTGAGTTGGTAGGCCCAGTAGCGCGCCCGGATGCTGTTTCGCTGTAAGACGACAACGAGAAATGCCACGACCATGGCGGCGAGGATCAGGTAGAAGCGCGCGCTGTATCCCGAGGATTGGATCGACGACTTCGGCGCAGGAGAGTGGGGCGGGGGCGAGTCGGACATGGCAGGGCGAGCCTACTCTCGGCCGTAGTGGGCGAGCTTCCACTCGCGGCGGACTTCCTTGTGGGCGAGCTTGGCGCAGACCTCCTGGTGAATGCGCCGCCAGAATCGCTTCCATTCGTCCGGCGGTTTGCCGGGGCCGGTCAGGTAGGTCTTGAGAAATCTCAGTCGGTCGGATGCTGTGCAACCGGGGCTGGCCAGAAGGCTGGCACACAGCCGAACGACGGCGCGGATGCGCTGCGACTCGGTGGATCGCCGTCGATGGGAAATGCCATCCATGTCGATGAAGACGAGGAGCGGCGAGCCGTGATAGGGCGGCGCCCAGCGCACGAGCAGGTTCGGAGCCTTCATGTCCCGGTGGATGAAGCCTCGTTCATGGAACGCCTTGAGCAGTCGGACGACCGACAGGATGAGCTGGTCCTTGACGCAGCGCTGCTCGAGCGGGGGAATCGAGGCGATTTCGCGGGTCAGGAAAGCTTCGAGATCGATGGTGTCGCCGACGTACTCGGTCAGGCTGATCGAATCGGTGCGAATGAAGCCGAGGGCGAATTTCTCGATGACGGCCAGGGGCGTGGCGACCGGCAGATCGCGATTGCGAAGCATGTTAGCCATGCGCCAGGCGCGAAGGTTGCGAGACGGTCCAAACCACTGAACCAGACGCTTCCATGCGTTTCTGGCGAGGGAACGCTTCACCACCGCTGTGACGACGCCGAGATCCGACTCGAGCTTGGACTTGCAAATGGTTGCGGTGTGGGAGTCCTTGAGCAATTCGGCGCGGGCAGGATCGAGCAGGGCATGTGGATTTGCCAGCAATGATCGCCATTGGGCCTTGGTGAACTCAATGTTGATGCCGTTCCCGGCGGTCGGGTGCTTCGTTTTGAGCACCGCGTGGCCCCGCCAGCCATCGGCCAGCCGAAGCCTGGCGAAATAGCGACTGGTTCGCATGGCGCGACGATCGCGCTTGCCCCAGAGCTTGTTCGCGTGCCGATCGGCTTGCACGGCGAGGTCCGCGGAAAGCCGGCGCAGATCGATCGGCCAATTGCGCGAGAGTGAGCTCGCCTGGGCGAATTGATCGCGATAGCGGATGTAGCTCTTCATGAAGCGGAGTCGCTGCGAGCGGCTCGCGTTTCGCCGGAACCATTGATTCAAATGGGCGAGATTGGCGACAGCCTGTCCCGAGGCAACGCGCTTGCCGATGCAGACGCGGTGCAGATCCACGAAGAACGCTTCGCACCGCTGGTCAACCCGGCGAACGAGGACATTTCCCGGGTGCATGTCGCCGTGCTGGAAGCCGCACTGATGGGCTCGGGCAATGAGGCGCGCGAGGGAATCGACGAGCAGGTTCGCCTGATGTCGATCGTCCCGGATCGTGCGCCAGTAGTCACCGAGGGGAATGGCATCCACGACGGCCTCGGTGACGAGGAGCGACGTTCCATCGAATCGCCGACCCTGTTCCCAGGCAACGGCCACCGGGGAAACGGCGGCGACTGAGTGGGCCGCGGCATAGAGGCCGACGTCCCATTCCTGGTTGGCGATGGGACCGCGGAGCATGAGCTTGATGCGGGCGGGCATGCCGACCGGATGGTAGATTTTCGCGAAATAAGCGCGATCGCCGGTATTGACCTGCCAGACGTCTCGCTGGCCGTTGCGCTTGACGAGCGTGGCAACCGGAGAGTCGGCCAGCCGAAACCAGTCAATATCGAGAAGGCGAAACCGCTCGGCGTGGGCGCGGACGATCCGCCAGGTATGGGGCCCGAAGGACGATTCTACATAACCGTCAGCGGGTTCGGATCCCTCCGATCCGGGCGCAAATTGACCACGAATTGACATGGGGTTTTCCGCCCTGAGCCCGGGGGACTGTACAGCATCGCTCGACTCCCTGGCGGTGGAGGAGACGCTTCGTGTGGAGCATGAAGCGCCGGGAGAAGGTCGAGGTCGACTTTCGATGATAGGCCCGTTTGCCTCGTTTTTCAAGGTTTCGGGACGGGTTGCTGAATCCATTCGCCGCGTAGTGTATCGCATTGCGCCGGGTTCGCCACAATCTGTTTGTCCATTCGGGACCGCCGGAATCCCAACAGTCCGCCCCTTGAATCAGCCGACAAATCGGGCCGGCGACCGACTGGCCGAGCGTTATGGGCAGGGGAGTATGCGGTTTGCCTGTCTTGAGGGAATCCGAGCAAGGGGTTGATCACGCCTTTTGGGGGGTGGCGGACTTTCGACCTCCCAGGACGTACCCCAGACCCATGGTGATGAGAGGACCGACTGCATAGCTCCAGGTATAGGAGGGGTATTTGGTACTTCCCTCCCCATCGAGCCCGAGGTTCCAAGCGTGAAGGAGCACAATGACGATGACGGCTGCGGCAATCGCACCGACTTTGAGAACATCCCCATGCAAGTGCTTCAAAGCGAGGACCAGTGCCGCGAGACACCCGCCCCAAACGATCCAGTCGGTCAGATCGGCGGACGCTCCGCCCAGCAGGGGGATGTTCCAGTCATGTTGAAGCATTCCGAATACACCAAGGACGGCGAGGGGCACGGCCCAGGGAAGGCCGGCGTCGCTCGGCGGTTTGGAAAGCATAGCGAGAAGAAAGATTCCAAGCAGCGGCCCCATGGTGTAACCGGACATGGCGAGAACGAGGTCAATTGTATTCTCAAATCGACTCTCCAAGAGGCGACATGCAGAGGCCATGATGCAGAGGACGACTCCCCAACCGAAGACAAGCATCTTTGAGACAGCGACCTCGCTCTGCCAGAAGGCGGACTTGCGAGATTTTCTGCCCTTCTTCTTGGGAGGGGCGATTCGCTTGAGCAGTGGACTGGACGTGGTCTGGGCGAGGGCCGCCAGGGCGGATTCAAGCGTCGACACGGCGGCGGCAAAGATCGCAGCGACCACGAGACCGCGAATGCCCATGGGCAGCGCGCGAACGATGAAGATCGGCAGGAGGTAGGTCTTGCGTTCGTCGAACAGCGCCGCTTCCTCGGGGGTAAAAGGAAGGAATCGAAAATAGACGTACAGGGCGACGCCGACCAGCAGCATCAGCAGGGCGATGAAGATACTGACGCTGCTGACGATGGTCGCCTTTGCCGCGTCGCGTTGATTGCGGCAGCAGAACATCCGCTGCGTCATGACCTGATCGGTTCCGAAGGCGGCGAGATTGATGAAGGGCGTGCAGAGAATTCCCACCCAGAAGGTGTAGTTCAAACTCATGTCGAACGAGAAATCAAAGAGCCGGAACTTATCAGCATCCTGGGCGATTTGAAGCATGTCCCCCCAACTCGCCGGTACGCTCGAAAACGAATACCACAGGACGGCCATCGCACCGAGTAGGAGCACGAAGAACTGAATCACGTCGGTCCAGATGACCATCGTGATTCCGCCGATCATGGCCCACAGCACCGAGAAAATCCCCATGAGCCAGACGGCGGTGATCAGGTCGACGCCCGCGACGGTGCTGAGGACGAATCCGCTGGTGTACAGCCTTGCGCCTTGCCCGAGCACGGCTCCGATCATGAACAAAGCCGTCGTCGCCTTTTTGACGCGGGCGCCTAAGCGGTAGCCGGCGTAGTCGTAAGGGCTGTAGATTTCCTTTTCGAAGTATTTGGGGACGAAATAGAGGGCGACGATGATACGGGCAATGATGCTGCCGATTGCCAATTGGAGATAGGTGAGATTTCCGCCGGCGGCGAAACTGACCGCGGGCACGGCCACGAAAGTCGCCGTCGAAATCTCGGTGGCGATCGTCGATCCACAGATGGCCCACCATGGGAGTTTGCGGCCGCCGAGAAAAAAATCGCGGACCGTGGCCTGGCGACCGGCGAGCTTCGCGCCGAGAACCGTCGTCAGAACTAGATACAGGCCGACGACGCCCCAATCGGCCCAATGAAATGTCGGAACGGCTTCCGCGAGGGTCAGTTCGGGCATCGCGGGAGTATGGCCCAGCGGCGCTGCGTTTGCGAGCGGCTTGAGTGCCGCCGGGCGTGCGTGCGTCCGAGAACGACGCTCAAATCGTTGACTGCGTTCCCGTGCTCATATAGAGTATAGATGTAGGCAACCCCGCCCACCTGAACCGGTTGGCCGCGGCCACAAAGCCACGAACGGTCCCGCCATCCGGCACGCAAGCCTGGGAATTCAGCGAGCAAGGAAGTCAGAACTCGATACCGAGCGGATGCCTGCGATAGGATTGCAAAAGGTTCGCCCCCACCGGCACATTTGCCTGTCGGCATGATGCCAAATGGCAGGAGCGTCTCATGGCCTCGAAACAAGCAGTATGGGGAATTGACGTCGGCCAGTGCATGTTGAAGGCCATCAAGCTCCAGCAGTCGGGCGAGCAGGTGGAGATGCTCGGCTTCGACGTCGTCGAGCACGCCAACATCCTTTCGGAAGGCGAGGGCGACTCGACCCAGCTCATTACCGATTCGCTCAAGACCTTTCTCTCGCGAAACAACATCTCCGACAGCCGCGTGGTCGTCTCGGTGCCAGGCCAGCAGACCCTGACCCGATTCACCAAGATGCCGCCGGTTGAGCCCAAGAAAATACCGGACATGGTCCAGTACGAGGCCAGTCAGCAGATCCCGTTCGACATTGACGAAGTCGTCTGGGACTACCAGGTTTTTGTAGAGAAGGATTCGCCCGATGTCGAGGTCGGCATTTTCGCCATTCGCAAGGAACTAATCCGAAACTACCTGATCCTCTTCACGCAACTGGGCATCGAGCCGTTTATCGTTCAGACCGGTCCGATGGCCGCCTACAACGCCGCTCGTTCCGAGCAGCCCGAAGAGATGAAGGAGTCGATCGTCATTCTCGACATGGGCGCGCTGGCCACCGACCTGATTGTCATGGAGGGCAACCGAATCTGGTCGCGACCGATTCCGATCGGCGGCAACCGATTTACCGAGTCGCTGGTGACCGCGTTCAAGATATCCTTCAAGAAGGCGGAAAAACTTAAGCGGACGGCCGCGACTTCCAAGTATGCCCGGCAGGTTTTCCAGGCCATGCGGCCGGTCTTCGCCGATCTCGTCTCTGAAGTTCAGCGATCGGTCGGCTATTACACCTCGACACACCGCGATGCGCGGATCGGCCGCGTCATCGGCATGGGCAACGCCTTCAAACTACCCGGCCTCCAGAAATTTCTTCAGCAGAATCTTCAACTCGAGGTCGATCGCTTTTCCGGTTTCAGCAAACTGATCACGGGCGGGCAAGAGCAATCTCCCGCCTTCGCGGAAAACATTCTCAGCTTCCCCGGCGTTTACGGACTTGCCCTTCAGGGGTTGGGGCTGGCAAAAGTTACGTCGAGCCTTTTGCCGCTTGAGGTTCAGCGCACGATTCTGTGGCGGAAGAAGCGGCCGTGGTTCGCGGCATCGGCCGCATGCCTGGCTCTTGCCGGCGGCTCCGTATGGGTCGGAAATGTGCTGGCCAACAACCAACTACAGGCGGGTCTCGGGAATCTGACCAACATCGCCGTCATGCCCGTTAGTACGACGCAGCAGGCCGAGCAGATATTGAATAGCGCCGTGAGCGAAGCGCCGGTTGAGCGTGCCGCCAAGATTGCCGGCGCGGCGCAGTATTTCTCCAGCAAGCTCAGCGACGTTGAGCGGCTGAAGGTGGGCGACCGATCGACCCTGGTGGCGATGTCCACGCTGCCGGAGAACAACATTTATCTTCCCCGCGTGTTGGAAATTATTCATCGCGGGTTTGCCGAGGCGCAGGTTCCGGAGTTTCGAAACGCGAAATCTCCGCGGGAGTTCCTCGCAGCCGCGAAGTCGACCAGTCGCGAGGACCGCGAGGACATCTGGATCGAAAAGCTCGACATGGTCTATCACCCTCAGGACCCGGAGGCCGTCTTCACCGGCCAGGGAACACCGGGTCGCGGGCGCGACGGCTGGGCGATTCGCATCGAAGGCGGAACGACCATGGCGCAGCCGGCCAAGTGGATCGACAACCGGCTCATCAAATCGCTGGAGCGAGTCGGTCGCATGCCATCCCGCGCCATTTATCTCGATAAGGCGACCCTTGCCACGGTGATGGAGCGCAAGAAGACCAGCTCAGCCTCAAGCTTTGATGCCTTCACTCCGCCCGAAGATGACTCTCGCGGCGGACGCGGGCGCGGCGGCGGAAGGCCGCCGGCACGCGGCGGTGATGATCGAAGCACCGGTGGCCGTGGGGGGCGCGGCGGTTCGACGCCGGGATTCGGCGGCGGCGGCCTGGTTGACGAGCCTTCAGGCGGCGGCGACATCAGCACGCAGGTCAATCGCCTGCGCGAGAAGTACAAATCAGAGGATCCGCTTACGGGTGAACCGATCGCCACTGATCAGCGATTTGTGCTGGAGATCATCATTCGCAAGAGCGATACGCCGGCAAACCTGATTCCCGAAGAGTTCAAGCCCAAGGCGGATGAAAAAGCGCCTGAGGCCAAACGCGGGTAGTTAGGCGGCTTTGTTAGAGAGGATCGGCACTCGTACGGCCGACAGGTAACGGAAGTAACCATCAATGGCCATTTTGAAGCAATACTGGCGCATCATCACCTTCGCACTGGTCTGCCTGTTGTCCGTTGGAATGGGCGCATGGGCATACATGGGCGGTTCCGAGGTGTCTGATCGGATGGCGGCAGTCGATCGACTCCGTAATGCCGTTGAAGCCGCCGGCCGAAGTCCGGCGAACATGTCGATCATCGAGGCCAAGAAGAAAGCGATCGAGCAGGCCAACGCTGAATTTGAAGCATCGATGAACGCGGCGCTCAACTTGCAGAGCACAAACCCGTTTTTTGAGCGCATCGATTCCGACGGCAAGATTATTACCTTTCCGCGAAAGCCGCTCCTTCCATCTGACGAGTATCCCAGCGCCATCGTCCTTCCCGAACCGGGAAGCAACGCCGACGCCATCAGCTTCCGCACTGCCTACGAAACGGCGTTTGCCCAATTGACCCATCGCCTCCGGGCCCGGGATAAGGCGACCGCGGAAGAGGTGAGCGACTATTTTGAACGGTGGTTCGCCCTCCAGCAGGGGACGACATCAGGAAGCACCTGGCGTCCCTGGGGACCGCGCAAGCAGCAGGCAAAATCCGAGGAGGTCACCAAGAAAAATCTCCCGCGGCCCGAAGTGATTCGTCAATACCCGCGCACGCGGCTGGCCGAAGACATCGCCCGATCGATCTACATGTACGTGGACAATGGCGCGTTTGGAAAACACATCATCTTGCAGAAGACCGATGTGCCGACGGCGATCGACATCTGGCAGGCCCAGATGTCGCTGTGGATTCAGCAGGACATGGTCGCGGCGATGGCCCGGTGTAATGAAGCCCGCGCGGAGGAACTGAAGAAGGCGGGCAACCCCGATCAAGCCTGGGTCGCCCACATGCCGGTGAAGCGGCTGCGAAAGATGACCATCGAAAATCGGCTCGGCAAAGGCGGCGGATCGAATCCCATTTCATTTACGGGATCGTTCACGACTATCAATAATGACGACCGCCGGTTCATGGTTCCGATCGCGCTGGAGCTCATCATAGAAGAGGCAGCGCTGCCGAAGTTGATGGAAGAGATCTGCCGGGTCGGATTCTACACGCCTTACAACGTGAAATATGAAATCGTCAAGCCGAACCCGATCCAGGACGACTACGTGTACGGGGATGACCCGGTGCTAAGCGTCGTGATCGAGATCGAGGGATATTACTTCCGTAAGGTATTCGAGCAGTGGATTCCCAAGGCGCTTAAGGACATCCTGAAGAACCCGGACGCCCGGGATCCAACCGATAACTGATCGCTGACAGTGGACCGAAAGAGGAGACCGCCCAGTGGCGAGGAAAAACGCCGGATTCTTCGACCTTCACGCTGAGAAGCTGACGATCGGCCTCTGCGCGCTTCTCGTGATCGGCGCGGCGGTGTTCTCTCTGGGCGGCGGACGATTCGCCGTCAACGACCTTGGGCCGAACGAGCTGTGTCAGCGAGTCGGCACTGCCGGCGATCAGGCTCGCCAGGCAATCCTTGGCGCCAAGCCTTCGGCCGCATCAACGGCCGGCCAAAAGGATCCCGCCAAGGACCCCGTGGAAATCCTGAAGAAATGGTACGGCCAATCGGCCGAGGGTCTGCTCAAGATTGCCGGCGTTCCCCCGGTGCTGGAGCGAACCCAGCCATTTCCGCCGACCTTTATCAGTGTCGCCGGCGAATCCGGCGAGGGACAGCGCGCGCTGGCTCAAATCGTCGCGCCTGATATTCCGATCGTCGTCAGCGACACGGCGGACCTGGAAATACCTGCGAATAAGCCGACACTGGCGCAGTGGGACCCTCGCTCGAGCGGGGGCCGCGACGTGACCAAGGTGCGCAGGCCGTACGTTTCGGTCGCGGCGCAGTTGGACCTGGTCAAGCAGGATGCGAATTTCCGAACCGAGAAATATCCCGACGGTTCCTACCTGGAAATCGTCGAGGTGCGATTGCAGCGGCGCGATCTGAACGATCCTCGGCGCGGTTGGGAAGACGTTAATACGTATCTGCCGTTTCAGTCGCTCGCCAAACCGAAGTTGACCGTCAAATCCGCTCGCTCTTTCAAGTTCGAGGGCTTCGACGAGTTTCGCCGACTGATCGCCGCGGGCGCCGAAGCCATTGCCCGACCGCCGCTGCCGAGCAAGTCGGCCAAGCTTCCACTGGTGCCGTTTCTGGATGAGCCGCCCAAGAATGAGGAGGTCATGCCTCCGAGCGAAGTGACGCGCGAAGCCGAGCGCCGCGCCAAGGCCTGGATCGATCGCGCCAGGGCCGCACGGGATGGCAAACGGCCCTTCGAAAAAGAAGATCTCGACGCCGCCTTCGTGCTGGCCCGCGCCGCCGCCGGAACCCTCAGCGCCCCCGACAAAGTCACCAGCGAGGCCAAAAAGCTCCTCGATCAGATCATTAGAAAGATGCCGAAGGATCGCCGGGACCTTGTGAACTCAAACCCGAGACCGGCCGATCGCATGATGCCGATCGTCGCTCACGATATCGAGGCCATGCCCGGCCACACTTACGTCTATCGCATGAAATATGAGATTCTCAACGTTTACGCCGGCAATCCCGCGGAGCTGGCGAATCTCGAAGACGCCAAGGCCCTCACCGTTTCTTCGGATTGGTCGCCCGAGTCTCGCCCGGTCGAGATCGTGAGCGATACCTACTTCTATCTGACCAAGGCGGACTCCAAGAAGGGCAACGTGACCTTCACGGTCTTCAAGACGACGCGCAGGGGTACGATCGACAAGAAGGATTACCGCGTGAGCGTCGGCGAGGAAATCGGTCGCAAGGAGCGCCGCGGCAGCAAGGGCGACTTCTCGACCGGCATGGTCTGTATCGACATCGACTTCAGCCGACTCATCGACGGCAAAAAGGACGTGTCCGTTGTCTTCATGGACCCCGCGGACGGCAGCCTTCAGGAGCGCATTCTTTCAATCGACCGGCGCGACCCGAACTACGAGAAGTTGATCGGCCGCCGCAGCGCATCGAAATAGCCGCCCGCGTTGGCGCTTCCGCAAATCGGCCGTTTTCATTACGCTACCATTGAGAATTGACTGAACGCTTCCGCCGCGCATCAACGTTGCGGGGGGCCTGATGACTTCACTGCAATAAGGATGACGGACCAGCATGGATTTCAAGAAAGTCACCGCTCGCGCCAAGCACTACGAATCGAAAATGGTTTCTTTCCTGCGCGACCTTGTCGCCATTCCCAGCGAAAGCAGCAAGGAAGGCCCGGTCATCGCCCGCATCAAGAAGGAAATGCAGGCCACGAAGGCCTTCGACCGTGTCTGGACCGACCCGATGGGCAACATCTTCGGCCGCATCGGCCGCGGAAAGAAGATCATCGCCATCGACGCCCACGTCGACACCGTCGGCGTCGGTAATCCGAAGGAATGGAAGCACGACCCTTACAAGGGCAAGGTCGCCGGGGGCAAGGTCTGGGGCCGCGGCGCGGGCGATCAGGAAGGCGCGATTCCCGCGATGGTCTATTCCGCGAAGATCATGCGCGACCTCAAGCTCCCGCTCGATGAGTTCTCCCTCTACGTCGTTTGCACGGTCATGGAAGAGGACTGCGACGGCCTCTGCTGGCAGTACATCGTCCAGGAAGACGGCTTGCGTCCCGACGTTGTCGTTGTGACCGACTCAACGGACTGCCAGATTCTTCGCGGCCAGCGCGGTCGAATGGAGATCGGCGTCACCGTCACCGGCAAGTCGTGCCACGGCTCGATGCCGCACCTCGGCGATAACGCCATCTACAAGATGACAAAGATCGTTAGCGAGATCGAGAAGCTCAACGCGAAGCTGGCCAATGACAAGTTCCTCGGCAAAGGGACGATCACCACGACGTACTGGGAGTGCAAGACGCCCAGCCTCAACGCCGTGCCCGCCCATGCGTATATCCATCTCGACCGCCGCCTTACCACCGGCGAATCGAAGGAACTCGCCGTCAAACAGGTAAAGGATGCGGTCAAGCGCGCCGGCGTCTCGGCCAAGGTTGAGATTCCGATGTACGCCGAGCGCAGCTACACCGGCCTCGTCTATCCGACGGAAAAGTATTTCCCCACCTGGGTCATGCCGGAGAAGTCAAAGCCCGTGCAGGCCGCCGTAGAGACTTACAAGAAGCTCTGGGGCAAGACGCCCAAGGTCGGCCGGTGGAATTTCAGCACCAACGCCGTCAGCATCAACGGCATGTTCGGCATCCCCTGCGTCGGCTTCGGCCCGGCCCCCGAGGCCGTCGCCCACACCGTCAACGACAGCGTGCCGATCAAGCACCTGGTCGACTGCGCAGCCTTCTACGCGGCGTTCCCGCAACTCTATTGCGGATTGAAATAGTAGCTTCGCGATGTCAGACCGGGAATCGTTGCGTCTGCAGGCTGGGTTCCGGCCGCCCCAAACTCGTCTGGAATCACGAGTGCCCAGGGCCTACGGCAACCTGACAATTGAGTCGGTCTCCTCCTCTTCCTCCGGCCACGTCTCCGTCAGCCAATGCAGCCACGCCGCGCGCAAAGCGGCGATCTCATACGCCTCCCCGCACTCGGGGCAAGTATGCTCATCGGGCAGCCCTTCGAGCAGGTAGCCGCAATCCAGGCACATGCGTCCCTCGTGCTCGAACAGTTCCCGAGCAAATCGCACCTTCACCCGGCCGCCGATGAAGTAGGGATTCCCGACCAGAACGAGCACCGGCAGCAGATTCATGATGTCGCCCATGATCGATCGCCAGCCGATGGCCAGAGCCAGCGCCATGAACCCAAGCTGCGTCGCGATGAGCACGAGGAGCAGCACCGACCACCAGCGAAAGAGAATGACGATGGGCGCCTTCGAGTCCGTCAGGAACAGCCAATAAGCCCCCGGCAGGTTCTTAGGTCGTCGGCCCGTGAAGGAACGCAGCGCCAATCGCACGTGATCCTGCGCCGCCGAGCGGACGAACGAACGCAGGTCCGGCTTTGAAGCGAAGAACGCCGCGAGGTCCTCCGGCGTCGGCTTCTGCTGCTCGGGATCGATCGATGTGGAGCTATTTTCCACGAGTTAGATCGCTAGAGGAAGGATACCGCAGACTTCGGGTCGCCATCCACCTGAGCCAGTATTGACGCACACTGACTATTGAGTACTTTCTGCCACACTCGGGACATACATGCTTTGGTGGCAATCCGTGAAGCAGATAACCGCAATCCGGGCATACCAGACCGGCGTGTTCAGCAAGATATTTGGCGAAGTGAATCCGAACGCGGCGACCGGAAATTGACGGAACTACAAAAAACGCAATACCGAATCCTAAATTTGCTATTGAAATCCATCCGGAGGTGCCTTGCCCCGCTGAACTAATAGACAGGAAGGTTCCGAGGATGAAGGACAGGCCGGCCGCGATCTGAAATACATGCCCGAATCGTAAGAAATAAGCGGCGGGCAATCGAGATTCTCGAAACCAATTCCAAAGTGGGCGAGGAACGCCTGTGCCTTCTTCTTCCGACCAGAAACTGGAGCCCATTAAGATGCGCAATTCATTATTATTCTTTCTGACAATCACGTGCACGTCGTCCGGCGACGGAAACGAGCCCGCCGAGATCGATTCGCCGCCCTGCCCGTCGTTGGTCATTCGCTCTTCATCCATCGAAGCCATGAATCCCGCAGCGATTTCACATCGTACTCATTGCCGCACTCCGGGCATTCATGACGATCCGGGAGCCCATGAAGCAGGAAACCGCAGTTCTGGCATACGCGGCCTTTATTTTCGAGCACGATGCGAGCAAATCGCATCTTAACTCGTCGCGCCGTGAACTTCGGGCTCAGCAGCAACAAAACGAATATCGCATAGACGACCCAGAAAGAACCCAAGATCTGGCCGTTTGCATGCATCGCAACCGCAAATATCAAGAAGACAAGAGACACAATCAATCGCACCCCGAAGTGCCAGAATCTGAAAGAGAACTCGATCGGATGGCTTGAATTGCGAATCCACTCGCGAAACGCCGGTGGAATCTCCGGACGCGCGACCCTCCCCCAGACCGCGTGAATGATCCTCCCACTTTCCTTGGAATCAATCCGCACGAGAAACTGCGCATTCTCCGGGCCGGGAAAGGCGAAATGATCCGAATCGGAGATCGCACTGCCCTGCTCCGCCTGTTCTATGGAGTGCATAAGGCCCGGCCCGTTCCCTTGTGTGCGCTACCGCCGCAACTTCGGCATTAGCTCGCGCAGCACCGCCTCCAATTGCTCGACGCTTCGGCAATCGACGATGGTGTCCTCCCGGCGGTGGTCGATGCTTTCTCCCGCGAGGCGCTTGGCCCAGCCGCCGCTTTCCGACAGGGCGATGATCGGCCGGTCGTACATCCATGCGTAGGCGATTTCGCTGAGCGTGCCCGCTGCGCCGCCGATGACGATCATCACGTCGCCTGCAATCGCCGTGATCACGTTCCGCGCCCAGCCCAGGCCCGTCGGGATGACGTAGTGGCAATGACTGTTGGCCTCCTCCATGCCCGTGCCGGGAATCACCGCAATCACGATGCCGCCGGCCTCGGCGCAGGCCTTCGACGCGGCCGACATGATGCCGTCGCGCCCGCCGGTGACCAGCGCCGCGCCGAGCTTCGCCACGACGCGCCCCGCCCCTTCGGCCAGCCGCATCATCGCCTCATCGGCCTCGCTCGAACCAATGATGCCGACCTGCAGCCGCCGAATAGACGGCCCGGTCCTCGTCGCGGGAAACTTCATATCAGACGGTCGGTCGGTCATACTTTGCTCCACGTCGAACGATTGAGGGCACCAAACGTAGGGCCGCGCCGAAAACCTCACTATACCGCTTCGCCAGAGGCCTCATAGCAACGCCGCGCCGGAATCCTTACCGCATCGCCGCGCCGAATACCTCACCGTAGCGCCGCGCCGAATACCTCACCGTAGCGCTGCACTGAAACCTCACCGTAGCGCCGTTCTGGAATCTCACCGTGGCAACGCACTGAAACCTCACCGTGGCAACGCACTGAAACCTCACTGTAGCGCCACCCCTTGTGGGTGGCGAAGAGGTCATCGTAACACGTCCGGGTCCGCCCATCGATGAGGATATGCCTCACCGAACCCCGCTTTTAGTGCATTCTCGATGATGTATCGCGCTGTGTCGCGAATACTCTCATCCCGACGCACGATGTGATCGTGAAAACGCGGCTGCCACAACGGCCCCCGCCAATCGAGCTTCCAGCTTTCGTTTGTGGTCTTGCCCTTGAACCGGCCGATGAACTGCCCGACGGATAACCCTGAACCCGCGGGAGACAGGAGAACGTGCATGTGGTCAGGCATCAGACAATATGCGGCAAGGTAGAATCGGAGTGACTCAGAGTATTCTCGCAGAGTGCGGCAGACCATCTCGGCCCGATGTTCGTCATCGAATGGTCGGCTCCCCGGTATCGCGCAGATCGTGATGTGGTACGGAGCATGCTCCCGATAGTCGTAGCCGGGCAGTCGCACCGAGCGACTACGGCTCCACATGCGATACGGATGTGGCCCATCCATCGATCGGCGCTCCTCGCCACCCACAAGGGGCGGCGCTACAGTGGGATTTCATCGTGGCGCTACAGCGGGAATCGACGGCCCGGTCCTCGTCGCGGGAAACTTCATATCAGACGGTCGGTCGGTCATGATGGTCTCTTCTTCCTGCCCCTCGAGCCGTTTGCTCTAATTCGCACTCTTCAATTCCGCGATCTTCTTCTCGATCAACTCGCCCACCATCTTCGGGTCTGCCTTGCCCTGTGAGATCTTCATGACCTGTCCGCGGAGGAAACCGGGGGCGGCCTTGGACTTGCGTTCGTTGTCGCCGAGGGCATCGGCCACCGCCTGGGCATTGGCGGCGAAGGCCTCGTCGACCCATTTCTGCGTCGCACCCTCGTCGCGCTCCTGGACGAGGCCGAGCCGTTTGGCGATGTCCATCACGCTTTCGCCGGACTTCGCCCCACCTGCCAGTTCTTCCGCAATCTGTGTTGCCGCCGTGGCACTGACTGACCCGCCGCCGACCGCCTTCGCCAGATCGGCGATCATCCCCGTGGTGACGCCGAGCCCGCTGATCGACAGGCCGCGCGCGCTGGCCAAATTGTTCCACACGCCGAGAAACTGCTTGGTGAGCATCTTCGCATCCGCCCCGGCGGCGATGGCCCCGTCGTACAGGTCGGCCGTCGCGCGATCGGCCAGCACCACCTCGCAATCCTTCACAGTCATGCCGAAGTCGCGCATGAACCGCTGCTGCCTCGCAAGCGGAAGCTCGCCGAGCTTCTCGCGCACTTCGTTGATCCACGCATCCTCCACCGTCACCGGCACCAGGTCCGGGTCGGGGAAGTATCGATAGTCGTGCGACTCCTCCTTGCCGCGCTGGAACTCCGTCACCAGCTTCACGTCGTCCCAGCCGAAGTTCAGCTTGCCGACCTTCGCCAGCGTGTAGTCGTGGTCATCCTGCCATGCCCGCACCTGGCGATCGACTTCGTACTTGATGGCGTCGCGCACGCTGCGAAAGCTGTTGAGGTTCTTGATCTCGCTGATCGGCGTGCGGTATTCGACGCCGCCCTCGGTGATGGCCACGTTCACATTCGGCTCGAAGCGCATCTGCCCTTTCTGCATGTTCGCCTCGCTGATGCCCAGGTACTGCACCAATCGCTGAAGCTCAACGCAGAAGTTGTAGGCCTCCTCGGCATCCGCCAGGTCCGGCTTCGTGACGATCTCCAGCAGCGGCGTGCCGGCGCGGTTCAGATCGACGCGGGTGTAGGCCAGGCCCTCGTGCAGATTCTTGCCCGCGTCTTCTTCCAGATGTGCGCGGATAATCCCCACGCGCCGCGAGTTGCCGTCCGCCGCCGGGACCTCAAACCATCCCTCCGACGAGAGCGGCAGGTCGTACTGGCTGATCTGGTAATTCTTCGGCATGTCGGGGTAGTAGTAGCTCTTGCGGTCCCACTTGGTGAAGGTGGCGATCTTGCAATTCAGCGCCGTCGCCGCCCGCACGGACAGCTCGTACGCCGTCCGGTTCATCACCGGCAGCGACCCCGGCATCCCCAGACACACCGGACAAACGCGGCTGTTCGGCTCCGCGGCAAACTCCAACGCGCACGGGCAGAACATCTTCGTGCGCGTGGCGAGTTGAACATGAATCTCAAGACCGATGATGGGGCGGATGGTCACGGTGTCCCTCGTTCGTGAAACATTGCCTGCAAGGTCACGCAGGATATTCGACTATCTTAACTGATGCATCAATTCCAGCCGCAACAGGTTTACCACTGCTTTTGCCGACCGGTCGCGGACCTCCTCGCGCGTGATCGTCTCGCCCAGCCGCAGTTCACGCACAATCGTTCGCTCCGCCGTCGCCAGCGCCACGAAGACCAATCCAACGGGCTTGTCCGGCGTGCCGCCCGTTGGCCCGGCGATCCCGGTGACGGCCAGCGCGTAGTCCGTAGCCGACAGTCGCCGGCAGTTTTCCGCCATTGCCTTCGCGACCGGTTCGCTGACCGCTCCGTTTGACGCGATAAGCTCCGGCGGAATTTCCAGCAGCCGCGACTTCGCCTCGTTGGAATACGTCACGAACGACTGAATGAAATACGCGCTCGAGCCCGAGACATCCGTCAGCCGCTTGGCGACCAGCCCGCCGGTGCAGGACTCGGCCGTGGAAATCGTCTTGCCCTGATCGATGAGCAGGCGGCCGACGGCTGTCTGCAATTCATCATCGCCCTCGCCGAAGACGTACGTCCCGATCCGCTCGCGAACCGCCGCGACATCTCGCTCGGCCATGGCCGCCGCCTCGCCAGTGGACTTGCCGTGCGCGTTGATCCGGATGGAGATGATGAGGTCCGCCGCGCTTGTCCCCACGGCCGGGTTCCGCCCGCGCGCCATCAGGTCGGAGATTCGCTCGCCGAGTTCTGACTCCGCCATGCCGAAGGTCCGCAGGATGCGCTGCACGATCACCTCGCCCGCGCCGCCCATCGTGCGTATCGCCGGTAGTACATCGCGCGCATACATCGCCTTCATTTCGCTCGGCACCCCCGGCATAACGAAGACAGTCGCGCGCCCGAGCTTCGCCCGGATGCCCGGGGCGGTGCCGCGCGGATTCTCAATCGGCGTCGCCCCGGCAGGGATCATCGCCTGCACGCGATTCCGCTCGTGCATCTCGCGCCTGCGCGACGCGAAGTACGCAGCAATCTGCTCGAGGCACTCGGGATGGAGAACGAGTTCGACGCCCAGGGCGGCGGCCAGCGCGTCGCGCGTCAGGTCGTCCGCCGTCGGCCCCAGCCCGCCGGAGATAAGCACGAGTTCGGCATTCGCAGCGGCGTCGCGAATGGCATCAGTGATGTCGGCCAGATTGTCGGTGACGGTGACATGGCGCGAAGTGTGTATCCCCATGGCGGCAAGCTGCTGAGCCAGCCACGCCGAATTGGTGTCAACCGCCTGCCCAATGGCAAGCTCGGTCCCGATGGCAAGAATCTGAGCCTTCATCACGAGGGGATATCATAGGCCTTGGCGATGTCGGTGAGAAATCGGGATTCCCAGTAGTCACCCATGCGGAAGCCAAACTCGTCTTCGAGAAGATTGCGCTGTGCGTGTTGAATCATCCAATCAGCGTACTCATGGGCCAATAACGTTGGATATGCAAACACCATAGCGATCATCCACGTTGCGACAGCGCTCGCGGCCATCCATCGAGCCGGCACGTGTACGACTCGATACGCGGCGGAAACCACAACAAACAGGAACAGGGAAAGGAGGATAATCGACGGCACCCACAGATCTACCCAGCGTATCGACCAGGCGAGCCACTTCGGCGGCAAGACAATGAGGGCGATGGGAATTACTGCAAGACAGCACGCCGCGATTGATCGCGCTCGATCTTCGCGTGCGCGCTCCGGACGGACCGTGGTAAATGCCGCTCGCAGGATGACGATCATCGACCCGGTCGCCAGCGCACACGCGAGCGCGTGATAACCCCAGCCTTCGGAATACATCGCCGCGTCTCTCATCGGTGACAGTACGATCAATACACATGTCAAGGCGGCGAATAACGCTATTGTCAGCGCCCATCGCACAGTCCAATTCCGCATCGTCAACTGCGAGCGCGACGGGCCGTCCCCCGTTCGACCACGACTAACGGTTTTCCAAATGCGCGCGACGAGGGCCGTCGAGGCCGCAAACAGGAGTATTACCGACGCCCCCAAGCCTGCTACCGCGAAAAACATCGCCATTGCGGCAAATTTAGCAACGTCGCGATATTGTGATGGCACGGAACTCGGCGACCTCGCCGGGTCGGTCAGATTAACCGGCGCAGCATCCGCCGCCGCGTGATACTCGCGCCGCAGCGCCGCCATTCGCTCCGCAAGCTGCGGCTCGCTTCCTGCCAGCGTGCGCCCAAGCATGTCCGCACACAAGAGCCGCGTCCCCGCGTCCGGCTCTGAGCGCATCAGCCCCACGAAGAGCTGCACCAGCCACCGCCGCACCCTGCGGGCCTCATCGCTATGCCCCGCCGCGTCGAGTTCATCCGCCAGCGTACCTAGCCGCCGCTGGATCATCGGCAGCGCCGCGTAGTGCTCACGAATCTCGTAGTGACGGATGTACTTCGCGAGGTTCGACGCGACATCCAGCCTTGAAACACCCTTGCGAAGGATGGCGAACCACGCCTCGTCGTATTCCTTGTTGTAGAGCCGTGATTCCCTGGCGGGCCGCTCACCAACGAAGACCTTCTCCATTGTTTGAAACCGTGCGATCAGCGCATCCGCCTTTATCGCGACCGCGTCACGCGTTGTGGCCGCAGCCGCCTCGTCGCCGATGGCCGCGCATGCCACCCGCGAAAGCAGATTGTCGGCATCCTCAGCAAGAAGCGCATCGGCCTCCGTCGACGCTGTTGCGGCATCCGCCTTTCCGCGCTCCACGTCGATCAGCTTTGCGATCAGCCTCGCCACCGCCTCATGCCGCCGAGACGTCGGCTGACGCCGCAGCTCCTCGCGCAGGCTCGCAAACAGCGTATCCCAGTTCGGCGCGACGCCTGCGTCCTGGTTCCGCTCCAGTCTTGCCATGTCCGCCTGCGTGATCGCCGCCAGGAAGCCCGCCGGATTCACGAGCTGCGCAAAAAAAACGGCACTGACGACCAGCGCCAGTGCCGCGAAGAGAATTGTCCATCCGATCGAAGGCTGCGACCCCGCCGCAGCCGTGTCCGCGCCGCGCTTAGCGGCTTTCGACCATGCGTCCGGACTGCGATCCGATTTTGCTCGGCTTTTGCGGGACATCCACGTGGTGCTCAGGCGGCGTGTAGTGATAAGGCGACAACGCCGCCTTCCGGCACAACCGCACGATACGCTGCACCATCTTATCCGCGTTGTCAATCGTCTCGTGACGTACGCCGAGGCTTGTCACATCGACCGACAACTGCTGGCCCGTCACCGGCCGGCGATCCCAGTAGTCGTCATACCAGTAGTAAGGATGAGCCGGCGCCAGATTCGACGCCCGCGTGCTGACCATGTCGCTGCCCCAGCGCCTGCTGTCCGGCTCGCGCTGCACGTAGTTGCGCACCTTTAGGGCGTTGTGGCCGACCGGTGTGTTCATCGGCGGCACGTGCGGGTCCTCGTCGCCCTTCTCCTGGGCGTTATGCGGCCAGTCCTTGTTATAGGCATCAAGCGTGAAGACCGCGTCGATGTGCTTCATCTTGTGATGCTGAGCGTAGTGCCGGACGACCTGGGTCGCCAGAAACGCGCCGTGACCGTGGCCGACAAGAATGACCTCCTCGTCGTAGTCGTTGTCGATATCGACGACGATCTTCAGCCAGTTGTCCGGGCTATAGACCTCGGCGTTGATCTCCTGCTTGCGCAGCTCGTCGCGGACGCGATAGAGCCCGTCGGAGTCCTCGTCCGGCGTCCCCTCGATCAGGTAAACGCGCGGCCCGGTGTACGACCATTTCTCCGGCTGGTGACAGCCCGACGCTCCGACAAGCGAGGATGCCGCAACGAGACCGGTCATGGCAAGTAGATGGATATTCCTGCGATTCATATTTCGTTCCCCCCGTAAATGCGTCGCACCGCGCGGCAATGCCCAACCGCGAAGCATCAACGTCCCCCTCGCGGCAAACTGGATCGCCCACCGCGTCAGCGATTCTATGGAGTGCGGCTCGAAAGATTCAAACGACTGAATGAAAATCGTCCGTTATCGGCCGCCGCGCGCCAAGCGAAGCGGGGCGATAACGAAACTGATTCCAGATGATGCCTCACGAACGGCCGAATGATGACATGACTGCCATCGTCGCCGGGTGTCCGCGCGCATCCGGTAACAATCAAGCATCTCCGCCGCGTCTTATCGGCTCGTCGCAGCAGTCCGCGTTGGCGCCGGCTTCTCGAGGGTGTAGGTGTCGATCGTATTGCCGTGTTCGTCGATCTGCTTTAACTCCAGCCGATCCGCGGTGAGATCCACACGCGTATAGCTGAACACGTCTACGTTGTAATACTTGATGTATGGCGGGTTGGGCAGAGTTTCGGCATACCGGCTCACGCCGCCCGCACCGGTCACGATGTACACGATCCCCTGGCCGTCCTCGACAATCTGATCTTTCATCAGAGGTGCTGTTCGTTCGTACAAGTGGTTGTGCCCGCAGAACACCATGTCCACGCCCGACTCCTCGAACGCGTCGAGAAATGCCTCCTTCACGAATGCCGACCCCTCGGCCGAGTGTTCGCTCCCGGTGTAGAACGGATGATGATAGAAGACGAACTTCCATCGTGCATCACAATCCTGAAACACCCGCCGCACCCACGGGGCGACCACCGTCTTGAGCTGGTCCGGCGTCAGCGCACCGCCGAACTCGGTCACGTTCGTATCCAGCGCGACAAACCTGGCGTCGCCATAGTCGAACCAATAGCACCGTTCCGGCTCGATGCCTTCCGGCCCGTTCCGCGGACAGACGAAATGCTCCAAGAGCGGGCGCCCCTCGTCGGTTGCCACGTCGTGATTGCCCTCGCTGGGCATGAAGGGCGCATGGCGGATCATCTCCGCGTTCGGCTCGTAAAAGTGCGTGCGATAGGTCTTGCCGTCTCCGGCCGGATAGACAAGATCGCCCACGTGAATAATGAGGTCGGGATTCGACGCGGCAATCTTGCGGGCGAAGTCCGCCTGCGTGTTGCTGCCGTTGCCGCTGTCGCCAAACGCGACGAATCGAAACGGCGTGCCGCGCGGTGGCTGCGTCTTTGTTTTGTACGGCCCAGCCAGAACCGTGCTCCCGAACAATCCACGTTCGTTCACAACCCGATAGTCAAACTCCGCCCCCGCAGGCAATCCGGAAAAGGTCGCCTCGTAGCGCCCCGCATTCCCACTCTCTGAGATCTTGCCATTGATCGTCGCCCTCGCTACCTGATTGCTGTCCTTGGAGGTCTCCAGCCAGACCGCGCCACCGCCCAGCGGCGCATCCATTTGCCACACAATCGTCAGCGCCCCCGGCTCAGGTATCTGCACCATCGGACCGGAAAGCAATCGCGGCCTCGTTCGCTGCTCGACAACGAACCCCGCACCAATTGCCACGATCACGGCGAGAACGGCCAGCCGCGTCAGAACACCTCGCGATTTTTTCAGAACATCAGATGAGCTCTCGGCGGCGTTGTTCACTTTTTCTTCGTTCACCAGGGGCAATCTCCATCAAGGTATTCGGGCACATCGGCCCATCTTGGGGCGTCCGGCATCCACGCCGTTTGTCGATGATCCCGTCAGCGACTATATTCAAATGGAGTATAAGGCCGCATCTCACACGCGACGATACTTCAGCGAGCGAAGGATGGAATCATGCCACTACCCGATGGAACCTCGACAACCGAAGAACTGACCAATCGCATCAACTCGATCCGAGACAGTCTTTGACATCCCTAAAAAGAAAGTGCGGATGGCCGAGGTCGAGGCCCGCATGGGCGAGCCCGGCTTCTGGGAGTCTCCATCGGCTCAGCCGCTGATCGTCGAGTTAAAAGCCCTCAAGTCGCTCATTGAGCCGGTCGAGTCGGTCTCGCGTCGCCTCGAAGACCTCGGCATCATGTACGAGCTGGCCGACGAGGAAAACGATTCCGCCGCCAAGGCCGAGGCCGACCACGAGCGATTGACCCTCGCAGGAGAGGTCGAGCGCGTCAGCATGATGGCCCTGCTCTCGGGCCCCAACGACGCAAGAGACTGCTACTTCAGCATTCAGGCTGGCGCCGGCGGCACCGAGGCCTGCGACTGGGCGTCCATGCTTCTGCGGATGTACCTGCGCTTTTTCGAGCGGCGCGGCTACAAGGTGGAGGAACTCGGCTCTCGCGACGGCGACGGCGCGGGCATTCAGTCCGTCGACCTGCTCGTAAAGGGTCCGTATGCCTACGGCTGGTTGAGCTGCGAAGCCGGCGTCCATCGCCTCGTGCGCATCAGTCCCTTCAATGCCCAGGGCAAGCGGCAGACCAGTTTCGCCGCCGTCGACGTCCTGCCCGTCTTTCCGGACAACGAAATCGAGCTGCCCGAAAAAGACCTCGACATCCTCTTCTTCTGCCGAAGCAGCGGCGCGGGCGGACAGAATGTCAACAAGGTCGCCACGGCCGTGCGCATCCGCCACATCCCCACGGGTCTGGTTGTCGAGTGCGTCAACGAGCGGAGTCAGGCGCAGAACAAGCGCGGCGCGCTGGGCATCCTCAAATCCAAGCTTGAGCAGATCGAGCAGGCCAAGCGGGATAGTGAGATGAGCAAGATTTATGGCGAAAAGGGCGAAATCGCCTGGGGCAATCAGATTCGCAATTACGTCCTCGACGATCCGCGGGTCAAGGACCTCCGCACCGGCGTCGAGGTCGGCAATCCGCAAAAAGTCCTTGACGGTGATCTGGATGACTTTCTGGAGGCGATGCTGCGTCGTCGTGCCGAAAAGCGCGCGAAAAGGTAAAGTACGTCGCCGCTTGTCGGATGAGATGGCGTTCAGATATCCCCGGTAAATAAAGAAAAGGCTCGGCCGGCAAAACCGGCCGAGCCTTTTTTTGTTGTCGATGAAGACCGCCTCGTTACTCGGCGTCAGGCGTGTTCGCCAGGATGTCGCCGCCGAAGGAGCCGGCCGATGCACTGCTGTCCATCCCCGGGACACGATCCTTGCCGGAGACGAGGAAAATCTCGACGCGTCGATTCCGCTCTTCGCCGCCCGACGGAGGATTCGGAACGCGCGATCGGAACTCGCCGTATCCCATGACGCCCATTCTCTGCTGAGCGACGCCATAGTCGCGCAGCTTGAACATGACGCCGATGGCGCGGTGCGCGGAGAGATGCCAGTTCGTCGGATGCAATCGTGCCGTCACCGGTCCGATGCGGAGGTTATCCGTGTGGCCGACGACGAGCACCTCAAACTGACTGGCGGAAGCCGAATTGACGATGTCGGCGAACGCCTTCAGTGATGCCTCGACGGCGCCCTGCACGTCGGCGCTGCCCTTGCCGAAGGTCAGGTCGCTCTTCCAGCGGACAGCGCCCTGCTTCTCGTCGTACTCGATCTGGTCCGGATACTTGGCGGCGAGTTCTTTCAACGCCCGATCAAGCTCCGGCGGCAACTTAACTTGAACAACATCGATGGTGCCGACGCCCTTGGCGAGCTGGTCCATCTGGGCCTGGAGCTTTCTCACGAATTCGTCGAGCCGCTCATTTTCGCCGCGCAGCGTCTCGGCGTATGCCGACTTCGTGTCGAGTTCGCGGCGAAGCGCCTCGCGCTCGGATTCCAGCGCCATCGATTTGTTGCGCTCGTCGGCGAGGTCTCGCTCGAGTGCATCGGCTCGCTCGGCGGCTTTGCGCCGGGCAAACTCGGTCCTGAGAAACTCGTCTCTTGAAACACAACCCGCGGTCGTCGAAACCAATCCCGCGAGCCCCGCCAGCACGCATAACATCCTAACGCGACGCATGATGATCCTCCGTGTACCGATCCGTCGACGCGGACATCCCCGCGGAAGCCGCTCCGTCTTGTAAGCGGGGGGCATTATCCATGTCTTGCCCCGTTACTTCAATGGCCTGAATGCAGGGATCAGCCCGATGGGTGCAAACTTTGCCCCGCCACCGCGGACGGCTCGGATCGGCTACAATCCGGCCGAGGCCAGATGGCCGGCCGAATTCTTGTTCCCGGCTCGGCGATTACCGGTAAGTCCGGCCTGGGCCGCCGATAAACTCACAGGGCTCGACGGACGATGAAGGGCGGACCGAACTGAGCGATATCCATGTCGTATCCCCCGATAGACGAGACCTTTGAAAGATGATCGACAAGGAGCCGAATATGAGCCAAAACCGCTTTGCCGTTTGCTTGGGGCTCGTCCTGGGCATTTTGACCGTCTGGATCCCCACCCCGGCCGTAGCCCAGCAGGCTGACGCCGGACCCTCGATCAAGTCGCCCGAAGACATGCTGGAAGAGGCCATCCTCAAGATCGACGCCGGGGAATATCAGGAAGCCGCTACGCTCTACGATCGAGCCAAGCGCTCCAAACCCAACATGCCCCGACTGGCCCTTGCCCTGGGCCTGTTACGCATCCAACAAAGTCGGGCGGCCGAAGCGATCAACATTCTGGAGGAATTCAACAAGGACGCCGGAAACGAATTTCGGGGCTATTACGCCATCGGCAGGGTTTACAACGAGTCCCGCATGTACCTTCAGGCCGTTCGACCGTTGGAGCGGGCCAAGGATTTCGCACCCGTGGAATTGAACGGCAAAAACGTCAAAGCGGAAATCGCCATCGAGCTCGCCATCGCCTACAACGGACGCGCCCTGTCAAAAGAGGCGCTGCGCTACGCCGACGAGGCCGCCGCACTGGCCCCCAACGACCCCGGCGTACAGCTCAAGCTGGGGCAGATGAATCTCAATACTCAAGACTACGCTTCGGCGCTGCGCGCCGCCGAAAAGTCGATTTCCCTGCTCAACGGTCAACTTCGTGCAGACCCCTTTAAGCCTGACAACAACCTGGAACTCAAGGAGGCGAACACCCTGAGAGTCTCCATTCTCGAGGCCCAGCGCGCCGCTGACCCGGATGACGCAAATACCTATTTCACCCTGGGGGCGGCCATGCGGGACCAGGCCAATTCAGAGAGGCGGATCGCGCTTCTAAGGGCGCGGGAGTACGCGCTTGAAGGAGTCAACAAGGATCCGAAGCTCCACGAATGCTCCGTATTCCTGGCCCGACTGGAATGGGAACTCGGCGGTGCGCAGGATGCACTGGATCGACTCAAGGGTGTCCTGGCGGATGATGCGAACAACGCGGACGCGGCGCGTTTGCGTGACGAAATCCTCGCTTCGCTGCGTCAACAGGCGGCGCCCTAGACTTCCTGGTCCGCGCGAAATGGACTGTCGTTGAACCTGCGATTCTTCCAAGTTGACGCCTTTGCTTCGCGGTTGTTCGCCGGCAACCCGGCGGGCGTCGTCCCACTCGATGCCTGGCTTACGGACGATACGCTCCAGAATATCGCGATGGAGAGCAACCTCGCGGAGACGGCTTTCATCGTCCCCGAGGCCGCGGGCCAGTCAGATTTCCATCTTCGCTGGTTTACGCCGGCCGTTGAGATGGACCTTTGCGGACACGCGACACTTGCAACAGCTCACGTGCTCAAAACGGAACTGGGCTTCACGGCGGATCGCATCCGCTTCCGATCAAAGAGCGGCGTACTGACGGTGACCACCGAAGAGGACCGCCTTGTGCTGGACTTCCCTTCGCGATCCGGTGAACCGATCGATGTCTTCTCCGAATTGACCGCCGCGCTGGGGGCCAGGCCGATCAGCGCGATTCGATCGCGCGATCTGATGGCAGTGTTCGAGACGGCCGAACAGGTTCGCGCTCTCGTGCCGGACATGGTCCGGGTGGCCGCGCTCGACGCCTTCGCCGTCATCGTGACAGCCCCTGGGTCGGATTGCGACTTCGTCTCCAGATTCTTCGCCCCCAAGGCAGGCGTCCCCGAAGATCCCGTAACGGGATCGGCCCATTGCACGCTCATTCCCTATTGGGCACAGCGACTGGGCAAGCGCGAAATGCTCGCCCGACAGATCTCCGCGCGCGGCGGCGAACTGCATTGTCGGGCAGCGGGCGATCGCGTGCACATCGGCGGTCAATGCGTGACCTATCTCCAGGGCATCATCCGACTGTCACAACTCTAAGCGGCTGACTCGGAGATAATCCGTAGAACGTCAGTGTGGGTGATGATCCCGATCAGTCGCTCTCCCGAAACGACGGGTAGCGCCCCAATCTGGGCGTCGAGCATTTTATTCGCGGCCTCTTTGAGGGGCGTCGTGGCGGTTGTCGTTTCGAGTCGGTGCGACATGACGTCAAGGACGCGCGCCGAAGAGGCATAGAGCCTGCCGTGCGCTTCCGCCTGCTCGTCTTCGATGATCTCGCGGCCGCAGGCCTGGCGAATATCGCGGTCGGAGATCATCCCGATCAGCAGGCCCTCGGTCGTGACGGGCAGATGCCGAACGTGCTTTTCGTGCATGATCCTCGACGCATTGTGAAGCGGGTCCTGCGGACCGACGGTATGGACGTGATGCCGCATGTGCCCGGCGACCGGCTCCGCCAATCGATCGACGCGGACAATCGGCGGGTCCGATTCACACAGGGCCTTCAAAAGGCCGATCTTGGTCACGATCCCCATCAGCGAGTCTCCGGTCGTCAAGGGAATTGCACTGATGCTGTGGTCAATCATGGCCCGCGCCGCGGTGTGCAGATCGTCATTGGGCGACAGACACACAACGGGTTTTGACATCACCTCGGAAACGTTTCGGGGCCCGGCGAAATCGCGCCTGCTGCCGGACAAGCGGCGCTGAGCCTCCAACTGCCATCCGACGGCCAGCAGGAGGTCACGATCGGAGATCATTCCCACGACGCGCCCATCCTGGATGACCGGGAGATGATGAAAGCCGTGTTCTTCCATCAGCGTGATGGCCCGGTCGAACGAGTCCCGAGGTTTCAGGCAGATGACAAATTGCGTGGCGATATTGCCGAGTTTCATGGTCCGCCTCCACCGTGCAAGTGACCTGAATCGTCGATCTTGTCTTACTCGCCTTAAGACTAGGCAAGTTGTGTGCCCGGGCGGCGCGGCAGTCACGCAGCGACGTTTTCGGCACGCAGAGGGGATTTGTTCTCCGGAATTGCGGACTTATCCGACTTCGCGCGTCTCGAAGAGCCCCATTCCGAGCAGCAGCAGGGCGGCGATGTAGAGAACTCCGTAGCCCGCGGCCGAAGCGATGTAGTCCCACGGAATGACGAGGTTTTCGCTGAGGGCGTCGACCATCCAGAACGCCTGAAAATTCGGCAATATGCGATAGGCAATGACGGCCCAGATTCTCGCGTCTTCCGCTATCGCCAAAGGGCGCAGCACCTGATCCGCCGACAGCCCCACCACCAGCGCAAGCAGCGATGTCACGAATGTGCCCATCACGCCCAGTCGCGTTGACGCGGCAAGGGCGATCGCGCCGAGCAGGGCGACCGCGACGAAGAGGAGCACGGCCGATTTGAAAATCTCCGGCCCCTGACGCTTGCGTGTCTTGTCGACGAGAAGGTCCACATCCTGACGCCACTTCGGCGTGTCGTGCAGTTCTCTCAGGATGTTCTGATCCTCGATGCTGATCGGGCCTTTCCAGTCGTTATGGACGAGCATGCCGCGGTGACCGGTGAGGTGTGACTGTCCTTCGTCCGGCCGGAAGGAGATGATGCCCTGAAAGGAGGCGGGGTCCTGACATTCCGCGGGCAGGCGCTCGATGGGCTGCACCGATTCGTAGGCTTCGATCTTCCATTCCCGGTTGATGAACAGCAGGATGACGGTTCCGATGGTCAGCGCCGGGACGGAAAGCTTGACGAGTGTGGGAAGAAACCGCCACTCCCAAAGGTAATTAAGGGTGCCGGCGGCGAGGACCATCAGCAGCATGATGCCCGGCCCGAAGAGCAGGACCGTCGGATCGCTGGTCTCGGCCGCCGTCTGAAGGACGCCGTGCCGCATGGTCATGTAAAAGGCAAGCCCGGCGAGGTAGTGTCCCAGGGCGAGAGCGCCGAGGACACCGAAGTACTTTCCGAGCAGGAAAGTGCCCCTTCCGACGGGCTTTGAGGCGACGGTCAATACCGTGCGGTCCTCGATTTCCGTATGAAGTACGCTGGAGGCGCCAAAAGCGGCCAGGAACAACCCCTGGATCAGAAGCGTAGACAATCCTATATCGCGGAGAAGCTTATTGTCGTCGTCGAGGGTCCAGGCGGTGAGCGAGGGGGTCAGGGCGATTCCCGCGAGGGTCACGAATACAATGATTCCGTAGACCGGCTGGCGAATAGTCTGAAGGAGGGTGTTTCGGGTAATCGCTATTATTTGTGTCATGCCGTCAGGTCGGGCATCCTAATCGAAGAAGGCGGTCTAAGAGTAGTGCTTGGCAGGCAGCCCGTATTCCCTAGAATACGTTGCTCCGCGTCGGTGGGTCGCCCGAGTGCTTAACAGGCGACCGGATACCCTGCCCCGCTCCGCCCTGGGGCGACCTGGATTGCACTCATTTAAGGAAGACGATGCAAACAGCGGACAAGAGAGGTGAGGTTGTCGCGGGTTTGGGAGCAATCCTGAGCCTGATGGCGGGCGTCGTTCTGGGGCTGGTGGCCATCTGGAACGGCAGCACGGTGATATGGGCGGTCGCCTTCCAGTCGCTCTGTGCCGTCGGCATCTGGTTGCTTTCGCTGATCCAGCTCCATCAACAGCGGCTCCTGGGGGAGGAGCGCCTCGAATTGGCAGCCCTTGAGCGCGAACGCCAGGAACGGCTCGGCGGGGCGCAAACCATCTTTCAGGAAGAAGAACTCGATCAGATGGACAAGCTGGCCATGGGCCGTCGGCTTCGCGCCATCGAGCGATTTCTCGTCCCGATTCTCGCCATCATCGTCGCCGCTCTACACCTGTTGGCCGGGGCATCGATTTTCCCCTGGGCCATGCAGCTACCCGCCATCACCGAACTGGGCGACAAGCCGATTCTCAACCCCACGGTACTCATCTTTTTCTGCGGGGCCATCTCCTTTGTCACGTTCATGTTCTCGAGATATGCCCTTGGGATGGGTCGCCTGCGGGAGTGGAATCTGCTCCGGCCCGGCGGGAACTTCATGTTCGGCACCAGCGCCGCATCTCTGGCCGCGGCTTTGGCAATGCTCTGTGTCATCAGCAAGCTGCCTGCCGTGGAAATCTGGGTGGGTCGCTGCATCGGCGGATTACTCATCGTTCTTGCCGTGGAGACCATTGCCAGCTTCATCGTGGAATTCTATCGCCCCCGGGTCCCCGGCGAAGAGCAGCGGCCCTTCTACGACAGCCGCCTGCTGGGCATCTTCAGCGAGCCGGGCGGCATCCTGCGCAGCGTCGCGAACTCGATCGACTACCAGTTTGGCTTTCGGGTCAGCGAGACTTGGTTCTACAAGCTCATGGGCAGGTATGTGCTCTGGCTGGTCCTGGTTCAGTTCGTCGTGATCGTCGCACTGACCTGCGTGACGGTCGTCGCCCCGGGTCACCAGGCCGTCATCACCCACCTTGGACAACTGCGGAAAGAAACCGCCAAGGCCGGCATTCACTTCACCTGGCCCTGGCCCCTTGATCGCGCTCACATTCTTCCCGTCGATCGGATTTCGCGTCTGGAGGTCGGCTACGAGGAAGAAGGAGTCGTCGACGACGAAATGGCCGGGCAGCCGATCCTCTGGACTGTCAAACATTATAAGAAAGAGCATCAACTGCTGGTCGCTGATCGCGCGGCATCGGCGAGTTCAAAAGTGCCGATCAACCTGCTCAGCATGAACGTCCCCATTCAGTGGCGTATCAGAAACACCAACGGCGACGTGATCCGTTTCTATTCGCAAGCTTTGGACGTGGAGCGAATCATCGAATCCATCGCCTATCGCGAATTGACCCATTATGCCGCCCATACCGACGTGCTCGACCTGTTGGGCGGCAAGGGCATCGAGGCGGCGCATACCCTTCACGAACGAATTCAGCAGGCATGCGACAGTGCCGGTTTCGACGGCGGCGGGCTGGGCGTGGAGATCGTCCTGGTTTCCGTCGCCGGCGTACATCCGCCGCCCGATGAAGACGTGGCCAAGTCCTACGAAAACGTCGTCAGTGCTTACGAAACGCGCGAGGCCACCATCAAGAGAGCCGAAGGCGACGCGGCAAAGGTCCGTGTCACCGCGGCCGGCGAGCACTGGAAGGAACTCTACGACGGAATTGTCGAAGAGGATCGTCTCCGCGCCGCCGCCTCAAACGAGCTGTCAGCGAAGGAAAGGGAAGTCGAAAAGCTCCTGAGAGAGACAGTCGGCGGCGAGGCCCGCGAGCGAACGGCCGTCGCGAGCCAGACGACCTACACGAGCCTCTTTGTTGAAAAGTCGAGCGCCGAGCTCTTCGAGACTCAGGTTGCCGCCTACAAAGCTGCGCCTCATGTATTCGTCCTGCGAGAGTATTTGAGCATGCTCGAAAAGGGACTGCGCAATGTGCGCAAGTACATCATCGCCGTGGAGAAACCGGGCGCCGTCGTTTACGAATTTGACCTGCGGCCTCCGCAGGAGTTCGACGCCCTGGCCGCCGAAGTGGCCAGCATGGAGTCCCCAAAATAGCAGTCGTCGATCATGCAATGGGCCTTGCCCCTTTGCAGGCGTCGGATCGATTCAGGAACAGAGAGTATGACAAAAAACATGCCTGCGATTCTGGTGGCGATCCTCCTGATCGTCATCATTCTGTTCATGATGTGCGCCTTTCAGGTGAGCTTCACCGAGACCGCTGTCGTGACGCGTTTCGACGAGATCAAGACCGTCATTGAACCGGGCGACGCCGGCCTGCATTTCAAGCTGCCCTGGCCCATCGATCGGGTCCATCGCTACGACACCCGGCTGAGAACCTTTGACACCGAGTTTCGACAACTCGGAACCGAAGATCAGAAGACCGTCGTCATGACGGCCTATGCCACATGGCGCATCGACGACGGAGAAAAGTTCCTTAAGACGGTCGGTCGGGAGGATGCCGCGGGTCGAAAAATTCAGGACTTGCTGGAAAACCGAGTATCTACGGTCCTGAGAACACATCCCCTCAGCCACCTGGTCAACGTGGATGAGAAGGAAATGAAGTTTACCCAGATCGAAGAGGAGTTTCTGTCCGGCATCAAGCAGGCGGCGGAAGGCAACTACGGCATTGCAATCGTGAGCGTCGGCATTCAGCGCCTCGGCATTCCTGAGTCGGTCACGCGAGAGGTCTTTGCCCGGATGAAGGAAGATCGTCAGAAAACGATCACGGAACTCACCACTGATGGTCAGGCGAAGGCCCAGGCGATCCGTTCGGACGCGAATGAGATTTCGCAAAAAATCCTCGCCAGAGCCGACGCCTACGCCAAAAAGATCGAAGGTCTTGGACAGGCCGAGGCCGCAAAGTATTACCCGGTGTTTGCCAAGGAGCGGGCCCTGAGTGATTTTCTCAAACAGAAGGAAACCCTCCAGAAAATCTTCCAGGGCGGTCAGTTGACCATCGTCCTCGATGCGGCCCAGTTCGCTCCCTTTTCTTTGATTCGTGACGCGGCGATCTCTTTCAAAAGGGCGTCCGAGTCCGGCGACGCAAATCAGATTGGCGCCGCCGTCGATGACACTCTTGGAGAAAAGCTCGGCGCGGCGCCCGATGTTACCGAGAAAAGGCCGGGAAACTGAAAACACCATGACTCAAACGCCTTCACAATCCGGCGGCCGCAAGGACTTCCCCCTCGGACAGGCTTCCCAGACCGGGTTCGATCCGGCCAATCAATCGCTGGCTGATGCCCTGCGCAGAAGCTTTGGCATCCTCAAGCTCGTGATGTTCGTGCTGGTGATCCTCTACTTTTTCAGCGGGTTCTTCAGCGTCGAGCAGCACGAGGTCGGTCTTGTCACGCGCTATGGCCGCATCATGGGAGTCGGTTCTTCGCTCGACAGCGCCGTACTGGGGCCGGGCTGGCACTGGTCGTGGCCCTATCCATTTGAGCGATGGGTGAAGGTGGCGGTCAACGAGCGCGAATTGCCCGTCAACTTCCTTTTCCAACTGTCGGATGAAGAGCGAACCGGAGGCATCAAGGGTTTCCGATACGACAACCTGAGCCCGATGCGGGATGACTACCTGATCACCGGCGATGTGAACATTCTCCACGCTTCGTTGATCGTCAAGTACAAGATCGTCGATCCCGTTGCCTACCTGATGAATATACATCCGATGCCGGCGAAGGGGGCAAATGTGCGGTCTGAGGAGTATCTCCGCCAACCCGAGTATTCGATTCTGGATCGCCTGGCGCGCAACGCCGTCATCGAAACCGCCGCGGCCGGAGAGGCGCTCGACATTCGCGGCAAAGGACAGGATCGGTTCCTCGTTGCCGTGGGTCGTCGCCTGAGCGAAAAGCTGAAAGAGTTGGAAACGCGCGGCGAGTCGCTCGGCATTGCCGTCAACGCCGACACCGGCATTCTCGCGCCGAAGGCCGGGGGAACGACGGAAGCCATCATGCCGCCGCGGCAGGTGCAGGAGGTCTTCGACAAAGTCTTCGCCTCACAGAATGAAAAGTCCGGCGCGATCACCAAGGCCCTGGCCTCGGCGCAGCAGCGGCTGCGCGAAACGGCCGGGCCGGGCTTCCAGGAGATCGCCGACCTGGTCGATGCCGAGTTTGAGACTCTGCTGCGCCTCTCGGAAGAGAAGTCAAAGAGTCCGTCCGATGCCGCCGAGGTGGCACGGCTTTCCGCCGAAGTCGAAAAGCAGGCCGCACTGGTCGAGGCGGCCCTGGATGGCGCCAGCGGCGAGGCGCAGGCGATCATCAAGGATGCCCAGATTCGCCGCGACCAGTTCGTGAAGGAAGTCGCCGGAGATTACGATCAGTTCATACTCCTCTTGCCTGAGTATCGGAGAAACCCGCAGATCTTCATGTCGCGTTTGCGCGATGAGACGTATTCCGACGCACTGGCGAACAAACGCGTGGGCAAGATTTTTCTGCCCGAGCCGGGAGAAGGCGGCCGCATCTGGCTCCAGATTCCGCGCAGCAGCGAAGGCGCAAATCTGTCCGCTGAGGACAAGAATGATTCGGAGCCCAGGACGGATTCCGCCAGAAACATGGGTAAGGGCGGTGTCGTCCGCGCCCCAGCAAGGATAGCCGGCCCATGATGGAGCGCGTTGGCAACTTGCAGCCGGTCGTCGAGTGCATCGGTCTGGTCAAGGTCTTTCAGGACTTCTGGGGACGCGACAAGGTTCTCGCCGTCGACAACCTGGACATGCAGGTATATCCCGGCGAGATCTTCGGCCTTCTCGGTCCGAACGGTTCGGGAAAATCCACCACCATCAAGATGATCCTCGGCCTGCTCTATCCCACCTCGGGCGTGGCCAGGGTCTTCGGGCGTCCCCCCACCGATACAGCCGTCAAGGCGCGCATCGGTTTCATGCCGGAAGAATCCTATCTCTATCGTTATCTGAACGCCTACGAAACGCTCGATTACTACGGGCGGCTCTTTCGGCTCGATCGTGTCGAACGTCGCAAGCGGACCGAGCAACTGATCGACATGGTCGGGCTGAAGCGCGCCGCACGTCGACCGGTCGGAACTTACTCGAAGGGAATGGCCCGTCGCATCGGCCTCGCCCAGGCGCTGGTCAACGATCCTGACCTTCTGATTCTTGACGAACCGACGACCGGGCTCGACCCCGTCGGCACGCGCCAGATCAAGGACGTGATCGAGATTCTCGGGCAGCGCGGCAAGACGGTCATTCTGTGCAGTCACCTCCTTGCCGACGTCGAAGATGTCTGTGACCGCGTCGCGATCATGTACGGTGGAAAAATGCAGGCGTCCGGGACTGTTAGTGATCTGCTCCAGCGGCGTGACATCACCGAGATCAGCGCGGGTCAGCTTGATGAAGCCACTGTGGAGAAAGTCCGGCAGGTCATCGAGCAGTCCGGCAGCACCGTACTCGGTGTTCATCATCCGACCGATCGGCTTGAGGCCCTCTTCCTGCGCATTGTCAGTCAGGCTCAGCGCGACAAGCTGCAGACCAGTGGCGCGGAATCCAGCCGGGGCGTATCTCAGTTTCTCGGCGGTACGGGCAGTCAGCCGGAAACCATTGTTGAAACTCTTGTGGAGGCCGGACGCCGGCGCCAGGAACCCGCGGCGACGCAACCGTCCGCACCCGCGCCGGAAGTCAGGACCGAAGTCTTGAAAAAGCTCGAGCCCCAGCAGGAAGCGTCGAAGAAACCGACCGGTCCGGTGGAGTCGCCGATCCCGCAGCGCGAGCCTGACAAGGCTGTCCTGGATCGCCTGCTGCAGGCCGGACGCGAAGGCAGCGCACCGGATGAGTCCTCCGATAAGAACTAAGGCGGCGCGCAGGCTGACTGTCCTCGCGAGCGACGAAATCGAATCGTGAACGAATCCACCTTTTTCATGATCATGTTCGCCTTCGGCTCCCTCATGGGGCTGTGCACCTTGGTGTACGTGATCAAGCACGCCTTCGGCCGCGGCTCGGGCGAGGTCGGCGGATGGGAGCTGCGCGGCGCGAGGCAGCGAATTGCCGCGATCATGCGAACGACCATTGCCGAAGGTCTTCGCGCCAAGGTGGCCGGCGGCTTTGCGGTGCTCATCCTCATCAGCGTCCCGCTCTTCTGCATCACCGCGACCGGTGATGGAACCATCAAGGGTCGGGTTCAGATGTTCGTGTCCTACTCCATGGGCTTTGCCGGATTTCTCCTGGCCATCCTGACCATCCTGTTCGCCTGTCGAAGCCTCTCGGTGGAGATCGCCAGCCGGCAGATTTACGGCATCGTTTCCAAACCGGTCCCGCGATGGCAGATCGTCGTCGGCAAGTGGTGCGGGGTTATGCTGGTCGATCTGGTGCTGCTGCTGCTCGCCGCGGTCCTCACTTATTCGGGCACTCACCTGATCATCGCCAACTTCAAATCCCAGTTGCGACACGACCTCGTCACTCACGGCAGCCTCACGCCGGACCAGGCCGCGACCACCGTTTCGGCCCTGTCCGACGCCAAGGGTGTCGGAAAGGGCGGCATGGGGAGTCCGCTGATCGCGCTCTTTTCGGAGCGACTCGGTAAGACACAGGAAGAAGTGGGCGTGATGCTCCTTCGGCTTCCGGAAGGAACGCGTGTGAACCTGCGACGGTTCGATGAGCTGCGGCGCCGCGTCCTCGTCACCCGGTCGGTGATCTCGGCGCCGGTGCCCGACTTCTCGCAGGACATCGAGGAGATTTATAAAAAGCTCAAGGAAGAGAATCGTCTGCCGAGTGATTGGACCGTGCAGCGGATTCGTCGTCAGATTGAGGCGGAACTCACCGGGGCATTCTGTTCGATCTCGTACGGCGAGGGGCGCGTGTGGTCTCTCAAGGGGCCCGCGCCGCAGGAGGGAACGGGCTGGGTCATGAGCCTGCGATTCAAGATTCGCGCGCCACGTCAGCCGCTGGCGACGCAGTTTGAGGGGATCACACTCGAAGAAGATAAACTCCTGTGCCTTTGGACCCTCGGCGATCCGCAAAAGCCCAAGTTTCAACCGAAGATCGACCAGGTCCCGATCAACAGTTATGAAGAGATAGAGATTCCACAGAACGGCGTTGAGAAGGACGGCACGGTCATCGTGGGGTTCGAGAACATCGATCCGCGAAAGATCGAGGCCATCTTCGACCTGCCGAACGACGGGCTTCAGCTTCTCTATCGCATCGGTCCCTGGGAGCTTGGGTTCACCCAGGCCCTTCTTGCGATGTTGATTCCCTTGTCCTGTCTCGCGGCCTTCGGTGTCTGCGCTTCGACATTCCTGAGCTTTCCCGTCGGGACGTTGATCGTCCTCACGCTCTACATCATCAGCAGTTCGATGGGGTTTCTCGCGGACTCGTTGGCCGTGTCGAAGGAATACGCCCCGCCGCCGGAACAGCGCACTTTGGTCTATGAGACGCGCCGCCTGACGGTGGAGGCCCTCGGGTGGGCGCTGTCGATCGGCGATCTCGATCCCGTCACCAAACTGATGGAAGGCCGCGCCGTCGGCTGGTCGCAGCTCGGCGATGCCGCCTGGAAGTTCAGCCTGCTCAAGGGCGCCGCGGTCCTCTTTATCGGTGTTCTCACGCTGCGTCGCCGAGAGCTTGCGGCCGTGATAGTCTAAACTTGTCCCCGTCGTCCCATATCGCGGGGCTTTCCCAGTCGACACCCGGTCCACGGCACCCGGGTGAACCGGATTGAGGCCGCTTATGGGACAGTTGAGGCGGAACATCAAGTGTGTTGCCGATTCGAGCGATGAATTCTCGGATTTCCAGTCGCTTTTTACGACGAACCGAAAGGATGCAAGCCCATGTCCAGCGCTACCCTGAGCCCGAAGAACAGTAAGAATAAACCGCCGCACGAGCAGGATCAGTGTCACAAGGCCCACGAGACCAAGGCTCCCTCGAAACACTTTGACTTCAATCACATCACGGACGCCCAGTTTCAGGCGGCCGCGGACCACATGAAGCTCGAGCCGGACATTCAGATGCTCCTGCGAACGCCGTATCGCGAATTGATCGTTCAGATTCCCGTGCGCATGGATGACGGCCATCTGGAACTCTTTCACGGCTATCGGGTGCAGCACAACGCGGTGCGCGGTCCTTACAAGGGCGGCCTGAGGTTTCACCCGGAGGTGGACCTGAACGAAGTCCGCTCGCTGGCGGCGCTGATGACCTGGAAGACGGCGCTGGTGGACATTCCGTTCGGCGGGGCCAAGGGCGGCGTGACCTGCGACCCGACGAAGATGTCGCGCACCGAATTGCAGAAGCTCACCCGCGGCCTCACGCAGAAGATCGACATGTGCCTCGGCGTCTATCGGGACATTGCCGCGCCGGACGTCAATACCAATCCGCAGGTCATGGCCTGGATCATGGACGAGTACGGCAAGAAGCACGGCTACACGCCGGCCATCGTGACCGGTAAGCCGGTGAATCTCGGCGGCAGCCTCGGTCGCGAGGCGGCGACGGGTCGCGGCACCACGATCATCACCCGCGAGGCCTGCAAGGCTTTCAAGATCGAGTTGAAGAATGCCAAGGTCGCGATCCAGGGATTCGGCAACGTCGGATCGTGGACGGCTCGCCTGCTTCACGAGATGGGGGCGAAGATCGTCGCCGTCTCGGACGTCTACGGCGGCATTCATAACGATCGCGGACTGGACATTCCCAAGCTCTGCGAGCACATGAAGTCGACCGGCACGGTTGGAGGCTTTCCGGGGGCGAAAGAAGTTTCCAATGCCGAATTGCTGACGCTCAATGTGGATGTCCTGATTCCGGCGGCCCTGGGCGGCGCAATCGATCACAAGAACGCCGATCGGGTTTCCGCCCGGATCGTCATTGAAGCGGCGAATTCGCCGTTGACCCCGCAGGCCGATGAGAAACTGCGAAGCCGCGGCATCACGGTGGTGCCCGACATCTTGGTGAACGCCGGCGGCGTGACGGTCTCTTACTTCGAGTGGGTTCAGAACCTCCAGCAGATGCGCTGGGAAGAGAGCCACGTGAACGCGGAGCTGGAAAAGCGGATGATGAGCGCCTGGAACAACGCGTACCGCGTGGCGGTGGAGCAGAAGCTGCCCATGCGCGTGGCGGCCTACGTCGTGGCCCTGGAGCGGGTCGCCGAAGCGACGCGACAGCGCGTCTAGAGCGGCCGACCGCGCCGCACCGGCGCGGGAAATTTTTTTGTGAACCACGAGGGCGCGCCCCGCCGGGCGCGCCCTCGTTTTTTTGCGCGCCGTGGGCAGGGGCGCAGGGCCCAGTTGCGCGGGAGGGGGTCACCGGCGCGCGGCAGCCGAGGTGACAATAGGCGAAAAAAGGGGCCGAGGGGTCCAGGGGCCGAGGTGTCGAGGGTGAAGACAGAGGCGCTGATCGCGCGCAAGTCGTGCAAAATCGAAAGTGACATACGGTGACACAGCGCGTTCGGGGATTGTGGCAACACTTGTGGCGGGCATGGGTTGCGATGTTGCGCGGTTTGGGTGATTTTTTGCGCGCATTTGAGTGACTCCTCCACCCCTGCCGGGGTGGAATTCTCTGCGCAACGCTGACCACGGATTGCGCTGGTCGGGCGGTGCCCGACGACGCTGCATCCGTGGCTACAACCCGGCGCCCCATTCGGGGCTCGATCGGGGGCGATGCATTTGTGAGGACGTGAAGGCGTTTTGTTTGGGCTGATGGTTCACACGGGAATGGGCAGAATCGCAGGTGACAATAGGCGAAAAAACGAGGGGCCCAGGGGTCGAGGTTCCAAGGGGTCCAGGGTGAAGACATTCGCGCGCTGATCGCGCGTAAGCACTGCAAAAGCCAAGGTGACATAAGGTGACACAAGGCCTTGGGGAATCGTGCCAACTCCTG
>WBZR01000418.1_pt1 | contig 69162 bp, 56 predicted proteins | sample 5204231 | NCBI WGS metagenome assembly WBZR01 (sample SAMN12412403, study PRJNA552823) | activated sludge metagenome | isolation source: activated sludge from anammox sidestream of wastewater treatment plant... | place: USA: Virginia | collected 2017-08 | reverse complement strand
AATGAGTATGCCTCACTTCAAAGATTATACGATGCCATTTACAGGTCGCCACAGGTATATCAACTGGTGCAGCCGGCAGATTATTCATCTTCCCTGATCACTTATGCCGAAAAAGCCGGTGAGGCACATTTTGAAAGAGGCTTAGCCTGGATGAGAAACTATGACAAGGAAAGTTTTAAGAATGCATACAGCGAATTTCAAACGGCTTTAAAATTCATTCCCGGCGACCAGGAAGTGATCAGCAGGATGAACGAAGCATACGGGCTTGCCATAACCAATGTGGTGATCCTTCCTGTGACAAGGTATGATTTTCAATTCAGCTCCTATAATTACGATTACAATAATTATAATGACCGCTTAATAAGCGATCTGAAATACAACAGCGGAAACCCTTTTGTAACATTTTACTCACCTGCAGAAGCAAGAAATCTCAATGTGCGTGTTGACCGTGTGATAGAACTGCAAATGCAGAATGTGCTGATCGGAAGAGTAAGTGAAACGAGGAAGGCCAGGGAAGTTTCTAAAGAAGTGGTCACCAGAGAGATCACCTACAAACCCGACTCGGTGGTGAAAGTTTATGGTACGGTGAAAGCCAAAGTGAACACTGTTGAAAGAGCAAGGCATTCGGAAGGATCCATGCTGATAACGATCAGGAATGAGTCCGGAAGGATATTATGGACCGATGTACTCAGCAGTCATGATGACTGGTATTCTGTTTTTACAACTTACACGGGTGATGACAGGGCTTTGAGTGACAGTGATAAAAAATTTTTAACCCGGAAAGAAGAATTCCTGCCCTCCGAAGGAGATGTGATCAACCACATCTACGGGGACCTGATCAGCAATTCTTCCTATAAAATAAGAGATTACTTCAGCAGGATGTGACCGGTGAATCGGATTGTGCTAATAACAAACTGCCTGCCGGCAAATAAATATGAAAAGTATAATACCAACTCAATGATTTTCAATAGTGGTTTTTATTTGAATACAGGGTATTATAGCATAAATTTGAGTGTTATGTATCACCATATTGAACATTCTACACTTATACAATCACCCATGACTTTGCCGATACGACCCAACGCTATTTTTAGCACATTGCAAGGAACACAAAACCCCAACACAAAGCCAATCTTGCAAAGGGCTAAAAATGTCAACGCACTACCCACCCACCCCGGCTTTCTTATCGGCTTAACCTCAATACTTCAGCCAATAACATTATTCAGCAGACATTGCGTATTTTGCAAGACACATTACTCAACTGAAAGACAAACATATAGATGAAATTTATTGACTTATTCGCAGGGCTCGGCGGTTTTCATAAAGCATTACATGAACTTGGACATGAATGTGTTTTTGCAAGCGAACTTAATGTTGGATTGAGAGAAGTTTATAAAATGAACTGGGGTAATGATATAAATATCCAAGGTGACATCAGGAAAATTGTAAGTACCGACATAAACAGCATTCCAAAACACGACATATTGTGCGCCGGATTTCCTTGTCAGCCCTTTTCTAAAGCAGGTAAACAAGAAGGTATGAAAGACAAAGTGAGAGGTACTCTCTTTGATGAAATCATTAAGATATTAAAACATCACAAACCAAAATATTTCATACTTGAAAACGTACCATTTATTAGACAGCATGACAATGAAGATACCTGGAATCATATGCACGGACAACTTACTAAGTTAGGATATGAAGTTGACCATGAAGTGTATTCGCCCCAAGACTTTGGTATTCCGCAACACAGAAAAAGAATTTTTATTGTCGGCTCTTTAAATGGATTACAACATTTTTCGTTTAAACAAGTTGATGCTTATAAAACTTCTTTTATTAATATTGATGATTACATTGAAGAAAGCCCTAAACTTTTTAAATCTTTACCAAAGGCGAATCAAGAATGTATCGGGTTGTGGCAAAAATTTATAGACCAAATTCCAAAAGAAAGTAAGCTACCCAGTTTCCCGATTTGGGGAATGGAATTTGGTGCAACTTATCCTTTTGAAACCTCATATCCGTTAAAACTTTCGGCGAAAGATTTAGGAGAATTTAAAGGCAACTTTGGGAAAAGCCTAAAAAATATGAGTAAGGATGAACAAAGGGCAAATCTTCCCAGCTATGCCAGAGTTGAAAAGGTGTTTCCAAGTTGGAAAAGAAGTTATATAAGAAAAAGCCGAGAATTCTATCAGGAGAATAAAAAACAAGTTCAAGACATAGTAAAAGAAATAGCAAAAATTCCTTCACAAAGTTGGCAGAAACTTGAATGGAATGTGGGCGAAAGTAAAAGAACAATAACAAATTATATTTTGCAGTTCAGAGCATCAGGAATCAGGATAAAAAAAGTTGACTTTTTCCCTTCACTTGTTTGCACCAATACACAAATCCCAATTATAGGCTGGCAAAACAGATATATCACAAAAGAAGAAGGTTTAAAACTACAATCATTAGAAGGTTTGATATTGCCAGTAAATGACACTGCTGCCTTTGAAGCTTTGGGCAATGCAGTGAATGCAAAAATTGTAAAATTTATTGCTCAGGAGTTACTTGCTGATCAAACAAATCACAAAAAAATCAATGGCTTTCATTTAAAAACAAAAGGGAGGCACTTAAATCGCTTAGCTAATGAAACAGCATAAAGTAAACATACGACCTCAAACTACTATTCTTTCTGTTCTGAAATTTTTAGAATACGAAACATGGTTTGCTTTGGCAGAATTCGTTGATAATGCTATTGCCAGTTACCAATTATATGAAAAGGATTTGAAAGTAATCCACGGAAAAGATTTCCAACTTGAAGTGAAGATTGAAATTAACGATGCTGAAAACAAAATAACAATTCGTGATAATGCAGCAGGCATACATGAAGAAGACTACGACAGAGCATTTATGGCTGCAGAAGCACCCCCAGACACAACCGGACTTTCAGAGTTTGGAATGGGAATGAAGTCAGCCGCTTGTTGGTTTTCGGATGAATGGACTGTAAGAACAAAAGCATTGGGAGAAACAATGGAAAAGACAGTTCACTTCAACATGAAAAAAATCTTTGAAAAGAAGATTGAAGAGCTTGAAGTTGATACGAAACAAGCCGACAAGAAAAATCACTATACAATAATTGAACTTACAAATGTGAACAAGATGCCGAGACGCAGAGGACTTGGCAAAGTAAAAGACCATTTGAAAAGTATTTATCGTGAGTTCATTCGCAAAGAAATCTTGATTCTAAAAGTTGACAATGAAGAATTAAAATATCAAGAACCGAAAGTTTTAAATGCTCCAAAATGGAGTGAACCAAAGGGAGAAATAGTTGAGTGGAGAAAAGAAATCAATTTCCCAGTTCAAGACGGTTTGAGTGTTCACGGTTTTGTTGCAATCAGAGAGAAGGCTTCAACATCGGAAGCAGGGTTTGCTTTGTTCCGGAGAGGTAGAGTAATTGAAGGAAGTTTTGATAACGGTTTCAGACCTGAATATATTTTCGGAAACCCAAATAGTTTTCGCTATCAAAGAGTGTTTGGCGAATTACACCTTGAAGGTTTCGAAGTAATCTTCACCAAGAAAGGAATTAAGTGGGATGAAAACTTAGAAGTATTTCTACAATGTCTCCGAGAAGAGTTAGAACATAAAGATTTTCCTTTGCTGCAACAGGCAGAAAAATATAGAGTGAGAGCAACAGAAAAAGAATATAAGGCAGCAAAGAAAGCACTTGATGAAACGGTTGACGAATTGGAAAAGAAAGTTCCCGAAGCATTGACTGAATTACGGGAGAAGTCAGTTGCACCTATTGAGAAAGAAGAACTGATTAAAACGGACAAAAAAATTCACCGTGATTTTGAAGTTCGGTTTAATAAAGTAACATGGAAAATTTCAATAGAACTTTCATACGACCCATCGCTGAAAGAAATGATTGAAGTTGGAGACCATCTCATAAATGAGAAATTAAAAAACACTTCTGTTCGGCAAGTTGGAATTCGTTTGTCGCTTACACATCCATTCATGATTGAGTTTGCAGGAATAGACAACAACAAGATTGAACCAATACTTCGTATCGCAGCAGCTTTCGGACTCTCTGAAATTCTTGCAAGAGAAAGCGGAGCAAAGTCGCAGTTGGAAGTGAGAAGGAATTTCAACGAACTAATAAATTATCTAAGTAACCCCGAGTGATTATGCCAGAGGTAATAGAAATTCAAAACAATGCAAACAACGGACAATGGACACCAGTTGTTGGAGACGAAACATTTGAACTGCTTCGCAGCAATTCAAAACTTGTTGATGGAAACAGAAATCTGAATGAAGCAGGGCAAAGAGTTTTGGATGAAACTTTTCGCATCATGCAAGTGTGTGGGAATCCTGAAAGCGAAACCAACATTGAGACAGGGATTGTAATTGGTTATGTGCAGAGTGGGAAAACTCTTTCGTTCACAACGCTTGCAGCGTTGGCAAGAGATAACAACTATCAAATTGTAATTGTCATTGCAGGAACTTCAATGCCTCTTTTCAATCAATCAACAAACCGATTGCGGAGAGATTTAAGATTAGAAACAAGATTTGACCGCAAGTGGACATTGATTCCAAACCCAAGTGAGATTGAACATCAGGAAGCAATTCAAACTGCATTGGCTCAATGGTCTGACCCCAATTTTCCACCTGAACGATGCAGAACAATTTTGATAACTGTAATGAAGCAGAAAGACCATTTACTAAACCTTGCAGAGATGTTACAGGAAATTAATTTGAACGGAGTGCCGACTTTGATAATTGATGATGAGGGAGACCAAGCAAGTTTGAACACACTTGCACGAAGGGCAGCAAGGCAAGGTTTAGACATTGAAGATTTAACAGAGAGTGATGTCTCAACTATTTACAGACGAATCACAAGATTGAAAGGACTTTTCCCTCATCACACTTTCGTTCAATACACTGCAACACCTCAAGCAAATTTGTTTATCAATATTGTTGACCGACTTTCTCCAAACTTTATCAAGTTGCTTACACCCGGAGATGAATACACAGGCGGGAGAGAATTTTTCAGAGAGGAAGCACATCTCATTCAAGAAATTCCTTTGACTGATTTGTCAACTCCTAACAATCCATTGCTTGAACCACCTGAAAGTTTAATTGCAGCTTTGCGAGTTTTCTTTTTGGGAGTTGTTGCGGGAGAAATTTTACAAGACCAAAGAAACCGTTCAATGCTTGTGCATCCTTCACGGCTTCAAGGAGACCATAATCAATTCACAGGTTGGGTAAGAGGCATTTGCAACAGTTGGAGAAGAATTTTGACTGGCGATAATCAAGATGAAAAGAATCAGTTGATTGCTGATTTCAGAGAAGCATATAATAATTTGAAAAGAACAGTTCCTGACATTTTACCTTTTGAACGATTGACTGATTTCAATTTGGTTCACGCAATTCAATACACTCCAATTTTGGAAGTAAACACAAGGGGAAGAAATTCAACTCCACAAGTCAATTGGCAAGATTCGTATTCATGGATTCTTGTTGGAGGGCAATCAATGGACAGAGGTTTTACAGTTGAAGGCTTGACTGTTACTTACATGCCAAGAAACATTGGAGTTGGAAACACTGATGTGATTTTACAGCGAGCAAGATTCTTTGGTTACAAGAGAGCATACTTAGGATATTGCCGAGTGTTCCTTGACCAAGTAACAATTGATGCATATGATTCAATCATTGACCATGAAGAAAATGTTCGTGAGCAGTTGGAAGAATTTGATATTAACAACAAGCCTTTGAATAATTGGAACAGAGAAGCTGTATTGGACATGATGCTGAACTTAACAAGAGCAAACATTCTGTTTGACAATTTAGACCGAGACACTTTCGGTGATGAATGGTTCAGGATTAACGCACCACACGACACAGAAAATTTAATTGAAGAAAATAGAAACAACTTGTTTGAATACTTGACTCCAATTCAAAATCAATTCGCAGTTGATGAAGGGCATACAAACCGAACACAAGAGCAAAGACATCTTGTTGCAAGAATCCGTCTTCAAGATTGTTTGAGAAACTTGTTGAACAAGTTGAAATTTACAAGAGAAAGTGATTCCGCTTCCTATTCAAGTTTGCGAGGAATTTTGAGAAGGTATTTGACAGAGCATCCTAATGAAGAATGTTTAATCTACTTGATGAGTGCAAGAAATCTGAACGACTGGACAAGAAGAACTCGTAGAAGAAATCGTAACGATGAGATTCAGCAACTCTTTCAAGGTAAACAACCAACAAAAGACAGTGCACAATTCAGAATAGGCGAAGTTTATCCTGGAGATTCAGAAATTAAAAATGAAACCCTTGTTTCAATTCAGTTACACCTGCTGAACTTGCGTGATACCGATTACACAAGTGTTCCTACTCTTGCAATATGGATTCCTGAACACATTGGCACAGATATAATCCGACAACCGAATAACAGAGCATGAACTTAGTTGAGCTATATGATTCACTTGTAACACCTGAAGACAATAATCAAAAAGTTTTCAATGCCATTCCTATTCCCGACTATCCGAATTTCAGAGTAGCGATTGATATTGACGGAAATCCTGTTTTGCTTTTATCAGTTGCAAACAAGTTAAGAAATATTTCTTTTAAAAATTTTCGCTTGAAGTATTTGCAAGTATTGCAAAACATTGAGTGCAAAATTTCAGAAGATGGAAAGGAAAGTTTTCAAACATTCACAGTACTGACTTTCACAAGTGCGGACAGGCACTTGCGGGAATATTTTCTTCGTGTTGCTGAATCATTCGTGAAGGCATTGAAGATAAAACCGACGCAGGAAGAAGTAATTGAAATGATAAACAAGTTTGTTGAAGTTTTCCGTTCACTCAACGACACACCGACAAACACCGTTCACGGACTGTGGACTGAATTGTTCTTGATTGAGAGTTCAAGTAATCCGAAAACTATTTTGAACTATTGGCACAACATACCAGAAGAAAAGTTTGATTTCAATTCAGGAGCAGAAAAAGTAGAAGTAAAAAGCAATTCAAACTTTGAACGTATTCACACATTTGCATCAGAGCAATTGAATCCAACAGAAGGAAGTCAGGTTTTAATTGCTTCCATTTTTCTAAGACAACACAGCAACGGGCAAAGCATACAGCAACTTGTTGAAGGCATAACGAAAAAGATTCAAGACGACATAGAACTAACAGACAAATTAAACAACATTATTTTCAAAACACTTGCAAGTTCATTAGAGCAGTCTATCAAAATCAAATTTGATTATAATATTGCAAAAGTATCTTTGAAGTTTTACAGACATCAGGATATTGTTAAGATTGAAGAAATACATATTCCAAATGAAGTAACAGAGGTTCGTTACAAATCGGATTTAACAGAAGTAAACCCTGTCCATTTGGATGAACTTAATGGCAAAAGAGAACTTTTTCTGGCACTATAAATCACTTACAGAGCTATAAATTTGCGTTGAATTATTACAAAATGCCCGAACAACAAAACATAGAATACAAACAAAGTTGGCATGACGATTACCTGAAATGGGTTTGCGGCTTTGCAAACGCCAATGGCGGTGTTATTTATATCGGCAAAGATGACAATGGTAATGTGGTGGATGTTCCCGATTACAAAAAGCTAATGGATGATATACCCAACAAGATTAAGAATGCAATGGGTATAACTGCTGAAGTAAATCTGCATGAAGAAGGCAGCAAACATTTTATTGAAATTATTACTCCACCCTATTCTGTTCCTATTTCAGTGAGAGGTAGGTATTATTATCGCAGCGGCAGCACCAAGCAAGAATTAACCGGGGCAACACTCAATGAATTTCTATTGAAGAAATCTGGCAAGACATGGGATGATATAATTGAGCAATGAACATCGTTTGATGATATTGATGAGAAGGCTGTAAAAACTTTTCTTAATGCTTCTGAAAATGCCGGCAGACTTCCTGAAAATAATCAGGGACTTTCTATTCCTGAACTCTTTGAAAAATTACGGCTCGCTGAAAATGGGCAATTAAAAAGGGCTGCTGTTATTTTGTTTGGCAAAGACCCCGGAAAATTTTACCCAAGCACTTTTGTAAAGATTGGAAGATTTGGAAAAGACGACACAGATATAATTTTTCAGGAAGTAGAAGAAGGAAACCTGATTGTATTATTGCAGTCTGTTTTAAATCAGCTTAACCATAAATTTTTAATTCGTTCCATTGCATTTGAAGGAATACATCGCATTGAGAAAGGAGAATATCCATATCCTGCCATCCGTGAAATGTTGCTTAACGCTTTGGTACATCGCAATTATATGGGAGCACCTGTTCAAATCCGTGTGTATGATGATAAAATAAACATATGGAATGAGGGAACATTACCAGCGGGTTTGACACTTGAGGCTTTGAAACATTCCCATCCTTCCAGACCAAGAAACCCTATTATTGCGGATGTTGCTTTTAAAGGTGGCTACATTGACGCATGGGGTCGTGGCACTATAAAAATAATTGACACTTGTAAAGAAGCAGAATTACCTGAACCTAAAATGCAGGAACAAGACGGCGGTTTTATAATTACGCTTTTCAAAAATATTTTAGCAGAAGAACAACTCATAAAGTTGGGGCTTAACGACCGACAGGTTAAAGCTATCTTGTATGTGAAAGAGAAAGGCAAGGTTACAAATGCGGACTATCAAAAATTATTTAGTGTCTCTAAAGCGACTGCAACCCGTGACCTGACCGACTTAACGGATAAGTTTGACCTATTAGAAAAAGTTGGGCAAACCGGTGCTGGGACATCTTACACTTTGAAAAAATAATGGGCTCATAATGGGCTCAAAGGGCTCATGAACGGTTCATAATGGACTCTGACTTGTCCTGAAATAGGTTGACAGAAAACTGTTAACTTAATTTCACACAAAATGAGTCAAAAAAGAAAATCAAAACCTGCCAGCAGGACAGGCTGGGAAGAAATCATTGCTGAATATCTTTCGGGTGATTCCACATTCCGAGAACTCGGAACCAAACACAACATCCCCTATCGCACCATTGCTGGCTGGGTGTGGGCATACCAGGGAAGAACAATTTCCTGGCGGGAAAAGATGAAACGCCAAAAAGAAAAACAAACCGGGCAACCAGACCCGGAACTTCCAAAAGAATTAAAACTTTTGCAGAAAGAGCTTCGTAAACAACAATTGCAAAATAAATTGTTGGAAGAAGTTATTCGCATTGGCGGAATGTAAACGGGCATTGACTGGAAAAAAAGTTTGGCACCAGGCAGTCATGAATATCGGGCAATTTGAAAGCCGGAGCAAATCCTCTTTTTTCCAGACGAGTCTCCGCAGGGACTCGTCGTCATGTAACTGCAATTCCATTTCTGTCAACACAGTTTCACCGCTTGAAGCGATAAAATAATGATGTGGGACAGGATGTCCTGCATAGCTAAGATGTTTTCGGTAAATTGAAAGTTTGTTCTTCGATTGATTTCGAAAGCTATCGGAACGGTAGAATTCCGCCACATCACCAATCCACTACCATTGTTGGCAATTTAACTGAACTACACTCAAACTAAATTGCCTATGTAAACTTGAAAAATACAGTTGAAAAAAGCTTGCAGACTTACCAATTTTTGGTAACTTTGAATAAAGTTTTAGATAATGAAAAATACGTCAATATCACTCGGAAATCATTTTGACAACTTTGTAAATAGCCAGGTATCAGCAGGACGTTACAAAAATGTAAGTGAAGTTGTTCGTGCCGGACTTCGGCTTCTAGAAGATGAAGAAAGTAAATTAATTGCCTTGAGAGCCGCTATCCAAAAAGGATTAGATAGCCCGCGAGTTGAAAATTTCGACTTTAAAAAAAATCTAAAAAAACTAAAAGAAGAAAAAGTAAAAAATGGCTAAAGTTATTTTACGACAAAAAGCCATTGATGACTTGAATGATATTTGGATATACACATTTGAAGAATGGTCAGAAAAGCAGGCGGACAAATATTATGCAGCCCTGGAATTTGCTTGTACTCAAATTGGAAGGAATCCATTACTCGGGAAAGAATATGAAGGTATAAGCAGTAACTTATTAGGACTGAGAACAGGGAACCACATTATTTTCTATCAAGTAACAGACAAACAAGAAATTGAAATAATCAGAATTTTGCACGAACGTATGGATTTGAAAAATAGACTTAATGAATAAAAAAAACTTTCACCAAAACACGGGCATTGCCAATAACGGGGCTCGACATTGGAGCAGTCAGCAGCATAATTTTTTCCCAGACAAGTCTCCGCAGGGGCTCGTCGTCATGTAACTGCAATTCCATTTCTGTCAACACAGTTTCATCGCTTGAAGCGATAAAATAATGATGCGGAACAGGATGTCCCGCATAGCTAAGATTTACAAAAAAACAATCCGCAAAAACTTAAAATTAAAAAGCCGCACCAGGTTTGCTTTTGATATGTTTTTTTTATTCTTCCAGCAACACTTTGTTCTTTCCCACTTTCAGTTTATATCCCATTCCCACTTTCAGCGCCACATTTTCTTTTCCATGGCTGACAGGAAAGCCAAAACAAACCGGGTAGTCATATTCGTCCACTGCATCCCTGATGATCCGGTAAACCGTTTTTCCGAAAGGCCTGTCCGTATCTTTCATATCCGTAAAACCGCCCACGACCAGCCCGGCAAGCTTTGACAGTTTTCCGCTTCGCTTCATTTGCAGCAGCATACGGTCCACATTGTACAGGTATTCACCAACGTCTTCAATAAAAAGTATTCTTCCTTTCGTCTTTATATCGGAATCAGTGCCGGTGAGGTGAGCCAGGAGAGCTAAATTCCCTCCCACCAGCTCGCCGATACATTCACCGGTCCTGTTGAACTCATTGGTTTCACATTGATATTTCAGCTTCCCTCCTTCCAATGCATTCTTCAGGGAAAGGACATATTCGCTCTCAGCTCCTCCATCATTGAAAGCCGCCGCCATCGGCGCATGCAATGTGGAAATACGGTAACGGGTATAAATATGAGAATGAAACACCGTGACATCACTGAAACCGATGATCCATTTGGGATGCTCTTTGAATTTTTTGAACCGTATCCTGTCTATGATCCTTGATGTGCCATAGCCGCCCCGTGCACATAAGATGGCTTTCACTTCTTCATCGTTCAGCATCTTCTGAAGGTCATCCAGCCTTTCATCATCAGTGCCTGAAAAATAATTATCCGAATCGCCTCCTACAGAAGCACCCAGCCTGACACGGTATCCCCACTCTTCCAAAGTCTGAATGCAGGTCTCCACTTTTTCAAGAGGCATGTACCCGGCCGGGCAGACGAGCCCGATCATATCTCCTTTCTGTAAATAGGGCGGTATTCTGATCATGATCTGTTGTTTTTTTACTTACTGGTTTAATTACTTTACAGTTCTTTCAAACTTACCGAATCAGGCTTCACCTGAAGCCTGTGTTTCATTCCGCACTTCAGTGCAAAATTATTTTTCTGATGTCCTACCGGGAAATCAAAGCAGACCGGGAACCTGAAATTTTTTATTTTCTCTAAAACAATTTGTTCCAGCGCCTGTCCAAAATCTTCAGTATCGGGATCCGATTTCACTTTAAATCCTCCGATGATCAAACCTTTTAATTTTGAAAGTTTCCCGCTGCGCTTCAGGCTCCAGAACATCCGGTCAATACTGTACATATATTCTCCTGTATCTTCCACAAATAATATCTTACCCCCGGTGTACAGATCAGAGGGAGAACAGGCCAGTGTTTCCAGAGTCTTCAAATTCCCTCCCACCAGCGGACCTTCAGCATTTCCATAACGGTTATTCGGATTGGGAGTTACCGGATAATGGACATTTTCTCCGTTCAGAGCTTTGTGAATGGATTCGATCGTTTCCACCTGAATGGGTTCTGCCTTGCTCCAGTCATCCGGAAAACTGTTGCACATTTTGGAATGAAGGGTGGCAATTCCGAAATTCCTGTTGATATGAGCATGCAATACCGTGATATCGCTGAATCCAATGATCCATTTGGGCCTTGCCCTGAAACGATTCCAGTTAATTTTATCAATTATCCTGACCGATCCATAACCTCCTCTGGCACACATGATGGCTTTCACTTTCGGATCGTCCAGCATCTTTTGCAGATCGGCCAGACGCTCTTCATCCGTGCCTGCAAAAGTGAAATCTTTTTTCCCTATTGTATCACCCACCCTGATCTTGTATCCCCAGCTTTCCATCAATTGCACTGCGGGAGTGATCTCTTCCAGAGTGATATACCCTGCAGGCGCCGTGATGCCGATGATATCATCTTTCTTTAAGTAAGGAGGCCGGATAACATTCGCACTTTCCGGACTGATCCCCGCAGCTTTTATTTCCGCGGCCGGTAATGCAGATGCCGCCAGTAAAGAAGCTGCAGAAGTGATGAACTGTTTTCGCTTCATGTTTTAAAGATATTGGAATTCGGTCATTTTGGGCAATGCCTCTTATTATGGTATTTTTGCCCCCATTTATTATGAAAGATTTCAAGAGAATACTGGTAACGGCAGCGCTTCCTTATGCCAACGGGCCGGTGCATATCGGCCACATGGCGGGTGTGTATATTCCTGCAGACATATATGTAAGATATCAAAGAGCACAAAAGCGGGACATCATTTTTGTTGGCGGCAGTGATGAACACGGCGTTCCTATCACCATCCGTGCCATGAAAGAAGGAGTAAGCCCCCAGGAGATCGTTGATAAATACCATGCGATCATCAAAGAGAGTTTCAAACAAATGGGGATCTCATTTGATATCTATTCCCGCACTTCCAATAAGGTGCATCACGAAACGGCATCGGCATTTTTTAAAAAAATGTATGATGATGGTCTGTTTGAGGAAAAAGAAACGGAACAATATTATGATGAGAAAGCAAAAGTGTTCCTGGCAGACCGCTACATCACCGGCACCTGCCCGATCTGCGGCAATCCGAATGCATACGGCGATCAGTGTGAGCGGTGCGGTTCATCATTGAGTCCGGAACAACTGATCAACCCGAGAAGTACACTCAGTGATGCAGTGCCCGTTAAAAAGAAAACCAAGCATTGGTATTTCCCCCTGCAGGACTATGAAGCCTGGCTGAAACAGTGGTTGCTGGAAGGCCATAAAGAATGGAAGAATAATGTATATGGCCAATGCAAAAGCTGGCTGGATAACGGCCTGCAATCACGAGCCATGACGAGAGACAGCAACTGGGGAATCAAAGTTCCACTGCCGGATGCCGAAGGAAAAGTGCTGTATGTCTGGTTCGATGCGCCTATCGGTTATATCAGTGCGTCAAAAGAATTAACAGCCCATTGGGCAGACTATTGGTGCAAAGAAGATACGAGGCTTATCCATTTCATCGGGAAAGACAATATCGTTTTTCACTGCATCATCTTTCCTGCCATGCTGAGGGCACACGGGAATTTTGTTTTGCCTGACAACGTTCCGGCTAATGAGTTCCTGAATATTGAAGGAGATAAGGTTTCCACTTCACGCAACTGGGCCGTATGGATCAATGAGTATGTAAAAGATTTTCCGGGTTGCGAAGATGTGTTGCGTTATGTGCTTTGTTCCAATATGCCCGAAACCAAGGACAATGATTTTACCTGGAAAGATTTCCAGGAAAAGAACAACAGTGAACTGGTTGCCATCTTCGGAAATTTTGTGAACAGGACCTTTGTTTTAATGAATAAGTTGTGCAACGACAAGGTGCCTAAATTCCATAATGACCTGACAGATGATACCGATAAAGGCATCATGGATGACATCAAAAATGCAAAGGTCAAAGTAGAGCAGGCGATTGAAGGATTTCATTTTCGTGACGCCCTGTTTGAAGTAATAGACCTGGCAAGGAAAGGGAATAAATATCTGCAGGAAAAAGAACCGTGGAAGAAAGCCTCTTCATCACCAAACCCGGAAGAAAGCCAGAAGTTAATTGACAACTGCATTCATCTTTGCTTGCAACTGACGGCAAATCTTGCCATCCTCATCAATCCTTTTTTACCAAACACAGCAAAGAAAATGTCTTATATGATGAAGGTGGAAGACAGGATGCTGGATTGGGAAAATGCAGGAAGCCTTAAGCTGCTGAGCTACGGATATAATTTGCGGGAACCCGAATTGCTCTTCAGAAAAATTGAAGATGAAGAGATAAAAGTGCAGGTGGAAAAGCTGAGGGCCAATGCAAAAGTGCAGGCTGAAAATGTAAAAGCGGAAGAGAGCAAAACCGAAGAAATAACTCACAAGGATGAGATCCTTTATGACGATTTTGCAAAACTGGAGCTCAGGGCCGGCACCATCATTTCCTGTGAGAAAGTTGAGAAAGCGGATAAGCTTTTAAAGTTTGTCGTGGATCTTGGTTTCGAGAAAAGAACGATCGTTTCCGGAATTGCACAACATTACAAACCTGAAGAAATGCCCGGAAAACAAGTGATCGTTGTGGCTAACCTGGCTCCCAGAAAATTACGGGGTATAGAGAGCAAAGGGATGATACTGACTGCAGAAGATAAAAACGGCAAGCTATTTTTATTAAAACCTGAAAACAACGTGGCCCCGGGGTCTTCCGTAAGTTAAAAAAGGAATTACCGTATTACGTTCAAAATAAATATAAGTTTTCTTCGTTTTAGGACACTGTTACATTCTGTAAAAAATTCTCCGGAAGATCAAATGATATTACCATTATCGCTTAAAATAATCGCAGGGATCGTTTTGCTGCTGGCCATTCTTTTTTTAGTATTCAAAAAACAAAGAAAAATAACCGGCTTACTTCTGATAATTGCGATCGGAGTCGGGGCCTGGCAAGGCCTCAGGGAATATAACCGCACCAATCAGGATATGACCGAAGCTTCAGCAGAGATGAAAGTGACTTCCCTTGATCTGATCAGGTCTTACGAAGAAAACGATTCACTGGCAAACCGGCAATACCTTGGCAAGATCCTGGAAGTAAATGGCGTCATCAATAAAATAGAAACGGATGATAACGGATTTTACACAGTGGTGCTGGGCAGTACAGGCAGCCTGTCCTCTGTAAGATGTTCCATGGATTCTACTCACCAGGCAGATGCAGCCAATCTTCAAAAAGGTTCGTCAATAGCACTACGTGGAGTTTGCACCGGTTTCAATAAAGATGAAATGGGGCTTGGCTCCGATGTGATCCTTAACCGTTGTGTTGTCCTAAAAAATAATAACTGAGACATGAAATTAACCGGCCCGTTTTTAAGTACACTATGTTTACTGTTATCTCTGTTTGCCAAAGCACAGGATAAGTTTTATACCAAGACAGGAAAAGTGTCTTTTTTTTCATCCACCAGCATGGAAAATATCAGCGCCACCAATAAAAACGGAGTTGCCGTGCTGGATACCAAAACAGGAAGTCTTCAGGTAGCTGTACTTCTGAAAGGTTTTGAATTCAAAAAAGCATTGATGCAGGAGCACTTCAACAGCGATTACGTTGAAAGCGATAAATATCCAAGGTCTGAATTCAAGGGGCAGATACTCAATAATAATGAGATCAACTATACCCGGGACGGCAGCTATTCTGTAAAAGTGGCCGGTCAATTTACTCTTCATGGAGAAACAAAAGACATTGAGACCACAGGCACTATCGTTGTGAAAGATGGAAAACTCCAGTCAAATTCGGTTTTCAATATTTTACTGGCAGATTACAAGATCTCTATCCCCGGAGATGTAACAAATAATATCTCTAAAACCATCAAGATCACTGTGGATTGTACACTGGAGCCATTGAAGTCCTGATCACTTTCCCTTACCGAACAAGAAAAATCACTTAATTTCGACATTGGAATTAGTTGTTTAACTAACTATTTTGAATATGTCGAACAGAATAATCAAAAAGGTCGCCGTATTAGGCAGCGGTGTTATGGGATCAAGGATAGCATGCCATTTTGCAGGCATCGGATTACAGGTTTTATTGCTTGACATTGTTCCTAAAGATGCAGCAGACAGTAAAGACCCGATATCAAGAAACAAGATCGTCAATGATTCACTGAACAATGCAGTGAAAAGCAATCCCTCCCCTCTTTATCATAAAGATGCATTGAAAAAAATCAGGACCGGCAACTTTGACGACAACATGAAAGACATTGCCGGCTGCGATTGGGTGATAGAAGTGGTGGTGGAAAGGCTGGATATCAAAAGATCGGTCTATGAAAAAGTGGAGCAATTCCGCAAGCCGGGCACATTGATCACCTCCAACACCTCAGGCATTCCGATCCACCTGTTGAACGAAGGCAGGTCCGATGATTTTAAAAAACATTTCTGCGGTACACATTTTTTCAATCCGCCGCGTTATTTAAGGCTTCTTGAGATCATACCGACGCCGGAAACCGATCCTTCTGTAATTGATTTCCTGATGCACTACGGAGATCTGTATCTCGGAAAAACAACTGTATTGTGCAAAGACACTCCGGCTTTCATAGCCAATCGCACCGGGGTCTATGGCATCATGTCCATATTCGGCTTACTGGATAAATTGAAAATGAACATTGATGAAGTGGAAGCTTTGACCGGGCCGATCATTGGCAGGCCCAAGTCAGCCACATTCAGAACAGCCGATGTTGTCGGCATTGACACATTGGTAAAAGTGGCAAACGGGGTTCATGACAATTGCCCCGATGATGAAGCAAAAGATATTTTTAAAATACCTGCCTGGCTGGATAAAATGGTTTCCAGCAACTGGCTTGGAGATAAAACAAGTCAGGGATTTTTTAAAAAGATCAAAGGCGCAGGCGGCCAATCAGAGATCCTCACACTTGATCTGAATTCTTTTGAATATAAACCGAGGGTAAAAGCAAAGTTTGCCACTGTAGAAGCGGCCAAACCGGTTGAAGACCTGAATCAGAGATTGAAGATGCTTTGTACAGGACAGGATAAAGCCGGGGAGTTTTACCGTCATTTTCATTACGGGCTTTTTTCTTACATATCACACCGCATTCCCGAAATCAGTGATGAACTCTATCGCCTGGATGATGCAATGATGGCAGGGTTCGGATGGGAGATCGGCGCTTTCGAAAGCTGGGATGTGCTGGGTGTAGAGAAAACAGTGAAAGCAATGAAAGAGGCAGGATATAAAGTGGCGCCATGGGTGGATGAAATGCTGGTAAAAGGTTTCAGTTCGTTTTATAAAATTGAAAACGGGAAAAGATTCTGCTACGACCCTGCAGGTAAAAACTACAATCCGCTTCCGGGTGGCGATGCCTTTATAGTCATGAGCAATTTCCAGGATAAGACCATCTGGAAAAATGATAGCTGCAGGTTATATGATCTTGGTGATGATGTACTGGGCTTTCAATGGTTCACAAAAATGGGAAGCATTGGCGGGGATGTTCTCTCCGGCATTCAAACTGCAATTGATAAAGCGGAAAAAAATTACAAAGGCCTGGTCATCGCCAATGAAGGCCCGAACTTTTCTGCCGGCGCCAATGTGGGTTTGATCTTCATGCTGGCCATAGAACAGGAATATGATGAACTGGATATGGCTGTCCGCCTTTTTCAAAATACAACAATGCGAGCCCGGTATTCCTCTATTCCTGTGGTAGTGGCGCCGCATGGCCTGGCATTGGGCGGAGCCTGTGAACTGAGTTTGCATTCAGACAAATGCTGCCCCGCAGCAGAAACTTATACCGGCCTTGTGGAATTAGGTGTGGGACTGATACCCGGTGGTGGCGGCACCAAAGAATTTGCTTTAAGAGCTTCGGATGAAATGCATCACGATGAACCGGAAACCATAACATTAAAAAACCGTTTCTTCACCATTGCTACAGCTAAAGTGGGCACTTCTGCTTATGAAGGATTTGACATTGGTGTTTATCGAAAAGGACATGATGAAGTGGTGATCAATCAGAACCGCCGCATCAGTGAAGCAAAAAAATCAGTGATCGGATTATACGACAGCGGATATGTAACACCGGTGCCAAGAAAAGATATAAAAGTATTGGGTCGCACAGCACTGGGAGCATTGTATGCAGGGATCAATGGAATGTGGAGGGGGAATTATGCAACGGACCATGATGTGGTAGTGGCAAAGAAGCTGGCGTATGTAATGTGCGGCGGCGACCTTACCGAACAATCACTGGTTTCTGAACAATATTTACTGGACCTTGAACGGGAAGCTTTTCTTTCCTTATGCGGTGAAAAGAAAACTTTAGAAAGAATTCAAAGCGTATTGAAAGGCGGTAAGCCGGTAAGGAATTAGTCAGAGCCGGAGCTTACAGGATTCATGATCCTTAATGGACTATTTTTTCCCTGCTACATAAAAATTAATGTGCAACCGTATCGCTTTCCGCTTTGTCATGTTACATTCTTAATTATACCCGGTACCTATAAACTATGGGCATTGCTGAAATAAAATATGGCTACCTGAATATTTATTCTCACATCGTCACTTACGGGAATGCAGCGGATCCTGCCATTACCGAGCTGATCCGTGATGAAATAGAAACCATGTGGAATGAGCCAAAAAGTACTTTTGTATGGAAAAGAAAGGAATTAACGGTCACGTTTACCATTACTGCTGAATTTTCACCTGGCATTTTGCCGGAGGAAATTTTTCAAAATACTAATCCGTGCAATAACTATTTCCGGATAGAAGAATTCGCACATGGCAATATCTCCTTTGTTGACGGCATTGGTTGCAATACCGGTTATTTCAAACTGGAAAACCTGTACAAAGGATCTACGACTGCCGCCCATGAATACGGGCATACACTCGGGCTGGACCATCCTCACATCACTGATTTGCGTGGCAAAGGTGTACCCGGCATTATGTACCCGAGAGGAACCCTGGTGGATGCAGCATATCAATACAATCCTTTGGGTGTAGCCGGCGACAGCAGTAACGGTGGAACGATGCATCCCAGGTACAGAAAAGTACTAAAGGAAGATATTGCCTCACTCAGGCTTGATACCGGAAATTATAACAAAGGAAAAGCTGTCATTGGAGAATTCACCAGCATCTGGCACCCGGATCAATCCGCATTAAACTTATGAATCTTTCAATAAATTTTTTATTGCAGACTGTATATCAGGATAAATAAAAGAAAGCCCTTCCTGTTGAATTTTCCCGGAACTCACCGTAGCGCTTTTTAATAATTCACCGCTCAACTTACCTAAAAAGAGCTTTAAGATAAAAGCCGGGATTCTTACCGGGATAAAAAATTTATTTCTTGTCTTAGCCAAAGTCAATACAAATTCTTTATTGGTTACTGTGCCGGGAGCAACGGCATCGTACACTCCCGAAATATGTTCCTTCTCAATGGCAGCTATAAAAAGATTAACCAGATCGTCAATATGAACCCAGCTGATGATCTGATCGCCTCTGCCCAAAATAATTGCCAGTCCAACCTTTAAAGGTTGAAGAAATTTTTTGAGGGCTCCTCCTTCTTTATCCAAAACAATTCCTGCTCTTAACACTACAAGCCTTTTTCCCATCTGTGTGACCGGTTCAATACTTTCTTCCCATTGCCGGCAGGTGCTGCCTAAAAAATCGGGAAACGGAGGATCCGATTCACTGAATAGGTGACTTTGATTCCGGTCAGGGCCGTAATAACCAATAGCAGAAACAGCGATCACTGTCTTTACCTGGTTCGGGATTTTCTCCAGGCTTTCTGCCAGCAATGTTCCGCTGTCCACCCTGCTGCTGATAATGTCCTGCATTCTTTTCCTGGTCCATCTTTTTTCTGCAATGCCGGCGCCGGCAAGATGAATAACATGATCTGCTCCGGAAATAGCAGGCGCTTCAATAATTTTTTTCCCGATTTCCCACTTTGCAAATTCAATATTCCTGTTACTTTTCTTGATTTTTTCCTGCATTCTTTTCCTGGACAATACAACAACCCGGTATCCTCTTCCCGATAATTTTTTTACCAGCGCCTTGCCGATCATTCCTGTGCCGCCTGTAATGAGAACGGTTGCCATACGAATAAGATTTAGCAAAGTTCATCAATTATTTTCCCTTGTATAGATATGAAAACATATTTTTGATACTCATTTCCAAATTTAGAAATATGAGTTCAGTACTTTCCATTAATAACATCACCAAATATTATGGCCCGGTCCGTGCATTGAACAAAGTATCTTTTGATGTGCCTGAAGGAAGTGTGTTCGGCATACTTGGTCCTAATGGCAGCGGGAAGACCACTTTGCTGAGTATTATCCTTGATGTGCTAATTGCAAATGAAGGATCTTTTTCCTGGTTTGGGCAGCAAAGTTCACCGGAACAAAGAAAAAAAATAGGATCACTCCTGGAGACTCCTAATTTCTACCATTATTTATCAGCAACAGATAACCTGAGAATAACTCAAGCTATCAGCGGCAGGGGCACAGCTTCAGATATTGAGGAAGTTCTGAAAAAAGTAAAGCTTTATGAAAGGCGCAACAGCATTTTCAAAACATTCAGCCTTGGAATGAAACAACGGTTGGCAGTTGCGGCGGCATTGCTCGGCGGGCCGGCTGTACTGGTACTTGATGAGCCCACCAACGGATTAGACCCCGTCGGCATTGTTGAAATCAGGCAGCTTATTGCCGAACTGAGAGACAGGGGACACACTGTCATCATGGCCAGTCATTTGCTGGATGAAGTGGAAAAAGTATGCACCCATGTTGCTATTTTAAAAACGGGCGACCTGATCACCTCCGGGAATGTAGATGAAGTATTAATGGATGAAGATGTAGTAGAATTAAGCGCTGCCGACCTTGATCTCCTGTGCCATACCTTGTTACAGATCAGTAAAAATGTAATGACGGACAATAAATCAAAGACGGTTTGTGCTTCTTTCCCAAAAGGGACAGCAAAGCTGGCTGAAATAAACAGTTTTTGTTTTGCAAAAGGAATAGTGCTGGATCATCTTGCTTTAAAAAAGAAAAGACTGGAGACCCGGTTTTTTGAATTGACCAATACCTGAATTTCAAACTGACATTATGAATAATCTTATCAGAACAGAATGGTTAAAGATCCGGAAGTACAAAGCTTTCTGGTGGATCATCGGGCTGACAGCACTCTCTTATCCCGGCATCAGCTATATCTTTCACAACATTTACGAAATATTTACCACGAGAAAAGACGAGACCGCAATGCTTGTAAAAGCGCTGATCGGAAATCCATTTTCTTTTCCTGAAGCATGGCATACACTGGCATACTCCTCTTCTCTTTTTGTATTCATCCCGGCGGTAGTGGTGATCATGTTCATCACAAATGAATATACATTCAAAACCAACCGCCAGAATATTATTGATGGCTGGAGCCGCAATGAGTTTATGGCAAGTAAGCTCATTGATGTATTACTGGTATCATTGCTGGTCACCGTTATATACATCAGTATCTGCCTGGTTACGGGACTTACGAATGAAGAAAGAAGCAGCGATACCTGGAGTATGTCTTATTATGCAGGACTCTTTGCATTACAAACTTTTTCCCAGTTATCCATTGCCTTTTTTATTGGTTTTCTAATGAAAAAAGCTTTTATGGCCCTGGGGATTTTTTTGTTTTACTACATAGTGTTTGAACCCATACTTGTTGGACTGGCAAAATGGAAAGCGAATGATATCGGGCGGTTTTTGCCTCTGGAGATTTCCGATCGCCTCATACCTGTGCCGGCATTTTTGGGAAGGATTGATAAAGAAGCTTACGAAAAAGCGCTGGAAGGAATCAACTCACATGTCCTGTACACTGCAATCCTTACCACTTTGATCTGGTGGATATGTTTCAGAATGAATAACCGCAGGGATCTCTGACCTTATTTTTTACAAAATAAATTGATTCGTATTTAATGATTCTTCCCTAATGAATACGGGAGGGCCTGAAACTCAGTTTCGAACGGCATAAAATTATGTGTTATACATCATTGCAGGATGACCCTAAAAGCACCGAAACCTTCCAGGCAATTTACTCTGAAAAAAATTTATTTGCGAAACCGGTAAGTTGCACATATATTTGCAACCGGTTGGTTTCATAAACAAATAATAAGACAATGAGACGAGACATTTTCCAGGCGGTTGCAGACCCGACAAGACGGGCAATCATCGTTTTAATTGCATTACAGGCAATGACGCCAAACGCTATTGCCGAACACTTTGATACGACCCGGCAAGCTGTTTCAAAACATCTTCGCATTTTAACAGAGTGTGAACTCGTAAAACAGGAACAACAGGGGAGAGAAATTTACTACTCACTTGAGATCAACAAAATGAAAGAAATAGACAAGTGGCTGGAACAGTTCCGGAAAATTTGGGAAACCCGTTTCAACCAGCTTGACAAAGTATTATCCACAATTAAAAAACAGAAAAAATGAAAAACCTGCTATTTGAATTCATAGTTGACAAATCAAAAAATACCATTTCTGTAAGCAGAGAATTTGCGGCCGGCTTATCATTGGTTTGGGACGCATTCACTAAGCCGGAAATCCTTGACCAATGGTGGGCGCCCAAACCATTTACATCTAAAACAAAAGCAATGGATTTTAAAGTGGGTGGCAGAAGATTTTACGCAATGGTAAGCCCGGAAGGGCAAGAACACTATGCCATTCAGAAATACACATCTATTACCCCAAAAAACAATTTCAAATATTTGAATGCCTTTGCCGACAAAGACGAAAACCCTTTCTTACCCGGTTCTGATTGGGATCTAACTTTTACAGAGCAAAACGGGCATACAATAGTGAGGATTATTATTTACAACGACTCACTTGAAAGAATGGAAAAGATGATTGAGATGGGCTTCAAAGAAGGCTTAACTGCAACATTAAATAAATTAGAAATTTTACTATCCAATTAAAATAAATAACATTATGAAAAACCATGGGCTTAAAATTTTGATTGCATTAATAATAGTTAATGTAATGGGTTGCGGAAATTCACAACAGAACACAAACAATAACAGCAATCTTGCTACAAAAGCTAACCAAACTTTAGCAAACAAAACTGATACGATTAAACAAAAAATCACACCTTGTCTCTGGGTTGAGACAAAAGATGCAAAAGCAGTGGCAGATTACTATTTATCCCTATTTAAAGACGGCAAATTGAAAGAGTATCACAAATATAAAAATCCACCGGAAGCGGGCGGAGGAGATTTTGAAACAGCCACCATCGAAATAGCAGATATGGAATTAAATATTCTGGCAGCAGGACCATACTTCAAGTTTAATGAATCTGTTTCGTTTGTGCTAAACTGCAAAGATCAGGCAGAAGTAGATTATTACTGGGATGCTTTGACTGCAAATGGCGGACAAGAAGGTTCTTGTGGATGGTGTAAAGACAAATACGGCTTGTCGTGGCAGGTTGTCCCTGTTGACTATTTTGACCTTATTAACAGCAAAGACCCTAAGGTCAGAGAAAAGGCAATGAAAAATACGCTCAAACAGAAAAAACTTATTTTATCAGAACTTAAATAATAACCATCAAAACAAATAAAAACAATGGCGCAAATTAATCCGCACATCAGCTATAATGGAAATGCAGTAGAAGCGTTTATCGTTAACTAATCAGTTTTTGGCGGATAATTCTCAAAGGCTATTCGCTTTAACTACATTTCAAGCCCTGAATATCCTATACCTGCAAAGGAAGAATATAAAATAATGAATATAGCTTTACCTGTTGGCAGTAATGTTTTTTACGGCTAATGATATTCCTGAAATTATGGGAAAAGTAAATGAAGATGAAAACAGGAGCAAAATTTCAATCAGGGCAGAGAGCATAGAAGAAGCCTATGAATTATTTAACGGACTTTCGGCAGGTAATCAAATTGAAATGCCTTTTGCCGAAAATCCAGATGGTACTTACTTTGCAATATTTAGAGGCAAATTCGGTATTGAATGGATGTTTAAGTTTGATCCGAATAATAAAAGACAATAGTAAGACACAAAAAAACAGTGAACGCCAAACAGGAAAATTTGCATCAGTAGGATATATTCTCAACTTCAATTCGCTAATCGACTTTTGTTCCTTCTTAACGTTAATAATTTAGCTTTTGAATATGTCATCAACCTTGTATCCTTATTCAGCATCTGTTGTCGACTTGATGTAATTCAAATGCCCTCCTGACCGCCAAGCCGTTAACGTAAGTGGCAACCTTTCGGATACCCTATCTAATGCTAAAATATTTACGCAGAAGACTCTATTGACAAGTTTTTTCAGAAAAATTTGGATAATACGTGTTTAGTTACTAAACTTGCCTTTGTTTAATTACTAAACTATTATTACATGGCAGACAAAGTCAATTCAATAGAGAGTGGATTTGAAATTTTTACTAAAATTTTTATGAAATATGATGTTCTTAGTAAACAACCAAGAAACATCGGTAACAACATAACTATTAGTGCCTCAAATATTCATACAATAGAGGCAATAGGAAAAAGGTATGCCAACACTGTTACATCACTAAGTAACTATTTCATGATTACTAAGGGTGCAATTTCGCAAGTCATTACTAAGCTTTACAAAGATGGGTATATCAAAAAAACAGAAACTGAAAACAAAGTTGTTTTACTTGAGCTTTCTGCTTCGGGTAAACAGGCTCTAAAAGCCCACGACAAATACAATCTTGCAATTATTGGCAAACTTCAATCAATAGAAAAAAAGTATTCAAAAAAAGAAATAGAAACATTTTTAAGAATTCTATCAGAGGTGGATGACTGCTTTGGAGAATTACTTAATGAAGTAAAAAAATAGATATGAACCTAAGATTTAAAAATAAGTGCATGGATATAGGAACACCTGAGTTTCTATGGATGAGAGCAACCATGCCAATTTGCACAGGCGGAGCCGACCTTGCCGAATGTCTTTATGTAATGGGGCAAATTGATAGCTCTGACAAAAGTTGGGTTACTGAATGGAGTAAAAAAGCAGAACAACTTCAACAGGCAGCAAGCATTCACTTAAAAACTGACCAAATAATTACTGCTAAGTATGAACTACTCAGGGCTTCAAATTATTATAGAACTGCGATGATAAGATGCAACTCAGTATCCAAACAGGCTGATGAATTGCTAACAAAATGCAGGGAAAGCTACATTCAAGCTCTTTCTCATATTAACTCTTCAGTTCAATTTGTGAAAATACCATTTGGAGATTATGCCCTGCCTGCATACTATTATAATTGTGGAAAGCCCAATTCACAAACTTTAATCGGCATCAATGGAGGTGACTCTACTAATGAAGAAATGTTTAATCTACTTGGTTTTGCAGCCATAGAGAGAGGTTGGAATTGTCTTGTATATGAAGGACCTGGACAATATACAGCCAGACAACTGAATCCTGATTTGAATTTAATGCATAATTGGGAAGTCCCTAACGGTGCAATTGTTGATTGGCTTATTGAAAGACCGGAAGTAGCAAAAGATAAGATAGCATTATTTGGCTGGTCATTATCTTCTAATCTTGCAATAAGAGCGGCTGCATTTGATAAAAGAATAGCTGCGGTAGTTTCAAATGGATTAATTGTAGATGTTTATCAGGCATGGTATGGTGTATGGCCTAAATGGTTGCAAAAGGCAAAACCTAAATATTTTGATTTCTTCTTTCACATACTTGAAAGACTAAGTTCTCAAGTAAGAGCTCTTACAAATGTGTTTTATCAAATGCATGGTGTAAATACACCTACAGAAATGATACAAGCGTGGAAACCATTTAATGTAAGTGACTGTGCAGATAAACTCACATGTCCAACTCTTTTTATTACAGGAGAAGCCGAGTATGCAGAACAATCGGCAGGTCCGCTTATTCTCTCAATCGGACAATTTCTTAAAAACTTAAAAGCGCCTTCATGGTTTCATGAATTTGGTTATGAAGACGGTTGGGCTGCATCTCATTGCCAAATTGGTGCACAACAAGTGTTACAAGAATTAACCTATAATTGGCTTGAAATGGTGTTAGTAAACCAAGGAAAACATCCCACGCAAAAAAATAAGATACACGATTTTTCAAAAATCATATCTTATTTCGGAAAAATATCGGGGGTGAAAAATATTTTGAATGAAGTTGAAATTCAGTCCTTTTAAATTTTATTCCCAACGTCTCCCCCAAGCCCTGTGAACAGCCGGAAGTATGCCAGCCGCTAACATGGGTGACTGATGCACAACTCCCATTAAAATATTTTCTGTTAGAAATTACAGGATTCCCTTGCTCATCGAAACCTGCAGTTTCGAAGCTGTATTTCATCACTTGAAGCAATAGAATAATGATGCCCGCATAGCTTAACGCTAAAAATTAGCAAGCAAAAAAATGTAATACCGGCATTCTTGCAATCAACGACTATGCTTCCTGTGAATCGCTTCCAGCCTTGTGTGCAGATCCTGCAAACTGCCGGCATTTTCCAATAGTTCATTAGTGATCTTTGTTCTCTCCACCGAACTGAGACCCGGCGTCATATCTGCAATCATTCCCGGCACAATCAACCGGTGCAGGTCGTGGACAGGCAATACAGGAACATTCGCTCCTTCCCCGGGTATCTTCGGAAAACTTTTATCGTAAGGAAGATCCAGCGCCACTTTATCAGTGCGTGGTTGCTGTTCACAAAATACAGATTCAAATGTGGGTGCCTGGTTGGTTCGTTCTCCCAATCCCCATCTTGATTTTGGAACACCCATCCAGTGGAGCAAGGTACTGAGAATGGATGTGGAATCGTAAGCAGTGCCGGTACCGGAACGAAATACCGTGTTGGGTGTGATATAGGGAGATACTAATACAGTAGGAATCCTGACTCCCATGATATCCGAATCGAAACCGTTAAAAGAATCATTGGCCCAGGGCTTTGCTGCATAGGGAGGCGGCACATGATCCGGAAGGCCGCCGTGTTCATCAAAAGTGATCACGAGTAATGTTTTTTCCCAAAGCGGACTGTTTTGTAATGCTGTGAAAATATCATTCAATTCTCTTTCACCGGGTATCAGGTCATTGCCGGGATGGTAAGAAGTGGATCCTGTAAACGTCACCCACTTAGGCTCCAGGAAAGAAAATTTAGGGAGGGTGCCATATTTAAGGTCATCAAAAAACTGGTTGAGCTGTGGTACATAATTGCCCACAACAAACGGATTATCTATACTCGGTATCTGCCCTTTCAAAAACAGGTTGTAGGTATATTGGCACTCGATCCATTCTACGGAATTGTATATTTTAAAATCCCTGATCCCGTTTGCCCACATCACTTTCCAGATGGAAGGACGATGCGGGTATTGCGACCATTCCAGGTATTCATTACCATTTTGAAAATTATTCAGTTTGCCCAATGTAGAACCGGTAAGCGCAAAAGCCCTGTTTACGGTGGTGCCGCTTGGAGTAGAACTAAACCAATCATCGGAGATGGCATAATTCCGGGCAAGACCATTGAGTACGGGCAATTGTTCCGGTGAATAACCCTGCATCACTTCCGTGGTGCCATTGTTCCAGGCAAAGCCGCCCATATCAGGTTGTCTCTTGTTGAAATAATCATTGATGTCAGAAAAAAACATCTGGCGTAGCACATCCGAATTATCATGATAGGGATCCTGCTGATCCAGGTCGAGATTGATATCCTCACTGAGTTTGCCATTATTGTATTGCGTGATGGCGTACTCTTTTCCACGGAATGAATTTTTAAAACTTTCATCTACACCACGGAATGGACCATCAGGCCCGATGAGATGAAAAGGTTCATTCTTTGCATACAGCCATCCGCATACGTGATCGAAAGAACGGTTTTCAATCATGTAATAAATCACATGCTCAATTTTGTCCCGCATGAATTCCATTGTTCCCGGTTTTTGAGACAATTCAATCTTTACCGGGATCAAGGTTTCAATAAAAGTGAGTGAAGCGCTGCCGTTAATCTGATCCGGAAATTTTCCCTGGCTGACCGGGCCTCTCAAACCCGATTCACTTTCGGGATCAAACGCCCAAAGGCGATAGGTGTTATAGGCAGGGTCCCAATCAATAATATTTCCATCAATTACAAACAAACGATGATCGCTGTTGATACCGGATGTTTGCCAGTTGCCTTTCCGGATGGGCGGATAACTCAATGAACCTTCTGCCTGCGGATCGAACTGCCAGATCACAAAATCGCCGGTTGCGGGTTTCCAATCCAGAATATAACCATTTACATATAAAAGCTCATGTCCCGTTTCAATCGTAAGCCAGGCACCCTGCGGGGAATAAGGCGCCGGCAACGGATCACTGCTGCCCGGGTCAAAGTTGAAAAGCTGGTTGGTACCCCTGCCTTCCGTCGGAATAAAATTGAGAACAAAATTGTGCATGGAAACAAGGATCAGTTCTGATCCGGATTCAAATCCTTTTTTGGCGCCATCAGGATTGGCAAAATCCTGCCGTGAACTGAAAAATTTTGACTTGCTCCACATGCCTGACTGCACAGCCGCTTCCGACCAAACCAATTTTCCATTTTGTGATTTATCGGGGACATAACTTCCCAATGGATTATCTGCCTCAGGATTGAATTGAAGCAACCTGTATGCATATTGATTGTCTTTGTTCAGATCACTCCACTGCAAAATATAATTACCTGCCTGGATCAAATTCGAATCTTTGGAAATGGATTTATTATCGGCAGAGCCAACCTTGTTAAAAAGTGAAGCACTTTCTGTGTCAACCGACCAAAGCTGATAATTCCCCGTTTCATGATCGCAGCTAATGCAGAATTGATTTTTTGAATTACTCATAAAATATATTTCTATAATTTTTTTTGAAAATATTTAATTGCTCCTTCAATCAGATATCCCCCAGTTTGATATTTCCGCAACAGGGATCACCCGGGCTTGTGGCTGTTTTGCAACGCTGAAAAGCTTCCTCAAAAGTATATTTCGGACGTGGGGGGTTAGGCTCAAAGAACAGATCCATTTGCGCCAGCGCACAGAGAGTAAGCTGATCATTTTCATCCTTTGGCATGGGAGCACCTGTTCCTTCAGGATTGCCAAACCATCTTTGACACGCCTGAGCCCTTGCATCCTGCGGACTGATATCCGGATTTTCGGAATAAATTTTCAGAAAGGTGGTGGACACCATATCCTGTGCTTCATATTGCCTGATATCCGGAATTTGGGATGGATCATTCGTACACTTGCCGGTTACTCCCGCTGCAATCATGTGGTTCGAAATCAGGTAAGGGGTTGCTCTTTGTGAATGCGGAAATACTTTAAATGTACCGGTCTGCATGACGTTCACCTGCGGTACTCCGTTTTTGTCCTGCGGTAGTATATTGGGGTATGCGGTCCTGAACCAGCCGGGTGATTGCGGATCATACAGCGGAGAGCCGCAGATGAGCAAGGGTAATGTATATTTTCTTTCTTCAGGCCAATAAGGAGGATTCAGAAATAATTCCAGCATCGATTTAATATAATCTCTGTCAGGCCCGCCATCGAAAAATCCGGAGGCCATCATGATCGGAAAATAATCATTGGGATATTCACTCTCTCCCGAACCCGGAGCAGCGATCGGGCTTACTTCCATAAATGTTTTATAAAACGAAGATTCATTGCTGCTGATACCGGCACAGCTCAACAATTGTTCCCACCTCCTGAAAGTAATGGCATTTTCAAAAGTACCTAACTGAACTACTGCCCAGGGAGGATAATGAAGCAACAAAATTCCTTTTTGATTCATTACATTCAGTCCCAGTGAAGGAAATAAATGCCATTTGGAAGTGCCATCGGTTGGGCTGCCATTTACATGATAATTTTCCATGGGGTTCCACACATTCAGTTCTTTCAGCAACTCCATTCCCCTGATTGCTTTTTGTGCATACTCTTTACTGAATATGGTGGCATGGCGGTTACCGAATTGTTCCAGCACTGCCTGCTCTCCCGAACTTTCAAGCAGTATATAATAATTACCATCCGGCCTGGTTACTTCTATTTTCTGAATATCTGAAATGCCATCAGCTTTTAATGAATTGGTTGTATAGTGTTTGATCACATCGGTATAATCATGAAAGTTCAGGCTTGGGTCTGCAAATTCAGGCGGAGGAAAGAGTTGTTCAATCTTATTGGCAGCGCCGAATAAATATTTGTAGGAAGACATAGTTGGTTTTTTTGATGATGTAATAAAACTATTGTAACTACCCGCCGGGTTTTATCCGGAGAAATTTAATCTTCTTTCCGGTTAAACTGAGCGTTTTTTGTTTCAATCGTAAAAAGTTCCGTAGCTGGCTAAGTGTTCAAAATAGGTGCAGGTACATGACTAATACTTCACACAAGGCATCACCGTTTTTCATTTTGGGATTCTCACTTCTTTCTGTTGCGGTGCCAACAACATCAAACCGGGTATCAAAGTACGATTATTTTTATTCTGTTGCCCGGTTTTTTTTCTTTACGAATTCTTCGAGAAAATCATCGGCAAATGTTTTTCGCTGCATGCAGTAGTTTTCTAAAAATGAAATTGCCCTCGGGAGCGTATCATTTCCTCTAAAAGATTCCGGCAAGCCTGAAAACCCTTCAATAGCAAGCGGCATCAGCTTCTTCGCTGTTTTGAAAATATCATCCTGCTCCAGGCCAAACACAGCCTGCTGCATCAATGACGGTAATTCACTTCTAAAAGGCAGGAGCAGATCAAGTGTTTTTTCAAGACAATGATTGGAGTACAGCAACCCGCAGTAAAACAAAACAGGAATCATTTGCCATTCAGGAGGCGGTGCATCTGCAGAACGTAATTCAAGATAACCTTTGAGCCTTACTTCAGGGAATAACAGGGAGAGATGGTTTTTAAAATGAGCCAAAGTTGGCTGCAAACCATTCACCGGGTTTGTGATCCAGTATTCCAATGTTATATTGGCGGGAAATGTTTCATCACCAAAATCTTCAATAAAGACAACCGGAGCATTCAGGGCAAACCGGAGATAGGCATCAATAAGGGCATCCTTATCAAGAGAATTTTTATTCCGGTTTGCTGTTATCAACCCCGTCCTGGATTGATCCAACTGTTGCCAGATAAAACTTCTGTACGATTTGTAACCATTGATCTTACCGGCAGTAACCGGTGAATGGGCAAACAGTGCCGTTGCAAACGGCGCCAGCAGGTTGGCGGCTACAAATCTTTTCACTCTGGTATCCCAGTCACAACCTGTATCCACATTCACCTGCAATGAACAGGTTTGTACCAACATCTTCGAGCCAAATTCATTAATTTTTTCAAAGTAACGGGACATAGCCCGGTATCTTGGCTTATTCAATTGCATTCCGATTTGACCGGTGGTAAACCACGGATGCGTCCCACATTGCACAAAACGAAAATTCGTTTGCCGGCTGACCTCATGCAAAATCTGCTGCATGAAATTAAGCTTACAGGATAAATCATCAATCCCCTGACTGGGGGAAGTGGAAATTTCCACCTGTGCTCCCGGCTCAAACTGAAAGTTGCAGCCATCAGGAAAATCAATGGCTTCAATTATTGTATCATTATTTTTACCTAACAAGTTTTTTGTTTTGTAGCGGGCAACTCCTCCCTTCATTTCCGAATAATGAATCAATATATCTGACAAGGAATCGCCATTTCCAAAAAGCCTTACCGGTTGTCTATCATTTTGATCATTGATCATAAAGGGAAAGCATTCCCTTTCCACTCCAATACTTTTCACATGCTCATCCCGTAGATTAGATGGGTAATGCGCAGGCCCGAATAAAGATTCTTCGATATAATTCCTGCAGATTTCCCTGGTCAGAATAGTAGAGGACGTGATCATCATTTCAGTTTTTTCCTGCTTCTTTTTTATGAATATGATTTTGCAATGAATCAAAAAACCGGGAAGCGATACCGGTATTAAAAATTGCATCAATCTCCCGGATGCAGGTAGGGCTGGTTACATTTATTTCGGTCAGATAATCCCCAATCACATCAATACCGGTAAATAATAATCCCCGCTCCCGCAATGCAGGTCCTATCTGATCGCATATCCACCGGTCTCTTGCCGTTAATTCAAAGCCTTCTGCCCTGGCTCCGGCTGCCAGGTTTCCGCGATGGTCACCACCCGCCGGAATTCTTGCAATTCCATAATCAACCGGAATGCCGTCAATTAAAATAATCCGCTTATCTCCCAGTGTTTCAATTTCGGGAATATAAGCCTGCGCCTGGATGTATCGGCTTCCGGAACCTGTTACTTCCTCAATGATTACTCTTGTATTCGGATCTCCTTTGGCAATAATGAAAACAGATCTTCCGCCCATTTTATCGGTTGGCTTAACAACGATCTTGCCATGTGTATCCAAAAATGATTTAATAGTTTTTTCAGATCGAGTTAATAATGAGGGCGGACAACATTGCGGAAACCATGCGGTGAAAATTTTTTCATTCACATCTCGTAAGGACCGGGGATTATTTACCACCAGCGCTCCTTCTTCTTCCGCCTTTTCGAGAATGTATGTCGCCACAATGAATTCAATATCGAATGGCGGGTCTTTTCTCATCAATATCACATCCAGGTCACTCAGCGCTCCATATTCTTCTCCGGTAAATTCAAACCATTTTTGGAGATCATTGAAAACGTTCAACCGGCGCATGCGTGCTTCGGCATGGCCATCCCTTAAAAAAAGATCAGCCATCTCCATATAGGCAATCTCCCATCCACGCTTTTGTGCTTCCAGCATAAATGCAAGCGAAGTATCTTTTTCAGGATGAATGCTGTGAATGGGATCCATTACCACTCCGATTTTTATCTTGCTCATGAATTTTATTATTGATTAATTTATCAAATTACCTCCGGCAGGGAAACAAGCAATTATCATTCGATAAACAGATTTATAAAAACAAATCCTATTTCTGCACAAGTTTTTCATAGCCTTTCCAATCTTCCGGAAGTTCTTTTCCCAAATATTGCTTACATCTTTTTGCAAAGATTGATGGCACCGTATCCATAACATCCGATTTGATGAGGCTATTAAAGACTGCCAAAGCAGAGGAGAAATCACGATTGAAATAAGCCTCCATTCCTGCTGCCAGTTCTTTTTTCGTTGCTTCCTTGGCCCTGCGCCGGTCATCTTCTTCGGCATCCAGCACTTCATACAACCTGATGGCCTTATCTTTTCCTTTGACCGCTACATAGTCAACCATCCGTATGGAAAAAGCGCCGGGATTTTCAAGAGAGGAAAAAGTATTCTCACCAACCAGGAATTGTGCTTCATAAATCCTGGTCAACTGTTCTATCCTTGAAGCAAGGTTTACCGAATCTCCCAATACAGTACACTGCATTCTGTCTAACCCGCCCATAGTGCCGAGAACCATGGGCCCGGTATTCATACCAAGACCCATTCTCAATGGTGGCCGGCTACCTGTGATATGGGTTGCATTAAATTTTCGCAACGCAGCACACATCATGATACCTGCTTCCACCGACTGCTGAGCCGGCACCGGGAACAATGCCATGATCTCATCGCCTGCATAGGAATCTATAAAACCACCAAACCTTGTTATCGGCTCTCCCAGCACACTGTAATATTCATTCAGCAATTCAATCACATCATGCGGAGACAGCTTTTCCACCATGGAGGTAAATTCACGAATATCCGAAAACAGCACACTCATTTCCATGGCAACCGATTCACCCAGTTCCACCTTCGAAATATCATTATGCCCGAGGTTTTTCAAAAACTGGCTTGGCACAAAACGTTGTTGTGCTTTTAGCAAACGCTCCTGGTTTTCATAAATTCTTGCATTGGCAAGAGAAATGGCTGCCTGGCCGGAGAGCAGTTTGATTATATTCACACGCTCTTCACTAAAAGCGCTGTGTGTTACATTATTTTCCAGGTACACGGCTACTCTCCAATGATCGTGCAACGGAAGCGGAACACACATTACCGACAATGGTTTTGCCCTGATGATATAAGGATCAGAAGAAAAGGGATTTATTTTAGAAGCATTATCAATAACGATGGCTTCATTGGTGCGCCAGGCTGTGTTGATAAGTGTTACGGGAAAATGAGGCCCCGCATGAACCGGTGAAACAGTTTTTTCTTCCCGGTTACTTTCATCTCTTTGTGCAAGAATGGCAATCTTTCCATCCTGTTCCCCGAAAAGAAAACCTTTTTGTGCTCCGGCATTTTCCAACAGGATTTGTAAGGTGGATTTAAAAAGTTTTTCCAGTACCAGCTCACCGGAAATAGTTTGAGAGGCTTTGAAAATAGAATTGATATCGAGCAACTCTGCATTGATGCTGTCTGTAATCGTATGAACAGTTGATTCCTGGTTTTTTGACTGAACAGGAACATTGCCCCCGTAGGTTGCTGATCCGGAAAGAGACGGGTATTCTTTATCCATTATTTCCACTTTCCGGGAAGCGCCCCACCGGTAATATAAATACCGGGAAGCCTGTAAATATCCACCTGCTGCTTTAGGCAGGCCTGAACGTAGTAATAATTTTGCCGCCATTTCATTGGCCATAGCTTCATCCCGGATAAAATTATTTTTTTGGGCATGGGCTATTGATTGTTCAAAAAGTGATAAAGCCTCTGCAATGTTATTATGATGACCTGCAAACATAGCTTCCATTAATAATTGAAGATGGCCGAAATTTTCCGGGCATTGTTTTGCCCATCTTGTCATTGTGGCAAGGCTTTGCTTCATTTTATCAAGCAACTTCTGCTGCTCTTCAAAGGCGCTATCCCTGAGCAAAATTGCATACACCAAAAAAGAAATAATATGAAAACGTACCAACTGGGGCAATGACATAACGGATGACATCAACCGTTCCTGCTCGAGTATATGAGGCAATGCGCCCCATGCATCATTGTAGAGAAAGTGAATCTCTGCTTTGTAAATACGATAGTTGGCTATGCCTGTCATAAAATGACGGCGCACCATACCCTCAATGCATTCTTCCTCATTGAAGTTATCATCAGTCATTGAGCAGAGGCTCCTGGTCATTCCCAGGAAATTCAATTGCATTTGCAAAAACAACGTTCCGGAATCATAGGAATCCTGGTAATCACATTCTTTCACGATCTTCAGCATCTTTCGGTGTTCATTAGCCGCAGTTTCCAGATCAAGTTGCGGATCCCAGATAATACAATCCTGCGCACTGTATGCCAGGTACAAAAGATCGCCTGACTGATAACCGGCTTCTATGCCTTTCCGAAACCAGGGAGTCATGGTTGACCAATGATTGGACCAGTGATGCACAAACATCGTATAAACATAAATGACCCTTGACCGGAGAGCGATGTCATCATATTTTTCAACGAGGCTTACCCCCAGCTTGCCATATTCATATCCAAGAACCGTATCATTAAAATAACCGCAGAGAATCATTCCGTATGCTGCGTATGCAAAAGCAGTCTCAGGACTGTTGCCATACTGCAGGGCTAAATTCACCGACTTCAAAACAAGATAGGGAAACATGGTACCGCTGGCAGATAGAAATGCCGCTGCAAATGTTTCCATCAATAACTGGCTGGCAATTTTTGCTTTTTGATCAGTAAGATTGGAAAGATTAATGAGATCAGCAATGGCCCGGCCATTTAACAACCTTGCCAGCAACTGCACTTCTTCCTCTACATTCAGGGAAGTTGGTTCCGGCAAAAATTCAAACCCCAGGAATGAAAGTCCTTCACAGGCAGCCTGGATGGATTCTCTCATTTTGCCGATAGTAGCATATTGCCTGGTCCGGGCTGATAATACCAATGCTTTTTCAATGGGTGTTTTTGCATTTTTCAACATTGCTTCTGCCCAATTGTCGGCGCCGTTCCAATCTCCGGTCAAATAAGTGCAATGCTGAATTTCTTCATACAGTTTCCAGGTAAGATCATAATCGGATTGCCAGGCATCTTTTTCAAGAAGATCATATCCTGTCTTCAGATAATTCAATGCTGCTTCATAAGCCGAAGATTGTTTTGCTTTGATTCCTGCTTTTAAATTTAGCGTCACCAATTCATTGCGTTCTCCCGAGTTTTCAATCAAAGACCTTCCTTCATTCAGATGGCCGGTTATTTCAAAAAGCGCATCATCCAGTTCTTCTTTGCTGGTATGATTCAGTATCAGCCGCCCTATGGAAAGATGGAGCGCCTGCCTTTTTTCCGGAGCAATCATTGAATAAGCAGCCTGCTGCACCCTGTCATGTTGAAACCGGTATGTAGGATTCAGTTCACTAATATCTTGTTCAGTGTTGTCCTGAAATGTTCCGCCTGGTTTGAATGAATCCAATCCCACCAACTTATAGTTCTCGCTGAGCGGAATAACAACATTTGCCCTAAGCGCTTCTTCCAATTCCTGCGCCGTCTCATCCATGGTACTTTCATGAATGATCGTTAATGTTTTAAGATCAAACGTGGCGCCAACGCAGGAAGCTAACTGAAGAACCTGTTGCGTGGCGCTTTTCAGACGGGAGAGACTGGCCACCAGGAAATCAACCACGTTGTCGCTGTTTTTCGTTTTTCTCACCTCGTCAATATCCCAATTCCATTTCCCTGCTTCAGGGTTAAACCTGATGACTCCCCTTTCATTCAGGTTCTTTAATAATTCAATAGTAAAAAAAGGATTGCCCGCTGCTTTTTCAAATAACACACCACTTAATGGTCTTGCATCATCCGGGTTACAATGCAATGCATCAGTGGCAATTTGATTTACGGCTTCAGCACTAAGGGGTTCGAGGTGCAAATTTTCAATAATCCGTTCTTTCTGAATTTCTCCAAGAATGAGATTCAACGGATGGGAATCGTCCACGGCATTGCTGCGATAAGCGCCGATGAGTAAAAAATGTCCCAATTCCTTTGAAGTAACGAGATGGTGAATCAGGTTTAATGTAGGAATATCGCTCCACTGCAGGTCATCCATAAACAATACCAGCGGGTGTTCTTTACCGGCAAATACCTTTACAAAATTCTGAAGCAGGATAAAGAAACGCTTTTGCGCTTCAGCGGGGGGAAGCTCCTGCACAGGAGGATACTTGCCGATAATCAATTCCAGTTCAGGTATCAGATCAATCAGCAGGCGTGCATTATTTCCCAATGCATTGCCGATAGAGGTACGCCATTTTTCAAGAACGTTTTCCGGCTCACCAAGTAATTCATAAATAAGTTTGCGAAAAGCGTTGGCAAAAGCGAAGTAAGCATTGTTTTGTTTGAACTGCTCAAACTTTCCATGGGCCAGGTATCCTCTTTTTTTTACAATGAATCTGCCTAACTCATATACCAGCACCGATTTTCCGACACCTGAATAACCTGACACCAGGCAAAACTCTACCGAGCCGTTGGATGCATTATCAAGGTGTGACACTAAACAATCAATTTCATCATTGCGGCCATACAATTTCTGGGGGATCTGAAAAACAGGAGAAATATCTGAGGTTGCCAATTCAAAATTAAAATCATGAAATCCCTTACGAATCATTTCCCGGCATTCCTCAAGGTCTGCCGCAATACCGAAACTGCTTTGATAACGGTCTTCAGCATTTTTTGAAATGAGTTTTGCAACAATATCCGATAACATATCCGGGATCATCCGGTTCACTTTATTGACCGGTGTTGCCTGTCTGCTGATATGGCAATGAACCCATTCCAACGGATCACTTGCAGAAAAGGGAAGCCGGCCGGTAAGCATGCGGTAAAAGGTGATGCCGAGAGAATAATAATCCGCACGGTAATCCACATCACGATTCATGCGGCCTGTCTGCTCAGGCGACATGAAAGGCAAGGAGCCTTCAATTCGTTTGGTCAATGAAATATCCTGTCGTTCCCTGGATAGTTCGGTTGAAGAGCTGAAATCAATCAGCCGCAGCGTACCGGTACCCGGTTCAATAAGAATATTGGCGGGGTTGATGTCTTTATGGATAACATTTTTTTCATGCAGGCTCCCTAAAATTTTCACGAGTGATACGGCAATTGAAAAAAACTGTTTCAGCGGGAGGTGTTTGTTTTCATATCCGGCAAGGTATTCCTGTAAGGTAATACCAAATTTCTCCATTACAATTCCCCAATTGCCCTGTCCAAACGGTACAAATGAGTGCACGTTTATGATTCCCTCAAATTGAAGCTGACGGAGTATCTGGTATTCACGCCTGATATTGGCAATCTCCTCCCTCGCAGGAAAAGAGGCATTCAGGGTTTTGATGGCTGCTTCGGTATTATCTTCTTTCCTGGTTGCCCGGTAAACAACATGCAGGTTTGACTCCGATATCTTTTCAATGATCAGGTATCCGGGAATAATTTCCGCATTTTCATTTTCGTGGTAAATGTCCACACATTAAATATTGAAATATTCATTAAACGTCCGGAGAAATTCTTTGTGAGCATTGTTTACAAACGGATAACCATGCCCGCACAAGGCGTGTTCAAAAGGGATTTCTTTTAATCTTAAAAAATCTGCAGCGCCGGGCTGGCTTTCATACATCCATGCAGGGCCGAGATTGGCAGGCCTGAAAAATTTCATTTGTCGCATTGTAGATATGGTTGCTTCGTCAAAGAACTCATCCGGCTCCACCCAGTTTTGCAACGAATCACAGGCAATCATAATTCCGCCTTCACGGTCAAGACGAATGATACACTCAGGGCGTTTCACCGTTTCAAAAACAAAGAGCGACGAATCTCGGAAAGGCATTTCCCCTCCCGGGATCAATTCCTTATCCACATTTAAATTGTCCTTTACCTTCATTCCGGGCAATGCCCAGAAAGCAGCCTTGTACCTGTCCACATAAAATGCATCATCCATTCCATGCATATCCCCGAGGCGCACTACATTTACCACCTTCCCCAATTTATCGAGCGCCTTGAGGCCTTCATCATCCAACCGCACTGAATTCAGAATGGTCAGATTTCCATCCTCCCTCACTATGGTCATATTCCTGCTGAATTGCCACATTGAACCAAAGAATTCACCTTTCATAGTTCCGGGAACAAAGAACACGTCTTTGAATACCTCCTGGATATTACCATGAGGCATCACTTCAGCAAATTTTGACATATATTTATTTTTACTAAAAGTACCGAAAAATTAATTACTCATTCTTTTTGTTATGTGTCCTGCTGTACCACAAAGCGGCTCTTTTGTACTCCCGGTGAAATTGAATTTTCAGTTAACAGATAACTCCCGGAATTGCAAAGCTTGCCGCAAAAAATTAATGAATGGTGGAGTAATTCGTTCTGCTATCTTAATAATCAAACCTTCCGGTATAGATATATTCCCGGGCAAATTCATTCAGATAGGCGTTGACATATTTCCCGGCTGCCGGTGAAATCTTTCCATTAATGACATCTTCAATGGTTTCATTGCCATTACTGGTGTCATGGCGTTTCACAAAAAAAAGTGTCACGTCTTTTCCGCCAAGAAGCCCGATGATTCCCTGTAGATCCTCCCTTGCCTGGTGCATGTCAAATACATGACCGCCCAATGCAGTATAAGCAGAATGTGAAGCAAGTGAATTGTTGTTAAAATGAGGCCAGTTGCCCGGCGGTGGTTTGAATTCAGGATAATCCTTTTCCGGGAAAACAGGAAGATGGCGGAGTTTTTCAATATAAGAAAGACTCAACCCCGCAGCTTCCGCTCCTTTAATAATAATATTGAGATACCGTCTTGTTGGCAAACAACTGTCATCAATAAATCCGGGAAGCCCGGTATAGGTTTGTGCTTTTATTTTCCTGCCGGCAGTTACTACCTCCACTTCTGTCCTGTCATAGCCCACGCCATAGGATTCAACGGCATCCAGTGAGGCAAGACTATCATCAGGGCAGGCATGTACCATACCTTCCACAAAATCAGCCGGATCAGATGAAGGTACTATATTGGCAACTCCGCCTTCGTGCCGGAACCAGTGGCGGACATTAAACCGGAGTTTCCAACCATGAAGAATGGCCCGTTCTGATGAAAGAGGAATTACTCCCTTTGCCTTCAATGAAACCAGGTTGATATTTGAGCCGTAACCAAAATAAAAAAACATATTGCTATTATCCGCCTAAAGTAAATTAAAAAGCGAATACAATAAAAGAGAGGGCTAAAATTGTTTTTCATTTGGCCCCTGCTCTCCGATATTTTCAGTTTCGAAGTTTTTATTTCATCGCTTGAAGCGATAGAATAATGATGCGGGACAGGATGGCCCGGATAGCCGTGAATTGTATTTGCGAAAGCCTGTGCGGGAAAAACAATATTTGCATCGCCTTTATTTTTTAGGCAATTGCCTAAAAAGTGAAAATTATATTTGGAGATAGCTTTCGTATATTTATTAGCGGCAATAATACAGACGCACTAAAAATGAAAGAGCAATGCGACAAAAAATAAACTTAATAACACTTGGAACTGACAACTTTGAAAAATCATTAGGCTTTTATGAAAACGGACTTGGTTGGAAAAAGTCGGATAAAAGTATGGATGGCCTGGCTTTGTTTGACCTGGGGGGAATTATTTTGGCATTACACCCAAGACAGGACCTTGCTGACGACACGACATTGAGGTATCAGCCAACAACTTTTTCGGGACTAACAATTTCGCACAACACAAAATCGGAAAAAGAAGTGGATGAAATTTTAGAAATGGTTGAAAAACTTGGTGCGACAATCGTAAAACCGGCACAAAAAGTTTATTGGGGTGGCTATAGCGGTTACTTCAAAGACCTGGACGGACATTTGTTTGAAGTTGCTTACAATCCGTTTTGGGAACTTGACGAAAATGACAATGTAAAACTGTAATGACAGCAACGCAAGCCATAAAAGAATTGACTTTAATTCCGGGCGTTGGAAAATCTATTGCGACAGATTTGTACAACATAGGCATCAGGCACATTGACGACCTGAAAGGCAAAGACCCTGAAGTGCTTTACGACAATTCAAATCATTTTGCTGGTTGCGTTCAGGACAGGTGTTTACTTTATGTTTTTAGATGTGCCGTGTATTATGCAGAAACACCGGCAGACCAGCAAGACAACCAAAAACTAAAATGGTGGAATTGGAAAGACAATAAATAACTGCCCTATGACCGGCAACATCTTCCCCGGGCCCTGTGAATAGACGGGACGTTACGCCATATTATAAATTACTTCCGTTTTTATTTCCCGGGTCCCGCATATTAAATTCGTGTTTACGCAACGTTCCCGCCCGCATACAAATCCAGGAAAGGAGATATTGCCTTCAGATTTGTTTCTTAAGTATAACTTCATAAAAAAAAGTATGTTTAAATTTGAATACCATCGGCGGAAAATCTAATCACCGATGAGATTGAATATTTACCAGACAATCCAAACTCAGGGAAGGATTTCAATCACTTTAGAAAAAACGATTGCAGTTCAACGATTAATTCACATATAAATTTTTACCGGCTCAAGAGCAAGTAAAAGGGAATTGAAATCATAAGGATTTTGCATCAAAGAATGGACATAGAAAGTCGTTTGAATGAGTAAAATTTAGCAGCATAGAAAAGGATCGTTTGGAAATATGGCAGCGGGATGAATTTATACTCAACCGCTGTCATGATCCACGTAAATGCTCCGTCTCTTCAGAAACTTCAGAGGGAAAAAAATTTTTCCTGATAAAGAGTAACCAGAAAAATTAAGAATCTCCTTACCGGGCGGGTCTTCCGCTGAACCAATCCAGGCACTTCTTCAAAAACATTTCGCTTTTACGAAAAAGTTCCGGTAAATGAACCCTATTTTGAAAAAGAATCTGAAAATTTTTTTTTAATAACCATTTTAAAACCGGCAATCTCAAAAATCGGTTCACTCCGGCAATTTTCTAATTTATTGATTTTACCCGAATTATTAATTCTTTCCCGGGATTCGGGAATCAACCCCGGCATAGGAAAATGAAATTTTTATGCCCTGTTTTTCAACAATCGTGCAGGTATGAAGCAAAAAAAAGTTTTGAGATTTCAAATAATTCATAAATTTATTTTATATATCAGGTTTCTGTGATATAAACTGCTTTTAAAATTAAAACTTAACAACATGAGAAAATTGATGATGCTCTTGCTGGGTGTTTCATTTCTATTTGCCCGGCAATCACTGGCACAAAACAATGTAACCGGGAAGGTTACAGACCAAAACGGAATCCCTATATCCAAAGTAACAGTACAGGTAAAGAACACAAAAACGGGAACTACTACAGGTGAAGACGGCACGTTCAAATTAAGTGTTCACCCGAATGCCGTTCTCGTGATCAGCGGCGTAGGCTACGAAACAAAAGAAGTTTCTGTAGGCAGCCAGACTGTAATCGACGTTGCACTCAAACAACTGGAACAATCATTGAGCGAAGTAGTTGTAACAACATTTGGTATTAAACGTGAAAAAAAGGCACTTGGCTATGCAGTCTCCACTGTAGGAAAAGAATCCCTGGAGATGAGGCCTGAAGGCGATATTGCCAGGGTGCTTAGCGGGAAAGCGCCGGGATTGAATATTTTAAATACGAGCGGGTTAAGCGGAAGCGGCACCAATATTACTATTCGTGCCATCAGCACCATTACGGGTAATTCACAACCGCTTTTTATTGTGGATGGTGTGCCATTTGATGCCAGCACCAATGCACAAGCCGATTTTACTTACGGTACTCAGACCTCCAGCCGTTTCCTTGACCTGGATCCAAATAATATCGAGAACATAAGCATCCTGAAAGGCTTAAGCGCAACAACTTTGTATGGCGAGCAGGGAAGAAATGGCGTGATACTGATTACTACAAAGAACGGCTCTACACAAAAAATCAATGCGAAAAACGAAGTGACCGTGTCGCAATCTGTATTTGCCACTCAGGCTGTGCTTCCGGAGTACAACCGCAGTTATGGTGGCGGCTTTGACCAAAGCCTTGGCCTTCTCTTTTTTAGCAACTGGGGTGCAAGGTTTACCAATCCTCCGACAATGGTCAAACATCCTTATGACAAAGGATGGATGAATACGGCCTTTCCTCAATTTAAAGGAGCGTTGTATCCTTATAAATTTTATAATAGTGTTCATGACTTTTTCCGCACAGGCGTTATGAGCAATACTTCAATTAATATTGCCGGTTCTACGCCTTCGGTCAACTATAACATGAATTACAGCTATACAGACGACCAGGGCTACCTTCCGGAGAATGGAATGACCAAAAACTCAATAGGCATGGGCGGTACAGCAAAACTGACGAATAAAATAACAGTTTCGGGTACTGTAAATTATGTAGCCAACAACGTTAAATCACCGCCTACCAGTAACAGTTATGGAAATAATTCGGTAAATACTTCCATATTCGGTAATGTCATGTACACGCCTACGGCGATTGACCTGATGAATCTTCCGTACGAAAGTCCGCTTGATCATTCATCAGTATATTATCGCAACGGGAATGATATTCAAAATCCCCGCTGGACCTTATACAATTCTTTTACACAAGACAATGTAAAAAGAACCTTTGGCCAGATGCAGGCGAGATATGAACTGATGAAAAGCCTGAACCTGACTTATCGTGTAGGTTATGACAGCTATACGGAGTATGAAACCTATTCTCAGAATAAAGGAGGCATATCCACCCCGACCGGTATTTTCCGGGAATCCAGCGGAACCAATACAATCTGGGATCAGTCATTTCTAATTAACTACAATCACAACATCAACACTGACTTTTCATTAAATGTTGATGCCGGAGCTAATCGCAGAAAATATGATTACAGCCAAACCGGTTCTACCAATACAGAACAATTAGTATATGGAATATTCAACCCGGCAAATTTTGTTTCTCATTCACCATATAGTGAAGATGGTTATTCCAGCCTGAATTACGTTGTACGCAGGCTTGAAACCGGCGTTTTTGCACAAGCATTAATAGGATACAAAGATCACACATACCTGACAATAGGTGGCCGCAACAGCTGGACATCCACCGTTGAAGATAAAAACAGAAGTATTCTTTATCCGAGTGTCAGTTTAGCATTTCTTCCCACTTCAGCATTTGAGAGCCTGAAAAATAATGATGTTCTCAACTACCTGAAGCTGCGAATAGGCTATTCAACAAGTGCAAACTTTCCTCCGCCCTATTCTACAAGGCCTTATCTCTACACGGCAACCCGTGTATTTCTAACCAATACAGGACAGTCTGTAAATGTAAATGCAATTGCATCCCAGTTGCCTAATCCGGACTTAAAACCTGAGTTGTTGAAAGAAACTGAAGCCGGGTTAGAAGCAAAACTATTTAAAGACATGATCTCTCTTGATTTTACAGTTTACCAGAGAGTGGCAAATGACCAGATATTAAACAGGTTCCTCGATCCTTCAAGCGGCTATCAATCAATGCAAATCAATGCAGGTAAAGTAACCAATAAGGGTATTGAAATTGCTTTGGGTATAACTCCTATTGCAAATAAAGACTGGAGATGGCACTTAGACGGATTATTCTCTACAAACAAAAGCATGGTTTCAGGAATACCAGAAGAATTGACAAGAGTAAATATTTCCGGTTATTCCAACGAAGGAACATTTGCCATCAATGGCCAGCCGCTTGGCGTGATCATGGCAAGCGCTTTTGAAAAAGATTCCAAATCCGGCCAGTGGGTAGTGGGAAGCGATGGAAATTATATTGCAGCGAATGATATTGCAATCATTGCTAATCCCAATCCAAAATATAACCTGACGGGAATCAGTACACTCACTTATAAAAATATCAGCTTCAGAATGCAATGGGATTATGTTCACGGTGGTACTATGTTTTCAGGTACTGCAGGCGCATTGCTGGGCAGAGGCGTAACAAAAGATACAGAATTTGACAGGTATGCCGCATATATTCTGCCCGGCGTCAATGAAAACGGTCAGCCAAACAGGATACAACTATCTACCTCCGGCGCTTATTACAATAATACACTTCCGAATGGTGCACCTGATGAGAGTGCGGTTTTTGACCAGACCTGTATTCGCTTAAGAGAAGCATCCGTTTCATACAGCGTCCCGGCAAAGCTTTTAAAGAAATTACCAATTGGGTCCTTATCCATTTCGCTCTCGGGTAATAACCTTTGGTATAATGCTCCGAATTTCCCCAAATACGTACACTTCGACCCGGATGCATCAGGTCTTGGTGTAAGTAACGGCCGCGGGCTTGAGTTCCTGACTGGTCCTTCAGCACGCCGCATGGGTGCAAGTTTGAGAATAACATTCTAAACCAATAAAGAAATTATATCATGAAATTTAGAAAAATATATCTGATGTTAACTATAGTCTTTCTCACAGCAATGACGGGTTGTAAGAAAGAGTTCAATAGTTACCTGAACAATCCCAATAGTCCCAGCCCTGAAACAGCTGATGTGGATTTATTTTTAAACCAGGTTCAAATGAGCTTCAGTGCCTTCTGGACAAGAGCATCTGACCTGGGAGCCGAACTGACCCGCCAGCAATACTGGGTGGGCCCTTTCTACCGCAATGGATATACACCCGCAAGTTTTGATGGTGAATGGACTAATGCTTATACCGGTGTACTGGCAAATGCCAAAGCCTTAATACCGCTGGCCCAGTCGCAAAAAAAATATATCCAGTCAGGTATTGCCAGAACATTATCAGCATTTACCCTCGGCACTTTGGTTGATGATTTTGGTGATGTACCTTACTCTGAAGCAGTGTTGGGTAATGAAAACACCAATCCGAAAGTTGATCCGGGAGCGACCATTTATGCAGGTGTTCAAACTTTATTGGATAGCGCTATTTCTGATTTCCAAAAATCAGGAGCTGCAGCCGGTCCCCAGGCTGATTTGTTTTATGGCGGTGATCCGGATGCGTGGACAACTTTTGCAAAAACACTGAAGTTGAAATTCTATATGCAGACAAGGCTTGTGGATCCAACTGCAAAAACAAAAATTCAGGCATTGCTGACTGAAAACGATCTTATAAATGATGCATCACAGGATTTCGTGTTTCAATATGGCACTTCAATGAGTGCACCTGACAGCCGCCATCCGCAATATGCTAATAACTATGTGGACGCCGGCGGTCCCGGATACCTGGCCAATTTCTTTATATGGATGGTAGCGGCTCAAAAATATAACGGCCTTGTCAAATTTGATGGAGACCCAAGGCTTCGTTACTATTTTTACAGATCAACACTTAACTATAACTGGACAAATAGTTCTACTTGTCCCTGCTATGCACGTTCCATTTTTGCCAATGATGCACCTCCCGCATGGTATCCAAGTGTACCCGATGTATCACCTTATTGTGTGATCGGGAAAGGATATCTTGGAAGAGATCATGGCGATGCAGCCGGTGCACCACCTGACGGTTCATTCCGTTCTACTTATGGAATTTATCCAGCAGGAGGTGAATTTGATGCTGACCAGGGAAATGCAATTACAGCACATATGGGTTTGAAAGGTGCCGGTATAGATCCGATCTGGTTATCCTCTTACACTGATTTTCTTAAAGCTGAAGCTGTATTGGCGCTGGGTATCCCAACTCCAGGAACAGCAAGAGCTTTATTACAGGCAGGTGTAACAGCCTCTATTGATAAAGTTTTAGGATTCCCGGCAAAGGGAGGTTATTCTGTACCTGCCAGCTATATACCCTCGGCTACACAAATCAGTAACTACATTAACCTGGTGCTTAGCAAATATGATAATGCTACGAACGATGATCAGAGATTGAATATCGTCATGACAGAATATTACCTGGCAGCATGGGGCAATGGTGTGGAACCTTACAATAATTACAGGCGGACCGGCAAACCTAATAATATGCAATTACCGGTTTCATACCCCAACCCCGGATTGTTCATGCGTTCCTTCTTCTATCCTTCTGTTTTTGTAAACAGAAATGTCAATGCGCCTGCACAGAAGAACCCGGGTAATGCAGCCGATAAAGTATTTTGGGATAATAACCCCGATAATTTTATTAAATAATTTAAACAGAAATCATGAAAAAGATACTATATATATTGTCGGTGGCCGCTTTGGTAATCGTCATTCATTCATGTAAGAAAAAAGAGAGCTTAAATGTTTTCTCTGATTACAAAAATTTAGGCCTTGGAACTTACATGACGCTTGACAAAAACATTAATTTGAATCTGGATTTCTCTCACCTGGCAACATCTACTGTTGGAATACAGGTGAGCCAGTATCCCAATGGCCAGGCTATAGATCATATCATTCTATTTGCTACCACAAATGCCTCTTATGATACTACTCAATGGCATTTTGTGAAATCAATTCCTTACACAGGCCCGGGTACCCAGTTAACTGTGAGCGGTGCAGAATTGGCCACATCACTTGGAGTGAGCATCGGGACGTTGCAGCCCGGTACTGCATATACTTTTTATACCCGCATCATTACAAAACAAGGATATAGCTTTGATGTAAATACTACCGGTGATAACGGGGGGGGTGGTTTGGTGACCGGAGCATACTACAACTCTGTATTTTCATTCACAGCTTATATTGTTTGTCCCTTTACCGGGAATATGGTGGGTACTTATAAAGTAATAAGGGATGATTGGGCTGACTGGTCACCTGGTGATATGGTACAGGTAACTGACGGGCCCGGTGCCAACCAGATCAATTTAAGCCAGGTATATCCAGGAGGTGGTATTATCATTAATCCTTTAATTGTAAATATTGATCCTGCCAGCGGTACTGCAAAAATTCCAAAGACCGTATTTGGGAAATATTCCGCTAATGGCCACCAATATACTGCAGAAGGAGCAGGAGATAGTGACGTAGCAGGTTTTGTATTTTCCTGTACAGGCTATATCACTTTAAACATTAATATTGATGGAGATCCATACAAATTGATCTTGCAAAAACAGTGATCATCAAAATTTTCCTGATCAATAATCCCGCTGAAATCTTTTCAGCGGGATTCTTTTTGAATGCTTGTATCATCCATATCTGCTTGCTTTTGCGATTCATTTCATTACTTTCGAAAAATAAAAAAGCTGCAAATTAAATTTCTTACGCAGTTAATACTGCCATAGAATTTGCTGAACAGAATGGCACAATGCCAATCCTGCTAATTTGCGTGAGGGTGGCATACTTTAATTTTTATTTGACTCTGCAGTCAACTTTTTCAGGATATGGTATAACAAAAAAATCCCCCCGATAAAGATCAGGGGGAACAACTAAAAACACTAGCTAATTGCAAGTGCCTGCCCTAATGCCCCGGGCGGACGGGGCTTCATTGGAACGAACTGCCTTTGACACGTGCAAAGCGCTACGATGATCGCTTGCCTGCGTCATAACATTTTAATCAGGTTTCTTTCCATCAAGGAATGTATTGATCGTACTGATCTGTGATTGATTGTTAGAATCCGTTTTTACTTCGTAATTACTGTAAAAGTTTTCTGCTGCAGAACTGTTGGTGTACAATTCCATATTGCGGCGGATATAAGCCGGCACAGTTTCAAACTCATTATTGGGGTCAGCCGCATTCACGTTGAACGATAAGTTGCGCAATTTTTGCAATCGTTCTGCCGCCCTACGTTTTTGTTCTTCCGCTTCGTCCCGCAAAGCGGGATCCTCAACATCAGGAAACAAAGGTTCCCGATCATTATCGGGATGAGCCTGATAAGCCAACGGCATATCCGCCGCAGGAATGTCATCCCGTTCTACAATCTGCATCTGGAGGTCGAGGAGTTCCTCTTCTTCAGGCTTCGCATTTTGTGACGAGACCGGTTCTTCGGCAGAAGGCTTTGAGGTAGATACCTCTGCTTTTGTTTCTGCATAGATATTAGATGGCCTTGCAAGGTAGCCTCCCGATGCTGCAGACAGCGGGGCGGCATTATCTTTTGCCATTACTTTCTCTTCCTGTTTTTCAAAAGGAGATACAGACGGTGGCTGAACAGGCGAATTTACCTGCTCTTCCTTTTTCTCCATCCACAATTTGTTCACCGTAGTTGCCCCTGAGCTTTCTACGATTTTCCCGGCAGGTTTTGAATTCTCCTGGCCCAATTCCCAATGAATGACCGGGCTTTTTTCTTCTGCAATGATCATATCATTCATCGTTGGCATCGGCGTTTCAAAAACAGGATCTTCTTCCACCAGCTTCGGTGCCAATAAATTTTCTTTTTGTTCCTGCTTCGCAGTTACAGCCGTTTCTTCCCTGGCGGGCTCTTTCATCTTTTCTTCTTCCTTCTGACCTAATATCATTATGATCTTATCTTCTTTCTTCTCTTTTTTGAAATTCTTTTTATCGAAAGGATCCTTATGCTGAAATCCTGTTGCAATAAGCGTGATGCCTAACTGATCACCGAGTGAATTATCATACCCTAATCCCAGGATCACATCAGTGTTTTCACCGGTTTGTGATAACAGGTAGTTCTGAATTACTTCCACTTCATCCATGGTAAATTCATTTTCTCCTTCAGCAGAATTAATATTAATGAGTATCCATTTCGCTCCCTGTATCTCGTTATCATTAAGCAGGGGAGAGTTCAATGCTTCTTCAATTGCTCTTTGTGCACGGTTTTCACCAGATGCCGAAGCACTACCGAGAATAGCCACACCGCCATTACGCATCACAGTACATACATCCGCAAAGTCCACGTTGATTTGACCAGTGCTGTTGATAACATCTGTAATACACTTTGCAGCAGTTGCCAGCACATTATCTGCTTTAGCGAATGCCTCACGCATTTTCAGATTTCCGAATTGATGCCTCAATTTATCATTACTGATGATGAGGATTGTATCCACGTATTGCTTCATCGTCTTGATGCCTTCTTCCGCCTGCTGCTGGCGTTTTTTTCCTTCATAAGTAAAAGGAGTGGTAACAATACCAACCGTGAGTATGCCAAGATCTTTACAAATTTTTGCAATGATGGGTGCACCGCCTGTGCCGGTGCCTCCGCCCATGCCTACGGTAATGAAGGCCATCTTGGTATTTACTTCAAGAATGCGTTTGATTTCTTCAAGCGATTCTTCTGTAGCCTGGCGGCCGATCTCAGGATTGGCACCGGCACCTAATCCCTGTGTGAGGTGAGGCCCAAGTTGCACACGATTGGGTATATGACTATTGGCTAATGCCTGTGCATCGGTATTGCAAATAATAAAGTTCACCCCTTCAATTCCCTGGTTGAACATAAAATTCACTGCGTTTCCGCCACCGCCACCCACACCGATCACTTTGATAATGGATGATTTTTCTTTCGGCAGATCAAAATGTATCATAATACTTGGTTTTAAAATGAATAGTGTTTTTCAATCAAAAATTTAAGAACCAAAAAAACAGCGATCTTTTCATTTTTGATTTTATCTTTTTTAACTTTTATAGATGCTTATCTTCTTCTTCCTTGAAGAGTTCAATAATCCCGTCTTTGAATTTGCTCCAGAAATTCTGAAGGCCTTTTCTGCTCTCTAATTTTTCCCTGCTAACCTCACCTTCCTCATCAACCAATACTACTTCTTCTTCCGTTCTCTTCAATCCGTCAGGCACTTCCACTTTCCTGTAATCTTTTTCAAATTGCTTGCGGTTATGTTCATAATCATCATATCCTTTCAGGATAAGTCCTATGCAAGTGGAATAAGTCGGTTTTGCCAGTTCTTCAATATGACCTGCAGCGAGGTGTTCATTCGGAAATCCTATTCTTGCAGGCAACCCGGTCACGTATTCTGTAAGCTGGATCAGGTGCCTTAATTGTGATCCACCCCCTGTAAGCACCACCCCCCCATTCAATGCTTTGTTATCCAGTCCTACTTGCTTGAGATGATACGTCACAAAATCAAGTATCTCGCTCATTCTTGCCTGTACAATATTGGCAAGATTCTTTACACTGATTTCTTTGGCAGGCATTCCTCTCAATCCAGGGATTGTGATGTATGCATTTGCTTTTGCTTCATTGGCCAGTGCGCTTCCAAACTGCACTTTCATGGCTTCAGCCTGTGTTCTCAAAACACCTAACCCTGTTTTGATATCGTTGGTAATATTTTCTCCCGCAAATGGAATGACAGCAGTATGCTTCAAAATGCCTTCATAGAAAACTGCAAGATCTGTAGTACCGCCGCCAATATCAACAATAGCAACGCCGGATTCAAGATCTTCCTGACACATAACTGCAGAAGACGAAGCTAACGGCTGCAATACAAGATCTTTGGTTATCAGGCCCGCTTTCATTACACTGCGGTTTATATTTTTTATTGCATTCTTATCTCCGGTGATGATGTGAAAATTTGCACCCACCTTCACACCACCATAGCCGATGGGGTTCGGAATATTCTGAAAATTATCTACCGTGAATTCCTGGGCGATCACATCAATGATCTGGTCGCCTGCGGGAATATAAGTTTTATACTGATCCTCGACGAGCTGGTCAATTTCCTTCTGTGTAATTTCATTCTCCGTATTTTGGCGTACAATATCGCCTCTTGTCTGCAAGCTTTTAATATGATGCCCGGCCACACCCACATAAACATCTCTGATTTTGAGATCGGGGTTGGAAGCAAGACAATCATCCAGCGCTGCCTTGATGGCCTTGATGGTTTCATCAATATTGAGCACCTGCCCGTGTTTTACACCATTGCTGTTGGCACGGCCAAAGCCGAGAATTTCCAATTTGCCGAATTCATTTTTTCTGCCGGCAATGACCGCAATTTTTGTTGTCCCAATGTCCAGGCCGACAATAATGGGTTGTTCGTTGTTCATAGTATGTTGTTTTTAGTTGTTTACAAAAACATGTTTGATAAAATACTTTTTAATTCTTCCCAGTCATAACTGCCTTTGGCTTTTTAGCTTTTTCAACAGTTATGGGTTTCAGGGGTGCTTTCACGGGTTTCGGGTATTTTGCTTTAACCTTTTCCTTTTTTATTTCCTGTCTTTCCCCATTCTCTTCCAATGTATCTTTTGTCATCAACGGTTTATCTATATTCTGCCCGGTCGTAAAGCTGGTATCGCTCTGCATCTGCTGTGCCTGCAGCATCAAACGTTCTACATTCTTTCTCAACTGAACAGAATCGACCTTAGTCATCTGTTTTCCTTTTATCGCTACCACCTGTCCGCTAAACCGCACATCAATGGTTGCATATTTATTGAAACCGGTTTTGCTCAGCACGTCTTTATAAAAGATCATAAGCCGTCCAAACTTTTCTTCCACATTTTCCCCATCACCTAATTCTACAGTATGATTGCCGACCGCCGGGGTCATTTCAAACTCCTGATCGTCAGTGACACTGATCTGTGCCACCTGAGACATCCAGAATGAATTAGTCAAGATGAACGCTGCAATATTTTTTACCTGGCGGAGTAAAATACTGTCTTTCGATTTAGATATCTTATCCGGATACCCGGTAAACACCGGCACCTCTGCCACAGCCCTCTCTGATAATGGCAGCTTTTTCGCAGAATTGTCAATATAAAAAGACTTATTCCCTGTACTGAATATTCTTGCTACAGGCTCTCTTTCGCTAACAGCTAAGTGCAGTACATTTTTATTATCGAAATAAAGTTGTGCATCTTTGATCCATACATTTTTTTCAAGTGTTCTTTCTAACGAGTGAAGGTCCACAGCGGACAATGCCTGGCCTGTGATCTTAACATGGTTATCTTCAACAAGCAATTGAAGTATATCATCCTTCTGAATAAAGGCATGTCCCGGATCACCTTTTACAGTAATACTAATGCCTTTACAGAGCTCCTTATTTTTCTTCCCGATTGCAGCTACTAATAATGTCAGCATGCCGCCGCCGATCATCAGCCAGATGGCCGTAAATAAAATATTCCGTATCGTTTTTTTAGTATCCACTATTTTTTTTCAATTATTTCTTTTATCGGTTCCACCAGCCTGTCTATATCTCCTGCGCCGGCGGTAATCAGGATTTTTCTTCCCGGTGATAAAGAAAGTTTTTTCAGCCAGTTCATTAATCCTTCTTTACTCAACACCTGTTTTTGTTCGTTTTTCATTTTACCCAGGATCATTTCACTGCTAACACCCTCAATCGGCAACTCCCTTGCAGGATAGACCGGAAGAAGAATCACTTCATCTGCTTCATCAAGCGCTTCAGCAAAATCATCTGCCAGATCTCTTGTTCTCGTGTACAAATGCGGCTGAAAAATGACCGTGCATTTTTGGCCGCTGAACAAGGACTTGGCTCCATGAATAAGTGCCCTTAATTCCTCCGGGTGATGAGCATAGTCATCTATAAAAACAACACGATCCTTTTTGATGATATACTCAAATCTTCTTTTTACACCTTTAAAAGAACTGACTGCTTTCCTGATTTTCTCTTCTTCAATTCCCAGAAAACCAGCTACCGCTACTGCCGCTACTGTATTCTCCACATTATGTAACCCGCCAATATGCAGTTCCATTTCTTTGAGTGTTTTTCCTTCAATCATTATTTCAAAGAAATAGCTGCCGTTCATCATCCGGATATTCTGAGCATAAGCGCCGGCTTTCTTGTCCTGCAAACTGTACGTCCAATGCTTTGCTGAATGCAGATCCTTTTCTCTTTTCAATCCCGATTTTGTCAGCAATAAACCATCCTGCCTTAATCTCCGGCTGAATTCAATGAATGCTTTTTCCATTTCTACTGCCGTACCATAGATATCCAAGTGGTCAGCATCCATTGCCGTGATCACAGCGATGTCCGGGCTTAATTTCAAAAAACTCCTGTCATATTCATCTGCTTCCACCACGCAGGTGCTTCTCCCGCCATGTCGTTCTTTCCCGGCAGATTCCGATAACCAGAAATTCGTTCCGTAGTTCACAGAAACTCCTCCAAGAAAAGCAGTACAACCATAATCACTGTCACGAAGGATATGAGCTATCAACGTGGTGATGGTTGTTTTGCCATGCGTACCTGAAACACAGATATTAAAAGAACTTTGAGTGATCATCTGAAGCACATCGCTTCTTTTTACAACCCTGTACCCGTTTTGCTGATAATAGATCAGCTCTTTATGATCCTTCGGAACTGCCGGCGTATAAACCACCAGCTGAACATCCTTAGGAATTAATTCCACTTCTTCGCTGTAATGAACATCCATTCCGCTCTGCTGCAATTCACGGGTCAGCGCTGATTCTGTTCTATCGTATCCGGATACTTTCACACCTTTGGAATGGAAGTACCTTGCCAATGCACTCATTCCGATTCCACCAATCCCGATAAAATAAACCGACCTGATCTTTTTAATTTCATCACTCATTTTTAAGTTTTCAATTCACATCAATCTTTTCCCCCCGAAGGGGGTATTCATAAGGACAGTATTGCTTGGACCTTCTTCTGCCCGGTTTCTTTTCAGGAAACCAGCGCTTTTAAAATTTCCTCTGATATCTTTTTATCTGCATCAGTTATTGCCAGTACAGATATATTTTTTTTCAATTCATTTTGCCGGTTCTCATCATGTGACAGGCCAAGGATCAATGGGACCAGTTTCTCACCTGCCTCATTATTCTTCACTATCAATGCTGCATTTTTATTTACCAACTGCAATGCATTCACAGTCTGATGATCTTCTGCAGCAAAGGGGTAGGGTACAAATATTACCGGCTTTTTTGCAACACACAATTCTGCAACCGTCATGGCGCCTGAACGTGATACCACTATATCTGCCGCCGCATACGCATATTCCATCTGTGCAATAAAGTCGTTTGCCCAAATTCCTTCTCTTCCTTTGATCCGCTCTCTTGCCTGCTCTATGTAAGGCTTACCGGTTTGCCATACCAGCTGCAATCCTGCATGCAGCAGGTCATCGAGGCCTTTGCCAACAGCTTCATTGATCGATCTTGCTCCCAGGCTTCCTCCAAAAACAAGAACTGTTTTTTTCCTCTCATCCAGCGAAAAGAACTTTATTCCTTCATTCCTGGTTAAAGTTGACCGGGAGATTGAAGTACGGACCGGATTGCCTGTCAAAATGATTTTTTCTTTTGGAAAAAATTTTTCCATCCCATTTGTTGCCACAAAAATGCCTGTTGCTTTTTTCCCCAATAAAATATTCGACTTTCCTGCAAAAGAATTCGACTCATGGATGAATGCCGGGATCCCTTTTGACTGGGCCACCCGCAACACCGGGAAACTTGAATACCCGCCTACCCCGACCACAGCATCCGGTTTGAATCTTTTCAGGATCTTACGCACCTGAAAAAAACTCTTCACCAGCTTAAATGGAAGTCCAACATTTTTTATCAAAGAGCTTCTATTAAAACCAGCTATATTGATTCCTTCAATTTTATACCCTGCCTGCGGCACTTTCTCCATCTCCATTTTTCCTTTTGCACCTACAAAAAGGATTTCAATCTCCGGCTCAGCTTTTTTCAAAGCATTTGCGATGGCAATTGCAGGGAAAATATGTCCTCCTGTTCCTCCGCCTGCAATTATTATTTTTTTTCTCCCCGCTTCCCTAAGGGAAGATTCTGAAATACCCCTATCACTCATTTTATCATTCATCACAAAACATTTTAAAGAGCTTTTGTTTCTTCTGCAGATTTTAATGAACTTTCCTGTTCCACATTTCTGGCAACACTTAATATGATCCCGATAGAAAGGCACGTGAACAAAAAACTTGTGCCTCCCATGCTCACCAGCGGCAAAGTCACGCCGGTTACCGGAAACAAATTCACCGTCACTGCCATATTTATCATTGCCTGTAATGCCAGGGTAAAACTCAACCCCAATGCAAGGAAAGCGCCGAATGCGTAAGGGCACCGTTTAAATATCCGGATGCAGCGATACAGGAAAACGAGATAAATAAATAAAATAAATATGCCCCCTATCAATCCATACTCTTCAATGATTATGGCAAAAATGAAATCATTATATGCCTGCGGCAAATAATCCCTCGTCGTACTATTGCCGGGGCCAACACCAAAAATGCCACCTTTGGCGATAGCAATTTTCGCCTGGTTTACCTGGTATGAATCATCATTATCGGCATCCTTAGTATCATAAATAAAATTTTCCACTCTCCCGACCCATGTATCTACACGGGAGAATAAACCAGCAGATGTTTTCTTCGTGGCAGTTGCATCATCATTGCCTGATTTGTGGCGGATCACTGCCGCCATGATCAGCATTAAGACCGGGACCAGTGCGATACCAATGATAACAAGAATGTGCTTTACCCTTGCACGCCCGATGAACAGTAACATCAGGCAACTGGCACCGAGTAATAATGCTGTTGAAAGATTAGCGGGAGCAATCAGCAAACAGGTAATAGCTACCGGGGTCATGATCGGTAAAAATCCTTTTTTCAGGTCCTTGATCACATCCTGTTTTTTACTGATCAGCCTTGCCAGGTACATGAACAATGCGAGCTTTGCCAGATCTGAAGTTTGCATGGTCATATTGATCAATGGCAATCGTATCCACCTGCTGCCTTCATTCATCCGAACGCCAAAAAATAAGGTGTACAATAAAAGCGGGATGGAGAGAATAAATAGGACCTGAGCTACTTTCGAATACACAGTATAATTGATACGGTGTGCAAAATAGATCACCATTATGCCTGCCATGATGAAACCGATCTGCTTGAATAAATAAACTTCAGTGTCTCCTTTAAAATTCTTGTATGCAAGAGAACCCGTAGCGCTATACACAGCAAGCAACGAAACCAATGCCAGCAATACCACCAATGCCCAGATCACTTTATCACCCCTGGTATGCTGGTGCAAATTCCTGTGCCATCCTTTCAGCGGGTGTTGCAGGGTTTGTATGTTTGTCTGTTCCATCATTTTTAATTACCTGTTTCCAACGCTTACAACTCTCTCACAGCTTTCTTAAACTGGTTTCCCCTGTCCTCATAGTTTTTAAATAAATCAAAACTGGCGCATGCAGGGCTCAGCAGCACCACATCGCCTTTATCAGCAAAATGAAAGGCAGCCCGTACGGATTCAGAGGCGCTGCCGGTGTTTACGATAGGGTTAACATACTTTCCGAAGGCATCATGAATCTTCCGGTTATCTTTTCCAAGACATATAATCGCTTTTACTTTCTCTTTCACCATATCATTAAGAAGTGAATAATCATTTCCTTTATCAACCCCGCCCAGGATAAGAATAGTAGGCCTGGTCATGCTTTCCAATGCATACCAGGTAGAATTTACATTGGTGGCTTTACTGTCATTGACAAATTCCACCCCACGTACTGTTGACACATATTCCATCCGGTGCTCCAGGCTTTGAAAGTCCTTTACAGCATCACGCACTTTCTCCTTCCTGATATCCATGGTCACTGCTGCCAGGCTTGCCGCCATGGTATTATAATGGTTGTGCTTTCCTCTTAATGCAAAGTCAAAAACGCTCATCATTTTATATTCGCTTCCTGTTCTGATATACATATCTCCGTCTTTGATAAATGCCCCATGGCGTAATTCTTTTCTCATACTGAATGGCAGTAGTTTAGATTGAATATTGAATTGTTTTATATATTTCATAGTTACTTCATCGTCTTCGCAGAAAATGAAATAATCATTTGGCTGCTGGTTCATGGTAATCCGGAATTTGCTCCGGATGTAATTTTCAAACCTGTATTCGTAACGATCCAGGTGGTCTTCGGTGATATTGGTCAGCACGGCTATGTCCGGCCGGAACGCTTTGATATCATCTAACTGGAAGCTGCTCACTTCAGTTACATATAATTGTTTCGGATCTTCAGCTACCTGCCGGGCAAATGAAAAACCTATATTCCCAACCATCGCACAATCCAGGCCTGCAGTTTTGCAGATATGAAATGTTAGTGCCGTGGTGGTGGTTTTGCCGTTGCTGCCGGTGATCGCAATGATCCTGCTGTTTCCTTTGAAGCGATAAGCCAGTTCAATCTCACTGATGATCTCAATTCCTTTCTCCCTGATCTTTTTCACCATTTCATTTTTTTCAGGAATGCCCGGGCTTTTCATCACTTCTTCTGCCCGGAGAATTTTTTCTTCATCATGGTTTTCTTCTTCAAAATCAATTCCCGACTGTTCCAGTTCGTTACGGTATTTTTCATTCAAAGAGCCTGAGTCAGAAACGAACACATCATACCCGTTTTTCTTTGCGAGTAAAGCAGCACCTACACCGCTTTCTCCGCCGCCCAATATGGCAATTCGTTTGCTCATGTTTCCTTACATGTACGGAACCTGGTTCTTCACAAGTATTAGTTTTTCAACTGCACCACAATTCGGTTTGGACTTTGAATCCGGTTTTTCAAAAAATTGGATCAGCGGTTTTCCATTAATATTTTCATATATCGAACCGCCCTGAAATCTTAATCGGTCATCTCAACTTCAAAGTTGCAACGCTTGCCAGGACACAAAGCACCGTTACTATCCAGAATCTTGTTACGATCTTTGCTTCATGATATCCCAGCTTCTGGTAATGATGATGCAACGGGCTCATCAAAAAGATCCTTTTTCCCGCACCATATTTTCTCTTCGTATATTTAAAATATCCGACCTGCAGCATCACACTGATACTTTCCACCAGGAACACTCCGCAAAAGATCGGTATCAGCAATTCCTTATGCACAATAATGGCCAATGCAGCAATGATACCTCCCAATGTGAGGCTGCCTGTATCTCCCATAAATACCTGTGCCGGATACGAATTATACCATAGAAACCCGATGCAGGCTCCGATCATCGCTGCAATAAAAATGGACAACTCATCCAGGTCGGGGATGTACATGATGTTCAGGTAATCAGCAAAAAAGAAATTACCGCTGCAATAAGCGAATATCCCCAGCACAACACCTATCAACGCTGATGTTCCCGACGCCAGCCCATCCAGCCCGTCTGTGATATTTGCTCCATTCGAAACAGCCGTAATGATGAATATCACTATCAATATGTAAAGAACCCATGTGTAATCTCTCCATCCAGACGGCAACAATTTTGAATAATTGAACTCATGATTTTTCACAAAAGGAATTGTTGTGATCGGGATTTTCGTTTCAACAAAATATTTTATCCTTCCATTCACCGGTTTTGCAATTACCGTTGTGTCACTTGCCGACGGCGTTCCGATAAACTCTCTCCATATTTTCACATTGCTGTTGAAATAAAGGGTGGCACCCACGATAACCCCCAATCCTATCTGTCCCAGAATTTTAAATTTGCCTGCCAATCCATGCTTATCGCTCTTCTTATATTTTTCACCTTTTTGCTGCGCAATTCTTTTTGCTCTCAGCTTCAGGAAATCATCTACAAACCCTATGATACCAAGCCACAGTGTGCTGAACACCATCAGGCGTACATAAGCTTTGTTCAGGTTTGCCAGCAATATTGTCGGGATCAGAATTGCCAGGATAATAATGATCCCTCCCATTGTAGGCGTTCCCTTCTTTATTTCTTCTCCCGCCAAACCAAGATCACGGACACTTTCTCCCACTAATTTCTTTTTCAGGATACGGATAAGCTTCTTTCCATAAATCATTGTTATCACCAAAGACAGGAGCATTGCCATTAAAACCCTGAATGAAACAAACTCAAATAACCCGCTGCCGGGAAATTTATGCCCGTTTTCGTTCAGCCAATGAAACAAATGATACAGCATTATCGGTTATTGGTTTATCCTTCGGATTTTTCTTTTTTAAAACTGCTCAACCCATCATCTATTCCTGCCTCAGACATCTGTCTAAAAAATTATTTTTTCAACTCTTCAAACAATTCTTTCACCACTTCTTTATCATCAAAATGATTTCTCACTCCTTTTATTTCCTGGTATTTCTCATGCCCTTTCCCGGCTACCAGTATTATATCTTCCGGTCTTGCGAAACTTATTGCAGTTCTGATCGCTTCTTTCCTGTCTGCAATCGTGATATACTTTCTTTTTGCGGCTGCCCCTACCCCTGCTTCCATCTGCCGGATAATTTGTTCAGGATCTTCACTTCTCGGGTTGTCGCTGGTGAAGATCACTTTATCACTATACTCACAAGCTACCTGAGCCATCTCCGGCCGTTTAGTTCTATCCCTGTCGCCGCCACACCCGACCACCGTGATCACCTGTTCAAAACCCTTTCTTAATTTTTTTATCGTTGCCAATACATTCAGCAGTGCATCCGGTGTATGTGCATAATCCACTATCGCCATGACCTTTTCATTTGCCGATACCATGTAATCAAATCTTCCTTCTGCACCGGTCAATACACTCAAACATCTCAGCACTTCATGTTTGTCTTCGTTTAAACAGACAGCTGCACCATACACAGCCAGCAGGTTATATGCATTGAATTCCCCGATCAGCCTGAAATGCACTTCCCTGTCGTTTACCGTCATCACTAAACCGGTCAGGTTATTCTCAAGGATCTTTCCTTTAAAATCTGACATGGTCCTCAGGCTGTAGAAATATTTCTTTGCATGAGTGTTCTGCAGCATCACATCACCTCTTTTATCATCTGCATTACTGATGGCAAAAGCATCAGAAGGCAATGAATCAAAAAAAGATTTTTTCACCCGGATGTATTCATCAAAAGTTTTATGATAATCCAGGTGATCATGAGTGATGTTGCTGAAGATGCCCCCGGCGAATCTTAATCCCGAAATACGATGTTGTTGTATCGCATGTGAACTTGCTTCCATGAAAACATGAGAACAACCCGCATCCTTCATCTGTTTCAATGAGGCATTCAGACTGACAGCATCCGGAGTGGTATGTGTAGCCGAAACCACTTTTTCCCCGATCCTGTTTTCCACCGTACTCAGCAAACCGCATGTATATCCCAATGATGTAAAGAGCTTATATAATAATGTTGCTATCGTCGTTTTTCCGTTGGTGCCCGTCACACCCACCACTTTCATTTTTTCCGAAGGGGAATCAAAAAAATTATGGGCGATGTACCCGGCTGCAACTGCACTATTTTCTACCTGCACATAAGTAACCCCATCTCTAATCAATGAAGGGATCACTTCGCATACAATAACCGATGCACCCGAACTGATTGCATTTTCAATGAACTGGTGACCATCCGCTGCCGTACCTTTCACCGCAATAAATACTGATCCCTTTTTCACCATCCTCGAATCGATCTGTACATCATCCGCCTCTGCCTGTCTGTTTCCCAGCACTGACCGGATATGCACTTTATATAACAGGTCCTGCAACTTCATATCAGCTTAATTGCAGGTAAACTGTCAATCCTCTTTTCACAGCGCTACCTTCAGAAAGCGACTGCGCCATTACTTTACCTTTTCCGTTCGGAACCACTTTAAGCCCCATGTTTTCCAAAAGGAACAATGCATCTTTCAAGCCCATTCCTTTCACATCCGGCATTGTTTGCTGCTTTACTTCATTGGGTTTTACTATTGGCTCATAATTCTTTGCATACACATCTGCCCAGGTATGCTGCATGGATGAATCGGTATAGCGTATATTCAGCTGCTTAAATACATTCATGATATTTCCTGCATTGCCTGCATAGAAATATGCAGAACTATCTTTCACTGCTGCATACAGAGATGAATTCTTTTTGTCAACATACATTGCATAGAGACGGGTGGCAACTTCTCTGAAGACAGGCGCTGCCAGTTGTCCGCCATAATGCAGAGGTGAATGCGGTTTAGTACGGATCACAACTATGCAGGTATATTGAGGATCATTAGCAGGAAAATACCCCACAAAGGATGCCTGGTACACACCATCACCATATTTCAGTTTCCCGTCTGCCACATGAGCGGTTCCTGTCTTACCTGCAACCTGGAACGGCATTCCTTTAAATGCAGGTCTGCCGGTTCCTTCTTTCACCACATCTTCCATACACTCTTTTGCAGAGCGTATTACTGAAGGAGAACAAAAATCATCGCTGAGTACTACAGGCTGATTTTGTTTCAGCACTTTGCCATTGCTTTGTACACTGTTTACGAGGTAAGGTTTCATCATTTTACCATCGTTGGCAACAGCATTATACAGCATCAGTGTTTGCAGCGGGCTTACCTCCACTGCATATCCAAAACACATGGTAACCAGGTCTTTCAGGCTTGCGCCTTTACCCAAATTTGCCATGTGAGGTTTGTCTTCACCAACCAAATCAATTCCCGTTACTGTGTCAAGCCGGAAACGATGTAAATATTCTTTGAACTTTTCTGGCTGGCTGGCAAAAGTTTTAAAACCGATCTTACTCATCCCGATATTTGAACTGTGGGCAAAACATTCTTTTACAGAAAGGATAGGTTTTGGAGCTCTTTCTGCATCGTTCACATCACGCACTCCGACAAATGCTTTACCGGTGCTGCCGATCTCCACCTTATCATCCGTGGTAATTTTTCCTTCACTTAATACACTTAATAAAGTTGCCAGTTTGAAAGTAGAGCCGGGTTCTGTTGTCAGCATCGCATAATTATAATCTTCATCATAAGTACCATCCGGCCTGCGGCCAAGGTTTGCCATCGCCTTAACCTTCCCGGTTTTAGTCTCCATCACTATGCAGGTACCATAACGAGCCTCGCTTTTATTCATCATATTCATCAAAGAAGTCTCCGCTATATCCTGGATATTTACATCCATGGTAGTGATAATGTCTTTCCCGTTTTCCGGTTCTATCTCGTATCCATCTACCGGGACTGCCACACCGCCGGTGATGAAGCGAACCAATCGTTTTCCTTTCTTTCCTTTCAGCAGAGAATCATAGGTCCTTTCCAGCCCTATATTCTGTGCATTCTCCCGGTACAGGCCGATCGTTCTCTTTGCCATCATCATGAAGGGATTCTTTCGGAATGGTTTCACCTCGGTGATCACACCGCTTTTATTTCTTCCGAGTTTTACCAGCGGGAAATTTCTGAAAGCTTTGTACTGCGCAAAGCTTAATTTCTTTTTAAATGCGTAATAACGTTCTTTATTTTTATAAGCAGCCAGCAACTCGCTTTTGTATTGATCGGCGGATTTATCTCCGAAAAAATCTGCCAGTGACCTTGAAAAGGCATCAATATTTTCTTTGAAAATTTTTCCGTTCTTTTCTCTTAATCCATCCGCCTTGAAATCAATGTAAATATTAAACTGGGGAAGTGAAGTGCTTAGCATCTGCCCATCCTCACTGTATATAGTTCCTCTCTCTGCGTCCACAGGAATAAAACGCTGATGCATGCTGTCGCCCATGCTGCGCCAGTAATTTCCCTGTACCCGCTGAATGTAAAAAGCACGGCCAAGTACAAAGCAACTTAATGCGGCAATGCCCAAAAAGCTCAGGTAAACCCGCCACAATATGTCACGCCTGACTTCCAATGACTGAACAGTTTTAGTTGTTTTATAAAATACTTAAAGAAACTTATGCCAATGCCGTTCAATTCAATAGTGTTCTTCCTTATGCATTTTTTCTTTTCCTGAGACTAATATTTATTTTATCCCGTCCTTATTTCCCTTATTTCAATGAATCCGTTAGCACCACAGGTGATTCCTCCAGCTCTTTTAATCCCAATGGCGCCACGGCTTTTGCCAGTTCACTTTCCTGGCTACGGAACATCACTTCACTTTTCACTGTTTTATATTCATATTGCAATTCTTTAACCTCTTTTCCTGTTTTATTTATTGCACGTATCATTTTGTCCGCATAGTGCCCATTATAGATATAAATAACAGCCAGTAAAGTGAGGAATAAAAAGAACGGAACCTGCTTCACTAAAGAATGATAATTCAGCATCTTCTTCCATCCCGGCAATACCTGTTCCGGGATTTTCAATTGTTCATTACCTGTTTTCTGTTCCTGTATCATTTTTATATTTTGGCTCTTCATTTCCGGATCAAGTGCCACAGTCCGGAGGCGTGGCACTTATACCCGGTGTTCATTTCAAAGGATTTAGATTTTCAGAACTTCTAACCTTACGTTTACTGTCTAAAAGAGCTTATAATTATTGTCTAACTATTTATTTTCTTTCTGCAATCCTCAGCTTAGCGCTTCTTGCTCTGGGATTATTTTGTATTTCCCCTTCTGAAGGCGTAATCGGTTTCCTGGTGATCATTTTCAGTTCATTTACACGTTCGTCATTGAAAAAAGGATTACTTTCCGGTTCATCGAATCTCCCATGCCGGAAAAAATTTTTTACCAACCTGTCTTCGAGAGAATGGAAGGTGATCACCGCGATCCTGCCGCCTGGTTTCAATACTACGGGTGCCTGGAGCAGCATCTCCTTTAATGCACCCAATTCATCATTCACTTCAATACGCAATGCCTGGAACACTTTAGCGAAGTACTTGTCCGGATTTCCTTTTACAATGTTGCGGAGTACATCCTGAAGCTCTTCAGTAGTCTTTATATTTCTTGACCGGCGTGCTGTAACAATTGCCCGGGCAAGTGTTTTTGCATTGGTAACTTCCCCATACTGCTCAAATAATTTATGAAGGTCTTGCTCAGCGTATGAGTTGACAATTTCAGCAGCAGTGAGTACTTGCAACTGATCCATTCTCATGTCCAATGCGGCATTGAAGCGGGTGGAAAAACCACGCTGCGCTTCATCGAACTGATGACTGCTGACACCCAGGTCTGCAAGTATGCCATTTACCTCAGTAACCTGATGTATTCTCAGGAAACGTTGCAGGTGCCGGAAATTCTGACGAATAAAAGTGATTCGCAAATCAGCAGGAAGGTTATTTTGTGCTTCCTTATCCTGATCAAAAGCAAATAACCTTCCACCTGTTCCCAGTTTTTTCAGAATTGCCTTTGAATGTCCGCCACCGCCAAAAGTGCAATCCACATAAATACCATCCGGTTCAATATTTAAACCTTCAACAGTTTCTTTCAATAAAACCGGAATATGGTATGACTGATTCAATCACTAATAATTATTAATTATTCGTCCCCTTTTGTCATCACATCTTTAGCCAGATCACTGAATGCCTCCGCAGAAAAAGAGTCAAAGAGCTGTTTGTACTTATTACTATCCCAGATTTCAATTTTATTGACCGCAGCCACCAACACAATATCTTTTTTCAACTCTGCATATTCTTTCAGGTTTGGTGGTATCAGCAAACGACCTGCACTGTCCGGTTCTACCTGAGTTGCCCCGTTCAAAAAATAACGGAGAAACTGCCTGACCTTTGGATCAAAGTCGTTCAGCTTTGTGATCTTGTCGAAGAGCGGCTCCCAGTTTTTTAAAGGATAAAGGCTTAAGCATTTTTCAAATCCCCTGTTAATAACAAAATGGATGGCATCCACCTCCGGCATTTGCTTCTTAAAACCTGCCGGAAGAAGAAACCGCCCCTTGGCGTCTAACGTCGATTCGTATTCGCCCAGAAAACCTGTCATTATCAGAGATTTGGGTCAATTTTTAAATAATTGCCACAAAATAACACATTTTCCCACTTTACCAACAAATTTTACAATTTTTATTTTTTCCACATATATTCTTTTGATGAGACTCAACACAGCAAAGGATCTTAAGGGATTTTAAAAATTTTCTAAATGAACTACAGTGAATTTGCTGTGAATTGCAGTGGAAAAACTGTTAATAAGATAGATTGGCTGATTTTATAAAGAAATCCAACCCGGTATAAGTGAAGATTACGGAAGAACAAAGAACTTATAATTTGCTTTTGTGAATGCTATTCCCGGGATACGAAGTTTTATAAACGTTCATTGCACCGGAGAAGTATAAATTCCCGGTTAGTCTGAAAATTCTTTTTTCCTACCCGATAAAAAAATATCGTACAAATTTTTCAAAGTGCTAATACTTGGCCTGAATAAATTGATAACATTTCAATTCATTAATACCTTTGTCATTCAGCTAATACGGCAGTTAGCCGTCAGGAGATGGATCCTAAAAATATTTCGATTCAGGATTTTACCTACCAGCTTTCGCCGGAGCAGATTGCAAAATATCCGTTGCCGGAAAGAGATGCTTCTAAATTGCTGATCTGCGATCAGGGAAAGATTGCCGATGATATTTATCGCAATATTGCCAGTTACATTCCTGAAGATTCCCTCTTGATTTTTAATGATACCAGAGTAGTTGAAGCAAGATTATTATTTCAAAAAATGACCGGCGGAACGATCGAAATATTCTGCCTTTCACCACACGATCAATACCCGGATATTAACACGGCACTTGCCCGGCAGGGAAAAGTCTATTGGCAATGCCTCATAGGAGGCGCCTCCAAATGGAAACCCGGCCAGGTACTCGAAAAGAATACAGGAGCAGTTTCCCTTAAAGCAAAATACATTTCCAGGCACACCGATCATTTTATTATTGAATTGTCCTGGGTGCCGGATCATTTATGCTTTGCAGAAGTTTTGCATCTTGCCGGGAACATACCACTGCCGCCTTATATCAAAAGAGAAACAGAACCTTCTGATGCGCTACGATACCAGACTATCTATGCACATTCAGATGGCTCTGTTGCCGCTCCTACTGCAGGTCTGCACTTTACCCCCTATATATTTGATCAGCTGGAGAAAAAAAATATACGGACGGACTTTGTCACACTGCATGTGGGGGCAGGTACGTTCAAGCCGGTGAAAAGCGAAAGAATGGGAAAGCATGAAATGCATGCTGAGTATATTGACGTATCTTCAAAAACCATTGAAAATATTCTGGCAAATATTCAAAACAAAATTATTGCCGTTGGCACCACTTCCCTGAGAACGATCGAAAGCTTGTATGGTTTAGGGTGTAAAATAAAATCTGCTCCTTTCATTTCACCGGAAAAATTATTCTTATCTCAATGGGAGGTATATGATTTTCCTGTTAATACGATATCAGCAGAAGAATCATTGATTTCGCTCCTTGAATGGATGCAGATGCACAACCCCGAAAGACTGATAACCAAAACTCAGCTGATCATTGCACCCGGATATAAAATGAAGATCACTGACGCACTCATCACCAATTTTCATCAGCCTCAATCTACCCTGCTGTTACTTGTGGCTTCCATAATCGGCAATGACTGGAAGAAAGTTTACCATTATGCATTGAAAAATGACTATCGGTTTTTAAGCTACGGAGATGGTTGCCTATTATGGAGTACTCTTTGATCCGGCAACAGGTGATACCTTTTTCAAAGGGATTTCTATTGTAAATGTGCTGCCTTTCCCCAGGGTACTGTCCACCGTGATCCTGCCTCCATGTGCTTCCACCATCGTCTTAACATAACTTAATCCAAGACCAAATCCTTTTACATTGTGGATATTACCGGTATGAGCCCTGTAAAATCTTTCAAAAATTTTCTTCAGTGTATCCCGGCTCATGCCGATACCGTTATCTTCTATAATGATCTCAAGGTTTTTTGTATTAGACTGCGTGGTAATCCTGAGCAACGGCGGCACATTTTCCCCGGAATATTTAATTGCATTGTCAATCAGGTTATTGATCAGGTTGGGAAAATGTATTTCATCTGCATCGACCAGGTCATTTTGAGCATTCAGTAACAACTCTGCCCGCCCATTCTTTTCCTCCAGTTGTAAAGTGAAATTGCCTGCCGCTTCCTTGATTACTTCATGTGCATGTAATGGTTTAAGGTTCAGATCTACTTCCTGTCTTTCCAGTTGCGAAGCTTTCAATATCGTTTCCACCTGCCGGTTCATCCGTTGGTTTTCTTCCTTAATGATCGAATTAAAATAATTGATCTTATCCCTGTCCTGCAATACCTTTTCATTCCGCATCGCATCAACTGCCAGTGAAATAGTGGCTATCGGGGTTTTAAATTCATGGGTCATGTTGTTGATAAAATCATTTTTGATATCCCCGAGTTTTTTCTGCCGCAACATAGTACGCACAGTAAGATAAAATGCTGCGATGATAATGACACTGAATAAAACAGCCATTGCAATATTCCATCGGAGCGACTGCAAAACGATTCCTTTTACTGCAGGAATGACCACAATCAGTATCTCATCAGGTGACAGGTTTTCGCCTGGTGTGCCCGTGGGTGCAAGCAATGGAGCTATGTATGAAAAATTATGAACAGTATCTGCATAAAATGCATCAAAATTATCAGAGCGTTTTTCAAAATAGTCAATACCGCCCCTGTAATTCAATGTAGAAATACCAAATTCAAATCGTACATCTTTAAGGTTATTGGCATTAAACGCTTTTTGAATTTTATCTTTGATCTCTTCTGCAGTAAACCGCTGCCCGATAGTAGGCAGCCGGAACATATCCGGTGTCAGTACATCCAGTGGGGTACTGAACCGGTTTAACCCCCCGATAGAAGAATAATTCCCTTTACGGGCAGCAAGGTCCTCACCCACTTTGTTCGTTGCTTCTTCCACATTGTGCTTGATCTGCTCTTCTCTCAGCAATACCATGTTCCGGATCCAGGATATCTGGATCAATATGATACTTGCCAATGAGAGGCTGATCAGAATAGTGATAATGGTAAATATTTTTTTCAACTCATTTCAGTGATGAAACCCAAGATAAATGATTTTACGGATCCCAGCGATAACGGCAAAAATACTGAGTGTGTTTCTCTTATGCCAGCAGCAATGAAAAAAGTGCCGGTTTTTAACTTGCCTTTTAGAACGTCGGGCAGCCGGAAACGGAATGAATCTGAGCCGTTGCCTTCATTCATATCTTATAAATAAAAAAATGTTTTGTAAAACGATTTTTCATGCTAAATTGAATCATGATCGAGTTAACATCAGGCATATTACTGATTGCAGATCCTTTTCTCAAAGATCCTAATTTTCTGAGGACTGTAGTCTTTCTGTGCGAACACCAAACAGAAGGTAGCTTTGGTTTTGTGCTGAACCGTAAATATGAAAATACGCTGGACGAAATGATGCCTGAATTGGAAGGTCACAAAACGCCTGTGTATTACGGAGGCCCGGTGCAAATGGACACCATTCATTTTTTGCACCAGTATCCCGTAGAGATCCCCGGATCTGTTGAAGTAGCCAAAGGCATATATTGGGGCGGAAATTTTGAAACAGTAGTTGCGCTGATCAAAAATAATCAGCTTGATTTTGGAAAAATCCGCTTTTTTATCGGCTATTCAGGATGGAGCGATGGCCAACTGCAAAATGAAATGGATGAAAAAACATGGCTTACATCAATAGCAACAAAAAAGATCATCTTTCATCCTGATCACAATGAAATATGGAAAGATTCGCTGAAGTTATTAGGCGGCGATTATGAGATTATGATCAATTTCCCAATTGACCCGCAATTGAATTAAATTGCAATTCCCAAACCATATTTGAATGAAACGGATTGTATGCACTTCTCTTTTAGGAATAACTATATTCCTCTCTTCCTGCGATACGTTAAAAAAAGTGGCATCCCTGATTACTCCATCGGAGTTTGAAATGGCCACCGGCCTTAAAGATGCATTGACGCAGGGACTGTTCAGAAGTTTTGACGCCTTTGCTGACCCTAATGGGAATACTTTGGTTCGTTTTGTTTTTCCCGGTGATGCCGCAAAAATTGAAAAAACATTGCATGATCTTGGCCTGGATAAAATGATAGATAATGTCACTGCAAAATATACTCATGCAATGTCCTCAGCTGTCAGT
>WBZR01000416.1_pt1 | contig 69190 bp, 66 predicted proteins | sample 5204231 | NCBI WGS metagenome assembly WBZR01 (sample SAMN12412403, study PRJNA552823) | activated sludge metagenome | isolation source: activated sludge from anammox sidestream of wastewater treatment plant... | place: USA: Virginia | collected 2017-08 | reverse complement strand
CGCCCTCGATCGGCTCGAGACGGAGATTCTCCGCCGTGTGCTCGCCCGTCTGGCTCGCGACCTCGGGCGCGGGGGGCTCAGGGGGGAATGTCGAGGCGAGCTGATCCGGCGCGGCCGCGCCGGCGGTGCCCTCCTCGCCTTTCTTTTCCAGGGCGGCGCGACGCTTTTCTTCTTCCGCCTTGCGCAACGCATCCATCAACAGACTCATGGCGGCTTACCCTGCAATCGTGTTTACTGACACCAGTCGCCCTGGCAGACCCGATCCTGGGTGCAGCCCGGCTCGTCGCGGTAGCACGGCGGTTCCTGCCCGTTGAGCGGCGGCGGGAAGCCCTGTTCCGGTACCGGCGAGAGGTACTGGTTGTAGTCCTTGAAGTCCCCGTTCAGGCCGGGGTTCTTGATCACCGTCGGGCGCAGGAAAATGACCAGCTCGCTCTTCGCGTACTGGTTGTTCCGGTACTTGAAAAGCTCTCCCACACCCGGGATGTTCTGCAGCCCGGGAGTGCCGTCGGTGGCGATGTCGGTGCTGTCCTGCATGAGCCCGCCCAGCACGGCGGTCTGTCCGCTCGGCACCTTCAGCAGCGATTCCAACTCGCGGGTCTGGATGATCGGTATCTGGTTCGCCGGCAGACCCACCGTGATCGGAGCCGGATTCGGATCGGTCGCGAACCCATTGATACGCGAGATGGTCGGCCGCACGTTCAGCATCACCGTGTCGTCGGCATTGATCTGCGGCGTCACGTTCATCACCAGACCGACCGCCACGGAGTGCGGCGTCGTCGTCACCGTGGTCGTCGTCTGGTTGGTATTCTGGGTAGTGTCGGCCTCGATGGTGAAGAACACCTGATTGTCGACGACCTTGAGCACCGCGGTCTGGTTGTTCAACACCATCGCCTTCGGGCTGGACAGCACCTGCACGTTGCCGAACTGCTGCAGCAGGCGGATCCCGAGATTGAAATTGTCGCCCGCGAAGGTGAAGGCCGAGAACGGCGAGGCGGTCGAGGAGATGGGCAGGTTGCCCGGGGTGCCCAGAGTGATCGCTCCCGGGATGGCTCCCGCGGTCAGACCCGCTGCGAGCGCGAAGTCCCCGGCAATGGCCGCCCAGTCGATACCAGCCTGGTACTGATCGGTGAGCCTGACCTCGACGATCGTGGCCTCGACCAGGACCTGCCTGGAGACGTTGGCCATGACCTGATCGAGAAACTTCTGGATCTCCGCATGTTGGCGCGCGGTGGCGACCACCGTCATCAGGCCGCTCTCGCGATTGACGATCACGCGCTCGGAGGCCGGCAGGCCGGTTGAGCGCTCGATGGTCCGGCTCGTGCGCTGCGTGTCGCGGTCGAAACCGAGCAACCCGCCGCTCGACTGCGAGGTGTTCTCCTCGATCTTCTCCTGCGCGATGCTGTTGGCGGCCTCGATCTGGCCGAGTATCGAGAGGATGTTCGCGGTCAGCGTCTCCCAGAAACGCTGGTTGGACGTGCTGCTGATGCTGGTGGTCGAATTGTTCTGCGAACTCCCGCTGCTGCTGCTGCTGCCGGCCGTGGTCTCGGTGCTGGTGTCGATCTGCGTGGCGACCTCGGTCTTGCTGGCGACATCGCGTGACATGTTGATGTAGTTCACCGGGTAGGTGCGCGCGAACGGCACGTCCGGCATCACCGAGATGCGGTCACCTTTGATCTCGTAGCGGATGTCGGCCTGCTCGGAGATCCGGCTCAGTATCTGCGGCAGCGTCTGCTGCACCGCATTGAGCGTGACCACGCCGCTTACGCCGGGGTTGATGTCGACGTTCATGTTGGCGTCGCGGGCGATGGCGAACAGCAGTTCCTTCACGGGAACTTCATTGACCACCACCGTGTAACGTTCCCCTCGCGGCACCTCGGGCTGTGGCGGCGGCAACACCGGGGCCTCCTCCACCACCTTCGGTATCGGGGCCGATGCCGCGGGCGGCGCCGGCTCCGGCTTGATGTGGCCCGCGGACGGCTCGCGCGGCGGCGGCACCAATTGCGCACAGGCACCGAGTAAGGACAGCAGTGAGATGGCGAGAATCTTCTTCATAGCGCTCCGCTGCATTAGCGGCAGGTTGGATGTGCCCCGTCTGCCGGGCCAGCGTTGCGGGTCGACGCCGTCCCTGCCCCAAGATCTCAATGATCCATTGATCAGTGCATGGACCCGTTTGTCGATATTACAGAATAGCTTGCATCGGTTAAAGAGTAGCCTGTCTGAAGTTCGCAAACGCACTCGTCGCTGCTATCGGTCGGTCGCAGGCCGGGCCCCGGAAGCGCTGCTCGCCATCTCGGAGGTCTCCACGGCCGGGGCGCCGGCCGGCTGCACGGGGGAGGATGCCGCGGAACCGGCTGCACGGGGGGTCGTCGATGCGGGGGCCTGCCCGGCCGGGACGGTCCCCTGGCCCGGGCCGGCGGCCGCGGCCTCCGCGCCGCCGGGCGCGGCGGCGTTCCCGCGCCCCGTGTAAAGCCAGTAGAACGTCCCTGCCACCAGCAGCAGCAGGGCCGCGGACGCGGCCGTTGCGGCCCACGCCGGGAATCGCCGCTGCGGGCGATATTCGCTGTCCTTGGCCGCCATGCGCACATGCCTGGGCGTGACGGCCATCGCCTGCTCCGCGTAGGCGGCCAGCATCGACTTGTCCGCGATGATGTTGATGCGACGCACCAGACCGGCGGAATAGTTCTCGATCGCCTTGACCGCGGGGGGACCGAACACCTCCCCGCCCCGGAACCCGCACGCCCGCAGGCGGCTGTTCAGGTAGTCCCGGATCTCCCAGTGCTGGAACGGCGTGAGCGGAAAGGTGTGCGTGATGCGCTCCTTGAGCTGCCGGATCTCGTGCCGCGCGAGGGTGTCCTCCAGCTCGGGCTGACCGAACAGCACGATCTGCATGAGCTTGTCCTGCCCGGTCTCGAGATTGCTGAGCAGCCGCACCTCCTCCAGGGTCGCCGTCGGCATGCTCTGGGCCTCTTCGATGAACAGCACCACGCGGCGGTTCTCGGCGTGCTTGGCGAGCAGGAAATCCTGCAGGGCGCGCATCACGACCAGCCGGTCGTCTCCGGGCTTGACGTCCAGTTTCAGCTCGAAGGCGATGGCGTGCAGGATGTGTTCGGGCGACAGGCTGGGATTGGCGATGTAGACGACGTCGACGTGCTCCGGCAGCTCCAGCTCCAGCATGCGGCAGAGCATGGTCTTGCCGCTGCCGACCTCGCCGACCACCTTGACGATGCCCTCGCCGTTGGTGATGGCATACACCAGGGCCTCGAGCGCCGCGCCGCGATTGGCCCCGGGAAAGAATAGCCGGGTATCGGGCGTGATCTTGAAGGGCGGCTGATCCAGACCGAAGAACTTGTAGTACATGATCCGTATGGGTCGTTTGCTATTCGGAGAAATGTATCGAGAGGCGCTGCAGACGGCTGTAGAGCGTGGTGCGATTCATCCCCAGCATGCGCGCGGCCTTGCTCAGATTGCCGCCGGCGATACGCAGGGCGGCGTTGATGTAGCGTCGCTCCCAGTCCGCCAGCGCCGCCTCGAGCGCGAATCCGTGCGCGCGCATCTCCTGCTCGGCCAGCGCGCCCAGATCGGTGCGCTCCTCGCGCCCGTCCACGACCGTGTCGGTCTCCAGTTCCGCTGCCAGTTCGCGGGCGCCCACTGTGCGGCCCGCGTACTTGGCCCCGAGCCGGATCACGATGTTGCGCAGCTCCCGTACGTTGCCCGGGAAGCTGTACCTGCGCAGCTGTTCCTCGGCGTCCTCAGAGAGCGTGAACGTCGCGGAATGCCCGGCGTACAGCCTGCGAAAACCCTCGAGCAGCAGCAGGCAGTCGTCATCGCGCTCGCGCAGCGGCGGCACCCGCACGCTCAACACGCTCAGGCGATGGAAGAGATCCTGGCGGAAGCGCCCCACGCGCACCTCCTCGCGCAGGTCGCGATTGGTGGCCGCGAGCACCCGCGCCTTCGAGGCGCGCGGTTCCGTCTCGCCGATGCGGTAGTACTCGCCGTTCTCGAGCACGCGCAGCAGCTTCGCCTGCAACGGCAGCGGGAACTCCCCGATCTCGTCGAGCAGCAGGGTACCGGCGCCGGCCTGCTCGAAGAAGCCGCTCTTGCCGGAATCCGCGCCGGTGAAGGCCCCCTTGGCGTGTCCGAACAGTTGCGATTCGAGCAGTTCGCTCGTGAAGGCGGCGCAGTTCACGGCCAGGAACGGCCTCTCGGCGCGTTCGCTCTCGGTGTGCAGGGCCCGGGCGATGAGCTCCTTGCCGCTGCCGGACTCGCCCTCGATGAGCACCGGGAACGGCGTGCGGGCGAACTGCCGGATGAGGGCCCGCAGGGTCTGCATGGCACTGCTGCGCCCGACCAGGGTGTCCGCGCTCGGGGCTTCATCGATCGCGGGTCTCTCGGCCTCCAGCATCATCAGCTGGTGGCTGAGGCGCGATTTCAGCAGCAACGCGTCGCAGGGCTTGGGGATGAAGTCCACCGCGCCGAGCGTCAACGCGTGCTGGATGTTGCTGCGGTTGCTCTGTCCGGAGAGCACCAGGATCTTCATCGAGGGATTGAAAGCCAGCAGTTCCTCGATGAGCGCGAAGCCTTCCGCGGGCGTGTGCGGCGTGGGCGGCAGGCCCAGATCGACCAGCGCCAGCGCGGGCATCTGCGCCGTTCGCCGCAGCAGCGATTTGACCTCGGCACGGGTCCCCGCCGTCTGCACCGCGTAGGCCTCCTCCAGCACGAAGCGCAGCGAGTCGACGATTAGCGGGTCATCGTCAACCAGCAGCAACGCCGTACGCGTCGTGACAGATGGGCTGGCGGATTCCGTGCGACTCACCCGATTCACCTTACGCCGAACGCCGGGGCGCGGCAACTTGCCGCGCGGCCCGCCGCAACCTGCCCTGCGATCCTACGGCGTGCGCAAACCCAGGTTCTCCCAGATGGCCTCGGCCGGTTCATGCTGATTCATGGTGTAGATGTGCAGGCCCGGAGCGCCGCCCTCCTGGAGCCGGCGGCACAGTTCGGTTGTCACCTCGATGCCGAAACGACGGATGGAGACGCGGTCATCGCCGAAATCCCGCATGCGCTTCTGGATCCAGCGCGGGATCTCCGCTCCGCAACCCTCCGAGAACCGCATCAGCTGGGTGAAATTGGTGATCGGCATGATGCCCGGCGTGATCGGAATGGCGATGCCGAGCCGCCGGCAATCGTCCACGAACCGGAAGTAGGCATCGGGATTGAAGAAGTACTGGGTGATCGCCCCATCGGCGCCGGCGGCGACCTTGCGTTTGAAGTTCCGCAGATCCTCCTGTGCCGATCCGGCCTGCGGATGCACCTCCGGGTAGGCCGCGACCTCGATGTGGAACCAGTCCCCCGTCTCGCGCCGGATGAACTCCACGAGTTCGTTGGCGTAACGCAGTTCGCCCCAGCCGACGGTGCCGGAGGGCATGTCGCCGCGCAAGGCGACCACCTGGCGGATCCCCGCGTCCCTGTATCGGTGGAGCACCTCCCGGATCGTCGTCACCGGCGTGCCGATACACGAGAGATGCGGCGCGGCGTCGATACCCGTCACGCGCTTGATCTCCTGCACCGTCTCGAACGTGAGGTCGCGCGTGCTGCCGCCGGCGCCGAAGGTGACCGAGAAGAAATCCGGATTCAGCTTCGCAAGCCGATCGCGGGTGGTCTGCAGCTTGCCCACGGCCTCGGGCGTGCGTGGCGGGAAGAACTCGAAACTGTAAGTTGGCCGAGAAGTAGTCTGTGTCCCCATAACTCCTGCCTGGAAAACCGGTGCACGAGAGTCCGGCGGGCCGTGCGGACTGGCGCCCGCCTGCGGTCCGCCGGGTTGTTTCGCCGCGCGCGGCGCGCGAATCCAACCGATCAGTAACGGTAGTGATCGGGCTTGTACGGGCCTTCCTTGTGGACGCCGATGTAGCGGGCCTGGGCATCCGTCAGGGTCGTGAGCTGCGCGTTCAGCTTTTTCAGCTGCAACCGCGCCACCTTCTCATCGAGATGCTTCGGCAGCGTGTAAACGCCGACCCGGTAGTTGTCCGTGTTGGTGAACAACTCGATCTGCGCGATGGTCTGATTCGCGAACGAGGAGCTCATGACGTAACTGGGATGTCCGGTGGCGCAGCCGAGATTCACGAGGCGGCCCCTGGCGAGCAGGATGATGCGCTTGCCGTCCGGGAAGATGACGTGATCGACCTGCGGCTTGATCTCCTCCCACTCGTACTGGCCGAGCGCGGCAACGTCGATCTCGTTGTCGAAGTGGCCGATGTTGCAGACGATCGCCTGGTCCTTCATCTTCTTCATGTGCTCGTGGGCGATCACGTGGAAGTTGCCGGTGGCGGTGACGAAGATGTCCGCCTTGTCGCAGGCGTAGTCCATGGTGACCACGCGATAACCTTCCATCGCCGCCTGCAGCGCGCAGATGGGATCGATCTCCGTCACCCACACCTGCGCCGATAGCGCGCGCAGCGCCTGGGCCGAGCCCTTGCCGACATCGCCGTAGCCGGCGACCACCGCGATCTTGCCGGCCACCATCACGTCGGTGGCGCGCTTGATGCCGTCGACCAGCGACTCCCGGCAGCCGTAGAGGTTGTCGAACTTGCTCTTGGTCACCGAGTCGTTGACGTTGATCGCCGGGAACTTCAGCGATCCGTCCTTCGCCATCTGATAGAGCCGCTTCACGCCCGTGGTGGTCTCCTCGGTGACGCCCATGATCTTCGACAGGCGCGTGGAATACCACTTCGGATCGGTACTCAGCCTGGCCCTGATCGCGCTGAACAGGCAGGTCTCCTCCTCGCTGGCCGGATGCGTGATGACGCTGGGATCGGTCTCGGCCTTGGCTCCGAGGTGCAGCAACAGCGTCGCGTCGCCGCCGTCGTCGAGGATCATGTTGGAGTGACCGCCGTCCGGCCATTCGAAAGTGCGGTGGGTGTATTCCCAGTACTGCTCGAGGGTCTCGCCCTTGACCGCGAACACCGCCGTCCCGGCCGCCACGATCGCCGCGGCGGCGTGATCCTGGGTCGAGAAGATGTTGCACGACGCCCAGCGCACCTCCGCGCCCAGCGCCTGCAGCGTCTCGATCAGCACGGCGGTCTGGATGGTCATGTGCAGCGAGCCGCTGATGCGCGCGCCGCGCAGCGGCTGCTGGCTCGCGTACTCCTCGCGGATCGCCATGAGACCGGGCATCTCGGTCTCCGCGATGCGGATCTCCCTGCGGCCCCAGCCGGCGAGCTCCAGATCGGCGACGACGAATTCCACTGCGGCAGATTTCGATTGCATGACGGCGCTCATCTCGCGCCCTCCTTTCTCTGGTCGAACAAGAAAAAAGTTTGCGAGCGCCGTTCCGAACAACTCTGAAGGGAATACCTTGAGCCTGGCGTCCGGTGGACCGCTGCAGCGCTCCTCAAGGCAGGCCGCGAGTATAGACGCGCAGCGCAGCGCAGAAAAGCTCGAATTGCCGCATTGCGAGCGGGGCTCGCCGCCGGCAGGCCGCCGGCGCCCCGCCAACGGCAACGCGCTAGCGGACGCCCGCCGCCGCGCGCAGGGCCTCCGCCCTGTCGGTGCGCTCCCAGGTGAAACTGGCATCGCTGCGGCCGAAATGCCCGTACGCGGCGGTCTTCCTGTAGATGGGGCGCAGCAGTTCGAGCATCTGCACGATGCCCTTCGGGCGCAGGTCGAAGTGCGTCAGCACCAGATCCGCGAGCTGCGCGTCGGAGATCTTCCCGGTGCCGAAGGTCGTCACCATCACGGAGGTCGGGCGGGCCACGCCGATGGCGTAGGAAACCTGCACCTGGCATTTCGAGGCGAGCCCGGCGGCCACCACGTTCTTCGCCACGTAGCGGGCCGCGTAGGCGGCCGAACGATCGACCTTGGAAGGGTCCTTGCCGGAGAACGCGCCGCCGCCGTGCGGGGCCGCGCCGCCGTAGGTATCGACGATGATCTTGCGCCCGGTCAGCCCGCAGTCGCCCTGCGGCCCGCCGACGACGAACCGGCCGGTCGGATTGATCAGGTACTTCACCTCGCCCTTGATGAGCTCCACGGGGAGCACGGGCTTGACGATCTCCTCGATGACCGCCTCCGTCAGCGTGGCGTGATCGATCTCCGGCGCATGCTGGGTGGAGAGCACCACGGTATCGATGGAGTCCGGGCGGTCATCGACGTAGCGCAGGGTGACCTGCGACTTGGCATCCGGCCGCAGCCACGAAAGCTTGCCGCTCCTGCGCAGCATCGACTGCCGTTCCACCAGCCGGTGCGCGTAATAGATGGCCGCCGGCATGAGCTCGGGCGTCTCCTCGCAGGCGTACCCGAACATGAGGCCCTGATCGCCGGCGCCCTGTTCGAGATCCAGGCCGCGGCCTTCGTCGACTCCCTGGGCGATGTCGGGCGACTGCTTGTCGTAGGCGACGAGAACCGCGCAGCCCTTGTAGTCGATGCCGTACTCGGTGTTGTCGTAACCGATATCCTTGATCGCCTCGCGCGCCACCTGGTTGTAGTCGATGCTCGCATCGGTCGTGATCTCGCCGGCCAGGACCACCAGACCGGTGTTGCACATGGTCTCGGCCGCGACGCGGGCGTACTTGTCCCTGGCGAGGATTGCGTCGAGAATCGCATCAGAGATCTGGTCGGCCACCTTGTCGGGATGTCCTTCGGAGACCGACTCGGAGGTGAATAGGTAACTGGACATTGGCTGAAGTCCTTGCTGGCACGATCTTGGGGCCGAAAAAAGGCTGCCAAGTGTAGCCGCAACCCCAGCCATTTGGTATCCGGCCGGCCGGGTTTTCGCACCCCTGTAATCGGGCACCAGCCAGAGCGATCACCCATGGCGCTGACTCACACACCCGTATGCGATTTCGGCCTGCCGGCCGTCGATTTCTCGTTGCGCGATGTGGATGGCAGGCTCTGGAAGCTCGCGGACTGCCGTGGCGAGCGCGCCACGCTGGTCATGTTCATCTGCAATCACTGCCCGTACGTCAAGGCGATCTGCGACGCGTTGGTGCGGGACGTGCGGGCGCTCGCAGCGCTCGGCGTGCGAGCCGTGGGGATCATGCCCAATGACTACACGAGCTACCCGGAGGATGCGCCGGAGAAGATGCGCGAGTTCGCGCGCGCACACGGATTCACGTTTCCCTACCTGATCGATGAGACGCAGGCGGTGGCGCGCGCCTACGGGGCGGTGTGCACCCCGGATTTCTTCGGCTACGACCGGGACCTGCGCCTGCAATACCGTGGCCGGCTGGATGCGACATCGCCGGGCAGGCCGGCGCCGGAGGGCTCCGCCCGCGAGTTGCTGGAGGCGATGACCAACATCGCGAAGAGCGGTCGCGGGCCGCAGCCGCAGACCCCCAGCATGGGGTGTTCGATCAAATGGCGCTGACGCGCGCCGCGCCCCGGGGAAGCGCCAGGCTCACATCAACGGGCGCCGCCCCTCGCCGTCCGAATCGTTGAGGATCGCGCCGATATCGATGTCCTGCACCCACAGCGGCTGGGGATCGTCGTGCACGCTCGTATCGCCATCCTCCACCCGTACCGGTGAGGGCTCCTGCGACTCGGGCAACTCGATGACGTCTTCGAGGTCTTCGGTCGTGCGCGCCTCCTCGTCGCCCGGTTTCCCGGCGGCGGCCCTGCGCGCCTTGGTGCCTATCTCCTGCCAGGTCCGGCGCGCCAGATCCTTGGCCGCCTCGAGCTCATCGGCCGTCAACAGGCCGCCGACCGCCTCGGCAAGCTTCAGTGCCCGCTCGTCGCCGGTGATCGCGGCAGCGACATAGAACCAGGTGTAGGCGGCGACGAAATCCTTGGCCCCGGCCATGCCGCGCGCGCAAACCACGCCCAGGCGGTAGGGTGCCCGGGGATGGCCGCCGCGCGCCGCCACCTCGAGCCAGTAGCGCGCCTCGTGCATCATCGGCTTCTCACTGTATGCGCCGGCGGCATAGAGGCGGCCGAGGCGGTAAGCCGCCCTGACGCTGCCGTTGGCGGCGGCCCTGCTCAGCCACAGGAACGCCTTGGCCTGGTCCCGTTCGACGCCCAGCCCGTTCAGGTAGAAGGAACCGAGCGCGTACTGGGAATCGGCATGCCTGCGGCGCGCCGCCTTGCGATACCAGCCGATCGCCTCGACGTCGCTCTTCTCCACGCCCACGCCATAGGCATACACGTAACCCAGGTTGTATTGCGCCTCGAGATGCCCGCGTTCAGCGGCGCACCGCAGCCACTGTGCGGCCTCGCCGGGCTGCTTCTGGATACCCGCACCGGTGAGTAGTGCCTTGGCGAGGCGAAACTGGGCACCGGCGTGCCCCTGCCGGGCGGCGCGATCGAACCAGATCACGGCCTGCATCGGGTCCCGCTCACAGCCCTGCCCGCGCAGATAGGCGAGCCCCAGCTGGAACTGCGCCGGGGTGTAGCCGTTGCGGGCGGCGCGACGATACCACTCCACGGCCAGGGAGCGGTCGCGCAGGATGCCGCGTCCCAGTGCATAGGCCCGTGCGAGCAGGTAGCGCGCCCGGGCGTGGCCCTTCTCGGCCGCCAGCCTGTACCACTGCACGGCCTTGGCGGCGTCACGCGCAACGCCACGCCCCAACCGGTAACAATCCCCGATGAGGACCATGGCTGCGGCGTGCTGCCCGCTGGCCGCGGCCCGCGTGAGCCAGTCGAGATGCTGCAGCTGGTCGTGGGCGACGCCGTCGCCGTCCCGGTAGACGAGCGCGAGCTGATATTGCGCGGGGGGGTATTCGGCCTCGGCGGCGCGCAGTAGCCACTGCAGGGACTCCTGCGTGTCCCTGTCCATACCGATCCCGTGCCGCAGATGCTCGGCCAGCTGCGTGGCAGCCGCCGGGTCTCCGGCGCGGGCTCGGTCCATCAGCGACTCAAGGTCCCCGTCGAATGCCAATGCCATGGCCCACATTCCCTGCCGCGCCGGAACGCGGCGCGGCGATACGGTTGCGCCGGCGTGGCGAGCCGCCGCGAACGCCGACGCTCCCACCCGCCACGCTCAGGCAGTCCCGGCGTCCCTCGATGCGGCGTTCCGGACGCACCACCGGCGACCGTGGCACGATATTGCGAATCATCCGCCGCCGCAAGGCACGGCGGGACCTGCGCTTCCCGCGGCAGCATACCGGAATCGCCCGAGCCGCATCGGCAAACACGCGCGTTCGGGCGGGGGCGTTCACTTGCCGTGAAGGGTTTGCTGCGGGAGAATGTCGCCCCTTCTTATCGGGCTGCCGTTCAGGCCGTCCGATATGTCCAAACAATCATGAACCGGCCCCAATCCCTGATGGAAACCTCCCCGCCTTCCAGTCGCCGCGAACTGGCGAATGCGATCCGTGCCTTGAGCATGGACGCCGTGCAGCAAGCCAACTCCGGGCATCCCGGCGCGCCCATGGGGATGGCCGATATCGCCGAGGTGCTCTGGAACGATTTCCTCCGCCACAACCCGGCCAATCCGAAATGGCCCGACCGCGACCGGTTCGTCATGTCGAACGGCCACGGATCGATGCTGCTGTACAGCCTGCTGCACCTGACGGGCTATGCAGTGACTATCGAAGATCTGAAGAATTTCAGGCAATTGCATTCCAAGACGCCGGGACATCCGGAATATGGCTCGGCTCCGGGCGTGGAGACGACCACGGGGCCGCTTGGCCAGGGGCTGGCCAATGCCGTGGGCATGGCCATCGCCGAGAAGCAACTGGCGGCCCACTTCAATCGCGAAGGGTTCAAGGTCGTCGACCATTACACCCATGCCTTCGTCGGCGACGGCTGCCTGATGGAGGGCATCTCCCACGAGGCCTGCTCGTTGGCCGGGACGCTGGGTCTCGGAAAGCTCGTCGTGGTCTACGACGACAACGGCATCTCGATCGACGGCGAGGTGCGCGGCTGGTTCGCCGACGACACCGCCATGCGATTCGAGGCCTACGGCTGGCGGGTGATGCGCGGCGTCGATGGCCTTGACGCCGAGGCGGTTCGCACCGCCCTTGCCGAGGCGCGGCGCGACGTCGGCACCCCCACGCTCATCTGCTGCAAGACGGTGATTGGATACGGCGCCCCAGACAAGCAGGGCACCGAGGCATGCCATGGCGCGGCGCTCGGAGCCGAGGAGGTCGCCCGCGCGCGGGCCTACCTGAAGTGGAAATACGCCCCGTTCGTCATTCCTCCTCATATCTATGCCGCCTACGACGCGCGTCAGAAGGGTGAGGCCGCCGAGGCCGCCTGGCGGCAGGCGTTCGAGACCTATCGCCGCGCTCATCCCGTGCTGGCGGCGGAATTCGAGCGGCGCATGGCCGGTGATCTGCCCACCGGCTGGGAGGCGGCCACGCGCGCCTACATCGCGGCCACCGCCGCCAAGGCCGAGACGGTGGCCAGCCGCAAGGCCTCGCAGAACGTGCTGAATGCCTATGCGCCGGTGCTGCCCGAACTGCTCGGCGGGTCGGCGGACCTTACCAGTTCCAATCTGACCTGCTGGTCCGGCTCCAGGGCCATGTCGGCCGCCGGCGCCGAGGCGAATTACATCCACTACGGCGTGCGGGAGTTCGCGATGACCGCGGTGATGACCGGAATCAGCCTGCACGGGGGCTTCATCCCCTACGGCGGGACCTTCCTGGTGTTTTCCGACTATGCCCGCAACGCCGTGCGCCTCGCGGCGCTCATCAAGGCGCGCTGCGTGTATGTCTACACGCACGACTCCATCGGACTGGGCGAGGACGGCCCGACGCATCAACCCGTGGAACAGGCAGCCAGCCTGCGCCTCATCCCGAACATGAGCGTCTGGCGCCCCTGCGACGGGGTGGAGACCGCGGTGGCCTGGAAGGCGGCCATCGAACGCACCGACGGCCCGACCTGCCTGCTGCTCAGCCGCCAGAACCTGCCTGCCATGCCGCGCGCGGCGGGCCAGATCGAGGCCATCGCACGCGGCGGTTACGTGCTGGCCGACACGGCCGGCAATCCGGACGCGATCGTCATCGCCACCGGCTCGGAGGTGGCTCTGGCCGCCGCCGCCGCGCAGGTGCTTGCATCCGAGAGGATTGCCGTTCGCGTCGTCTCGATGCCGTCGACCGACCGGTTCGACGCGCAGGAAGCGGCCTACCGCGAGCAGGTACTGCCGCGGGACGTGCGCGCGCGCGTCGCGGTCGAGGCCGGCGTCACGGACTACTGGCGCAAGTACGTCGGCCTCGACGGCGCCGTCGTCGGCATCGACAGGTTCGGGGAATCGGCCCCGGGCGATCTGCTGATGAAGCATTTCGGCTTCACCGTCGACAACGTGGTTCGCGCGATCCGGAAGGTCCTGCCGCGGCAATCGTGAGGCGTTGGCAAATCCGCGGGCTGACACTTTCGGCGCGGCCCGCAGGCATGCTTTCATCCGCGATTACCTCGCGAGCGGGCGTGCAACAGCAGGTTGAACAAGGCGCGCCCCGCCAAAGGGGGGCTAACAATCTGGAATAACTGCGGAGAATATGTGCATGGCCATCAAGATCGGCATAAACGGATACGGTCGTATCGGACGCAACGTGCTGCGGGCCCTTTACGAGGCGAAGCGGAACAGCGAAATTCAGATCGTCGCCATCAATGACCTCGGGGACGCCAGGACCAATGCCCATCTGACCCGCTACGACAGCGCGCACGGCCGATTTCCCGGCGAGGTGGTCGTCGACGGCGATCACATGGTCGTCAGCGGCGAGCGCATCCGCGTGTTCGCCGAGCGGGATCCGGCCAAGCTGCCCTGGGGCGGGTTGGGTGCGGACATCGTGCTGGAGTGCACTGGCCTGTTCACGACCCGCGAGCAGGCCCGCCTGCACCTCAAAGGCGGCGCCAGCAAGGTCATCATCTCCGCGCCCGCGAGCGACCAGGTCGACGCAACGGTGGTCTATGGCGTCAATCACGACATATTGAAATCGTCGCACACCGTCATCTCCAACGCCTCGTGCACGACCAACTGCCTGGCCCCGATGGTCAAGCCGCTGCAGGAGAAGATCGGCGTGGTCGCCGGTCTGATGACGACCATACATGCGTACACCAACGACCAGGTGCTGACCGACGTCTATCACAAGGACCTGCGGCGCGCCCGCTCGGCGACCCAATCCATGATCCCGACCAAGACCGGCGCCGCGGCAGCGGTGGGCCTGGTACTGCCCGAGCTCGCCGGCAAGCTCGACGGGCTGGCGGTGCGTGTCCCGACCATCAACGTCTCGATGGTGGATCTCACGTTCACGGCCGCGCGCGATACCAGCAGGGAGGAGATCGACGCGATCATGAAGGACGCTGCCGACGGCGCGCTGAAGGGCATCCTCGCCTACAACGGGGAGCCGCTCGTTTCGATCGACTTCAATCACGACCCGCACTCGTGCATCTACGAGGCCTCCGAGACCAAGGTCATCGGCGGCCGCCTGTGCAAGGTGATGTCCTGGTACGACAACGAGTGGGGGTTCTCCAACCGGATGCTCGACGTCGCGCTGGCGTGGTCGAAGGCAAGATAGGCGCGCGACGCGCAAGTAGCAGCCGCCGTCGCGGCGTGAGGGTGCAGCCATGTTGACCATGTCCGAAGTCAAGCTTGCCGGGCGTCGCGTACTGATCCGCGAGGATCTGAACGTGCCTCTGGACGGCGGTCGCATCACCGAGGACACGCGCATTCGCGCCGCGCTGCCCACCATCGAGCGTGCCGCGGCGGCCGGGGCCAGGGTCATGGTGATGTCGCACCTCGGCCGTCCGACGGAGGGAGAGCACGACCCCGCGTTGTCGCTGCGACCCGTGGCCGCGCGCATCTCGGAGCTGTTGGGCAAACCGGTGCGGCTGGTCGAGGACTGGCTGCACGGCGGCCTGGAGATCGAAAACGGCGAGGTCGTGCTGCTCGAGAACGTCCGATTCGAGGCCGGCGAGAAGAAGAATGACGACAGCCTCGCCCGCAAGATGGCGCGGCTTTGCGATGTCTATGTCAACGACGCGTTCGCCACCGCGCACCGGGCCGAATCCTCGACCCACGGCGTGGCCAAGTACGCCCCGACCGCGTGCGCCGGGCCGTTGCTGGAGGCCGAGATCAACGCGCTGCGTCAGGTCCGCGACAATCCCACGCGGCCGCTCGTCGCCATCGTCGGCGGCTCCAAGGTCTCCACGAAGCTCGAGGTGCTGACCTCGCTGGTGGAGGTCGTCGATCAGCTCATCGTCGGCGGCGGCATCGCCAACACCTTCATGCAGGCCGCGGGGCTTCCCATCGGCAGGTCGCTGAGCGAGAACGACCTGCTCGATACCGCGCGCCAGCTCATGCAGCGGTCCGCGGCGCGCCGCGCTTCCATTCCCATCCCGACCGACGTGGTCTGTGCCAAGGAGTTCTCCGCAGCGGCGGCGGCCACCACCAAGCGGGCGAGCGAGGTCGCAGCCGACGATCTCATCCTCGACATCGGGCCGGAGACGGCAGCCGCCTACGTCGATCTGCTGAAACGCGCCTGCACCATCGTGTGGAACGGGCCGCTCGGCGTCTTCGAGTTCGATCAGTTCGGCAACGGCACCAAGGCGCTCGCCGAGGGGATCGCCGATAGCACGGCGTTCTCGGTCGCAGGCGGCGGAGATACGCTGGCCGCGATCGCCAAGTATCGCGTCGGCGCCAGGATCTCGTATATCTCCACCGGCGGCGGCGCTTTCCTGGAATATCTCGAAGGCAAGACGCTGCCGGCCGTCGCCATACTTCAGGAACGCGCCCGCGCCATGCCGGGCCGCTTGCACCCCAGCGAGGGCTATTAAGCAATCAGATGGCATTGCGCCGAACCAAGATTGTTGGCACGCTCGGCCCTGCCACGGACGACCCGAACGTGATGCGCTCGCTCATCCGTGCCGGGATGGACGTCGCCCGGATCAACTATTCCCATCAGACGCACGAACACCACGAGCGCCGTTTCCAGCTCGTCCGCGAGCAGGCCAGGGCGCTCGGCACCGAGGTCGGCATCATCGTCGATCTGCAGGGGCCGAAAATTCGCATCGAGCGGTTTCGCGACGGTCCGATCTTTCTGGAGGAGGGCGACGCCTTCACCATCGACACGGCGCTCGGACCCGACGACGGCGACGAGCAGCGTGTCGGCGTCACCCACAAGAACCTGCCGAAGGACGTGACGTTCGGGGACAGGCTCCTGATCGACGACGGCCGCATCATCCTCAAGGTCGAGTGCGTCAAGGGTGCGGCCATCGAGTGTACCGTGCTTCTGGGCGGACAGCTCTCCGACAACAAGGGCATCAATCGCGAGGGCGGCGGCCTTTCGGCCGCATCGCTCACCGACAAGGACAAGGACGACCTGCGCCACGCGGTATACATGGGCGCCGATTACATCGCGATCTCGTTCGTCGAGAGCCCGGAGGACATCGCCGAGGCGCGTGAGCTCATCAAGCTCGCCAACGGCAACTGCGGAATCATTGCGAAGATTGAGCGTGCCGAGGCGCTCGAACACGCCGAAGGCATCATCGAGGCCGCCGACGGCATCATGGTCGCGCGCGGTGATCTCGGTGTCGAGATCGGCGACGCCTACCTGGTTCCCGTGCAGAAGCGCCTCGTCCGCATGGCCCGGCAGATGAAGCGGTTCGTGATCGTCGCCACCCAGATGATGGAATCGATGATCGACAAGCCGCTGCCCACGCGTGCCGAGGTCTTCGACGTGGCCAACGCGGTGCTCGACGGGACTGACGCGGTGATGCTTTCGGCGGAAACCAGCGTCGGCAGGCATCCGATGCAGGCGGTGCAGGCCATGGCGCGCATCTGCCTCGGTTCCGAGCGGCAGTGGGAGGAGCAGGACTCGCAGGTGAGACTGGACATCCATTTCGACCGGGTGGATGACTGTATCGCGATGTCGGCCATGTATGCAGCCAACCGCATCGAGGCCAAGGCCATCGCCGCGCTCACCGAGACCGGCAACACCTGCATCACTATGTCGCGCATGAACTCGGCCATTCCCATCTTCGCCTTCACGCGGCACGTGCATTCGCAGCGCAAGGTGACGATCTACCGCGGCGTGTATCCGATCAATTTCGACGTGATGCACACGGAATCCGCCGAGGTCAATCGGGAGCTGGTCAACATCCTCTCGTATCGCAAGGTCGTCGAGCAGGGCGACCTGATCATAATCACCAAGGGCGATTCCCGCGGAACCACCGGCGGCACGAATTCCATGAAAATCGTGCGCACGGGGGATTACATCGAGCGGCTTTTCTGAGGTCGCAGGGCCCGGAAAGGGGCGACGCGCATCGTGTTTTCCACGGCCTTGCCTTTGCGCGGAAAATGCCCCGTGCTATAAGAACGCGCACATGCCGGCTGGCGTCGCCGGTGGGTTCCGATGCCCCCGCGACCAATCCCGACCAGCGCGTCGCATCACTCCCCTCCCAGCCGGAACTAACCGATAGGCCCCAAGTCACATCTGGTAAACGAGGACGCATCTCATGTCAGCAAAAAGTCAGGAAATGGCTGCTATCGCCAAGGCAATGGTCGCGCCCGGCAAGGGCATACTCGCGGCCGACGAGAGTTTCCCCAGCATCAAGAAGCGCTTCGACTCGATAGGCACCGAGTCAACCGAAGAGTCGCGGCGGAGCTATCGGGAGATGCTGATCGCGGCGCCGGGCTCGCAGGAATTCATCAGCAGCGTCATCTTCTTCGACGAGACGCTGCGTCAGTCCACCGCCAGGGGCGAGCGCTTCGTCGACGTGCTCACCCGCAATGGCATCATCCCGGGCATCAAGGTCGACACCGGCTCGAAGGCATTGGCCGGTTTCCCCGGTGAAGAGGTCACGGAGGGACTCGACGGCCTGCGCGGCCGCCTCGAGGAGTACGTCAAGCTGGGTGCCAAGTTCTGCAAGTGGCGCGCGGTCATCAATATCGGCGCGGGCGTGCCCACCCCGGCCGCCATACACGCCAACGCCCATGCGCTCGCCCGCTATGCCGCACTGTGCCAGGAGCAGGGCTTGGTCCCGATGGTGGAGCCGGAGGTCATGATGGAAGGAGATCACGGCATCGAACGCTGCTACGAGGTCACGATTGCCACGCTGCGTGAGGTCTTCCATGAGCTCGCCGAACAGCGCGTCGTGTTCGAGAACATGATCCTGAAGACCAACATGGTCGTGCCCGGCAAGAAGTGCGCTGACCAGGCCAACCCGAAGCGCGTGGCCGAAATGACGATACGGGCGCTGTACACGACGGTACCGGCAACCGTCGCCGGCATCGTGTTCCTTTCCGGTGGACAGAAGCCGGAGCCCTCGACGGCTCACCTGAACCTGATGAACTCGATGGGCGTCGCCCGCCCCTGGCCGCTGTCGTTTTCTTACGGCCGGGCCCTGCAGGACTCCGCGCTGAAGACGTGGGCGGGGAAGGCAGAGAATTTTCTCGCTGGCCAGAAGGCGTTCCTGCATCGAGCCAGGATGAACGGATTGGCGACCCTGGGCAAATACAGCGAGAGCATGGAGGCGGCCGCCTAGAGACCCGCAATGCAGCGGGTGGATCGGTCGCTGCGGAACAAGAAAGGCGGGCAGTGCCCGCCTTTCTCATTGGATCGCCCCCACGACTGCAGCCGCAGCGGCGAGCCGCCTGCCAGACCGACTTACTGCTGCGCCGGCGCCTCGGCAGGCGCCTCGGCAGGCGCCTCAGCCGGCTGCTCGGCGGCACCGGCGGCCTCGGTGGTCGCCGTGGCGGCCTGCTCGGCCGGCGCAGCTGCTTCGGTTGCCGGCTCGGCGGCCTCTTTCTTCTGGCAGCCGGCCAGGGTAAGGCCCAGGAGCGCGACAGCGATGGCAAGGTATTTCATATGGTTCTTCCTCCTAACTGGGATGCATTGGTCGGGACGTCGCACGATACGGCAACCACCATCGCACGATGTGAGAAGTCTACTCCATTCCGACTGTCGCCCGCACTCTCCGGGTGGCCGCGACCCGCGATGGTTCAGCCCAGCCCGAGAAGGCGGCGCTGCGCCTCACGGTACTTTTCCGCGGTCCTTTGCAGTACCTCGGACGGCAGGCGCGGACCGGGCGGCTTCTTGTCCCAGTCCAGCGTCTCCAGGTAGTCGCGGACGAACTGTTTGTCGAAGCTCGGCGGACTGATACCCACCGCGTAGGAATCCGCGGGCCAGAAACGCGAGGAATCCGGCGTGAGAATCTCATCGATAAGGATCAGGTTCCCCGCCGCATCGACACCGAACTCGAACTTGGTGTCAGCGATGATGATGCCTCGCTGACGCGCGTAGGCCGCCGCCTCCTCGTAGATACGCAGACTCACGTCGCGCACCTGTTTCGCCAGCGTGGCGCCCAGAACGGCCGCCGCCTGCGCGAAATCTATGTTCTCGTCGTGTTCGCCCGAGGGCGCCTTGGTCGCCGGCGTGAAGATGGCTCGTGGAAGCTGCTCGGCCTGCCGCAGACCGCTCGGCAGGGCGAACCCGCACACCGCGCCGGTGCGCTGGTAGTCCTTCCATCCCGACCCGATCAGATACCCGCGCACCACCGCCTCGACGGGCAAGGCCTTCAACCGGCGGGCGATGACCGCGCGTCCCGCGACCTGGATTCGTTCGGCAACGTCCGGAAGCACCTCCGCCAGGGGGCGATCCACGAGATGGTTCGGGATGATGTGCCGCATGCGCGCGAACCAGAAATTCGACACGGCCGTGAGCACCGCACCCTTGCCCGGGATCGGATCCGCCAGGACGACGTCGAAGGCGGACAGCCTGTCGGTGGCGACGATGAGGAGCTGATCGTCTCCTACCGCGTAAACGTCGCGGACCTTGCCGCGGTAGACGAGCGGCAGGGAGGTCAACGAGGAGTCGAACAACGCGGCGGGGGTATCGGTCATCTCTGCGCGGTCTCCGGATCCCGCCCATGCCGGGCTCAGCAGATGGTTCGCATGCGCGCTGCTGTCGGCAAGTCGCCGCTCAGTCCCATCGCCAGCCGCATGATCATCTCCTTGGCGGGTTCACAGCGATCGGTGAGCGAAAGACCCGCCCCGCGCAGCCAACGGACCGCTTTCAGTTCGCTGCCGAACAGATGCTTGAAACCGTCCATCGCCGTCTGCATCAGCCGGTTCTCGCCCGTACGCCAGCGCTCGTATCGGCGCAGCGTGCGGATCGAGCCTATGTCCATGCCCGCCGCAGCGGACTGCCCGGCCACCTCGGCCAGCGTCGCCGCATCGAGGAGTCCGAGGTTGGCGCCCTGCCCGGCGAGCGGGTGTATGGAGTGCGCGGCGTCGCCGGCCAGCGCGACCCGCGGCAGGACGTACCGCTCGGCGCGCGCCTTGGCGAGTTCGAACGCGGCGCGCGGCCCCACCTCCAGCACGCGGCCCAGCCGCTGTTCGAAGGCGTTCGCGAGCTCGCTGCCGAAGTCCCCGGGATCCAGTGCCAGCAGCCGTCGCGCGTGCGCCGGGCTCGTCGACCACACGATGGAGGACTTTCGAGCCTCGTCGAGCGGCAGGAAGGCCAACGGCCCCTGCGACAGGAAGCGCTGAAAAGCGGTGTCGCCATGCGGTCGCTCCGTGCGTACGTTGCAGACGACGGCTTCCTGATTGTAGCCGTGACGTTCGTAGCCTATCCCCGCCAGCGTGCGCACGCGCGAGGCCGCGCCGTCGGCGCCGACCAACAGCCGCGCCGAGAACCGTCTGCCTCCCTGGAGCGTGACTTCGAGACGATCCGCCACGCACTCCCAGGATTGCAGCGACGCCGGCCGCATGATGGCCACGTCCGGCAGCTGCCGCAGGCGCGCACCGAGCGCGTCACAAAGGACGCGCTGCTCGACGATATAGCCGAGGGTCGGTTCGGCCAGCGCCGCACTGTCGAAACAGATCCGGCCGCGGCTGTGGGCATCCCAGACTTCCATGCGCCGGAAACATCCGCGCCGGTGGCGCTCGACCTCTTCCCATGCGCCGGCGTGCGCGAGCAGGCGTGCGGAGGCGCGCGTGACGGCGTACACGCGCAGGTCATGGTCTCCGGGCGCCGGTGGCGGCGCGGCGACGCCCGCCTCCACCGCCGCTACGCGCAAGCCCAGGCCACCGAGCAAGGCCGCCGCCGCCAGGCCGACCACGCCGCCGCCGATGACGGCAACGTCGAATTCGGCCGATTCGGTACGACGCGGCTTGATCACAACGGCCGCCCCTGCAGCAGTCGTGAGCGCGCCCCGTGCAGGCCGCTGCCGCGCGCCACCAGCCGCCGCTTGAGCGGTGGTGCAAGTTCCACCCCCAGCATCAGGGCCTGCCTGGCCACGGCGTGCGGCCACCAGTCGTTGTAGAACAGCCGCGTGAGTCCGTCGGTGAATCTGATCGTGCGCCGATGATCGGCGCGGCAGCGCTCGGCATAGGATTCCGTCACCGATGCCTCGCCGATGTCCAGGCCCGCCCGCGCCGCGTCGACGATGCATTCCGCGGCCACGGCCGCGTCGCGCACGCCGAGATTGAAACCCTGCGCGCCGTTCGGATGAACGGCGTGCGCGGCATTGCCGACCACGATGTAGCGATCACCGGCGACCCGCTCGGCGACGACGAGGTGCAGCGGATACGTGCTGCGCCGACCGAGACCCGAGAGTTCCCCGAGACGCCGGCCAAACCGATCCTGCACCTGCGCGAGGAAGGCGCCATCGGGAAGGGATGCGGCCGCGGGTGCAGCCGCGCTCGGAAGCACGTAGACCAGGCCGCAACGCCCCGCCTGCTGCGGCAACAGCGCGGCCGGACCGCCGGGCGAGAATCGCTCGTAGGCCACGTTATCGTGAGGCCGGCCCGTACGCAGATTGGCGATGATCGCGGTCTGGCCGTAGTCACGCCGCCTGACCCTGATGTTCAGCAGATCCCGTGAGGGCGACTGAGCGCCATCGGCCACGATCAGGAGTCGCGTCTCCATCGAATAACGCTCCTCACCCCGCTGCGCCGTCACCTCGATCGCTGCGCGATGGGGGCGCAGCCCGATCACGCGCACTGGGCAGTGCAGCGCGCAGTTGGCCTGCCGCTGCAGCCGCTGCGTCAGGCTGGCGCCGAGGTCACGTGCAAGGCTCACGTGCGCGAGCGCCTCGAGGCCGTATTCCTCCGCGTAAAGCCGCACCGCGCCGAATCCACCCCGCTCGGACACGTGAATGGCCCGCACGGGCGTGGCATCGGACGCGAGGCTCGGCCATACGCCTATGCCGCTCAGCACCCGTCGCGTGGCCGGCGACAGGGCCAACCCGCGATCATCGAAGCTTGGCGGCGTATCGACGTCGAACGGCACGGCCTCGAGGAGCGCCACCGACAGCGGCGTCTCGCGCAGCGCGCACGCGAGCGTGGCCCCCACCAGGCCACCCCCAACGATGAGGACGTCATAGCGGTTCATTGCCGGCTCAGGCGGCGTGCGCCAGCGACATCAACGACTCGATCTGTTCGACAGTCTTGGGCGCCTCGACGGTCAGCACCTCGTTGCCGTTGCGGGTCACCAGCACGTCGTCTTCGATGCGTATCCCGATGTTCCACCAACGCTTGGCCAGACCGCGGGTGCCGGCCTTGAAGTACAGGCCGGGCTCCACCGTCAGGGTCATGCCCGGTTCCAGCACGCGCCATTCACCGCCGACCTTGTAGTCGCCTACGTCGTGAACGTCCATGCCCAGCCAGTGCCCGGTACGGTGCATGTAATACGGGCGGTACGCCTCGGCCTTGAGCAGGGCCGGAAGCTTGCCCTTCAGGATTCCGAGCTCCAGGAGCCCCTTGGTGATGACGCGAACCGCTGCCTCGTGCGGCTCGTTCCAGTGATTGCCGGGTTTCACCTTTTCGATCGCGGCGAGCTGCGCCTCGAGCACCAGGTCGTAGGCCTCTCGTTGCGCTGCCGAGAACCGGCCGCCCACCGGAAACGTACGGGTTACGTCGGCAGCGTAGTATTCATATTCCGCGCCGGCATCGATCAACAGCAGATCGCCGTCCTTCAGCAGCGCGGAATTCTCGCGGTAGTGCAGGATGCAGCCGTTGCCGCCGCTGCCGACGATCGGAGGATACGCGGTCGCGCGCGTGCCGCCGTGCATGAACGCGTGCTGCAACTCCGCCTCGATCTGGTATTCGTACATGCCCGGCCGGCACACACGCATCGCGCGCCGATGCGCCTCCACCGTGATCTGGGCCGCCTGACGCATCGCGGTAATTTCCGCCCTGCTCTTGAACAGACGCATGTCGTGAAGGACATGTCCAAGCGCGATGAACTCCTCGGGCGCCCGCACGCCGGCGCGGCCACGGCCCCGGACCTGGGTCACCCAGGTGACCACCCGGTGGTCGAACTCGGCGTCCTGCCCCATCGTGTAGTACACGCGCGCCTTGTTCTCGAGCAGGCCCGGCAGTATGTCGTCCATGTCTGAGTAGGGGAATGCGTCGTCGGCGCCAAATAGCTCCGTGGCACCCTCGAGACCGGCGCGCAATCCGTCCCACGCCTCCCGTTCCGGGTCGCGCTCGCGACAGAACAGTATGTACTCGCCCTGCGGCCGATTCGGCACGAGGACCGCCACGGCCTCGGGCTCGGCAAACCCGGTGAGGTAATAAAAATCGCTGTCCGCCCGGAATGGAAATTCGACGTCCCGATTGCGGATCCGTACCTGCGCTGTCGGGATGATGGCGATGGCGCGATTGCCCATGGTCTCCATGAGCTGCTTGCGGCGGCGCGCAAACTCCTGCTTCAGCATGCTGGCATCACTCTCGACATGCGACTGCTGGACCCGAGTTCGGGAAAATGCAAGGTAGGGACGGTCATATTTTTCATCGACAATTTATCACAACTGCGCGTGCCCGATCGGCGCTGTTGACCCCCTCCTATGGCCGCTCTATATTGGCCAAAACCGGGTGGTGACCCGACATTCGGACCCGCACCCTACGTGCACCAGGCAGATGAACGAACAAGAAACTGAATCGCTGGATTTGGCGGCCCTCGAAGCGCGTGTCGACGAACTCATTCGCACGATCGACAAGCTCTCGAATGAGAATCGCGCGCTGAAATCGCAGCAGGCCACCCTGTCGGCGGAGCGTTCGCTGCTGATCGAGAAGACCGAGATGGCTCGCACGCGCGTAGAATCGATGATCGCCCGCCTCAAGGCCATGGAAACCCGCCAATGAGTGACGCACCCAAGCCCATACCCGTTACCATACTCGACAAGGAATATCTCGTCGCCTGCGCCGAGAACGAGCGTGAATCGCTTTTCCAGGCGGCTGAATTCCTCAACAAGCGCATGAGGCAGTTGCGCGACTCCGGAAAGATCATCGGCGCGGAGCGTATCGCCGTGATGGCGGCCCTGAACATCGCGCACGAGTACCAGGACTACCGCAATCAGAAAGAGGGTTATACTCTGAACATCGGCGCCAGCCTGAAGCGGATTCAGAGCAAGATCGCCGGCGCACTCAGCCGCGAGGAACAGCTGGAACTCACCGACGTCTCATCGAGCTGAGTGTCGGTGATCGAGACGGGACGGCCGCGCGACGCCCAACTGCGGCGCGGAGTCGGTAATAGAATTCTCTGGGGTGTACGTCAGCAGGCCGGGTATTCTTGAGCCTATACGTTACATCTACCCGGAGTCGACCGAAAAACGGCGATGTTGAGCTATGCCGTCACGAGCGGAAAGCCTGATTCGCCCGGAACGACTCCAATCTTGAACCTGCGGTTCAAGTCGATGGTCGGCAACGGCATCCCGGAGATCCATTTCTTTCGCCAGGCGCGCACCCTGCCCGACCGGTCCGCGGCCTGACCTGCCCGGCGCCCGGACACGTACGGACACCTCCTGACGCATTTCCATGAACTACTGGCTGATGAAATCCGAGCCGTCCGCCTTCAGCGTCGACGACCTCGCGGCGAGCCCCGGGAAGACCACGGTCTGGGACGGGGTCCGCAACTATCAGGCCCGCAACATCCTGCGCGACGATTTCCGCGTCGGCGATCTCGCCTTCTTCTACCACTCCAGCTGCGAACTGCCGGGCGTGGTCGCCGTGCTGCAGGTGGTCCGGAGAGGCTACGCCGATCCCTCGCAGTTCGATCCCGGGAGCGAATACTTCGACCCCGACAGCAATCGCCGCGCTCCGCGCTGGTCCTGCGTGGACGTGAAGCTGAAACGGAAGTTCGGGCGCATCATCGGGCTGGAGGAGCTGCGCAGACACAAGCCGCTGCGCAATCTGAGGCTGCTTCAGCGCGGCAACCGGCTATCTGTCATGCCGGTCGCCAGGGTGGAATGGGATTTCATCCTTTCGCTGGAATAGTCTTCCGCCCTCAGGCGCGGGTATCGCCTCCGGCCGTCACGCTGTGCGCGAAGGAGCAGCCGCTGACGATGCCGGGAAGCTGTTCCTCGGCCGCGGCCACGGACAGATCCGGGAGCCTGTCCCGCCGCCATGCCGCGTCAAACGTTGAACCGGAAATGGACGATGTCGCCGTCCTGCATGACGTAATCCCTGCCTTCCAGCCGCCATTTGCCCTTTTCTTTCGCGGCCTGCTCACCGCCGCAGTCGATGAAATCCTGGTAGGCAATGACCTCGGCGCGGATGAATCCGTGCTCGAAATCCGTGTGGATGACGCCGGCGGCCTGCGGCGCCGTGGCGCCGACCGGGATCGTCCAGGCGCGCGTCTCCTTCGGGCCGGTCGTAAAGAACGTCTGCAGGCCGAGCAGCGTATGTCCCGCCCGGATGAGGCGATTCAGGCCCGGTTCCTCCAGTCCGAGCTCGATCAGGAACTCACGGCGATCTGCCTCGCTGAGTTGCGAGAGCTCCGCTTCGACGGCCGCACAGACGGGCACGCATGGCGCGCCCTCGGCGGCGGCGAGTTCCTCGACCGTGCGCAGGTGCGGGTTGCCGCTCTTCAGCCCGCTCTCATCGAGGTTGGCAACGTACAGGACCGGCTTCATGGTCAGCAGGTTGTATTCTTTCAGTCGCGCCTTGTCCTCGGCGGATAGCTCCAGGGTGCGCGCCGCACGCCCCTCGTTCAGGAGCCCGACCAGGCGCTCCAGGACCAGCTTTTTCGCCAGCAGCTCCTTGTCGGCTCCCGCCTTCGCCTGCTTCCCGAGCCGATCCGCCGCGCGCGCCACGGTATCCAGGTCCGCGAGCGCCAGCTCCGTGTCTATGGTCTCGATATCGGAGAGCGGATCGACGCGCCCGGCGACGTGTATGACGTTCTCGTTCTCGAAGCACCTGACCACGTGCGCGATGGCCTGGGTCTCACGGATATGCGAGAGAAACTGGTTGCCGAGGCCCTCACCCTTGGACGCGCCGGCAACCAGCCCGGCGATATCCACGAACTCCATGTAGGTCTGAACGACCTTCTGCGGCTTCGTGATCGCGGCGATGCGATCGAGCCGGGGGTCAGGCATGGCTACCACCCCGACATTCGGATCGATGGTGCAGAAGGGATAATTTTCGGCGGCGATGCCGGCGCTGGTCAGGGCGTTGAACAACGAGGACTTGCCGACGTTCGGCAGTCCGACGATACCGCATTTGAATCCCATTTGATCTCCGCGGGGCTAATCCCGACGCATCAGCTTCCGGGCTGCTGTGTGGTGGCAGTGGTGGTGGCGACCGGCAAACGGCGATTCAGGTGCGTCATCGCCTTGTTTATCTGCCCGCCGAGCACCAGAGGCAGCACCGCCAACGCCTCGTCGATGGAGGCGAGGATCCCGTCCTCCTCGCTGGCGGGAGGCCGCCCGAGGACGAATGGCGTCACCAGTTCGCGGGAGCCGGGGTGGCCTATCCCTATCCGGAAGCGGAAGAATTCGCGGCTCGCCAGCTTTTCGATGATGTCGCCGAGGCCGTTGTGTCCGCCCGCGCCGCCGTCCTTCTTCAGGCGCGTGATCCCCGGCGGCAGGTCCAGCTCATCATGCGCGACGATGATCTGCTCCGCTTCGAGGCGGTAGAAGCGCGTGAAGGCCGCGACGGCGTCGCCGCTCAGGTTCATGTAGGTAGCGGGCTTGAGCAGCCACAGCTCGTTGTCCTCGATGCTTACCCGGCAGATCGCGCCGTGAAACTTCAATTCTCGGCGGAAGCCGTCGCCCCGCCTTGCGGCCAGACGATCGACCAACCAAAAACCGGCGTTGTGGCGCGTGCGCGCATAGTCCGGGCCAGGATTGCCCAGACCCACGAGAGCTGCGATCGACGCGGCCAAATCGCCGGTCCCGGTAATCGACGACTACTTCTTGCCTTCGGCCTTGGGCGCGGGAGGGGCAGCGGCCGCCGTGGCGGCCGGAGCCCCGGCCGGCGCGGCGGCGGCCTCGGCCTCCACGGGCGCCTCCTCCACGACCACCTTGGGCAGGTGGCAGGAGACCACACCCTGCTCTGCGTCGCTGATCGCCTCCACGCCATCGGGAAGCTTCAGGTCCGAGATGTGCAGCGTATCGCCGAGGTTCATGTCGCCGAGATCCACCGCAATGAACTCCGGGAGATCCTTGGGCAAGCACGAGATCTCCATGTCCGTCATCAGGTGGCTGATGACGCCGCCGCCGGTCTTCACGCCCACGCAGGTCGACTCGTTGAGGAAGTGCAGACGCACGCGCATCGTGAGCTTCTTCTTCTCGTCCACGCGCATCAGATCCACGTGCAGCACGACGGGCCTGAACGGGTGACGCTGCAGATCCTTCAGAACCACCCGCTCGGCGGCGCCGTCGAGTTTCAGCGTCAGAATGTGGGAATAGAACGCCTCGTTGGCGAGGTGCAACATCATCTCGTTGTTACTGACCGCGATGGACTGCGGACTCCTGCCGCCTCCATAAAGTATCCCCGGGGCCTTGCCGGCGCGGCGCAGGCGGCGGCTCGCACCCTTGCCCTGGTCAGCGCGCTTCTCGGCGATGATCTCAAACTGCTGCATGACATCTCCTCCTATGGTTACGCGATTATATTCGCGATCGCCCGCGACCAGGCGACCGCTCCGAAAGCGGTCCGGTCGCATGCGACCGGACCACGTACCACTAATCCATGAACAGCGTGCTCAGCGACTCGCCGCTGGCGATGCGGCGCAGGCTCTCGGCAAGCAAGCCTGCCACGCTCACCCGCCGGATGCGCGAGCATCCCTCGGCGTCGGGCTTCAGCGGGATCGTGTCGGTCACCACCAGCTCGTCGAGCTCGGAGCTCTCTATATTCGCGATCGCCTTGCCCGAGAGCACCGCGTGCGTGCAATAGGCAGACACCCTCCTGGCCCCGCTTCGTTTCAGCGCCGCGGCGGCCTGGCACAGCGTGCCGGCCGTGTCGACGATGTCGTCGACGATGACGCAGCTGCGATCCTTCACGTCGCCGATGATGTTCATGATCTCGGCGACATTCGCGCGCGGGCGACGCTTGTCTATTATTGCAAGGTCGGCGTCGTCCAGACGCTTGGCCAGCGCGCGCGCGCGCACCACGCCCCCGACGTCGGGCGAGACGACCATCAGGTCCGAGCGGCTCACCTTCTTCCAGACATCGCCGAGCAGCACCGGAGAGGCATAAATATTGTCGACGGGTATGTCGAAAAATCCCTGTACCTGGTCGGCGTGCACGTCCACGGTCAGTACCCGGCTGACGCCGGCGGCCTGGATCATGTTCGCCACCAGGCGCGCGGAGATCGGCACTCGCGCCGATCGCGGCCGCCGGTCCTGACGCGCATACCCCATATACGGAATCACGGCGGTCACCCGCGCCGCCGAGGCGCGACGGATGGCATCCGTCATCACCAGCAGTTCCATCAGGTTGTCGTTCGTCGGCGCACAGGTCGGCTGCATGATGTACACGTCCCGACCGCGCACGTTTTCGATGATATCCACCTGTATCTCGCCGTCGCTGAACCGGTCGACGACGGCCTTGCCGAGCGGCAGATACAGATACCCCGCTACCGCCTCTGCGAGGTGGCGATTGGCGTTGCCGGTGAACAGCGTAAACAGATCGAGCGCCACGCAGCTGCACTCCAGTAATTGGTGAGGTTGGGGCCCCTGCCGTGGCGGCACGGGCCGTCCTGACTGTTGGCTGGGGCGCCAGGATTCGAACCTGGGAATGCCGGAATCAAAATCCGGTGCCTTACCACTTGGCGACGCCCCAAGAAATCCTGTCGGTCGCGATCGGCGCCCCCTGCTAGTCGAGCGAATCGTCCTGTGCGAACTTCGCGGTCGCCCCGGCGGCGCTGCGCGCCCGTGCCAGGCGTTCCAGCAGCGGTGATCGATTCAGCCCGCGTACCGCATAGGCCAGCCAGGGCGCCGGCACCTCGGCGACGATGGACCGGGCCTGGGCCTCGTCGGCGCAGGCTGCATACACGCAGGCGCCGGTTCCGGTCAGCCGCGAAGACGCCCGCCGCGACAGCCAGTCCAGGGCCGCGTTCACCGCCGGGAAGTGGCGCCGCACCACCGGCTCGCAGTCGTTGCGCCCCGCCCCCTCGAGAAAGTCGCGAATTGTGATAGGCGGTGTATCACGTGTCAAATCCGGGTCAGCGAACACGGCCGCCGTGGGAACCGCGCAATCCGGCTTCAGCAGCACATACCACGGCTCGGCCGGCGCCAGCGGGGTCAGGATTTCACCAACACCCTCTGCGAAAGAGGCCCTGCCGGCAATGAAAACGGGCACGTCGGCCCCAAGCTGCAGGCCGATGCGCGCCAACGCCTCCAGCGGCAGGTCCAGGCCCCAGAGGAGATTGAGCGCCACCAGGGTCGTCGCCGCGTCCGAACTGCCGCCGCCTATGCCACCGCCGACGGGCAGGCGCTTGTCGATGCTCAGTGACGCCCCGGCCTTCACCCCCGTGTGCGCCTGCAGGGCGTGCGCGGCCCGCACGACCAGGTCCTGCTCGGGGGCGATGCCAGCCACCGCAGTGGTACGCAGGATCCTGCCGTCCTCGCGCCGTTCGAAGTCCAGCCAGTCGCACAGGTCGAGGAACTGAAAGACCGTCTGCAGCGTGTGATAGCCATCGGGGCGACGGCCGGTGACGTGCAGGAAGAGGTTGATCTTCGCCGGTGCGGGCCAGCGCAGCGTCTTCCCTAGGGCAACTGCCATTCGCCGATGACCACGCGCATCTTCAGCGGCGCGTTTTCCATGAAGATCTTGTCCGGCAGTTCCTCCCCGCCCACCGTCTTGTACCGCTGTACACTGACGCGCCAGCCATCCTGCTCCAGGTCGCTCAAGCGCCCGGCATCGTCGAGGCGCACGGCGGCTACGGGCCGGTTCGGCATGGGAATTCCGCGAATCCAGTATTTCAGGCCCGCCACCGGCAGGCTCCAGCCCAGTTGTTCCTGCATTAGCGCCTGGGGATCCGAGGCGGAGATCTCGCTATGGTCGGGTCCTCGCAGGGTCACTCCCTGTGCGTCCCCCCTCAATTCGAAGGTGCCCTGGGACATCGGAGCGGAAATGCGTATCGCATACTCCTCTCCGTTCTGCTCCCAGCTCATGCTCGCATTGCCGCTGTCCTTTCCGGTCTCGATCCCCACCCGTCCCCGAAGCGTCCACTGCACCAGCGCCGCGAGCCGCTGCTGCCGATCCAGCCACCGCCCCAGCGCGGTACCCCCCTCCGCCGGCGGCGGCGCGCTGGGCGCGGTGGCACAGGCGCCGATCAGCAGCATCAACGCCAGCAGCGCAACGCGTGCAATGCCTGAGCCGGCGGCCTGCGGCAGCGAAACACTCACAGACCGAACTTCACTCTGACCTTCTTCAGGCGCTCGTCCTCCGGGTGGTTCTTCAGCGCCTCCGCCAGGAGTTGCCTCGCCTGATTCCGCTCGCCTTTGGCCACCAGCACCTCGACCATGTGCGCCACGACCTCCGGGTCGTCGCGCTGCGCGCGCGCCTGCCCGAGATAGTTCAGCGCCTCGTCGAGTTTGCCCTGCTTGAACAGCACCCAGCCCATGCTGTCGAGTATGTAGAAGTCGGTGGGGGCGAGTTCGAGCGCCCGCTTGATCAGGGCATAGGCCTCGTCGTACCGGGTGGTGCGATCCGCAAGCGTGTAACCGAGCGCATTCAGGGCCTGGGAGTTGTCCGGGTCGCGTTCGAGCAGTTGCCGCAGGTCGCGCTCCAGTATATCCAGCCGGTTCATCTTCTCCGCCAGCATGGCGCGGGTGTAGAGAAGCTCCGAGTCGTCGGTGTCCTTCAGCGCCCGGTCGTAGACATCCATGGCCGCCTGCAATTGTCCAGCATCGGCGAGGATTTCGCCCTCTGCGCGAATCAGGCGGATACGCTCGGCCTCGGACTCCGGCGCAATGCCCTGCAGGTACTTCTGCGCCTCCTCGGGCTTGCCCTGCCGCGCCAGCATCAACGCAACGCGCAGACGCGACTCCAGCCGGAGCTCACCCTCCTTCACCTGCTCGAACCATTTGCGCGCGAGCGTGTCGTCCTTCTCCGATTCGGCGATCTGGCCGAGATAAAAGCGCCCTTCGTCGGCGTGCTCGCCCATTTTCACCAACTCCTCGAAATAGGGCCGCGCCTTGCGGCTGTTCTGCCGCTGCAGCTCCAGCAGTCCAAGGGCAAACTTTACGTCGGCGTTCGCAGGCTGCTGCTTCTCCAGCGCCTTGAACTCCCTGTAAGCGCTGTCGTATTGCTTATCGTCCGCCAGCAGGCGTGCGTAGATGAGCCGCATGTTCTGCTGCCCGGGATGCTTCCTGAGAACAGACTCCAGCCACTCGATGGCCGCCTTGGTCTTGCCCTGCTTCTGCAGCACGCCGATATAGGCTATCGCCACACCCTCGTTCGTCGGCTTCAGTTCTGCCACCTGATCCATCGCCTCGCGCGCCTTGTCCATCTGCTCGGCACGGATGGCGAGCAATGCGTACGCGAACAGCGCCTCGGGCGTGCGTCCATGCTGATCAATGAGCTTCTCCATCACCTCGACGGCAGCCTTCTTGTCCTGCTCCCGGCTGAGGAGATTGGCCACGGCCCACATGCGCTCGGCGGGCTCGCCGGCTGCGGAGTTCAGGATGTAATCGAGTTGAACCAGGGCCTCGTCGCGCCGGCCGGTGCGGAGCAGCTCGCCAGCCAGTAGCTGGCGTGCCTCGAGATTCTTTGGCTGCAACTGAACCCAGCGCTCGACGGCCTCCATCGTCTCCGGTCCGCGCTGCGCGTAGGCTGCCACCCGCGCGGCACGTTCGGCGATCTGCGGATCCGGAATCGCGCGCATCAGCCTCATGTAATTGTCCAGCGCGATGTCGATCTCGCCGCGCTGACCGGCGAGCTCGGCGACCAGCAGCGTGTACAGCGCATCGGCGCTCATGCCGTCCGGCGACACGCGCAGATCCTCGCCAAAGGTCGGGACAGGCGCCTTCCCGGCGGCGGAAGACGCGGGACCCTCGGCCACGGTGGGGACGGCAGCGCGCTGCGCCGCGCAGCCGGAAAGCATCAGGCCGGAAAGCATCAGGACTGCCAGAAGCGCCGCCATGGCCGCGGCGCGCCGGTCCTGCCGACCGTGAAGATGAGCGGATATTTCGGCCATTTACGGGGGGCCGCCCTGACGGCGGGAGCGGTTCAGTTTGCTCAAGAGACGGTGTCAACGCGGATGTGTTTCAACTATAACGCACTTATGCGGGCGTGGTCAGCATAGGGCGCCGCGGCCGCCCCCACCCGTCGCGCGGCCATGCGGCCGTCGGAACCGCGGCTCGCCCCGGTCGGCGTTCCGGCCCGAACGCCAGGCGTAGCGCTCGCTTGTGCTGGCCGCGGCGCATCGCGGAGAATGCGAACGTTCGTGGCCATGCAACGCCCGGTCTAAACACCGCTCTACGCAATCGCAACACGCGCTCATGCCGCTGACCGTTATAGGCGTCAACCACAAACATGCACCCGTCGCCGTGCGCGAGCGGGTGGCATTCAGTCCGGAGCAGTTGCCCCAGGCGCTCGAGGCGCTGCGCGGCTGCGCGGGGGTGCTCGAGGCGGCCATCCTGTCCACGTGCAACCGCACCGAGATCTACTGCCACACGGATGACGGCTGCCGCGAAAGGGTTATCAACTGGCTGGTCACACAGCCCGGCCTCGGGGATACCGACCTGCGGCCTTACCTCTATTGTCACGATCAACCCGAAACGGTGCGCCACCTGCTGCGGGTTGCTTCGGGCCTGGATTCCATGGTTCTGGGCGAACCCCAGATCCTCGGCCAGATCAAGGCGGCCTACCAGGCGGCCGTCGACCACGGCAGCATCGGACGCCTGCTCAACCGGCTTTTCCAGCACAGCTTCCACATCGCCAAGAAGGTGCGCACGGACACGGCCATCGGCTCCAGCCCGGTTTCCATCGCATTCGCCGCAGTGCGGCTGGCACAACAGATCCATGGCGATCTGGCCGGCACGACCGCGATGCTCATCGGCGCCGGCGACATGATCGAGCTCGCCGCAAATCACCTGTACGCGAATCGCCTGCGACACCTGCTGGTCGCGAATCGCTCCCTGGAGCGCGCGCAGACCATCGCCTCGCGTTTCGGCGGATACGCGCTGCCCCTGCATGACCTGCCGGCGCATCTGGCCGACGCCGACATCGTCATCTCCTCGACGGCCTCGCCCACGCCGATACTCATGGCCGCCACGGTTGCCCGGGCCTTGCAGGCGCGCCGGCGCAAGCCGATGTTTCTCGTCGACATCGCCGTGCCGCGGGACATCGACCCGGCCGTCGGCGAGCTGGAGGACGTATACCTTTACACCATCGACGATCTGCAGGCCGTCATCGAGGAGAACCTGCGATCGAGGGAGGCCGCAGCCACGCAGGCCGAGGAGATGATCGAGACGGCCGCGCAGCAGTTTCTCGAAAGGATGCAGCAGGGCGACGCGGTGGACGTGCTGCGCACGCTGCGCGGCGATGCCGAAGCGGCCCGCGACGAGGTGCTGCAGCGCGCGCTGAAGCAACTGGAAGGCGGAACGCCGCCGCGGGAGGCCTTGCAGTTTCTCGCCAACACGCTCACCAACAAGCTGATTCACACGCCAACGGTCAGGATCAAGGCCGCGGCGACTGAAGGTCGCGAGGACATCATTGCAACGGCAGCCGCCCTGTTCGAGCTGAAACCCGGGGGCTGAGGGCGGTCGTGCCCGGGCCGCGCCGGTCGTGGCGCGCCGCACTGCCAAGCCGTCCCGCGCGCCGGCACGGTACAATCGCAGGCTGACTCCCGGCGCACCACCACACCTGGATCATGAAGGCTTCGTTGCTGAACAAACTTCAATCGCTCGCCGAACGGCAGGAAGAACTCGGCGCGCTGCTCGCCGATCCGCAGATCATTGGCGACCAGAACCGTTTTCGTTCGCTGTCCCAGGAATATGCGGAGTTGACGCCCGTCGCGGACTGCTTCGCGCGTTTTCGCCGCAACGAGGCGGCTATCGCCGAGTCGCAGGCCATGTTGCGGGAATCCGACAGTGAGATGCAGGCGCTGGCGGAGGAGGAGATGGCGCGGGCAAGGGAGGAGAACGAGCGCCTCGCGGCTTACGTGCAGAAGCTGCTGCTGCCCAGGGACCCGGCGGACAGCAGCAATATCTTTCTCGAGGTGCGAGCCGGCACCGGCGGCGATGAGGCGGCGCTGTTCGCCGCGGATCTGTTCCGGATGTACTCGCGCTACGCGGAGTCCCGCGGCTGGCAGATCGAGATCATCAGCAGCAGCGGGGGCGGGCTGGGCGGTTACAAGGAGATTATTGCCCGGATCATCGGGCACGGGGCCTATTCGCGGCTCAAGTTCGAGTCCGGAGCCCATCGCGTCCAGCGGGTACCGGAGACCGAGGCGCAGGGCCGAATACATACCTCCGCGTGCACGGTGGCCATCCTTCCGGAGCTCGACGAGGTCGGCGAGATCGAGATCAATCCAGCCGACCTGAAGGTGGATACGTACCGATCCTCCGGCGCCGGCGGCCAGCACGTGAACAAGACCGACTCGGCGATACGTATCACGCATCTGCCGACCGGCGTGGTCGTGGAGTGCCAGGAGGAGCGCTCGCAGCACAAGAACCGCGCCAAGGCCATGAGTCTTCTGAGGGCGCGACTGTTGGCGGCGCATCGGGAGAAGCGGCAGGCGCAGCAGGCGGAGACGCGCCGCAATCTGGTCGGCAGCGGCGACCGCTCCGAGCGCATCCGCACGTACAATTTTCCTCAGGGCCGAATCACCGATCACCGCATCGATTTGACGGTCTATCAACTGAACGACGTGCTGGACGGGAACCTCGACACCATCATTGAGCCGCTGATTACCGAGCACCAGGCCGATCAGATGGCGGCCATTGGGATGGAGCCGTGAGCGCCGCCGTTCCGGTTGAGGCTCGACCCACGATCGGCAGCCTGCTGCGGTGGGGCGAGAGCGCGCTGAACGGTGGTGACTCCCCACGTCTGGACGCGGAATTGCTGTTGGCCGGCGCGCGCAGGTGCTCGCGTGCGGCATTGTTTCGGGATCGCGACGAGGCCCCGGGATCGGAGGTCGCAGATCTCTACCTGCGGTGGATGGCTGACCGGGCCCGCGGAGTCCCGGTGGCCTACCTTCTGGGGCGCCGGGAGTTCTGGTCGCTCAGCCTGGAGGTCACGCCCGCGACCTTGATCCCCCGGACGGAGACTGAACTGCTCGTCGAGCGGGCGCTGGAACTGATGCCGGACCGTGCCTCGTTCCGCGTTGCCGATCTTGGCACCGGCAGCGGGGCGGTCGCCCTTGCGATCGCGAGCGAGCGGCCATCGGTGACCGTGGTAGCCACCGACCGCTGCGAGGCCGCGCTCGCGGTAGCCACCCGCAATGCCGCACGACTGGGGATACGCAACGTGACGTTCCGCGGCGGGAGTTGGTTGGGGCCTCTTGCGGGGGAAACCTTCGACGTCATCGTCTCCAATCCGCCCTATGTCGATCCGACTGATCCTCACCTGCGCGAGGGCGATCTGCGGTTCGAGCCGCTATCAGCGCTGGTGGGCGGCGCCGAGGGGCTGGAGGCGATCCGGGAGATCGCCCGGAACGCCTACCCACACCTGAGTCCCGGCGGGTCTCTGGCGCTCGAACACGGGGCGGAGCAGGGCGCCGCGGTGCGGCAGTTGATGGTCGGTACGGGCTATCGCGCCGTGCTCACCTATTGGGACCTTGCGGGCAGGGAGCGGGTAACACTCGGGCGGCGGTCGCGCAGCGATGTCTGAGATGGCGCTCAGGACCCGGGTGCTCACGCTCGCCACGCCCGTGGAGGACTCGGTGGTGCAGGCTCTGCGCCACGTGCCCGGCGTTGAGGCGGCCGAGGACACGGGGCGAGGCGGTATTCGCGTGCGCTACGACGTGCGGAATACCGGTGTGGACATGCTGCTTGCGTGGCTGTCCGCTCACGGCATACATGCCGGGCGCGGCTGGCGTACGCGGCTGCGGCATGGATGGATGGCCTATGCGGATACCGTTGCGCGGGAGGCGCTCGCCGCCGATCAGGGTTGGGAATCCTCCCTGCGAGGCCTCCACGCGCGCAGATGGCCACTGCAGGGACGTGCGCGGAGCGAGGAACATGCGCATCATTGGCGCAGATATCTTGCCCGCCCGGAGACCCGGCCATGACGGCGGTCAGGCCAGCACTGAGCCGCGATCAGCTGATCCGATACAGCCGCCACATCATGCTGAAGGAATTCGGCGTGGCAGGCCAGCAGCGGCTGCTGGCCTCGCGCGCGCTCGTGATCGGCCTCGGCGGCCTCGGCTCGCCGGCCTCAATGTACCTCGCCGCCGCGGGCGTTGGTGAGATGGTCCTCGTCGATTTCGACCATGTCGAGCTCTCGAACCTGCAGCGCCAGATCATTCATGGCAGCTCGGATATCAAGCGCCCAAAGGTGCAGAGCGCGCGCGACCGGCTGCTGGAGCTGAATCCGGACGTGCGGCTGACGACGATGGAAAAGGCGCTGGACGAGCGGGAACTCGCCGATCAGGCGGCCGCGGCGGACGTCGTCGTCGACTGCAGCGACAATTTCGCAACGCGGTTCGCGATCAACGCGGCTTGTGTGCGGACCGGAACCCCCCTGGTATCCGCCGCCGCGATCCGCTTCGACGCGCAGATTGCCGTCTTCATGAACCGGGGCGAAGGCGGTTGCTATCGCTGTCTCTACGATGACGCGGCCAGCGGCCAGGAGACCTGCGCCGCCAACGGGGTGGCCTCGCCCCTGCTCGGCATCATCGGGTCGGTTCAGGCAATGGAGGCGATGAAGATCCTCGCCGACATCGGGCCGGGATTGAACGGCCGGCTCCTCATCCTCGACGGGCTGCGGATGGAATGGAACGCCATACATCTGCGACGCGATCCCGCCTGCCCGGTGTGCCGGGACAGGCCCTCCCAAGGCACGTAGGAGACCCCGGACGCGCCACGTTCCGGCCGCCGTTCCGGAGCGCGACCCCTGACCCGGCAAACGCATCGCGCACGACCAATCCGGGCTCAGCTGCGCCGAAGCCTTCCCGAAGGTTCTTGGCGATTTACCGCCCCATTCCTGTCGCATTGCGCCCTGTGATGTGAATGATTATCATTGTGATTATTGGGACAGGTTGGGTTCTTGGAGGATACAGGCAGATGCGCTTCGCCGTCCAAACGCGATGGGTGAACGGAGTTCCCCACCTGCAACTCAGGGAACTCGAGTCCGGGGAGGTTCGAATGCAATGGCGTCTGGTTCGGACTTGCTCCGCGGCGGGCGGGCAAGGCGGAAGATCGACCCGGTCGACGGACGGTGCGGACACGCTGACCGCACTGATCCGCGAGCTCCTGCTCGTCGCATGCGCCGAGGATCTGCGGCTTCGCCCACCGGCGGAACGGCTCTACGCGGGGAAAAACGTGACCGGGCGGTGAAAGTCCCGTGGTGGACGCCGTCCGCTATTGAACGGCGCTGCGAGCGCTGGTGGCTGTCGCCGTCCCGTCAGGCGGCGCAGCAACGCGTGGATTGAAGCTTGGGCCGGTGACCGGCATGGGGGGCGCCCCCGCCACCGGTATCGTGGTTGGCGCGTACGTGCTGGGAGAGGCAGGCGCTTGCCGTGTCCTCGCAGGCGCCGCAGCAGGTGGCGACCTGGAGGCGATCGCGGAGATCCTCCAGGCCGCGCGCGCCGCCATCGACGGCATCGCGGATATCCCGTTCAGTAACCGCATTGCAGAGGCAGACGTACATGCTTTGAATTCCCAGGCCGTCCCGATTGAACATCTGTAGCGGTAATCATATTACAATTGAGATACATTCGCAATTAAATTTTCACGAAGCCCATAACCCACGTCGCGGGGGCCCCAGTCACCTGGCCAATTCATTCTGCCCGCTGAACCGCGGGCCAGGGATGGAGGCGGCAGCCCGACTCACCGCAGCCGCCGCCCGGCCCCGGCGCGAGGAGATCTCACCCGTCGGCTCTCCCCTCGAGCCGCCCGCCACGCGACGCGGTCACATCATGGATTGCTGGTAGTTCTCCAGCCCGACGCGCTCGATCAGGTCCAGTTGCGTCTCCAGCCAGTCGACATGGCCCTCCTCACCCGCGAGTATGTCCTCGAACAGCGCACGGCTGACGTAATCGGCGGCATCCTCGCAGGCCGCTATGGCCTCCTTGAGCATCGGAAGACCTTCCATCTCCAGGGCGAGATCAGCCTGCAGCATCTCCAGGGTGTTCTCGCCGATGCGAAGCTTGCCGAGGTCCTGAAGGTTGGGGAGTCCCTCGAGGAACAGGATGCGCTCGATCAACCTGTCGGCGTGCTTCATCTCGTCCACGGATTCCTTGTACTCGTACTCATCGAGCTTCTTCAGGCCGAAATTCCGGAACATGCGCGCATGGAGGAAATACTGGTTGATGGCGGTAAGCTCGTTTTTCAGAGCCTTGTTGAGGTACGCGATGATCTTCTTGTCGCCCTTCATGATCGGAGCCCTCGTCACATGGATGGATGCCCTTGCATCCTCACTATAGCAAGCGATCGCCGTCCGCAGGCGGCTCCGGGGCCGCCGGTCGAATTTTCCTCAACACCGCACGACGCGCGACGCCCTGGCACGGGCGAAACCCTCCGGACCGCCACGCGCCGGGAGCATGCGCTGAGCCGGGTCCGGCCTCATGCCCGCGTGCAGGCATGTTAAATTCCCGATCGGAGACCCTCTCACCCGCAGATACCGCGCAGGAACCGAATCGCAGCCATGGATACCAACCCGCTGCTCGACGACCGCCCGCTGCCGAGCTTCGCCCGTATCGAGCCGGCGCATGCCGCACCGGCGATCGATCGACTGCTTGGCGAGATCAAGGCGCGGAGCGAAACGCTCCTGAACGGCCCGGCGCCGGGTTGGGCCAACGCGCTTGCCCCCATCGAGGATCTCGATGACCGCCTGAACCGGGCATGGTCCCCGATCAGTCACCTCCACAACGTGGCGGACACCGAGGAATTGCGCGCGGCCTACAACGAATGCCTGCCGAAACTGACCGACTATACGACGGACAAGTACCAAAGCGAGCCCTTGTACCGGACCTACAGGCGTGTCCGAGAAGGCGAGGAATATGGTCGGCTCGGCGCGGCGGAACGCAGGATCATCGATAATGCCTTGCGTGATTTCCGGCTTTCCGGCATCGGGCTGCCCCCGGCCGGGCGCGCCCGCTTCAAGGAACTGAAGCGGGCATTGGCTCGCCTGCAGACCAAGTTCGAGGAAAACGTGCTCGATGCCACGCATGCCTGGAAGAGGCACCTCACGGACGCCGCGGAATTGTACGGCCTGCCGGAATCAGCCCTCGCGCTGGCGCGGCAGGCCGCGCAGCGCGAGGGCTTGGACGGCTGGATGCTGACGCTGGATATCCCCTGCTACCGCCCCGTCATGGCGTATTGCGGCAGTCGCGAGTTGAGAGAGGAGATGTATCGGGCCCATGTGACCCGGGCTTCGGAGCTGGGGACCGACGCCGGGAAATTCGACAACCGCACGGTAATGGAGGAGATCCTGCAGTCGCGCCGCGCCCTCGCGCAGTTGCTCGGCTTCGGGAATTTTGCAGAGTATTCGCTCGCGACGAAGATGGCGGAATCGACGACGGTTGTGATCGGGTTTCTCGAGGAGCTCGCGCAGCGAGCCAGGCCGGTCGCGGAAAGGGAACTGCAGGAACTGCGCGATTTCGCCTCCGAACGCTACCAGGCGCGCGAACTCCAGGCGTGGGACATTCCCTACTACAGCGAGCGCCTGCGCGAGGAGCGCTATCGCATCTCGCAGGAGGAGCTGCGACCGTATTTCCCGCTTCCGCAGGTTCTCGAGGGACTGTTCGCCATCACGCGGCGGCTCTACGGCATGCGCATCGAGCCGGCCGAGGCAGAAACCTGGCACCCGGACGTGAGATTCTTCCGGATCAGCGACGAGAACGGGAACGTCCGCGGAATGTTCTACCTCGACCTTTACGCGCGTCCGCTGAAAAGGGGCGGCGCGTGGATGGACGACTGCGTGTCGCGGCGCAGGCGCGCCGATGGCAGCGTGCAGATCCCCGTGGCCTACCTGAATGGCAATTTCAGCCCGCCGGTCGGCGAGAGCCCGTCGCTGCTCACGCACGACGAGGTGCTCACGCTGTTTCACGAATTCGGCCATGGCCTGCACCACATGCTGACCTGCGTCGAGCGACCTGGCGTTGCAGGCATCAACGGCGTGGCGTGGGACGCCGTGGAGCTTCCCAGCCAGTTCATGGAAAACTGGTGCTGGGAGCGGGACGCGCTCGGGTTGCTGTCGGGCCATTTCCAGACCGGCGCTCCGCTCGATTCGTCCCTGCTGGACAGGCTGCGCGCCGCCCGCAATTTTCAATCGGGTATGCAGATGGTGCGGCAGCTGGAATTCGCGCTGTTCGACTTTCGCCTGCACATCGAGTACGAGCCGTCGCGCGGCCGCACCATCGAGGCCATCGTGGAGGAGGTGCGTCGCGACGTTGCGGTGATACGTCCGCCGGCCTTCAACCGCTTTCAGAACAGCTTCACGCACGTTTTCGCAGGCGGCTACGCGGCCGGATACTACAGCTACAAGTGGGCCGAAGTGCTCTCGGCGGATGCGTATTCGAAGTTCGAGGAGCGTGGCATTTTCGATATGCAGACCGGCCGCGAATTCCTGCACCATATACTGGAAATGGGAGGTTCCCTCGATGCAATGGAGCTTTTCAAGCGGTTTCGGGGTCGCCCGCCGCAGGTCGATGCCCTGCTGCGTCACAGCGGCATAGCCTGATAGTCGCGCCCAGAGAGTCTGTCGATGCGCCGAGAACGGAAGCATGTAATGGCAGCGCTGGCGGTCGGCCTTGCAGTTGCCTGCGCGCAATCCCGGGCGGAGACCGTCTACGTCATCGACAAACTGCTGGTCGGCGTGCATTCGGAAAAATCGCTGGATTCTCCGATAATAAAGGCGCTACCCACCGGCACCCAGCTCGAGGTTCTGACGCGCGAAGGCGATCTCGCCCAGATCAAGGGACCCGAGGGAGTGACCGGCTGGGTCGACGCGGTCTATCTGAGCAAGGAGCAGCCGGCCGCCATGCTGTTGGAGGGTCTCGTGGCGCAGAACCGTCAGCTCGCCGAGGATCTGAAGACGGCCCAGGCCAGGATCGACGAACTTGCGGCCGAAGGCCGGGCGACAGTGGAGGCGACGCAACAGGCCGAATCAGGCAAGGTCGCCGGTCTCGAGCAACAGCTCGACAACGTTCGCCGGCAGTTGGAGTCCGAACGTACCCGCGCGGGCGAGCTGCAATCCAGGTTGGCGACGACCGCGAACACACCGCCCGCGGATACCAAGGCGCTGGCGGATCTGACACAGGAGAACGCCGCATTGAAGCGCGAGCTGGAAGAGGCTCAGATCAAGGCCATACACGCCGCGGAGACCGCACAGACCCCGGCGCCGCCTGAGGTCGACGCGAAAGCGCACGCGGACGCCATGTTCCTGGCCGGTCGGTGGAAAATCTCCGCGACTGTAATCATGGGCGTGCTGCTTGGCGCGTTGCTGATCGGGTTGATCGCCGGGGTCTGGCTGATGGACGCGCGTCAACGCCGGAGGCTGGGCGGGTTTCGGATCTAGACGACCGCCGAGGCCGCACGCCGCACGTGTCCATCGTGAAGATCGCAACCTGGAACGTGAACTCGCTGAAGGCGAGGCTGCCGCACCTGCTGCGGTGGCTCGCGGAGGCGCGCCCTGACATCATCGCCCTGCAGGAGACCAAGACCCAGGACGCGGATTTCCCGGCCGCGGAGATCCTCGCGGCCGGATACGAGGCCGTCTTCAGCGGTCAGAAGACCTACAACGGCGTTGCCACCCTCAGCCGCCGCCACCCGGAAATCATCGACAGGGCATTGCCGGCCTGCGACGACCCGCAGCGCCGGCTGCTCGCGACGCGGCATGGTCTGCTGCGGGTGGTGAACGTCTACGTTCCCAACGGGGCGTCGCTGGACTCCGACAAGTACCAATACAAGCTCGACTGGCTGGCCAGGCTGCGCGACTACATCGGCGAGCTGTTGCAGGCAGGGGAACCGCTCATACTGCTGGGCGATTTCAACATCGCGCCCGAGGACCGCGACGTGCACGATCCCCTGGCATGGACCGGGCAGGTGCTCGTGAGCGAGCCGGAACGCGCGCGGTTCCGCGAGCTCGAGGCGCTGGGACTGCGCGACTGTCTGCGGGCTGTCGATCCGCGTCCCGGCATCTATTCCTGGTGGGACTATCGGGCGGCCGCGTATCGCCGCAATCTCGGGCTGCGCATCGATCTCATACTGGCCGACAGTGACAGTACCTCGCGGTGCCGGAGTTGTCTGGTCGATGTGGCGCCGCGCAAATGGGAGCGCCCCTCGGATCATGCGCCGGTAATCGCGGAGTTGGAGTTGCCTGCCTGATGTGACGCAGTGGTCATCGACGGGCCATTGCCGGTCAGCAGCGGTGACTGGGTGCGCATTCCCCCGCGGGATACGCTTCCAGCCAGACCCTTCGTTGGGCAATATGGCCGCGTTGCCTGGCGGTGAATGGCCATGACCACTGAAGAGGAAAACAAGCGATTCGATTTCGAGTACTGGCGTGAATTGGCGGCCACCGACGCCGCCGCGTTCGAAACGGCGCGACGCCATGCCATCGCCGATCTCATAGAGTCTGCGCCCGAGGAGCGCCAGCGCCGCCGCATGCGCGGTCTGCAATGGCGCATCGACCGCATCCGCGACACCTCGCCCAACGCCATGGACGCCTGCCTGAAGATATCGAGCATGATGTGGGACAGTGTGCTCGGAGACGACGGCCTGCTGGAACGATTGCGAGCCCTGCAAGGCGTGAATCCGACACAGGTCAGGCCGCGTTTCCCCGCCAAGGTCATACCGCTGACTCCAAACGCCGGTAAGGGCGGACAGCAGACGGACTGACGATCCCCGGCCGTCCGGCCTGCATCTAGCTTGCGCCACCGGAAGCCGAGGCGGTAGAATCGCGCCCCTTATTTATCTCGCTCGGCGCCGCGGACGCCCGGGCGGCGCAACCTCTCAGGACCGCTTGCATGAAACAGAACATCCATCCGGCCTACAGCGAGATCACCGTCACCTGCAGCTGTGGCAACACCTTCCAGACCCGCTCGACTGCCGGCAAGGCCCTGCACGTGGACGTATGCTCCGCCTGCCACCCCTTCTACACGGGCCGACAGAAGCTCGTGGACACGGCCGGCCGCGTCGACAAGTTCCGCCGCAAGTACGGCATGCGTTGACGGTCCCGTCGTTCAGGAAGACAAGAGAAAAGGCGCTCTCAGCGCCTTTTTTGTTGTGCCCATCCGCCGGCATCGGGCTGGCGATCCTGCTGGTGATGGCGCCCCCGGTTGCGGCCGATGGCTGCCGCGCGGTCCGCTACGACCGCAGCGCGGTCATCGCTACCGTCATCGATGGCGACACCGTGCGGCTGCGCGACGGATCGGCAGTGCGCCTCGTCGGGATCAATGCCCCGGAACTCGCCCACGAAGATCGCAAGCCCGAGCCGTTCGCCGTCCCGAGCCGGCAGCATCTGCGCCGCCACCTGCCGGCAGGGAGTCGCGTCGGGCTGGTCTTCGACGAACAACGCCAGGACCGGCACCACCGCTTGCTGGCGCACGTTTTCCGCGCCGCCGACGGTGAAAACATCCAGGCGCTGATGCTCGCGAGCGGAATGGCGGCGCTGTTCACGGTGCCGCCGAACCAACGGTTCATCGAGTGTTACAGGTCGCGGGAGGAAGATGCACGCCAGGTCGGTGCCGGAATCTGGAGGGAGTATCGCGCGCAGCCCGCCCGGCGCTTGCCGGACCGCAAGGGTTCCTTCACGCAGCTGGTGGACGACATTCGCCTCGTGCGCAGGTCCCGGCCTGGCACACGGCTGGAGATGGCCTCGGGCCTGACCGTCCTTATCGACCGGCGCGACTTGCGCTATTTTCGCGGCGTCGACCCCGAACTTTGGCAGGGGCGGCGGGCGCACGTGCGTGGCTATGTCGGGGAACGCGAGGGTCGCCCCAGCATACGACTGCGGCATCCGTCCAACATCAGGTTCATCGAGTGACTGTAATGGGAGCCCATCGTCATGAGACACACTGCCCGCCTGCTCGCGATCCTCGGCGTTGCCGCCACCTTCCTCGCGGGCGGCTGCGCCACCAACCCGGTCAGCAAGCGCTCCGAGTTCGTCTTGATGTCCGAGGAACAGGAGCTCGCCCTTGGCCGCCAGATGCACGCGGAGGTATTGCAGGAGTACGGGGAGTACAAGGATCCGAAACTGCAGGCCTACGTCCAGCAGGTCGGCGAGAGGGTAGCAGCGCTGAGCGATCGGCCCCAACTCATCTACCGCTTCACGGTCCTCGACAGCCCGGAGGTGAATGCCTTCGCGCTACCCGGCGGCTATATATATATCACTCGCGGCATCATGGCCTACTTCAACTCGGAGGCCGAGTTGGCGGCAGTTCTTGGCCATGAAATCGGACATGTCACGGCGCGCCACGCGGTGCGCCAGTACACCGCCGCGCAGGCCACGGGGATAATCGCGACTATCGGCTCCATTTTCGTTCCCGGCCTCGGCTCCTACGGTGGCAGCCAGCTCATCAATATCCTGGGAACGGCGCTGCTGCGCGGCTACGGGCGCGAACACGAACTGGAGGCCGACGGGCTGGGCGCGAAATACATGGCCAAGGAGGGTTACGACCCGATGGCGATGCTCAATGTGCTCGGCACGCTGAAAAATCAGGAGGTCCTCGAGAACCAGATCGCCAGGCAGGAGGGGCGCGAACCACGTGTCTACCACGGCGTGTTTTCCACCCACCCGGACAACGACACGCGCCTTCAGGATGTCATCGGGGCGGCGCGCCAATTGCAGGCCGGCGGCGCCAAGCGACTCGACCGCGAGCGCTACTACTCCTACATCGACGGCATGGTCGTCGGCGACAGTTCGCGCGAAGGGTTCGTGCGCGGCAACGCCTTTTATCATCCGGATCTCGGTTTCGGGCTGCGCTTTCCCAAGGGCTGGAGCGTGAAGAATTACCCTGACCGTATCCTGTTCGTCGCCCCAGCGGGCAAGGCCATGATGCAGATGGGCGCCGAGGACCTTAACAAGCGCATGTCTCCCAAGCAGTTCATGGCGGAAAAGATGGGGCTGGAAAAGCTGTCCTACGACGGGGCGATAAGCCCGGCAGGACTCGACGGCTACACGGCGGTGGCGCCGGCGCGCACCAGTAAAGGGTCGCGCGAAGCGCGCTTCTCGGTGGTCTTCTTCGACAAGAAGGCCTATATGTTCGCCGGGGTGGTCGAGGCCGGCGGCAGCGTCGCTGTCTACGATAACGCCTTTCTCGATACCGTCAGTTCCTTCCATCCGCTGACGGCGCAGGAGCGCGAATCGCTAAAGCCGCTGCATCTGCGGATTACTCCCGCCGCGGCCGGAGAAACGTTCGGGCAACTGGCGGGCAAATCGCCTTTCGAAACCAATGCCGAGGCGCGATTGCGCCTGCTCAACGGCTACTTCCGCGGTGGGGAGGTGCCGACCGGGGACCTGATGAAGGTCGTCGAGTAGACCCCGCGGGGCTACCGACGCAGAGGCGTGATGAGGCGATGTCGGGCCTTGACAATTCCCGGCCCGCAGGATCTGTGGATAAATTTGTTGAAAAGCTGCGGCTATCGACGGCAAAGGCCGGTCCAGACACAAGACCGGGTCGTGTTGGTAAGATCGCCTTGTAATCTTGTAGCTTTTAAAATCAGGAAGTTAGGTTCATAGCCTGCGATTCCTGCAGGCCGTTGTGGCTAACTCATTCTCCCGACGGGAGAATTTTCTCGGTGTGCATAACCGTGTGGGCCTCGGGAACTAACCGGATGCGCCCGAGTCTGACATGTTACGTTCCTCATGAACGTGTTCCGCTCAATATCCTCCCAGAGCGGGACTAAAGCCCGGTCTCCCCAGCCGGGTGGATTGGCCCCGGGACGAAAAAATTCCCCCTATGTGGTTTCTCCCGGGGCCTTCTTTATTCCCGCACAGCATTGCCGTTGTCGTGATCTCTCGCGTCGTTGACTTGACTCAAGTGCAGGCCCGGTCTGTCGCGTTGTCATCGGCCAGCCGCATCCCAATACGCAGGCTCATGGTGTATGCTTTTGATTCTAACGGCTGCTCAACGACAACAATTCCGAGATTCCAGCATGCATCGGCCCTTCTTCGCGTGGATTATCTTCCTGGCACTGGCAGTCAACCTTCCGCTCGCGAATGCCCAAGGTGGCAGGGAAAAGTCCGCCGCCTGCGCCGCGTGTCACGGCGTCGACGGTAACAGTACCACCGCGGAGTGGCCAAAGTTGGCGGGACAGCACGCGAGCTATATCCGCGCGCAGCTTGCCGCCTTCAAGTCGGGCGCACGGCAGAATGCGCTGATGAGTCCCATGGCGACCGGTCTCAGCGAGGCGGACATGAGTTCGCTGGGGGATTTCTTCTCCAGCCAGAAGATCCAGCCCGGCTCGGCGAAAAAGGACTTGCTGGAAGCCGGTCAGAAGATCTACCGCGGCGGCAACGCAGCGACCGGAGTCCCGGCCTGCATGGCTTGCCACGGTCCACGCGGCTCGGGAAACCCGCCAGCCGCTTATCCCGCACTGCACGGGCAGCATGCCGTCTACACGGCGAATCAGCTGAAGGCCTACAAGAATGGCGAACGCACCACGGACGCCAATTCCATCATGCGCTCCATCGCCGGGCGTATGACCAGCGCCGAGATCGAAGCTGTCGCCTCCTATCTGGAAGGACTGCACTAGCGGCCGGATGCCCCGGCTCCGCCCACGGCGCGACAGACATTGCGACTCCGTTGAGCGTGGAGCGGAAGGAAACTTTTGTCCGCGGCCCCATCTCCAAGGAACCACCATGAAGAGACTTCTCGCTGGCCTGGCCGCTGTTGCAGGTGTTGGAATTCTGACCGCGTCGCTGTGGACCAACGCCGAGGAAACGGCACCGGACACGGCGGCCGCGAGCCCTTCACCCAATACGGTGATCGTGCTGGAGGAGGGGAAGAATTTCCGCACCGTGATCCCCCCTCAACCCACCCAGTCGGGGGACAAGATAGAGGTCATGGAAATATTCTGGTACGGATGTCCTCATTGTCACGATTTTGAACCGTACCTGCTCAAATGGCTCGAGAACAAGCCGGCGGACGTCGCGTTCCGCCGCATGCCCGGGATATTCCGGGAGTCCTGGATACCTGCAGCCAGAGCCTTCTATACAGCCGAGGCGCTGGGCGTCTTTGACAGGATGCACCCCGCGCTCTTCAAGGCCATACACGAGGAGCAACGCGGACCCTCGACCAACGAAGAGTGGGGCAAATTCTTCGGCGAACTGGGTGTTTCAGAGGCCGATTTTGCCCGGGCGTGGGATTCCGTGGAGGTAGCGAAAAAGGTCCGCGAGGCCATGGCTCAGGTGCAAAAATACGGCATCGAGGGTGTTCCGGCCATGGTTGTTGCGGGGAAGTATCAGACCTCCGCGGGGATGGAGGGGGTGGGCAGCTTCGACACCATGCTTAAAGTTGTCAGTGCGCTGGTCGATAAGGCTCGTACAGAGGCCAAGCCGGCCGAGTAGTCGTACGGCGCGATCGCCAGTCCTCCCCCGGGGCAAGTTCCTCAGCCCCGTCCGATGCTGGGAAAGCTCGACGCATTCATGCTCGGTTAGGCCGTCGCCGCGCCCCGGCGCCGCGACGGCCGGTTCGCTACAGGCTTGGAGGAGTCATTCGGGTCAGCCACCAGGCCAGAAAGCGAAATGGAACCGACCACATCACGCCTCGGCGCGCTATTGCGAGACAACCGCGTTGACGCGGCGGCGGAGCTCGCCCGCATGCAGCGCTCGCTGCTCAAGCTCGCGTTTGCGCTGAGCGGCCGTAGCACGGAGCTGGATCGGGTCCTCGCAACGCTCACCAACGCGCTGCGCAGCGGCGAACGCAACGTCAACGTGACGGGCATAATCGACGAGATCATCGCCGCGATCGGGCAGGAGGACTTTGCCGCCACACGGAAGGATACCTCGCTCGCCACCGCACGCTCGGTTGCAGCGCAATTCATCGATGCGCTGACGGCAGCGGTGGCGCCGCCGATTCCAGAGGAAATCGCCAACGGCAAGGCCCGCCTCGAGCACGTCGAAAGCGACCGCGCGCTACTCGCCCTGACCTCGACCTTGGCGCAAGCACTCCGCGGGAGCCTCGGCCGGGTCCAGAAGGATCCGGTCAACTGCGACTGCGGCATTACCCTGCTGTTGCAGACCTTGAACCAGCTCCACTTCCCTGAATCCCTGACCGGCGGCGTGCGCGCCGTGCGCACACGCTTGGCGGAGCCTCCGCGCCCGACGGACGCCGAGGCGACGCGCGCCGTGGCCGAGCTCATCACCGCCGCGCAGGCAGAGGTGCAGCAGGAATCGGATCGCTTGAGCTCGTTCCTGCGGCAGGTTGCGGTCAAGATTGCACACCTACAACAGCAGCTTCACTACGTGAACGAGTCGCGCGGCGCGTCGATTCGCGAAAGCGAAGCGATGTCGGAAAGCGTCGCGGGATGCGTGAACGACATACGCAGCAGCGTCGAGGTCGCCGACGACATTCATTCGCTGCGAGCCAGCATCGCCGGCAACCTCGAATCGCTGCACAAGGGTGTGGATGAATTCATGACCTCGGCGCGTCAGCGCAGCGAGCAGACCGAGGAACTGCTGACGCTCCTCAATGGCCAGCTGCAGACGCTCGAAGGGGAAACCAAGAAACTCCGCGAGGGGATCGAACACGAGCGCGAGCGCGCCAGCACCGACGCCCTGACAGGGGTGGCGAACCGACTCGGATTCGAGGCATTCCATGCGCACGAATTCGCGCGCTGGCAGCGATACGGCGGAGACCTCTCACTCATCATCGGCGACATCGACCATTTCAAGCTCATCAACGACGAGCACGGGCATCTGGCTGGCGACAAGGTATTGAAAACGGTCGCAGATCAGTTGCGCTCTCAGCTTCGCGAGTCCGACCTGATGGCCCGCTACGGTGGCGAGGAGTTCGTCGTGCTGCTCCCCAATACCGGCCTCGACCAAGCCAATGCCGTCGCCGAGAAGCTGCGTCGCCATCTCGAGTGCTGCCGCTTTCACTCGGGTGAAAAAGTCGTTCCGGTGACCTTGTCGGTGGGCGTTGCCACCTACCGAACGGGAGACGGCAAGGATGCCGCACTTGAGCGCGCAGACCGCGCGCTTTACCTCGCCAAGCGCATGGGGAGAAACCGTGTTGCCAGCGAGGATGACCTCAAGGAACGCGACCAGACGGTCGCCGGCTGACGGCCGGTTCAGCCACCGGTGTCGCGCCGCCACGCCAGCGCGTAACGCCACAGGAACGCCTCCTCGCCGTCCCCAAGTCTTACGACAATGCGGTAGTCGTGCCCCGGGGTGAGCTCGAGCCTGATCGTCTCGGTGTTCTCCGCCCAGCTCGCCGACACGGCAACCCGCCTCGCGTCCGTGTCGTCGAAGAGCTCGAGATCCAGGTCCACGAGTTCCGGCTCGCCCGCAAACGCCGCGGCGGAGTCAGTCGAGATGCGGACATTCCACGCCAGCGTCGCCGTGAGCCACGGGTGCTGCCGGGCGGCTCGAAAGTGATAGTTGGCCACCTCGTTGCTTCCGCCCTCACCGCCAAATTCATCGTCGAAATCGTACCCGTAGGGTTTGATGTCTCCGCCACGGCGGCGGTCGTCCTCGGCGCTGCGCTGCTCCCCGCCGCTCAAGATCGCATAGCTGTTGAGCACATTGATCTGACCTGCGCCATAGATCCGATCCAGGCCGTTGGCACTGCGGCGATCCAGCTCCCGACGATACTCGCTTGCCCCATGGCCGCTGTGGAACTCGCGGCTTGCCCCGGCCATCAGCAGGGCCTTGACTACCTCCGGGCGCGCTCCGTCAGGCAACGCTCCGCCATCGAGCGTTCGCACCGTATTCCGCGAGAATGCCGCCCAGCGCTGCGCCGTTTGCACGAGAACGGCGGCTGCGGCGGCGACCACGGGGGTCGCGGCGCTTGTGGTATCCATCGGCGCCACGAGCAGGGGCATGGTTCTTCCCTCTCGATAGACACTGTCGATCTCCATGGTACCGGAGCCGTGTCGGCCGTCGCTGCGCCCTACCGAGATCACGTTGAACGCGTTACCGAGCAGAGGCGGCGAGGGACTTCCGTTGCCGACGCCGACCACGTGAAGATTGCGATCCGCATTGATGCTCCAGTCCAGACGCCGCAGCATCTCGCTGTCGTAGACGGGACTGCCCGTGGAACCAACCCAGCTGTGATTGACGACGCGCGCGTTCATCTGCGCCGGGAAAAACATCGACCCGGTGCGGAGCACGTCGCGCATCCAGTCGGTCGCGCCGTAGACGTCGATGTCGGTCGCTACCGAGGCCATGGAACTGGACGCCCCGTAAAGCAGCCGGCCGACGCCCGTCGCATGGCCCGAGATTCCAACCTCGCCGGTCGGAATCCCGAAGTGGAACCGTTTGCCCTCGAAGTCACCATCATCGACGTCCGGCCGCCATGCGCCGGCGGCGGCAAACTGCCACAACCCCGGCCTGCTCAACAGTGGCGCCTCGACCTGGGCAATGCGTATGCCCGCGCCGTTCGGCGCGTAGGTCGCCAGTACCTGCGCGAGAAGACGGTAGCCGATGACTTCGCGATAGTCCGCAGCCGGCGCGCGGTGAACGACGCCGAGCAGTGAGAGGAGTACCGCAAGCGCCTTCAGCCGCGGCCGGCACACGCCGCGCCGCGGCGGCGCCCGCGGTCGCTCGGCAAGCTCCCCGCCGCATCGCCATTGGCGGTAAGATAGCCGGAACCAGTCAAGTCGGGAGCGGCGGGGAATGCGTTGGGAACGGGGTACCAGTCGCGGCAACATCGAGGACCGGCGCAGCGGCGGCATCAGCATCGGCGGCGGCGGGGTTCGGCTGGGATTGGGAGGCATGGCCATCCTCCTGGTCCTAACCCTGCTCACCGGCAGGAATTTCTTTGCCATTCTCGGCCCGGGCGAGGGACCGGGCGTGCCCACGGAGCAGGCTGGCGAACCATACCAGCCGACGCCTCAAGAAGAGGAGATGGTGGATTTCGTCAGTTTCGTACTCAATGACGTGCAGGATGTGTGGGGCACCGTGCTGCCGCGCGGGACAGGGCGGCAGTATCAGGATGCCCGTCTCGTTCTGTTCAACGGTGCCGTGCAGTCCGGATGCGGCTACGCCCAGGCGCAGATGGGACCATTCTACTGTCCGCTCGATCAGCGCGTGTACATCGATCTCGGTTTTTACCAGGAAATGAAGAGCCGTTTTGGCGCACCGGGCGATTTCGCGCAGGCCTACGTACTGGCGCACGAGGTCGGACATCACGTTCAGAATCTGCTTGGCATTGCCGAGAAGGTCCACGAGCTCCGTCAGTCCAATCCCGAGGCGGCCAATGCCCTGTCGGTGCGCATGGAACTGCAGGCCGACTGCCTGGCAGGCATATGGGCCAATTCCACCCGGCAGCGCAACCTGCTGGAGGCCGGCGACGTCGAGGAGGGCATGAACGCGGCCGCCGCAGTGGGCGATGATCGCATCCAGAGACAGGCGACCGGAACGGTCAGTCCGGAGGCCTGGACGCACGGGTCCTCGAAACAGCGGGTCGCGTGGTTCATGCAAGGTTTCCAATCCGGCGACGTCAACAGCTGCGACACGTTCAATTCCGAATTGGCTGCTGACCGAGAAAGCGCCGGCGGCAGCCTGTTCTAGCAGGAAAGCGCGACCGCCAGGATCGGCTGCCGCCGCTGGAGCGCAGGTTAGCGGCGACGCGGGGTGGAATCTGCCTACGCGGTCGCGGACTGCATCTGCGCCTGCAGGCGGCGCGCCCGCGCCGCCGAGGCGAACTCCCGCAGCAGCGGCTCGGTGTCGGTCCAGCTCATGCACGCATCCGTGATGCTCTGTCCGTAGGTAAGCGGCGTGCCGGCTTTGAGGTCCTGACGGCCGCCCACCAGATGGCTCTCCAACATGACTGCGAAGATGTGCGCATCGCCGGCAGCCACCTGTCGCGCCACGTCCAGACCGACCTCGACCTGGCGCTCGTGGCTTTTCTCGCTGTTGGCGTGGCTGCAGTCGATGCACAGCAGCGGCCTCACGCGCGCCTTGGCGAGCGTGGCAGCGGCCTCTCCCACACTGGCCGCATCGAAGTTCGGACGCCGACTGCCGCCGCGTAGGATCACGTGGCAATCGGGATTGCCGGAAGTCGCCAGGATCGCCGAGTGCCCCTGCTTGGTCACGCCGAGAAAGTGATGTGGGTGAGACGCGGCCTTGACTGCGTCGATCGCCACCTGCAGACCGCCGTCGGTGGAGTTCTTGAAGCCTATGGGACAGGACAGGCCGGAGGCCAGTTCACGGTGCACCTGACTCTCGGTGGTGCGTGCGCCAATGGCACCCCAGGCGACGAGATCCGCGATGTACTGGGGACTGATCGGGTCCAGAAACTCCGTGCCGGCCGCGACACCCATCTCGTTGAGGTCAACGAGCAAGCGGCGAGCGATGCGCAAACCGTCGTTGATTCGGAAGCTCTCGTCCAGACCCGGGTCATTTATCAGCCCCTTCCAACCCACCGTCGTGCGCGGCTTCTCGAAATAAACACGCATGACGATGAGCAGGTCCTCGGACAGCTCATTGATCAGCGTCTTCAGTTTGCCCGCATATTCGCGCGCCGCGTCGGTGTCGTGAATCGAACACGGCCCGGTGATCACCAGGAGCCGGTCACCGATGCCGTTGAGGATGTCTTGTATGGCGACGCGGGTACCCGCCACCGTTCGCGCCGCGCGCTCGCTTATCGGAACCTCGGCGCAAAGCTGCGCGGGCGGTATGACTTCCTGGGTGGATCGAATTCTGAGATCGTCTGTTCTGGTTGACATGACAGTGTCCTCGACAAGCTGGTATTGTAAGCGAGCTTGTCCTCGCCCCGCACCTGCAAATGCGCCTCATCGCCCCTCTCCGGCCGCCCCTCCTGCTGATGCTCGTTCTGCCTGGTTTTCTCGGCGCCTGCGGCCGGGCGACAAACGCCTATTTTCCGCTCGAGGAGGGCCTGCATTGGCAGTACGACATCCATGTCATGACGATGGATGGTCCCCAGAGGAAGAAATATCTCGTCTCGAACCTGCCGCCAGCGCGCCATGAAGGTCAGACGCTGAACGTGCGCGCGAGCGCCGATGGCCGCCACGTTTACTACCGTGTCGAGCCGGCCGGCATCATGCGCATCGGCGAGTCCGCGCCGGACTTGCCGCTGCAGCTCTACACCACGCCGCGTCTCGTGCTACCCGCAAGAATCGATGAGCACATTTCCTGGACCGACACCGAGTTTACGGTGACCCTCGAGCACACCGGCCCGCCCGAGCACTCCCTCAATCGAATAACCGAGCCGGTGATCATGAATTATCGAATCGAGGCGACCGATGATGAGGTCACCGTCCCGGCCGGGACGTTCAGGAACTGCGTGCGCATTCGAGGCGTCGGGACGACGTCGAAAAACGTCGGATTCTACGTCGGCCAGACGGACATTCGCGTGGAAAACACCGAATGGTACGCACCAGGCGTCGGTCTCGTGAAGGCCGTGCGCGAGGAAACGACCACCAGCACGGTGCTGCCTCGCGGTTCCTACCAGCTCGCCCTGACCGACTTTACTCGCGACTGACCTGCGCGACCCGGCCGCCCGGGGCCTGGGTTACCTGCACGGTCACGTGAACGAGGCGAACCACGCGCTCCAGCAGCCGTCGATAGTGGTCGGGTGGCCGTGGGGCCGTGCTCTCGACCTCGACGATGGCAGCGAGCTGGTTCGGCGCGATGTGCCAGATGTGCAGGTCGGCGACGCGATGAGCGCCGTCGTTCTCCACCGCATCGCGCATAGCCCGCTCGATCGCCTCGTCGGCGCGTCTGTCGAGCAGTATCCCGGCGCTGTCTCGCAGCAGTCCATAGCACCAGCGCGCGATCACCAGCGCACCGACGATGCCCATGACCGAATCCATCCATATCCAGCCCAACAACTTGCCGCAAGCCAGCGCGATCAACGCGAGCACGGACGTCAGCGCATCGGCGAGCACGTGCAGATACGCGGCACGAAGGTTGTGATCGTGCCCATGCGCGTGCGGATCATCGCTAACGCGTTGTTGCGGATCGTCGTGCGGGTGGGAATCCGATCCGTCGTGATCGTGCAGCCACCAGGCGCTGAGCAGATTGACGAGCAGTCCGAGCAGGGCTATCGCGATTGCCTCGTTGAACTCGATGCTGCCGGGCTTGAACAGGCGCGCGCCGGACTCCAGGGCCATGAAAACGGCGACCACCATCAATGCCACTCCGCTGGCGAAGCCGCCCAACACCCCGAACTTCCCCGTACCGAAGGTATAGACCGGACTGTCCGCATGCGCGCGCGCGTAGCGATACGCGAACGCGGTGATACCCAAGGCAGCCACGTGGGTCGCCATGTGCCATCCATCGGCGAGCAAGGCCATGGAACCGAAGGCAATGCCGCCGATTATCTCTGCAAGCATCATGGCCGCGGCAAGCGCGATCACGCGCATTGTGCTGCGCTCGGCGCTGGCGTGCAGCGTCTCGGCATCGAATCGATAGTAGCAGTGGCGATCGGCGTTCATCGCGGAGCAGATGGCGCGCGGTCGAAGCCGCGGGGATCCCGGCGGTTACAGTGCGGCCGCGCCGGCGGCCGCGATCTGGCCGTCCTCCGAAGACTTCACGCCGCTGATCCCGATGGCCCCGACGATCTCGTCTTCGAATACCAGCGGCACTCCGCCTTCCAGCGGAAGCATTCCGGGCATGGCAAGGTAGCCGTAGCGGCCGGCGGCGACCGTCTCTTCCCAGATCCGCGTCGGCCGGCGGAACATCAGGGCAACCTTGGCCTTGGTTATCGCGACTTCAACGGACCCGAGTTGAACCTTTTCGCGCTGCAGATACATCAGGTGCCCGCCGTCATCGACTATTGCGATGACCACGTTCCAGTCATTGCGCCGGGCCTCCGCCTCCGCCGCGGCCGCCACGCGCTTGGCGTCGTCCAGACCCAGGATTTTCTTCTCGTACATGACAGTCATCTCCAGCCGGTTGCAGACTCAGGGGGCGTATTCTCGCACAAAGACGGCAGCGCTTAGTCGCGTCGATCGATGCCGCTGGGTGTCCTCGAGGTTCTGCGCCGGGCGCGCGTCCGTGTTCTTTGGCGGTTCGGCCGCGCCGGCAACGCGACGCCGAGGCCGGCGCGCTGGCGGGCTACCGAGCGAGCTCGGCGGCAAGCTGCTGCACCGCCCGGAAAAAACTCTCGTCGCGATTCTTGCTGCAATGATCGGACAACCAGTACTGCAGACCCGAAGGATCGATGGCGACATCCCTGCCTTCCGGATTGATCGCGTTATAGGCGCTGAGATAGCCCTGCGCCCAGGAGATGAAGCCATTGATGGCGACGTCGGACTTCAGTGTCACGGCTTGAATGAAATCGCCACACTGTTTGGCGCCGCCGCCGGAAATCGTCTGTGCCGATGCGGGCGCCGCCAGCACGAACCACACGCATGCAGCCGAACAGCAGATCTTTGTAACCATCGCTTGGTATCTCTCTCCGGTCCAGTCGCCGATTCTACATAAAGCGACGGCCCCCATCATCGAACTTGCCGGCTGCCGGCGCCAGGATCCGTGACACCTGCACGAGGCGGTCGTTGCGCGGCTACGGCGTCCGGAGGGTGCCCGACTCAGGACCGGTATGAGAGGGTAACCCGGTCAAGCCTCGCCCCCGCTGCCATGCAATCGGGCAGAGGAATCCCTCCGAAGCGCCCCATACTCCCACAGCCGATATATTGCGCCCGTCCCCACCGGCACCGGCAGCCCCGCCCGGTTCCGTTGCGCGCTCCCAGTGCCTATACTCGCGCCCTCCGGATCGGAGCTATGAAGCCGACATCTCATGGTTGATTGGGACCTCATCGACACCGTACTGCTCGACATGGACGGGACGCTGCTCGACCTGTACTTCGACAGCTACCTGTGGAAGGAGCATCTGCCCAGGCGATACGCGGAACGCAATGCGCTGGACGTCGAAACCGCCAAGCGCGCGATTGCCCCGCGCATTCGGGCGCGCGAAGGCACGCTGCAATGGTATTGCCTGGATCATTGGACTGCGGAACTGGGCATCGACATATCCGCCCTGGAACGGGAAGTGGCTCACTTGATCACGGTGCGGCCGTACGTTCCGGATTTCCTGCAGTTCCTGCGCAGCCGCGAAATCGAGGTGGTACTCACCACGAACGCGCACAGGCGCAGCCTCTCCCACAAACTCGATCGCACCGGCATTGGCGCCTTTTTCGACCACGTCGTGAGCTCGCACGATTTTGGCGTGCCGAAGGAGCAATCAGCCTTCTGGGACCGCCTGCGCTCGGCCGTGCCCTACGCGCCGGACCGAACGCTGCTGGTCGACGACAATCCCGCGGTTCTGCGTTCCGCGCGAGATTTCGGCATACGTCATCTGCTCGCGATCCGCCTGCCGGACAGCCGCGGACAGCCGCGCGCCCACGACGATTTCGCGTCGGTCGACAGTTTTCTCGACCTGCTGCCTCCGGGCTGAACACGCGCCCTCACGCGCGGCCGTACACGAAGTCCCGTACGAGGTGCCCGAGCGCCGCGCCGCGCCGCTCGTAACGTGTCGGCGGCCGCCATGCCGGGCGCGGCGCGTACGCCGCCGGCGCGGCGAGATTGACCAGGCCGCCGACCTGCACCATCGCCTCGCCGATGTGATCGGCGTAGCCCTGCCAGTCCGTAGCGATGAACAGTCTGCCATTGGCGCGCAGGCTGTCGCGCAACGAGGCGATGAAGTGCGGCTGCAGCAGGCGGCGCTTGTGGTGGCGCTTCTTCGGCCACGGATCGGGGAAAAAGACGTAGATGTGATCGACGCTGGAGACGGGGATCTGGATGGTCAGTGCCTCCACCGCATCGCGGTTGAGGATGCGCAGATTCCGCAGTCCGAGCGCCGCGGCCCTCAGCATCAGGCTGCCCACGCCTGGCCGATGCACCTCGATGCCGAGATAATTGTTGCCGGGGTTTGCCTGTGCGAGCGATATAATGCAGTCGCCGTTGCCGCACCCGATTTCAAGGTGACATGGGGCGTGGTTCCCAAAAAGTGCGCGGAGATCGATCCCGGTGTCCGCAATCTGCACGCCGTACCGCGGCGACAATTCCGCAAGCGCACGCGCCTGAGCGGGGGTCATGCGTCCTTCGCGGATCACGAAGCTCCGCACCCGCCGTTGCGGCGGCCATGCCGACGACAATTCGATCAGAAGAACACGCCCTCTATCGGTGAGGAAGCCACGCCGTAGGGTCGCCGCGGCATCCGCCCGGCGAGAAACGCTTCGCGTCCCGCCTCGATGGCCTTGCGCATCGCGGAAGCCATCAGGAGAGGGTCGCGCGCCTGCGCAATGGCCGTGTTCATGAGCACGCCATCGCACCCCAGTTCCATGGCCAGGGCGGCATCGGACGCCGTGCCTACGCCGGCATCGACGATGATCGGCACCTTCGCATTCTCGACGATGATCCGGATGTTATAGGGATTCCTTATGCCCATGCCCGAACCGATCGGTGCGGCCAGCGGCATGACCGCAATGCAGCCCATCGTCTCGAAACGCTTGGCCATGACCGGGTCGTCGTTCGTGTACACCATCACCCTGAAGCCGTCGCGTATGAGTTCCCCGGCAGCGGCCATCGTCGCCGGGATGTCAGGAAACAGCGTCTTCTCGTCGCCGAGGACCTCCAGCTTGACGAGGCTGTGCCCGTCGAGCATCTCCCGGGCGAGCCGGCAGGTGCGAACGGCCGAGGCCGCCTCGTAACAGCCGGCGGTATTGGGGAGTATCGTGTAACGATCCGGCGGGAGAAACTCGAGCAGATTCGCCGTACCCGGTTCCTGCCCGATGTTCATTCGGCGAATCGCAACAGTCACGATCTGCGCGCCGCTGGCCTGCACGGCAGCGCGCGTCTGTTCAAAATCGCGATACTTGCCCGTCCCGACGAGCAGGCGCGAGCTGTAGGCGCGCCCGTCGATCACGAGCAAATCCTGCTGGCCGGCATCAGCGGTCATGGGTCCGTCGGGATTCGGCACTGGGAGCCTGGCGCCAGTATAAGCCCGGGGACGGCCGGTTCAATTCCGCCGATACGCGCGTCGCGACCGGGCTTGGCGCGAAAAGGGCGCCGAAACGTCCTCAGCCGCCACCGATCGCCTGCACGATCTCCACGCGATCCCCGGCCTTCAGCAACGTTCTGCCATGCTCGGAGCGCGGGACGATCTGCCGGTTGATCTCGACGGCATACCGCCCGCCGATGCGGAGCTCTCCAATCAGGTCCGCCACGGTGAAACCGTCGCACAGCGACAGCGGTCTGCCGTTGACGGTGAGCTGCAATCCCGGCTGTGCGTTCATGACTGCGATAGGGTCGCCGTTGCAGGGAGACGAACAGTCAGATTGCGATTGTCAGCCCCTCGTGGGCGACGTGGCATTCCATCTTGGATCGTCTGTCTTGCGCAATGCCTAATGCGCTGCGATGAATCATGGCGACCTCCTTGTCGTCGTACGTGGGGTCATGATGATAAAGGTACAGGGTCCTCACGCCCGCATCGATCGCCGAATTGACGGTATCGATGTAGCAGGAGTGCCCCCAGCCCCGCTTCTTGTGGTAGTCCTCGGGCGTGTACTGCGCGTCATGTATCAATATGTCCGCGTTTCGAATCATGTTGAGCTCGGTGTTGCGCTCTTCGTGCTTCATGCGTTCGAGCAGCACCTGCTCCTCGCGGTTGAACTCCGAGTAGCGCATCTCTATCGATCGCTCGAGGAACATGAACTCATTGTCGGAAACGTAAACGATGACCTTGCCGTTCACCTCGATCCGGTAGCCGTAGGTCACGCCCGGATGATGCACGTTCTGATAGTTTATGCGCATCGGGCCATGAGTGAACCCGGACTTGTTCGGAGCCGCATAGGAAATGTTCGCCGCCCACGTTTCCGTTTCCACGGGAAAGTAGGGCGCTTTCATTTGGTCCGAGATGCGCTTTTCGATGTCGCGGGCGCTTTCTCCGGGCCCAAAGAACGCGATATTCCAGTCCCGCCGGAACGCCGGGGTGAAAAACGGCAGTCCACAGATGTGGTCCCAGTGATAGTGCGTCAGCAGTATGAGCAGATTGTGCGGCGTGCCGTCGGCAAGCAGCCTTTCTCCGAGCGGGATGATGCCCGTGCCGCCATCGCAGATGAGTACGTGTTCGCCGACGCGAATCTCCACACAGGAGGTGTTGCCGCCAATCTGCATGTGGCTGGCGAACGGGGCGGCGTAGGATCCGCGCACGCCCCAGAACCGCACATATCCGGTACTCATGTCCGCCTCGTGATTGCCGTCCGTCCCCTGTCCAGCGATCTCTCGGGCGCGTCAGCCGTTGGCCGTCCGGCTGGCGGATTTCTCCCGGGCCTGCGTGTACTTCACGATCAGTTCCCGGATCGTCTGCGTACGCATCGGCTTGACCACGAAGTCGACCGCACCCAGGTTCTTCGCGACCATGCGATCCTGGGCGTAATCCTTCGAGGTAATCATGATCACCGGCGTCTCGGCCTGCAGAGGCATCCGGCGAAGCTCCTGCAGGAACGTCAGGCCATCCTTGTCGGGCATGATGATGTCCAGAAACACCACATCGGGCCGGTGGTCGCTGAGATAGGTGACGGAATCGGCAGTGGAGCCGAAGGCGCGATAATCGACTTCGTAGTGCGACAGGCAGCGCTCGAAGAACGCGTGCACGCTGGCACTGTCGTCAATCACCACAACCGTCGGATTCGGCTTTTTCATCAGTTTCGAGGCGACCGGTCTGGTGAAACCCGAACCAGCGTGTCGGAGGGCCCGAGACCCCCACCGCCCGCCTTGCCGGCGGTCTCCGGCCTTCTGCCGGGGTTCCTGCCGTCGGATCTTGACCGCACTACCGTTGTTTCCACTATTTAGGCAGGTCATCGTAGCACCAGTGTGCCGGGATGTCCTGCAGCCGGTGTGCCAAATCTGTGAGCCTTCACCGGGTTAACGCCACCCCGCCTGAGCGCCGCCGGGCCCGATTGGTCCGTCGCCCTCAGGCGCCTCGAGTTTCCCGGCGACGGGGAATTTCATTAGAATTCTCACACCTCAACCGCGGGTGTAGTTCAATGGCAGAACTCCAGGTTCCCAACCTGGCGGCGTGGGTTCGATTCCCATCACCCGCTCCAATCGCGCGCGCCGCGCCGCGTCAGCCCGGACATGCGACGCAACGACGCCCTTGAGGGGCGAGCGTCGGCGCTCTACGACCCGGCGCTGCCGTACCACAACTTCGCGCACGCGCTGGATGCGGTGCGGGCCGGGGAATTGCTGGTCCGGCGCTGCCGCGATGACGGCGTTCCCATCGATGCGGATGTCGTCTACTACGCCCTGCTGTTCCACGATGCCGGTTACCACGAGGACCACCGGCGCCTTGGCTACGCGACCAAGGAGGGGTACGCCGCCGCCCTGGCCTGCCAGGTCCTGGCGGAGTTTGCCGTCGACCCGCAGACCATAGCGCAGGTAGCCGCCGCGATCCTGGCCACGCACCGTGACGCGGTATTTCGGACCAACGAGGAGAAGGCCGTGCGAGCCGCGGACCTGGCGGGCCTGGCCGCGGACTACCAGGTGTTCCGCGCGAGCTCCGAACGCCTGAAGCGGGAGTGGGAATTCCTGCACGGGATCGAGATCCCCTGGCGGCAGTGGATCGACCGGACCCGGGAGATCATCGAGTTCTTCCTCGCCCAGGACATCCGCCTGACCCGCTATTACCTGGACGAGCACGGTGATTCGGCATTCCACAAGCGCACCCAGGCGAACATGCGTCGCCTCTACGAGGAGAAGGTCGGGGCGGAAGGCGTTGGCTGAACCGGCCCCCGACGGCGTCAGCCATCCTTGAGCTTGAGCAGCATGTAGTCCATACCGGCCTGCTGCAACCTGCCGCGCATCGTCTCCACCATCTGAAGGTCACGCAGCGGACCCACGCGGACGCGATACCACGTGTCCTTGCCGTTGATGACGACGCGCTGAATGTCTGCCGTGATGCCATTCAACGCGAGTCTCGCCTTGACCTTGTCGGCATCCTCGAACCGCTGGAACGAGGCCACCTGCAGCACATAGGCGCCAGGCTGCAGGTCCCGGGTCTCCGGCGAACCGGCCGACGCCGCCGGCCAATCGGGCACCTTCACCTCCATCTCGGGGAGAATGGTGTAAAAGTCGAAGCGCGGCTTTGCCGGAGGAGGCTCCGAGGGCTCCGGCTCCGGCACGGCGGGGGCGGGTTCCGCCGCGGCGACGGGCGAGGGTGTGACGGAAGCCGCGGGACCGGCGGAATCCGCGACGCGCGGCCTGTCCAGCTGCAGGTAGACGAGGAAAGCGGCAAATAGGCCGGCACCGAGCCCGGAGATGAACCAAAGCCACGACCCCGTGGCCTTGGCCCGGCGGCGATTGGCGGCATTCTTGTAATCGCGTGACATTTGCCGCGTTGCAGATAGCTACATCGTTTCAGGTGCCGCCACACCCAACATTGCCAGTCCACTGTGCAGTACCTGGCGCGTAGCGGCGCAAAGACTCAAACGCGCGTCGCGCACGTCCACCGGGGCGGTGATAAACCGGTGGGCGTTGTAGTAGGCATGATAGTCGGTGGCGAGCTGCAGGAGGTAGTGCGCGAGCTGATGTGGCTCGCGTTGCTGGCTGGCGGATTCCAGAACCTCCCCGTAGCGGGATATCGTCGTGAGCAGCGCCTGCTCATGGGACTCGCGCAGCGCGTGCAGCTGCGCCGCGCCGGCCGCCTGATCCCAGGTGAGGCCCTTCTCCCGCAGCTGCCGGAACAGGCTGCAGATACGGGCATGGGCATACTGGACGTAGTAGACGGGGTTCTCGTTTGTCTGCGAACGTGCGAGATCGACGTCGAACTCCAGGTGCTGATCGTGGGATCGCGTGAGGTAGAAGAAGCGGGTTGCATCCTTGCCGGCATCAGCGATCAATTCCTTGAGCGTCACGAAATTCCCGCTCCGCTTGCCCATCCGCCCGGAGGACAGGGTAACGAACTGCATCAGCTGCACCTGCAGCGCATCCCTGCATCCGGTGAGCATCTCGATGGCGGCTCGCACCCGCGCGATGTAGCCGTGGTGATCAGCTCCCCACACGTCCATCAGGTGCCTGAATCCGCGCTCGAGCTTGTGCAGGTGATAGGCGAGGTCATTGGCGAAGTAGGTTGCCGACCCGTCCGCCTTGTACAGAACGCGGTCCTTTTCGTCGCCGAATGCGCTGGTGCGCAACCACTTCGCGCCATCGAGCTCATAGACGTGGCCGGCGCCCTCCAGCTTTTCCATTGCAGCCTGGACGTAGCCCTCCTCCACCAGTTTCCGCTCCGAGCGCCATTGGTCGAAATGCACGCCGAACTCGTCCAGGGTGCTGCGGATCTCGGCAAGTTGATCCGCGAGCGCCCGTTGTCGAATGACGGCGAAACCCTCGCCGAGCAGTTCCCGCGCCCGCTGCAGGAGCGCGTCGAGGTAGCTCTCCTGTCCGGCCTTCGCATCGGCCTTCTCGGCATCGCTGGCATCATCGGCCGCCACCGGTTCCGCCGGCAGGTCCTGGAGGATCTGCGCGGCGGCGCGGCGAAAACGCGCACCGTCGCTCTCCCGTATGCGGGCGGCCGAGATCCGGATGTAATCTCCGGGGTAGGCGCGGCGTGGGTGTCTCAGGCGCTCGCCGCAGTGCTCCAGATAACGCAGCCAGACGCTGAGCGCGAGGATGTCGGCCTGGCGACCGGCGTCGTTTATGTAGTACTCGCGATGCACTTCCCAGCCGGTGGCCGCCAGGATGTTGCAGACGGAGTCACCGTAGGCCGCCCCGCGCCCGTGCCCGACGTGCATGGGACCGGTCGGATTGGCGGACACGTACTCGACGAGGATCCTGCCACGCTGTCCAGACCGATCACAGGCGTAACTCTCGCCCGCGGCAAGGATACGCGTCACCACCGCCTGCAGCGCATGCGGTCTCAGGAAGAAATTGATGAACCCCGGACCGGCAATTTCGACCTTCTCGAGCAGCTCGGATGCCGGCAGCGCACTCACGACACGCTCGGCGAGCTCTCGCGGCCTGCGACGCGCACGCTTCGCCAGAACCATCGCGATGTTGCTCGAGAAATCGCCGTGGCTGGGATCGCGGGTGCGCTCAATCTGCGCCTCGGTCGCCGCGGCCTCCGGTAATTCGCCGGCACGGACGAGAACGCCGACCGCCTCGGCAACCAGAGCACGCAGGTCATTTTTCACGATTCATTCACTCGGTGCCAAAAGGGTGGGCATTCTACCAGCCCCTGCTGCCGGCGCAGCACTCGCATCGGCCGGCGAAAGGGGAGGAGGAATCAGTACAATTCGGCAGGATCGACGTCCAGCGACCAACGCACGCGTCTCGCCTCCGGCCATGTCTCGATCTGCGCTGCCACTGCATCGAGCAGGCGGTGCAGCGCCTGCCGCTGCCGTGACTGCAGCACCAGCTGCGAACGGAAATGGCCGGCTCGGCGAACCAGCGGTGCAGGCAGCGGGCCAAAGACCTCCACCTCCTTGCCGCGCGTCCGATCCTTTTCCTTGACGACGGTATCGGCTACGCGCTGCAGGAACCGCTCCGGCGCCCCCGCCGTCGTGGCCTCGGCGCGCACCAGGGCAAGCGCACAGAATGGCGGCAGATTGGCCGATTCGCGCTCCTCCAGCATCGTCCGGCTCATCTGCGCGTAGTCCTGCTGGCGCATCGCCGTGAACAACCAATGTTCGGGCAGGCGCGTCTGTATCAATACCGTCCCGGGCCTCTCGGATCGGCCCGCGCGGCCGGCAACCTGCACCAGCAGCTGCGCGAGTCGCTCGGTTGCCCGCAGATCGACGCTGTATAGCTGTGCGTCAGCATTCAGCACGGCCACCAGACTCACGCCCGGGAAGTGATGTCCCTTGGCCAGCATCTGCGTGCCGATCAGGATCGAGGCGCGACCGGAATGTGCCGCCTCGAGCGCCGCTTCCAGGGCGCCCCTGCGCCGCGTCGTATCCCGATCGATCCGGACAACCCGGGCGCCGCCGAACCTCGCCTCGAGCAGCTCGGCAACGCGCTCGGTACCCTGGCCCAGTGGCAGCAGTTCCGCGGCTCCGCATCGCTCACAAGCCGCGGGAATCGGCCGCTGCGCGCCGCAATGATGGCATTGCAGTCGGCCATCCTGAAGATGGCACGTCATGCGTGCGTCGCAACGCCTGCACATCGCCGCACCGCCGCAGGCGTTGCACAACAGCGTCGGCGCGTATCCGCGCCGATTCAGGAACACGAGCGCCTGCTCGCCTCGGTTCACCGTCTCGGAAATAGCCGCCAGAACGAACGCGCTCACGCCGGACTGCAATGGACGTGCGCGCACGTCGATGATCTGCACGGCCGGCAGGCTCGCCGGACCGACACGCGCCGGAAGGTGCAGGCGCGTGTACCTGCCGGCGCGGGCGTTATGCTGGCTTTCCAGCGACGGTGTCGCCGAGCCCAGCACGACAGGTATCGATTCGCGTCTTGCGCGCATCACCGCCACATCGCGCGCCGAGTATCGAAAACCCTCCTGTTGTTTGTACGACTGGTCATGCTCCTCATCGACAATGATGATTCCCGGCCGCGCGAGCGGTACCCATATCGACGATCGCGTGCCGATCACGATGTCCGCCGCACCGGTCCGCGCCTGCTCGTATGCGAGCGAACGCTGCGCATCGCCCAGGCCGGAATGCATCAGCACGACGCGCGCCCCGAAACGGGCCTGAAAGCGCCGAACGGTCTGTGCCGTCAGGCCGATCTCGGGCACCAGCACCAACGCCTGCCGGCGGGATTCGAGCACGGCGTCGACAACCCGAAGGTAGACCTCCGTCTTGCCGCTGCCAGTCACTCCGTCGAGCAGAAAGGCCCCGAACTCCGGCCGCTGGCGTGTTATCGATTCGACCGCCGCGGCCTGCGGTCCCGACAGGCTCGGTGGCGCGTCCCGAGTGCATTCGGGCGCCGCAGCGTCGCCACCTGCCGGTGCGATCAATCCGCGCCCGGCCAACCTCTTCAGGGCCGCGCGCGCAGCTCGGCCTTCCGCGAGGAGAGCATCCTGCGGGAGTACCCCGTCGTGCCTCAGGAATGCCTCGAGCAACGCGGCCTGCCTCGGCGCGCGCCGCCGCAGCCGATCGATTGCGGCCCTGCCCGCGTCGGTAACAATGTAGGCCTCCGGCGTATCCGGCCGCCTCTCTACGGCGCGCCGCAGATAGGCCGGCAACGCCGCGGCGACAACCTCGCCGATGGGGTGATGGTAGTAGGCGGCGGCCCACTCGATGACCGAAAGGAGGGCCGCAGACCAGAGCGGGGCCTCATCGAGCAGGGAGCACGCGCGCTTCGGCGCCGAATGGGTTTCTTCTCCGGTCGCCGCGGTCTGCAAGACAACGCCGATGCGCTCGCCGCGCCCGAACGGCACGCGCACACGAAGGCCCGGGCAGAGCCCCGCCGCGCGGGTGCCGGGGGGCGGGAAATAATCGAACAGCCTGCGCAGCGGGACATCGACGGCCACGCGCATGACGGGCTCGGCCGACGCACCCTCAGGGTCGGATGGCCGCGTCCTCATCGCCGGCTCCGTGTGCTGTCAGGTTGCAGCGCCGGCCGCACCCGGCCGATCCACGAGTGCGCGAACCGCAGAGATGTCCGCACGGGCCATCGGTCTGCGGGAAACATCGCTCAGGGGCGCTTGGCGTTGCCCGTGGTGCGGAAAGACGACCAGTTCGACCCGCCGCACGCCCGCCACGAAGCGGATCATCGGGAAGGCCCCCAAGTCGGAGTATCGTCGCTCGCCCGATTCACAGGGCACCCCACGCTCATGGAGATACGCCAGGACCTCCTCGGAGGTTTCGGCGAAGACGTGCAGGCATACCGGGGCCGCGGGCCCGGCCGTGCCCGCGAGTATCCGGCCCACCAGCCTAGGCTCGAACTCGACCAGGAATCTCATCGCCTGCAGGGCCTCGAGACGCGCCTCGCGCTGACGCGCGGCATGGAGAGCCCCGCCGAATATCCGCTGGCTCTCCATCAGTGCCTCCTCGACCTCCGCAAGTTCGGGCAGGTCGCGGCCGCGCACGTCACCGACACGTTCGGCCGCCTTGCGCCGCGCCGCACCGTAACCCAGCGCGCCGTCCTCCATCAGCAATTGCGCGGCGAGATGAGCGACGCTCTGGCGCAATTGCCGCGATGTCCTGCCGCCCCGCTCGCGGAATGTTTTCACCTGCTGCCCGCGGCCTTCTCAGAACAACTGCTCTGGTCCTTGCACCGCGGGGCCGTCGGCGCCGTGACCTGGCGCGGCGTCATCGGAGTCCTGCCGGGGTATTTCATTGCTGCGGAAGGTCTCGTATACGGCATCCGCATCACTCGATCGTGCAAGATTGCCGGTATCCGGATCTATGCGCACGGTAACCAGGTCCTGCGGCTGCTGCATCGTCGCCTCCTCCATACCGTCGAGAGCCACCGACATGTATTTCATCCACATCGGAAGCGCGGCGCGCGCCCCGGTCTCGTCCCTGCCTAGCGGCTGCACCTGATCGAAGCCGACCCAGACGGTCGTTGCCACCTTGGCGTTGAAACCGGAAAACCACGCATCGCGCTGCTCGTTGGTCGTGCCGGTCTTCCCCGCCAGATCCTTGCGCTTTAGCGCGAGGGCGCGTCGAGCCGTGCCGGCCTTGATGACGTCCTGCATCATCGAGTTCATCATCCACGCGTTCTCCGCGCCGATCACGCGCGGGGCGATGCGTGCCGGCCGCATCATCGGATCAACCGACAGCGACGATGCCGACGCAGCCGCCTGGCACTCGGTGCAGACGCGCACCGGGTCCGCCTCCATGACCAGTACGCCGTCGACGGTCTCCACGCGCTTGATCAGGTACGGGTCCACCAGGTACCCGCCGTTGGCGAACACGCTGTAGCCACGAACGACCTCGAGCGGCGTGGTCACGCCGGTGCCGAGCGCCAGTGAGAGATCGCGCGGCAGTCGCTCGTTGGCGAACCCGAAGCGCCGCGCGTAGTCGGCCACATAGTCGATCCCGACCGCGCTGAGCAACCGTATCGACACGAGATTGCGCGAGGCGCTGAGCGCCTCGCGCAGACGCGTCGGCCCGTTATATTCGCCGCCGTAGTTCTCCGGCCGCCAGATGGGGTTCGCGCCCCCCGGCGTGTCGAACACCACCGGGGCGTCATTTATTAGACTGGCCGGGGTGAAGCCGGCATCCAGGGCGGCGGAATAAAGAAACGGCTTGAAGTTCGAGCCCGGCTGGCGTAGCGCCTGGGTGACGCGGTTGAATTTGCTCTGCTGGAAGTCGAACCCGCCGACCATGGCCTGTATGGCGCCGTCGGAGGCGGATATGGAAACCAGCGCGCCCTGGACGACCGGCACCTGCACCAGTCGCCAGTGCGGCTCCTCGTCCCGCCCGGCCTCGGCGTCCTTCCCGGCAGCCGTCGCATCCTTGGCGTCGCCCTCGTTGGCCGTTTCCTCGAGCTGGACGCGGATGACATCGCCGAGCTTCAGGATGTCGGCGGCCTTGCGCGGCGCCCGCCCGCGGTGATCCTTGTCCAGGTACGGCGCAGCCCAGGACAGGCCGCGCCAGTCGACCTCGATGGTACCGTGCATGGCGGTGTAGGCAGCGACCGTCTGCTCGCCGACGCGGGTCACGACGGCGGGCTGAAGGCCGCCCAGGGCAGGAATGCCCTGCAGCGCCTGCTGCCAGTGCGATGCGGTCGAATCGGGCGGCAGCGGCACATGGCGTTCGGGACCGCGATATCCGTGACGTCGATCGTAGTCCATCAGCGCAGCGCGCAGCGCCCTGGTCGCCGCGGCCTGCAGCTTGCTATCCACGGACGTGTAAACCCGGAAGCCCGAGGTCATCGCCGTCTCCTCGCCATACTTCTCCACCATCTGCTGGCGCACCATCTCGGCGATGTCGGGTGCTTCGGCCTCCAGGCGCAGGCCGTGCACGCGGGTCTCGATCGGCTCGGCCATCGCCAAATCGTACTGCTCCCGGGAGATGTGCTGCTTCTCGAGCAGCCTGCGCAGGACGTAGCCGCGTCGCCTCAAGGCCTCCCTCGGACTGGTGACGGGGTTGTAGGCCGAAGGCGCCGGCGGTATTCCTGCGATGGTCGCCACTTCGGCCAAGGTCAGCTCCGGGAGCGCCTTGCCGTAGTAGACCTGCGCCGCGGCGCCGATGCCGTATGCGCGCTGGCCGAGAAATATCGTGTTCAGGTAAAGCGCGAGGATCTCATCCTTGCTGAGCTCCTTCTCGATCTTCAGGGCGAGGAGCATCTCCCGGATCTTGCGGATGTAGGTCTTCTCGGGGCTCAGAAAGTAGGCGCGCGCGACCTGCTGCGTGATTGTGCTGCCGCCTTGGCCGCGATCGCCGCGACGCAGCTCGGAGGCCGTGGCACGAATTATGCCTTGCCAGTCAACGCCAGGGTGCTCATAAAATCGATCGTCCTCCGCGTCGAGAAACGCCTTGACCACAATGTCGGGGACCTCGGTCAGCCTGACCGGAATTCGACGCTTCTCGCCGAACTCGCCGATCAGAACGCCGTCGCCGGTGTACACCCGCATGGGCACCTGCAGCCGCATGTCGCGCAGCGCGTCGACGGCCGGGAGGCCCGGTACCAGGTACCAGACCACGATGGCGGCGGCGGCGGTGGCGACAAGGAAGGCCGCCAGTAGCAGGTTGAAGGTCCAACGCAACATATGGTGTTTGGGAAAAAGATCCGGCTCAAAATCTGGTTGGGAGGTACCTCAAAGTCAAAATACCTTTGACATTAGGGAATTACCTGAAAGATTTGATTTGTTTTTTAACATTAATTCAACTATAGTTGGCCATACCAGTTAATGTTAAAAGCGATGTATGAAACATAAACATCGACTTTAGAAGGGAAAACCAG
>WBZR01000414.1_pt1 | contig 69325 bp, 57 predicted proteins | sample 5204231 | NCBI WGS metagenome assembly WBZR01 (sample SAMN12412403, study PRJNA552823) | activated sludge metagenome | isolation source: activated sludge from anammox sidestream of wastewater treatment plant... | place: USA: Virginia | collected 2017-08 | reverse complement strand
AGTTCTGTAAACTCTGCTACGGTCAGACTCGTAAAGGTTAGAAACTGTCTCGGCTTTGTTTTTAGCTCTTCATAGGTCAGCATCCACTCATCATAACGCTGTTTTGTTATTTCGGATAATGTCTAATTAACTGTCATTGCGAGGAGCGCCTTTGCTCTTTGCGACGAAGCAATCTTCTGGAATATGGAGATTGCTTCGGGCGGAAGCGCGTCGCCCTCGCAATGACAAATAGACTCTTATGCTAACCATCGGTTCACCCCAACTCAAACTGCTCGAAAAACTTTGCAACGCCATGTCTGTCTCGGGCGATGAAGGCGAAGCGCGCCGCATCGTGCTGGACGAGGTCAAGCCGTATGCCGACGAAGTAAAGGTGGACGCGCTCGGCAGCGTGCTTGTGCGAAAGAAGTCTCGCGCCGGGCAAGGTCGAAACGCAAAGGAGAAGAAAGCCCTGCGCGTGCTGCTCGACGCCCACATGGACGAAGTCGGGTTCATGATCGTCAAAGACGACGGCGACGGCTTTTACGAATTCCGCGCCGTCGGCGGGATAGACGAGCGGCATCTTGTCGGCAAACAGGTCGTCGTCGGCAAAGACCACACGCCGGGCGTCATCGGCGCAAAACCGATCCATCTTACCGACGCGGGCGAGCGGAGTCGCACCGTCAGCGTGGAATCCATGCGGATTGACCTCGGTCCCGATGGCAAAGCCAAAGCCGGAGACCGCGCCACGTTTGCGACCAAGTTCAAACGGGTCGGTCCTTCGATCATGTCCAAATCCATTGATGATCGCATCGGCGTGGCGATTCTGATCGAACTGTTGAAACAGGCGCCCTACGACGTTGAACTGTGCCTCGCCTTCAGCGTGCAGGAGGAGATCGGTCTGCGCGGCGCGACTGTGGCGGGATATTTCTTCGACCCCGACCTCGCCATCGCCGTTGACTCAACCCCCGCCCGCGACCTTCCGCATTACGACGGCGCGGAAAATTACGCCTACAACACAAAATTGGGATTCGGTCCCGCCATTTACCCCGCGCACTCGCCCGTCATCAGCGACCCGCGGCTTTTGAAATTCCTGCAAGACATCGCCGCGAAACATAAAATCCCATATCAGCTCCGCCAACCCGGCGGCGGCGGCACGGATGCGGGCGCGATTCAGCAGGCGCGCTCCGGCGTGCCGGTCATATCGGTTTCGGTCCCGCACCGCTATACTCACAGTCCCATCAGCGTTTCGCGCGTGGACGATTGGAAGAATGCGTTGAATTTACTGCATGTTGCGTTGCAGGAAATGACGCCCGATTTATTGAAGAGGTAGAGAAACGTACAAGCGCGCAGGCAGGCGTGTGTTTGCCCGTTTAAGCGAACCAAGCATGGAAGGCGATGGGCGGCGCATCTTTGCAAAGGACGACAGCAAAAGTTATTCGACCGGCGAAAGGTTCACTCCTGGAAAATACCATGAAATCATCCCTCAAAACTCTCACAGAAACGTTCGGACCTTCGGGACATGAAGACGCAGTTCGGAAGTTGATACAAAAAGAAGTGAAACCGTATGCGGACGAAATTCGCGTGGACGCGATGGGAAGTCTGATCGTCCGCAGGAAGCCGACGGCAGATGCGGAAAATTCCAAACGCATCATGCTCGCGGCTCACATGGATGAGATCGGCGTGATCGCCAGTCACATTGACAAGAACGGCTTTGTGCGCTTCGCCAGCAACGGCGGCGTGTTCGGGCGTTATACGCTCGGGGCGCGCATCCGCTTCATGAACGGCGTGACCGGCGTGGTCGGGTTCGATAAATTCGAAAACGCGGATCAGGCGCCCGCCATGAGCAAGATGTATATTGACGTGGGCGCGACCAGCCGCAGCGACTGCCCGGTAAAGGTCGGCGACTTCGGCGCATTCGAGCGTTCATTTATGGAAATGGGAAACCGCCTCGTCGCCAAATCCATGGATGACCGGGCGGGTGTGGTCGTTTTGATCGAGACGTTGAAAGCGCTCAAATCCACGCCGCACGATCTTTTCTTTGTCTTCACCACGCAGGAGGAGGTCGGCGTACGCGGCGCGGGGACAGCCGCCTACCGCATAGATCCGCAGATCGGTCTCGCCGTGGACGTGACGGCGACGGGCGACACGCCCGCTTCGTCGAAGGTGAACATGGAGTTGGGCAAGGGCCCGTGCGTGAAGGTGCGCGACCCGGGCATGTTGTCCGATCCGCGCGTGGTCGAATGGATGATTAATACAGCGGAGAAGGCAAAGATTCCCTATCAACGCGAAGTCCTGCTGATGGGCAGCACCGACGCGAGGGCGATCCAACTCACCCGCGCGGGCGTGATGGCTGGCGTATTATCCATCCCATGCCGTTACATTCATTCCGCTTCGGAGATGGTGGATTTGGACGATCTGAAGAATTCGGTGAAATTGCTGACGGCGATGTTGAGCAAGCCGGTTTCGTTTTAATGTCATTCTGAGCGAAGCGACACATGCACCGCAGTGCGGATGCAGTGCGGTGAGAATCTCTAGGTTGGGAGGCGAGACCCTTCGCCTCGCTCAGGGAGTCAATGGTAGATTTATGGGCGATTACAACCGTTCCACCAAAGAAATCCCGTTCGGGGATATTCCTGCCAACGTAATTCAAAGCGTGCGGGTATATATCGAAAAGCACAGCCTGGGCGACATCCTTGCCAACCCCCTGATGTGCGTCGTCTCCACCTCAGAAAAAATCAAAAAGGGACTCTTCGGCGGCGGACCGGGTCCGAAGCGGTTGATCCAAACCGTCGTCCTCACCGACCGCTGGCTGATCCTCGCCGATAACGTGGACCGGAACGCGCTTTACATCAAGACGATGCAGTTGCGGGATATTACGGCGGAGGATTACGAAAAGAGTTCGTTTTACAAAATGATCCCGGATACGGGAGTGAACATCAGCGGGCGATTTACGGATGCGAGCGAACTCGGAATGATATTCCTCCCGCTCGGCAAGGATGCGGCGGGAGAAAAATTCAAGCCGCTGTTGATTGAAACCGCGCAAAAGGCTAAGGAATGATTCCAGGGCGCCGCCCTGAGCCGTCGGGCGGCACATGCGTCGAGGCGAGGTCTCTGGGGTTGCAACAGAGTATTCATGAAAGAGTTTCACCCCGAAGGATGAAAAAGACCTGACAGGTTTCCGCAGAACTTTAATCAACCAGCGCGGCTGCGATTCACAGAACCCGAATCGACTCACACACGATGAAACCTGTCAGGTCTGCGACAAACCTTTTTTTCATATCAGAGTCTTCATCCTTCATCCCTCATCCTTGATCTTCCATCTTCCCTATTTCTTTTTCCCTTCTTTAACTTCCTCCTCTTCCTTCTTCCCCATAAACTGCATCACGAACGCCGCGCCTGAGCCGAGGGCGAACATGCCCATGGACGCCGGGCTGGAATATTTGGTCAAACCAACAAGGAGCAGGAAGAAGCCAGCCGAGAGGGCGATCTGAACCTGCCAGGCGGCTTTGTAATAGGCGTCCAGGGTGAAGCGCGCGACGCCGAATCCCAGCAGGATGAAGCCGACGGCGCGGATGAAAAAGCCGACGATATTGAGTATCTGTTCAAAGGTATCCATTGTTATCTCCTATAATTTAATAGACCACGCCCACATGCCCCAAAACATAATCATGACCATCCCGATCCCCATCCTCGCGGCGATTGCCCAGCCCCAGCCGGTCATCCACGCTTTGGTGTTGGCAAGCGCAACACTTCGATCTTTAAGTCTACGCCATTCCGCAAGGAACAACGCCACGGGCGAGGCGACAATGCCCATGATGGGCGTGAAGAACAAACTGACGCCGATCCCCGCCGCAAAAGACCAAAGAATGGAACTCCAGGGGATGTTCTTGTCGCGCATGTGCTTGGCAATGATGATGTTGTCCACGACATTGCCGCCGATCATCAAGAGGGTTATGAGCGTGAACAACAGCCAGGCGACCCAGTCCATGTTGCCCAACCCGGCGTGAACGAGCGCAAAGACAAGGGTGGCGATCCACATCACCACCAAGCCTGGGAAAACGGGAATCAACAAGCCGAGCCAGCCAAAGATCAATACAACCAGCGTAACGACTTGAAAAAGAGTTTGCGCGAACAATTCGAGGGAAGCGGGGTCCATTCGGGTTCTCCGGGAAATCAAGACGTCGGCAGAAGTATACCCTCCGACATCCTGATCTACGCCTTGAAACTTAACCGGGGTTCGCTAAGGTTTGATGATATCCACGCCGCCCATCCACGGGCGCAGGACTTCGGGAACGACGATGGAGCCGTCGGCTTGCTGGTAATTTTCCATGACGGCGATCAGCGCGCGCGGCAAGCCCAGCCCCGATCCGTTCAATGTGTGCGGAAATTTGACCCTGCCGCCGTCAGCGGGACGATACTTGATGTTCGCGCGGCGAGCCTGAAAATCGGTATCGTTCGAGACCGACGAAACTTCCAGCCACTCGTCACAGCCGGGGGCCCACAATTCAAGGTCGTAGGTGATCGTCGCGCCGAAGCCGATATCGCCCGTGCATAACTGTTTTACGCGGTAGGGAATTTCAAGTTGCGCGCAGGTCTCCTCCGCGTCCTTCAACATCTTCTGGCGCATCGCCTCCGAATCTTCGGGCTTGCAGTAGATGTACATCTCGACCTTGTCGAATTGATGCCCGCGTTTGATGCCGCGCACGTCGCGCCCGGCGCTCATCTTCTCGCGGCGGAAGCAGGGCGTGTACGCCGTGTACAGTTTCGGAAGAGCCGCCTCTTCCATGATCTCGTCCATGTGCAAACCCGTCAGCGGAATCTCCGCCGTCGGCACGAAGTACAAATCCTCCTCGTGATCCTTGTAAAGATTATCGGCAAACTTCGGCAGTTGACCTGCGCCATAGACCGTCGCCGTCTTGACCATGAAGGGCAGATACTCCTCCTGATATCCCTGGCGGATGTGAAGGTCGAGCATCCACGCGATCAACGCCCGCTGTAAACGCGCGCCCGCTTTTTGCAAAACGTAGAAGCGCGAACCGGTCAGTTTCGTGCCGCGTTCAAAGTCCAGGATGCCGAGCGCGGGCCCGAGGTCCCAGTGCGGAAGCGGTTTGAAATCGAATTTGCGCGGCTCGCCAACCGTTTTGATCACCGGGTTTTCGCTGTCGTCTTTTCCAACCGGCGTGCGCGGGTCGGGGATATTGGGCAGGGTGGACATCAAATAATCCAGTTCGGATTCGACTCCCGCCACGTCCTTGTCCAACCCTGCGATCTTATCCCCCACCACGCGCATCGCCTCGATCTTCGACTGGCGTTCGGTCGCGTCCTTCATCCTGCCGATCTCCTTCGAGACGGCGTTCCGCTCCGCCTTGAGTTGTTCCACCTGCGAGAGCAGACTGCGGCGCTTCTCGTCCAGTCCCAAAATGGACTCGACTCGCGCGGGGTCTTCCTGCCGGTCCTGCAATGCCTTGCGAACAACCTCCGGCTTTTCACGAAGCAAATTAATGTCGAGCATATGCGCCTCCGCGTGCATTAAACAAAATACGCCCCAATCCATTTGCAGGACGAGGGGCGTCTCGTGGTGCCACCTGCTTTTATCACGCCGTCGGCGTGACCTTGATGCGCGCTAACGGGCGCTCCCGATTCTCTTATGACTTGCGTCTCTCCGAGAATGACTTGGCAAAGCGGATTTCATCCTCTGGCGGGTCGCCTTGCACAAACCGGCGACTCTCTGAACCGTTGCTGAATTACTTGTCTTTGCGCCTGTCTTTATAAAAGTGCCCCCACGGGGATTCGAACCCCGGTCGTGGCCTTGAAAGGGCCGCGTCCTAGTCCACTAGACGATGGGGGCAAATACGCTGAGCGAAATGAAACGCAGTTGAAGCGTAAGCGGGCGGATTTTATCACCCACTCCCCGCAGGGTCAAGAAAAATCAGGGTTGGATTTCAGGTTTGACTCGCTGGGTCAGCACAGCCACCAGGTCAATCAAGGAGCGGTTGACAAGGATGCCGGCCGTCTGCACGCGCAGGCTGGGGATGAGAATTGCCGATAACGTGCCGTTGAGGATCGGAATGAATGCGCGCGTGCCTTCCGACACCAGGCTGTTGAAATCGAAGCGGCCCGGCAATTCCATCGTGCCGTCCACTTCGAACATCGAAGTCGTGACGCGCACCTGGTATTCGGTCACCTGGGTGAAGCCGCCGCGCACGATCCCTTGCGGACCGAGGTCCTCGCGCCGCGCCAGGCAGATGGCATGAACCTGCTTCTTGGTGGTGCGCAGGATCTCGAAATGATCTATTAACTTCGTGGGCATGTGCAGGCGCGCCATTCTCGCATCGTGAATCTCGATGATGGAATGGATCGGGTCGTTCACGAAGCCCATCGCGCCGTGCGAGGTGACTGCGATCTTCCCCGCCACGCGATAGCCCGAAGTCAGAATATCGGCGAGGACGAAGCGATATGTGCGGGGAGAGGTTTCGAGCGACATGGAAAAAACTTCCGGTTAAGACTCCGGCATGGGCGGGCGCGCCCCGCTCTGGGGGCGGGGACGAGGCGGAGTCCTCCTATTCGAATTCGTGGGCTTGCCCGCATTCGGGTCGAGAAGCGTGTTCAACCACTGGATCGCGCGTTCGTCGTATTCGCAACGCCCGCACACGTCGCAAAGCCAGGCGGGGAAATGAGGGACGGTAATCAGCTCGCCGCCCAGCCAGGTAAAGTAGGTGACATGCCGCGGTCGCAACACGCCGGCGTGACATTCGTTACAGGGAATCAGTTCTTCAATATTGTTCATGGCAACCTTATTGAGACGCGGATACTCCCGCATGATCCAGCGCGCCCCACATGGGCGGGGGCCAGTAGATCAGCACGGCTTTACCCACCACGTTTTCCTGCGGCAGCAAACCCCAATCCTTCGAGTCGTTCGAGTTGTTGCGGTTGTCGCCCAGCACAAAGAGAAAGCCTTCCGTCACAACCCACTCGCCGGAGTAACGCGGCGCCTCGGCGATATAAGTTTCTTCCAGCAGTTGGCCGTTCAAAAAAACCTGACCGCCTTCCACGCGCACATGGTCGCCGGGCAGTCCGATCACGCGCTTGATCAATTCCTCTTTTGGGTCGAGCGGAAAATGAAAGACAACAATGTCGCCGCGTTCATATTCGCTGAATTTATAACTCATTCTGCTGACCAGCACGAACTCGCCGTCTTCGAGCGTGGGGCGCATACTGAATCCGTCCACGCGCACGCGCGCCGAAACTGCGTTGATGCCGATGAATAAAACCGCCGCCAAAACCAGCGTCTCGAGGATGTCTTTGATGAAACGCTTCCATTGAATCGCTTCCTCCGCCGGTTTGACTTCCTCCGTCGCAACCTGTTCCAATGATTCCAAAATGCCTCCAGCCGTCCTGAAAATTATACTTCCGATTTCAAAACAGCCTCCCCACATTAAGCCTTACTCAGAATGGATCGCCTCGACCGGACCTGAGCCGCATCCCGGTCCCAAACCTTATTCCACGCCCGATGTTAATCCCTTCGGCGTCCCCGGCTTTCTCCTGCAACGGAGTTACAACCCGGCTCATCCTTCGCAGAACCGCTGTCTGGATTTGTGAAGGGATTCCGGCGTCTCGCGCCAGCCCAGTACAAAGCGAACCTGCTCCTCTCGCTCCGGCGAAGCGGGATAAAACGGGTTGGGAGGGCGCGTCTTATACAGGGCGTTGACGCGCGCCAGCGCCTCGCGCGGAGTCATACCCTGCCGCACAAGATAACAGCCCGCCACCGTGCCGGTGCGCCCGATCCCCGCCCAGCAGTGGACATAAACCGGAAGACCATTTTGGATGAAGGAATCGATCTCATCCAGGATGCGGCGCATGGTCTCCGTCGAAGGGATGTTGTGGTCGCGGATGGCAAAGCGCCGGTATTCAACCGCGCATCCGCGGCTTCGCGCCGCTTCCTTGAGGGCCGCCTCATACGACGGCAGTTCGTGCGGCTCGGTCAGGTCAATAAAAGCGCGGATGCCGCATTCGAGAAAAGCGTCCATCCGATGGCGCATTTCCTCCGGCGCGCCCGCCCCGGGGTATTCGCCCGCGAGGAAGAGTCCGTCCCTCAGCCAGTAGGATTCGACAATGGGGAGTTTATGGGTCATGGTTGAAAATTCAGGCACACATTCCGGCGCATCGTTTCGCGCAGGGCGGTCAATTCGGGGTATTCGTAAAAGAACCGAATCTTTTGTTCGGCAACCGTGTCGCCGTCCGGTTGCCCGGTAAAGATGAAGAACCCGAACGCCTCGGCGATATCTTCAGCCGGGTGCGTGGCGGAATAATCCGTCAGGAAGCGGTCTTCGTATTGATAATAGAAATCATCCAGCGCGCCGGAGTATTCGTCCTCGTCTTCGATCAGGTTGATCTCATTCCACTCCTCGTAAATATCCGTCCAAAAACGCTCGTAGAACTGGTTGATGTATGAATCGGGGGTGGAACAGCCTTCGCCGGGGAAGAAGGTCGGGCAGGCGGAAACTTCCCGCAGATAAATATCGTTGTCCTCCGGGTTGTTGAAGATGGCAAGGCTGGGCGGCATTTGATCGGGCGCAAGGGTGAACAGATGGGCAAACTCATGGGCGAGGGTGAACGTCAGGTAGTAGTAATCGCTCGTGTCGGCGATGTCCACTTCCAGCCTCCAGAGATTCGGATCGTCCGCCGTCTGCGCCACGGCGGCGAGGAGGTTCTCCCTCCCGTCGGTCATGATGGAATACTCGGCAATCGTCGGACGATATTCAAGCGGAATCAGGCTTGTAAAGTAGCCCCAGATCCGCCGATGGGCGGCATCGTCCTTTTGTTCGTCCTCCAGTTCCGCCGGCGCAGAATCAAAATACGGTTCGCCAAGCTCGTCGCCGGACACCGGATAGGTCGCCAGATAGACGGCTTCCTCCTCCTCCCCGCCTTCCGCTTCAAAACCTTCGTCGGACGATTCAGCGGCTCCCGCATTCAGGCGGACAATCTCCTCCGTGATGAGGGGACACGAAACAGCCGCCAGAGTCGGCGTGGGCGGCATGACCATGCCCGCGCCTTTGCCCGCAGTCTCATCGCCGAACAGGGCGGCGCAAGCCAGCGTCGAAAAAAGAAGCGCGGATAGAGCCAATTTCCATCTTTGGCGAAACATAAACCATCCTTGTAAAAAAATTATTAACTCATGTTACGCGCTTTTGCCATCCTCACGAACCGCCCACGAATAAAGTCACGAATTCGCGAATGTTGGCGCGTCTATTCGTGAACATTCGTGGACGGTCACAGACTCATCGGCAAGCGCATTTCCTAACCAAATGCCATCTTGCGTAAGGTGAGTTATTAAATATCCCGCTTCAATTCTTCGGCAGGACGATCCAGCCCGCGTCCAAAAAGTAGAGATACAAATATCCCAACAGCATGACCATCCACAAAATCAATTGAATCTGATCCATCAGATTCTCCCATGAGATCGAAAGGTTGTCGCGGACGGTCTGCACAATGCTTTCGACATTCTCCAGCTTGGCGCGCACGCTGTCCTTCCAATCCGTCAGATACAACTCGGACTGAATCGCCTCGTACAGGTTGGCCGTGTACCAGTCGCCGATCAGCAAAAGCGCCTGCTCGGTGCGCTCGAAGTCAATCATCACCTCCAGCTTGTGTTCGGTGATCTGGCGGATCAACCCGCGCGTGGCGCGCGGACGGCGTTTATTCTCGAAGAACGATTCGCTGATCTTATCCAGCAGGCGCTCGATGGAGCGGTTCAACATGCGGTAGCGGAGCAATTGATAATTGCCGATCTTCAAAAGGACAATATCCGAATCAAAATCGGCGTTGGGGGCGATGATGACCGCGCCCTCCCAGTCCACCAGCGTCAACTCGCGGTCAGAGTAGCGCGTGCGCGACGCGATGATCTCCTCCACGTCGGCCTTGTCGAGGGCATCCCTTTGCGAGCGGATAAAGCGCGAAATATTCAACCCGTTTTTATCAATCCATTTATCCGGCGCCTGCTTCACATCGTCCGCCAGCAAAATAATGTACTCCTCATACAACTCGCTCTGACGATGCTCCACCGGAATATATTTGCTCTTCAGCGCGTCTTCGATCTTCGCCCGCGCCTGTAGGGTGGAGGAATCAAAAGGGTTCGCCAGCGCAAAACGCGCCTCCACCATCTGCACCCACTCGTCGTATTGATGCCGCACAACGGAGATCGCGCAACCTTCGATCACCACCGTCTCGTCGCCGAGGCTGACCACTTCAATATCCACCGGCTGAAAATACGGCGCGTCCTTTAACCCCTTGATCGATTCTTTCATCGGCGCGGGGTGGGTTTCGGTATCGGGAAAAGCAATCAAATAACAGATTTCCATGCGCCAAGTTTAGCATGGAAATTCGCAAGACCGACTTAAGTCGGTCTTACCCCCCACGCAAAAACTGTCGGCACATGCAACACCCGCTCGCCCCTCGCCCAGGCTTCATCGTCCAGCGTTTTCATTTTTTGGATTTCCACACTCGAAGCGGATTCGCCCAAATCGGCTTTGATCGCCGCCCATTCCATCTCCCGCTCCCAAACAGACGGCTCTTTGACTCCGCTCTGAATTGTCCCTGTTTCTTCGAGCGTTATCCCCGCCTGAAAAAACGTCTCCGCCAGTTTCGCGCCAAAGCCGACATCCGCCCCCTGACGTTTCAACGCCTGCGTCTGCCGCTCCCCCAGCGGACGCAGCGCCTCAGGCTTGTCCACCCGCGCGTAATAATCCGGCTCGGCAAGCGCGAGGATGTGGCCGCCGGGGCTGGTCACGCGCTTCATTTCCGTCACGGCTTGCAAAGGATTTTTTACCCACAACAAATAGTAATGACAATAGACGATATCGAACGACGCATCGGGGAACGGAATCGCCAGCCCGTCGGCGCAGACAGGCGAAGCGGCTGGGGCGTGGATCAAAGCCTGGGTCAGCGCGGCCGGATTCAGGTCCAGCCCAAGAAGCGCGGCGGGGGTTTCGATCTCGCGCAGAATCGCGCCCGTGCCGCATCCCACCTCCAGCAAGCGGCGCGCGGATTTAATCCCCGCCTTTTCAAAAAGATATTTTCGCAGGTCGCGCGTCCACGCGGCTTGCTGGAGGTAACGGGCGTGCCACTGGAATGCAACGTCTCCCGACATTGCACCCCCAACGTCAGGAGACGTTGGAGTCTGCATAGATTTTTTCCCACTTATCCCTGAGCAAATTGCTGAGGACGTTCGCCGCCATGCCTTGCGCGGGGAGGACGTCGCCGTCGGGTTCGACATACAGCCAGGCTTTGCCCGCGCCGGAGGGGACTTCGTCCTCTTCGGTTTCGAACGCGACGGGGTTTTGCGCGGAGTAGGGAACGGGCAAATCGAAGTTGAGCGCGAGGTTGAGGTCGGCGGCTTTCTGCGTGATCGGGTCAAGCTCGCTTTTCAACGAAAGGTCGGCGAGGCTGAGCGAAATGCTTTTGACTTGAAGCGCGGCAAGTCGTTCGAGCGCGGCATTGATGTTCTTTATGTTTTTCCCGTCGAGCGTGATGTGCGCCGTCGCAAAAATATCTTCGGGCATGATGGCTTCGAGCGCGCGCCATGATGTTTCGTCGTCGGGCTGTAACAGGAAGAGAAGATGGTCGAGCCCCGTTTGCAAAAGCGATTGACGATAATTTTTATCCGCGAGTTTCAAGCCGTCGCTAAGCAAACCGCAGACCTGTCCGTTCTTCTCGGCGTGGGCGATCAGGTCGGGCAGGTCTTCGCGCAAGGTCGGTTCGCCGCCGGTAAAGGTGACATGCGGCACGCCCATCCGCCAGGCGGTATCGAGGATGGATTTCCATTCGTCGGTCGTCAGTTCGCGCTCCACGCGCCGGACTGGGGCATATTCGGCTTTTGTATGGGCTGGGAGTTTATACGTCAACGCGCAGTCAAGGCGCAGGGGGGCGGTCAGGTCGGCGGAATGGGGGGCGATCCGCTCGAAGTTCAGGTAGGAGACGGGATCTACATCCTGCGAGGCGACGAGGGTTTGAATGCGGTCGAGGAAATCGCGGTAGTCTTCGAGCGCGACGCTTTTTTGCACGCGGTAACGGGCGGCGACCTGTTCCGCGACTTCGCCCGGTTCGATGCCTTTGACGAAGTGATAGGCGTATTCGGCGGCGGTGGGGTTGAGGTGTAAAACCGTGGCGGCGTTGACGATGAACACGCCGGAGCCGTCGCGGCGCAAACGCAGGTGGACGCGATAGGGTTTTTTATCCGCCGATTCGGATTGCAGGTGATGCATCCCTTCGGGCAGGGGCGCGACCTTTGCAAAACGATCCGCAAGACGATTGAAGATGTTCATGATGCCTCCTTGAGGTTGACGATGGGCGCGGACGATTGACGATGGTCTATGGTCAATCGTCCGCCGTCAATGAACTACCGGCAGGTTTACCAGGTTTTCTTTGCGATATCCTTCCGCCGTGAGCGGGCATCCGCCGCCACATTCGGCAACGACGGGACAGCCTTCGCATTTGGCGGGCAGGCTCTGACGCTCGCGCAACTGGACGGAGAGTTTGTGATTCCAGATCGAATCCCATGAGTCGGTCAGGATGTTTCCGAGCGGATGGTAATACGACTGGCACGGCAGGACGTTGCCGTTCGATTCGATGCACATGCTGTAGAGCGCGGCAGTGCATCCTTTAACGCCGAGGTTGTTGGCGGTCGGGTCGAATTCGCAATATTGCGTGGGGGTGTACCAGATCAGGCGCTGCCCGCGTTGCCCGGTCTTCTGTGTGGCGATGTTGAGGATGGGCTGGAGTTCGCTCTCGCGCAAGCCCGTGCCGACGGTCAGCCCGCTGCCAGAATAGATGAGCGCGTTCAAGCCGACGGTCGGCACGCCGAGGTCTGCCAGAAAGTCGAGCGTGGCGGGGATGGTGTGGACGTTCGTCCGCAGCATGGTGGTGTTGGTCATCACGTACAACGGCGAGCGCAGGACGTTGTTCACGCCCGCAATCGTCTGGCAGAAGGCGCCTTTGGCGCGCATCATTTCGTCGTGGATTTCGGGGACGCATGACTCAACCGTAATTTGCACATGGTCGAGTCCGGCGTCCACAAGTTCTTTGACGTAATCCATGTCCATCAGGCGGCGGGCGTTGGTGTTCAGCCCGGTGATCTGCCCATTGGCTTCGGCGTGACGGATAAGCGCGGGCAGGTCGTTGCGCAGGGTCGCTTCGCCGCCGGTGAAGACGATGTGCGGCACGCCTAAATCCCACAGTTGATCGAGAACGCCGAACCATTGTTCGGTGGTCAGTTCGGGGAAATTGCGTTCGCGGGCGTTGTAACAGTGGGCGCAGTCGTTGTTACAGCGATAGGTGATCGCCAAATCCATGCGATAGGGCGCGGTGGGGCGGGCGCTGAACGGCATGACGGCATCGAGTTCGAGTTCGTGGATGGGGCAGGCGCCGTCCGTCAGGGATGAAAAATGAAGGGCGAAGGATGAATAATCCTCTCGCGCCTGTTTTTCGGGAACGCGATACCGATCCCGGAGCGCTTTGACGGCTTTCTTCTCCTCTGTCCCTTCCAGGATCAACCACGCCATGAAAGCCGCAGTGGGATTCAGGCGCATGACGCTGCTGGCGTTGACGATCAACGTCCCCTCCCCGCCCGGGTCGAGCCGCAGGTGGATGCGCGATTTCTCCTGTCCGTTTTCGCGAAGGTAGTGGCGGATTTTGGTCCCGGACTCGAAAGTCTCCTGGCTTTCGAGTGTTTTACGAAACGGCAAAGTCAGGAGGCTTTGCACTCCGCGTCTAAAATTCAGGGACATCCTCAACCTCTTCCATATCTGTAAAATTGAATTCGACCTGCCAATTTGCCATGAACTCCTTGTAATTGCTGAATGCATAATCCTCAGGCGAGTCGCACAGCCCATATTTGACGGGATTCCAAAAGACATATCTCAGGCGGGCGTAAAATTCCCTTTCCGAGGTCAGGCAGGTATCCCAATAATTCCACCAGGTTTTTCTTCCACGTTGGAGTCCGTTAACGACCTCCGCCCGCGCAGGCGCAGGCGCAACCGGCGCAGGCGCAGGCACAGGCGCAGGAGCGTCCGCCGCTGGAGCCGCCGCTACTGCCGCCGCTGCTTGTGGACGGCGGAGGCGGCGGGTTGGTGGAGTTTGTGATTTTTCCCGTAAATTCGTTGATGTTGCCGACGACCCCGGAGGCAAAGCTCTGCACGCTGGTGACGATGGAAGCGGCAAAATCCGCGCCGGGCAGGCCGGTGGAGCCAGAACCGCCGCCCGGGGACGAAGAACCAGTCCTCGGCGCGGAAGAAGAGCCGCCTCCGCGCCAGGCAGGATCGTACCGTCCCCACCACTGCGGAACGGTGATCGGGCGGGTGAATGTGCGGCGGGTGCGGTCATCGTAGTCTTTATCGAGCATCGTCCATTCGAGCGCCTCGTCGAATTTTTGACTCTTTACTTCCGGCGTATCCGCCGCCTCGACCTGCGCCCAGGCTTTTTCCATGATGCTCTTGTAATAGGCGATTGTTTCGCGGCGGCTGAAGCCTTTCATCTTTTGCGCAACGCTTTGCACCAGCGAGACGAACATGGTTTGCAAAAGATTGCGGCGCGCGGACTTTTTCTTCTCTTCAAAGGCGGAGAGGAAGCGGGTTTCGTAATCGTGCAGTTTATCGGGCAGGGGCGAGGCGGTTTTCAATTCCAGCGGGTCGCGCTGAATCACCTCCGCCGCCTCTTTCTTGACGACGCCGAACAGGATCATCGTCAGGACTTTATCGAGCGGCTGTTCCATGAGGATGGCGGCTTCAACGGCGGTCAACCCGCGCTTGATGCCATGCCCCTCAATGGAGATCTTCGGCGGAAGATATTGCAGTTTGCGGCGGTTTACAGATCGTATGCTGAGAATCGGGACACCGATAAAGAAAAATCCGAAACAACCAGCCATGAGGATAAGTATGACTGTGTCCTCGTCTATCAACGGCTCGGGCGGCGGGGTGTAGATGCTCTCTGCCGGAACATACGTGCGCGGAAAAGACGCGCCGAAGTCATAAAAATCGGATGCGCTGGCGTTGGGAGAGTACCAGGTGTATGTGATGCGCCCGTTCTCATCGAATCCGGTTTGCGGTTGGGCGGGGAATCCCTCCGGGGCTTCGTGCCAGCGCGGTTCTTCCGGCTTTATGCCCGGCGGCAGGTGAAAGGTCATGGTGAAATCGGTCGTGCCGCTGACATATTCGGAGCCGAACCAGGTCGGGCCAAAGGATGCGCTGGCGTAGGCTTCATCGTCCCAGTCGGGATACAGCACATTTGTAATGCCGGGGATGAAGACATGCACGGTTCCGCTCCCGCCCGCGGGGATGGTCTTATCTCCCATCACAATTGCAAAGCCGGAGCCGTTCCCGGCGTAATCGTCCCACGAAACGGAGACGGGAGTCCCATCCACATCGGCGCGGACGTTATCGAGATCGAAAGAGGAGTTGACCGTGCCGACATCCACATAATCAATCGGATGCGAACCGTCCAGGTTGTTAAAGACCCAGACATAATCGAGGTCCATCGCGCCGTCCGCGTTCCAATAAACATGCACGACTTCCCTGGGAACTTCAAACAAATACGGCAAATCCTGGGCAGAGACGTTCCATGCCAGGGATAAAAGCGTCAACAATACAAGAGAAGCGACAAGAAGTTTTTGTTTCATGGGATTCCTTTAGGGGTTGCAGGTTGCAGGTTGCAAGTTGCAGGTTGCAAGTTGCAGGTTGCAAGTTGCAGGTTGCAGGTTGCAGGTTACAGGTTACCTTCAACCTTGAACTTTCAACCCAACTCACCATTTCGGCTCTTCCGTCAACTGATAGGTCGTGCCGCAATACGGACATTCCACCGTTGGCGCGCCCGCGATCATTTTGATATTCTCCGCCTTCAACGCGCCGCCGCACGAATTGCATTTCATCTGCTCCACTTTGGTCTCGCCGGGCAGGTCCACTTTATACGTCACCTGCTGAATCACTTCGGTCTTCGTTCCGCGCATGGCGGCGTACGCCATCCACGCCCCGCCCGCGAGGAAGAGGGCTCCGACACAGCCGAAGCCAAATCCAAAGCCCAACCAGCTGGAGTCGCCCCGGGCGGAGGTCGAACCGACGACGCTCAAAACTCCGTAGCCAAACAAACACACGCCGATCAAAAATAAAATCCCCGCGCCGATGTATGTCGCCGTTTTGTTCGCCATAAGAATCTCCTGACAGGATATACGCTGAGTTTAGCATTTTTGTAGCAGGGGCGCAATTGCTTCCCGTGAGTTTCACGCGTCCAAAAGGTTATTTTCGTCCGCTGGGCGGCCGCGCAATTGGCGTTACAATTCACAGCGAAAGAAGCGCAGAGGTGACACAATGACACAAGCCAGCCGCCAGACATGGCAGGAAACCACGCTCAAAAAATCTTTGGATAAATTCAAGGAACGGAAGGAACGCTTCGAGACCAGTTCGGGGATCGAAATTCCGCGCCTCGCGACTCCGCCCGAGCCTGATTCGGCGTACGAAGAGAAATTAGGCTACCCGGGAGAGTATCCCTTCACGCGCGGCGTCCAGCCGACGATGTACCGCTCGCGCTTTTGGACGATGCGCCAGTACGCGGGCTTTTCCACGGCCGAGGAATCCAACAAGCGTTATCGCTATTTGCTCGAACAAGGTCAAACGGGGTTGAGCGTCGCCTTCGACCTCCCCACTCAAATCGGGTACGATGCGGACGATCCCATCGCGCAGGGCGAAGTCGGCAAGGTCGGCGTTTCAATTTCTTCCATCAAGGACATGGAGCAGTTGTTCGACCAGATTCCGCTCGATAAAGTTTCCACGTCCATGACGATCAACGCGCCCGCGGGGGTTTTGCTGGCCATGTACATCGCCGTCGCCAAACGCCAGGGCGCGGACATGAAGCAGTTGCGCGGCACGATCCAGAACGACATCCTCAAAGAATACGTCGCGCGCGGGACGTACATCTTCCCGCCCGCGCCATCCATGCGGCTCATCACCGACATCTTTTCGTTTTGCGCGAGGGAAGTCCCTTACTGGAATACGATCTCCATTTCGGGTTATCACATCCGCGAAGCCGGTTCGACCGCCGTGCAGGAGGTCGCCTTCACGCTCGCCAACGGAATCGCCTATGTGGAAGCGGCGCTCCAAGCCGGGCTAAACGTGGACGACTTCGCCGGTCAACTTTCGTTCTTCTTCAACGCGCACAACAATCTTTTGGAGGAGGTCGCCAAATTCCGCGCGGCGCGGCGGATGTGGGCGAAAATCATGCGCGAGAGATTCAAAGCGCAGAAGCCTTCCTCCTGGCAGTTACGTTTTCATACGCAAACCGCTGGCTCCACGCTTACAGCGCAACAACCTGAAAATAACGTGGCGCGCGTTACCTTGCAGGCTTTATCCGCTGTTCTCGGCGGGACTCAAAGTTTGCACACCAACAGCATGGATGAGGCGTTATGGCTTCCCACTGAAAAATCCGTGCGCGTGGCGCTGCGCACCCAGCAGATCATCGCCCACGAATCCGGCGCGGCGGATTCGATTGATCCGCTGGCGGGGTCGTATCTCGTCGAACACCTGACCGACGAGATCGAAAAAGGCGCGGCGGGTTACATCGCTCAAATTGACGACATGGGCGGGGCGTTGCAAGCCATCGAAAAAGGATTCATGCAAAATGAGATTCAAAACGCGGCGTACGCGGCGCAACAGGCCATCGAGAAAAAGGAGCAGATCATCGTCGGCGTCAACCAGTTTCAGACGAATGAAGAGATCGCGCTCGAACGATTAAAGGTGGATGCGTCCATCGAACAGGGACAGCGGGAGAAGTTGAGGAAACTTCGAGAGAATAGAGATCAGAGAATAGTCGAACAGTTGCGCGGACGATTGATCCAAGCGGCGAAAGGCAGCGCCCAGGGCGAAGGCGCAGGGGAGAACCTGATGCCGCTCTTCATCGAATGCGTGGAGAACGACATGACCCTGGGCGAGATTTGCAATACGCTGAGAGGCGTGTGGGGCGAATACGCGGCGGAGGGGTTCTGACCCTCCGCCCTGCCCCCCAAAAAATCCGACATGGCGGCTTTTTATAATTACCAACTTGCCTTACGCGATTTTGCCTGACGTGTTTTACCTGCATACCGGTGATGGTGTGCAAGCAAAGGTTGTCAGCGCCTCCGCTCAAGCCGCCGTCCTCGGCGGCGGTTTACGAGGGAAATCCCGCGCCGAGGACGGCGCTGGGAGCAGGTTATACTGGGCGCGGTCATGAATTGCGGTTTCCTTTTAAACGCAAAGCCGCCAAGCCGCAAAGATTCAAGGGTTTTCCCTTCGCGTCTTTGCGACCTGGCGTTAAGAATTTCATTCGGCAAAAGCGCAATTTGTACCCGTGTTCAGTATACCTGACATGTTTTGCATGCACCCCCGGTGATGAGGTGAAGGATAAAGATAAACGTCCTCTGATAAAATAGTAACGGAAAGCGAGTTCCCATGAAACCAACCCCGTCTCCTCAACAAGCGACTGACCGCGTTTACCAGTTGGAGGAAGAGGTTAAACGCCTTCAAAGCGAATTGGCTGTCCTGCGTTCGCAGAAACTGGTCGAGGCGTTGCTGAAAACAGACGGACCCCTGCCGCGTGAAAACCGCACTGTAATTCGCACCGCGGCAGGATTAACCGTGAATGGTTCCCGCCTCACGTTATATTCCATCATGGATTCCATGCGAGGGAATAATTCCCTGAAAAACGTGCGCGATATTTACGAATTGACCGATGAGGAAATGCTGGACATCCTCGACTACATCCACCTGCACAAGGATGAAGTGGAGAAAGAATACCGCGAAGCGCTGGAGTCCGCCGAGCGGAATCGAAAATACTGGGAGGAGCGCAACCGCGATTTAATGGGCAAAACCTACCAGCAAAGAGAGGTTGTCCGCGCCAAGTTGCGGGAATTACGCGCTCAATACCACGCGGGCAACAAGCCATGAAAGTCCTTCTCGACCATCACCTGAAAAAACAGGGAATACTGCTCTGGGCGACGATCGGCAGCGAGGGCTGGCTCAAATTGCTGGATATTCCAATGCTCACCTTCGAAGATGTGGGGCTTCCCATCGACAGCCGCGACCGCGAAGTCTGGCGTCTCGCGCAGGAAAAGCGCCTCAGAAATCGCAACAAAGACGGCGATGATTCTTTGGAGCAAACCATTCGGAATGAAAACACGCCGGAATCGTTTCCTGTAGTGACAGTTGGCGCGACCAGCCGCCTTGAAGAACGCGCCTACCGCGAACAATGCGCTGAAAGACTTGTGGAAATTGTTTTGAATATCGAACACTATCTGGGAGTCGGACGGATTTACATTCCATAACGCGGGCGCTGGCGGCTGATTCCAACTTCACATCATGACCCGACAAACCTACAAGACAAACTGGCAGGACTGTCTCTGCGACGACCTGCGCCCGGTGATGCAGTACCTGCAAGAGAATCATCGCGTCGCCGGCTGGCGGGCGGATGCGGACGTTCGTCAGCATTGGAGCCGGGTTTATCTCAATAAAAACCTGTCGCCTAAACTGGTCGTCAAAGTGAAAGAGCAATTTGCAAACAGCCCGCAGATTCTGTTTCTCGACGGGGAGATTCGGTGCGCGGCGCATCAAGTCCGCCTGTTGTCGCGGCGGATGTGGTACTTCGAGCATGGAATCAACCGTCAATCCCCGGCTTCCTTCCTGCTCGAAATGAGCCTGTCCCTTTTGCTGACCGTCGGCGGGTTCTTCATGATCTACATCGGCAACCAGGAGGGAAACATCGGCAATATTTTCATCGGGCTTCTCAACATATTGTTGTTCGGTCTCAGTCTTGGGTTGCATATCAGGGATCTGATACGCCGCCTGCGCGGGAAATAAGTTCTAAAAAGCGGCATCTTCGCAAAAATTAGGCGGTCGCAGGTTTCCGCTGAAAAGCGCAAACGGCGCGGGCTTTCCCAGACAAACTAACGCCGCCCACAGGGAACTTCGCACAGGACGGCGGCTTGAGCGGAGGCGCTGACAACCTTTGCTTGCACACCAGCGCGGATTATGGAACATCCTCGCGACATTCGCGTTAAAATGAACGTAATTTGCGTAAGGCTCAGCCTAACAAAGGAGACCTCTCATGGCATGGGACCAAAAAATCCTGCGCATTGTGCGCGTGCGGAACTCACAGAAGAAGGGCGTGCTGGCGAAACTTTTGACCGCCATCGCGGACTCGGGCGGGAACATCGGCAGCATCGTCCTATTGACCGAGACTTCGCGCCATATCGTGCGCGACATCACCGTCACCGCCAACGATGAAAAGACGCTTTCCGCCGTCCTCGCGGCGATGGAAAACAATGAGGGGACGAAGATCGTCGAGGTGCGCGACGAGGTGCTGGAACTGCATCAGAAGGGCAAGATCGCCATCCGTTCGCGCTATCGCATCGATTCGCTGACAACCCTGCGGCGCGTCTACACGCCCGGTGTGGCGGAGGTCTGCAAGCGCATTGCAAAAGACCCGTCGCAGGCGCGGCTTTATACAAGCATCAGCCACATGGTCGCAATCGTCACCGACGGGACGGCGGTGCTTGGACTGGGCGACATCGGCGCGGTGGCGGGGATGCCGGTCATGGAAGGCAAAGCCATGCTGATGGAAACCCTGGTCGGGCTTTCGGGGATTCCGATTTTGTTGAACGCCAAAGGCACGGATGACATCGTCAATACCGTTGCGGCAATCGCGCCGACCTTCGCGGCGATTCAACTGGAGGACATCTCCGCGCCGCGCTGTTTTGAAATCGAAGAAAGACTGCAAGCGATGCTGGATATCCCCGTCATGCACGACGACCAGCACGGCACGGCGGTCGTCTCCACGGCGGCGTTGATGACCGCCACCCGCGAAGCGGGCATGGATTTGGGCAAAGCCGTCATCGGGCAGATCGGGCTTGGGGCGGCCGGTCACGCCATCGGTCGGATGATGATGCGTTTGACGGGGAATCCGGTCCACGGCGCGGACTTGAGTCCCGATGCGTTGAATCGATTCGAAAAATCCGGCGGGGTCAAATCCAACTTGAAGGACATCATGGCGAACTGCGATATTGTGGTGGCGACGACCGGCGCGCCGAATCTGATCAAGCCGGAGATGGTGCGCAAGGGACAGATCATCCTCGCGCTCTCGAACCCGAATTCGGAGATAGACCCGGATGCGGCGATGGAGCGCGGCGCGGCGTTTGCGGCGGACGGGAAATCGGTGAATAATGTTTTGGGTTTCCCCGGCATCTTCCGCGGCGCGGTAGATGCGAATGCGCCGCGCATCACGCAGGAGATGCTGGTTGCGGCGGCGGAGACGATTACATCCATGACCCCGCATGGCGAGTTGGTGCCAAGCCCGCTCGACAAGAAAGTTCATCGCGCGGTTGCGAGAGCCGTGGCGGAGACCGCCATCAAGCAGGGCATCGCCCGCGCCGATTATGTGCCGTATGTCGAGGAATAACAGGGCGCGCCGCGCCTTACTTAATGACTCGCCTTACGCAAGATGGCATTTGGTTAGGAAATGCGCTTGCCGATGAGTCGGCGACCGTCCACGAATGTTCACGAATAGGCGCGCCAACATTCGCAAATTCGCGGCTTTATTCGTGGACGGTTCGTGAGGATGGCAAAAGCGCATAACATGAGTTAATGAGACGAATCAACAGCGGAGACTCATTCGATTAATGAGACTCGTTTACCCGTCTGGCGCGCCGCGCTGACGCAAAAGGAAATCAATGGACACTCTCTTCTTTATCATCCTTGTCGGTCTGGCGGGCGGAATGGCGGTCGGGATGCAAGGTCCGCTTGCCAGCCTCATCACGCAAAAATTGGGTCCCCTGGAAAGCGTCTTCATCGTCCACATCGGCGGGGCGATCGCGGCGTTGATTCCAATGCTGTTCGTCGGTTCGCGTCTTGGACAGTGGCGAAATGCGCCATGGTATGCGTTCAGCGCCGGCGCCTTTGGGTTGATCGTCATCATAGCGATCGGATATATGATTCCCCGCATCGGCGCGGCGAGCGCGGTGGTCATCCTTGTCATGGGGCAAATTTTCGTCTCCGCCGTTCTCGATCACTTCGGCCTGCTCGGCATCGCCCCGCGCGCAATTGACCTTCAGCGCGTCATCGGCTTCGGGGTCGTGGTCTTTGGCGTGTGGTTGACGGTGAGATAAGCGCAAAAGATGACAGCCCGCCGACCATGGTCTGTCGTCCATCGTCCATATTCACCCCATCGTCACAATATGCTCGTGGATCAAATGCGAATAGCGGTTCTGTAACCGGATGAAGTGATTCTGAATCGCGTCCGCCTCCGCCCCTTCGAGGACGAGGAAGCGTCCCTTCTCCACGCCTTCGCGCGCGATCTCGCGGCACACGGCTTCGGTGACGAGTTCCGCCAACAGCACCTGTCCCTGCGTGGACGTGTCGAGGCGGTTGCTCTCATCCAAATACATCTTGACCGAAGGCGCGTTCGTGGCGATGACGATGCTCGAGTTGACGCGGTCGTAATACACGCGCTGGCGCGGGTCCATGCGGTCGTCGAAACGGATGTCGTTGAAGAGCGCATTTTTTCCGCGCGCCGGCGATTCGACCAGCGCCTCCTTCTTGGAATGAACCTGCACCATCGCCTGCGCGTGCAACCTGCCGGCGACGGCTGTCACAATTCCCTCCCCGCCCACCTGCCTGCCCTCCACGCGGACGTGCGCCTCGCCGACCGACGGATCGTCCTTGTGCGGCTTTAACGTCGCCTGCGGAGTCAGCACGATCACCTCGTCGCTGTTCGAGGCGATATTGATCGCCGCGTTGGGGCTGACCTTCTTCGCGATGTCGGCGCGCAACGTCAGCGTCAACGTCCCGCCGGTCTGCACATAGGCGCGTTCGGGGATGAACGCCATGCCGCTTTCCGGCGCAAGGATGCGCGCCGCGCCGTCCCTGCGATTGCTCAATTCCGCCAGCGCGATGTGATTCAACTCATGCAGGGCGCGGTTGATCTTCTGCCTTAACTTCTTGTCGAGTTTGGTCTGTTCCTCGCGCAGGGCGTGTTTGCGTTCCTTCTCGATCAACGGCTCCAGTTTCGCTTCCACTGCCTGCTTCAACGCCTTCGCGAACGGATGCGACCAGTTGATGCCGTCGCGCGTGGCGGTCAGCACCGGCTCGTCCCTCTTCAAAAGTTCGTGCAAATGATCGCATTGCATCGTCCCATAAAAATACGCCGCCACCGGGTCGTTCTCATATTTAAGCATCGTCAGCGATAAGACCATGCCCTTGCTGATAACCAGCAGACCGCCGTCGGCATAATCGCCCTCCTCGCCGCGCGTCGAGAGTTGAATGGAGGAGCGGAAGAGATCGAGTTTCACCCAGGCGGGAAACCCCGGAACCTTGATGCGCTCGCTCAAGACCTTGTCCCCCTTCGGCGCTTTATAACTGAGGACGTGTTCCTGCCGCACCTCCCTGTCCGCGGTCACATCGCGCAGGATGATCTTACGGCGCGGGTTGCTCATGATCGGGCGCAACTCAAAATGCCGTTGCAGATAATTGCGCAGGTTGTCGAACTGCGGGACTTTCACATCGTCGCGCGAAACGACGATCTCGACGATGGTCCCGTTGCCTTCCAAAATCCCGTATTCCTGGCGCGCCGGAACCAGCGCCCGCACAGGCTCGTCGAGCGTAAAAGTCGGAACGCCGTTCTTGACGAGCAGCGAACACGAATGAAAATTGCCGCCCTTGAACGAACGCACATACCCATGCCCCAGACCAAAGATCGAATCCTTGAGTCCGCGCCCCCACATGCCGCGCACATGTTTATCTTCCTTGATGCCGCTGGTCGCTTCGCCGTACGTCCCCACCACCTTATCCATGCGCGAATCGTTCATCCCCTCGGCGTGATCCCAAACGCGGACGGTCGAATTCTTATGCTTGCGATGAATCTCGATGAAAATTTCGCCGCCCACCGACCAGCCCGCCTGCTCGAGACGCGAATAACTGTCGTTGCTGTTGGTGATGATCTCCACCAGCGCGCGAAAAATATCTTTTCGAATCGCCTGGTCCGCCTGCTGAATTGCAACGCGGTCGGCGTACTGCAACTTCCTGCTGCCCGGCATGATTTTCGTCTACCTTTTAAATTTCGCCTTCGGTTTCAACAACGCCGCAAAATGTTCCTCGCAAAAATCGAGGAACGCCGCCAGGTCGGCGCGTTCGCGCATGACCGCATACCGCTTGAACGCATCCACATTGCGCTTCAACGTTTCGGACGAAGTCTCCATCGTCGTAAAAAGCATGTCGCGGAATTCGAACTCGCTGATGCGCGCCTTGCGCCCGTTCTTTTTATAATGACGGAACGCGTCCGAGCGCTCGACCTGCCTGACGACCTTTGCCGCTTTCTCTTTCTCCTCTTTGGATATAACGACCGGAGCCGCCTTCTGCGCGACCTGCCGCGCCTCCTCCCGGATTTTGGGCCCGGTCGCCGGAGCCGGAGCCTTTATCTTCGCCCAGGGCGGATTCAAAACCCCCGCCGGTTGAGTCGCTTTTGCCTTTTTGGATGCCCGCTTTTGCTTCCCCTGCGCCCTGGCTTGCGGCGCAGGCTTGGCTTTCATCTTCGCAACCGGCTTAACCGGAGCCTTTGTTTTCAATACAGGCTGTACCGCTTTCTTCTTTGGCGCGGGCTTCTTTTTCGGGATCGGCTTCGCGATTTTCTTTTTCGGCTTCGCCGCCCGTTTCTTTACAACCTTCTTCCTGACCCTGCTTTTATCCGCCCGGCTCCCACCGGCGACGGGTCGAACATCCTTCACAGGGGCTTGCGCCTCTTCCTTCTTTTCCGCAACAGGCGCGGGCATCTCCACAACTGGCGCAACGACCTCCGGCTTTGGCGGAACCGGAAACGAAACGCCGAGCGCTTTCGCCGTCAGTTTGGCGGCTTTCCTGCCCTGCACCTTCACCTCAAAACCGTCCACCGGGTTGCCTTTGAGCAATCCTTTTTCTTTGGCTTCGTGCAAACGCCTCACCGCCAGCGCCGAGTCTGGCCAGTAAAAGTAATTCTTCAACGCGAAACTGTGCGGAAAGAAGCGAAAACAGATCGAGACGACGTCCTCGACCTGGGCGGAAGAACCGTCGGCTTGTAAAACCTGCACGGCGAAGACGACCAACTCCTCCTGAAGGATCGAGGCGTATAAATCCAATTTAAACTCGGACGAGTTGCGGGTGACGACGGGTTTCGGATCGGGCGGCTCTTTGGGTGACATAAATTCACGCGCCTTTGATTGATGTGGCGTTATTTTACAGGGTATCCAACGATTTGGAAAATGGAATACCGGCGCTCCTCTGTCGCAGGTTTGGAATCCCCTTCACGGCGCCGGCGTGGCGGGCAAACTCTCAGGCAAAAACTCCAGCGTCGGCGCCGGCGGGCGGGCGACTGTGAACCCCTCTCCGTTCTTATATGTGAAGTACGAGACCTGGCCGGGGAAGATCTCCACCCAGGTCTGCACGCGCTCGTCGTCGTATTTGAAAGACACTTTATAAATCCCCGCAGGCAGGTCGCCGAGGGCAAAATTCTCCCGATAATACGGATCCGAATTCACCGCGCCGCCCTTGCCGTACGTCCGCGCAGTGAACGTGCGCGAAGCGCGTTCGGGGGCGACGAGAATCTCCATCTGCTGGATCAACTCGTCCCTTTCGTTCACGATGCGCCCCGCCAGCACGCCCCAGCCCTGCGGAGGCGCAATCCACAACTCCGGGTTATATGTGTAGAAGAAGGAATTATGCGGAAAGCGCACTTCAAAATGCACATGCGGGCCCGTCGTCGCGCCGGTTGTGCCGACATAACCGACAATCTCGCCCGTCTTGACATGCTGGCCGACGATTGCATTCATCTCGCTCATGTGGGCATAGATCGTATATAACTGCCGGTCGTTGTATCCAAAGTCGTGCCGAATCGCAACCGCCAGCCCGTATGGGTCGGTAATATCGCCGGGCGTCTCGAGAAACAACCCCCAACCAGCCCAAACAACCGTCCCGGGTCCCGCCGCCAGAATAGGCGTGCCTTCGGGAGAGGGAATATCCACGCCGGTATGCACAATATCGCGCCCAAAGAACACGCCGCCATAGCGATAATCCGCGGCGGGCCAGTTGACCTGATCCGCCGCGATGGGGCGGGTGAAGAAAAAATGATCGTACGCAGAGATCGCCCAGGGGACGGGATAAAGCGGCGGACGCCAGTTCGTGATCGGCTCCGCGCCGGGAGTCGGAAGGCTGAATTGAAACGGTTGCGGCGACGGGGTGATTGCCGCCTCGAACGGGACCCCGGGCTGCCCCTGCGCTTCAGGCTCGCTCACCGGCGTGGGCGTGGATGAACCTATCTCATAGACGCAGGAAACGAGCAAGAGAGACAAGCCTGCGCCGAGCAAGATCGAAGCGGGAAAAGAAGAAAGGAGGCGTTTGAAAGACATGGAATGACGCGCCGCAAGAATCAGTTTGACTGCCGGGGCGCGGAATCTATGGAATCACCGTCGGCGGCGTGGGCGTGGCGGAAGGCGTGAAGGTAATGGTCGGCGTCGAAGACGGCGTGAAGGTCATGCGCGGCGTGCGGGTGGGTATCTTCGTCGGCGTAAGCGTGGGCGTGTTCGTCGGCGTAAACGTGGGCGCAAGGACTTTCGTCGGCGTGATCAGCGCCTCGGCGGGATACAACTCGCGCATGGCTCGATACCAGTCCAAGCCGCCGGTCATCGCAAAAGTGGTAAAGCGCGCGCCTTTGTAATATGTGCGCCAGGCGGGCAAGGAAGGCAGGCGTTCCCATCCGTAGGACTGAGCCAGGGAAGTCACGTCAACCCAATACCCGGCGGGGACGGGGGCGTATTCGCCGCCCTGTTCGTATGTCTGCGGGTCGAGGTCGTAACGCGCGCTGAGATTCCACGGCGCGTTATGGATCGGCTCGCCGAGGGAGCCGTCTTGAATGGCGCAACGGATGTAAACCCGCCAATACGTCAACGAGCCGATGTCTTCGCGCAGGGTCGCCATCCAACCCGCGTTGGACATCAACGAGTTGATCGCAAAGGCGCGCCCGGTATAAAGCCAGTCATCCTCCAAGCCGGGTTCGAGACTGGTCGTTAATGGAACAAAAGCGTTTTCCAAACTGGCGAGCGCGTCCCAGCCTGTTTCCGCCGAAACGCGCTGTCGCAATGCGTTGAACGATTCGTCAACCAGATCGTGCAATTGCGGAAAGGGCGCCTGCGCATCGTTGACCGGGACGACGGCGAAACGCCCGCCCGGCACATCGCCGCCCGGCGTGACAATGGGCGACCAAAGCGCGCCCGGCGTTTGACTCGCGGCTTGGGTCCACGAATCAGGCAACGGGTTCGGAAGAGCCGCGCTTCCCCACGTCATGCCGCGCGCGCGTCCGCTCAACGGAATGGACGGGATGAGAATATCCCCGTCGAGACCGTACAAAGTGAGGAAAGTTTGATTCGGCGCGCTCACCGCCGCCAGCACGCGGTCTTCGGCTTCGTTCCACACGCCGATGATTCCGTCGCCGATCCATTGCGCGGCGCGTTCGGGTTCGGCGGCTTTCCAGACGTACAAACCGCTGAAGCCCGTCGTTTGAGAAATGGACGCCCACAACAATTGCGAGCCGTCGCGATTCCAAAATGGAAAATTCTCCGAAGCGAACGGCGTGTTGCTCAAATTTTGATACCGGTCGTCGCCGGCGACGTCCAGGTCGGCCAGCCATACGTCGCTGTCGCCGCCGCGCGTGGAGATGAAGGCGACGTGTCTGCCGTCCGGCGCCCAGGCGGGAGAGTGATCCGAAGCGGGATGCTGGGTGAGCGGCACGACCTCGCCCGAATCCACATTCACGACCGCGATCTCAAGATTATCGTTTTGATAAGTCTCGAACGCGAGCCATTGCCCGTCCGGCGACCACGACGGCGACGAATCGTATTGCGTCGAATTTGTCACTTGTTTGATCTCGCCGCTACTGAGCGTCATCACATACAGATCCCAATCGCCGTCGCGGTCCGAAGCGAAGGCGAGGCGGGCGCGGTCTGCGTTCAACTTCGGCGCAATATCGTTCGAGTTCCCCGCTGTGATGCGCGTCAATGAAAGGTCGAGCGTCCGAAACAGAAACAAATGGGCGTACCCGTTCTCTTCGATGGAAAGAAACGCCGCCTCGCTTGCCGGGTCTATCGCCCGCGTCGGAGTCGCTTCGACGCTCTGCGGTTCATTCGTGGGGACGCCTGTTGACTGCGCTTCGGGCTGGAGACATGCGCCGGAAAGGAATCCAATTAATAAAATCAAAATCCCCTGCCGCAAACCGCGCGAATGGACGCGGGCTGTTTTTTCCGTTCGCGTAAATCGGCGAAGAAACTGAGAGAGGGCGGAGCGCGTCATATCAATTCGCATCCGCCCGCGGATGGACTTCAAACACAAACCGGCGCGGCTCGTCGGAGGGACCGCCCTCCGGATAATAAAGCCGCACCGTCAGCGCGTACGGATTCCGAATCTCGCCGCGGATGTGCATGATGAACTCCAGTTTCCAACTCAACGGCTCGACGACGCTCGTGGAGGCGACCTCTTCGCCGTCGGCGTCGTTTAGCGCCGCTTCGATGTACGGTCGCTTTTGAAACGGCGTGATCTCCAGATTAACCCGCACCCTCCGTCCGTCGGGCAGGGCTTCAGCGGCAAGCGACGTGACGCGCGTCTCCTCCGGCGTTGCGCGGATGAGATTATCCTCAGGGAAGAAAAAATCCATGCGGGCGATTATACCTTGCGCCGTCGCCGGGTTTCTTCGGCGATTCCACATTATTCCGCTCACATCCCCCATGCTATAATCCCCGTCCGTTGAAAGGGATTTCATGCTTAAAAATTTCGTAAAACTGTTCAGCGGCGACCCCGCAAAGAAAACCGTCGAACAATACCGCCCGCTCGTGGAGCGGATCAACGCGCTCGAAGCCGGGTATGAAGCGTTGAGCGACGAGGCGTTGCGCGCCAAGACGGATGAATTCAAGGCGCGCATCAAGGAATTAACCGGCGATTTGGAAGGGCTGGCGGAGAAGGAAAAAATCAAAGCCGAACAAGATGCCCTGGACGAACTCATGCCCGAAGCCTTCGCCGCCGTGCGCGAAGCCTCCAAACGAACCATCGGCTTGCGCCATTACGACGTGCAAATCATCGGCGGAGCGGTGTTGCACAGCGGCGCGATCGCGGAGATGCGCACCGGCGAAGGGAAAACGCTTGTCGCCACCATGCCCGTTTACCTCAACGCCCTGCTGGGGCGCGGCGTTCACCTGATCACGGTCAACGACTACCTGGCGCGGCGCGACGCGCGTTGGATGGCGCCCATCTATCACGCGCTTGGGTTGAGTGTGGGCGTGCTGCAAATGGCGGCAATGACCGAGAACGGCAAAAAAGCCTTCCTCGTGGATTTCTCGCGCGAAGCCCCGCAGGAAGACCAGAACCACTTGCGCATGACGGATCGCGCCGAAGCCTACAATGCGGATGTCACCTTCGGCACAAACTCGGAATTCGGCTTCGATTATCTGCGCGACAACATGGCAATGAAACTGGAAAACCGCGTGCAGACCCGCCCGGGGCAGGGTCAAAGGGGCGGGCATTACTTCGCCATGGTGGACGAAGTGGACAACGTGCTTATAGACGAAGCGCGCACGCCGCTCATCATTTCCGGTCCCGCCTCCGGCGACCTGGAATGGTACGGGCGCATGGCGCAAGTGGCGAAACAGCTCAAGCCCGAAGACATCGAAATGGACGAAAAATCCCGCGCCGTCAACCTGACCGAGGTCGGGATCAGCCGCGTCGAAACGATGCTCGGCGTGCAATTGATAGACCCCGACCGACCCGAAGACCTCGACCCCGAACAGGCGCGTTTGATGGGCTACCTGCAACAATCCCTGCGCGCGCAGTTCCTTTTCGCTCGAAACAAAGACTATCTCGTGCAGGGCGGCAAGGTCGTCATTGTGGATGAGTCTACGGGGCGGCTGATGCCGGGACGAAGATGGAGCGACGGACTGCATCAGGCTGTCGAGGCAAAGGAAGGCGTCAAGGTCGAGCCGGAGTCGGTCACTTATGCTGCGGTCACATTGCAGAACTACTATCGCATGTACCAGAAACTTGCGGGCATGACCGGCACCGCGCTGACCGAAGCCGAAGAGTTCAACAAAATCTATAAACTCGAAGTCGCCTCCATCCCGCCGCATCTCGAATATCAATCCTTCGGCAAAGACGCGCCGCTGACCGAGATCAAAACAAAGGACGAGGACGGGTACGCTTATTCGTACTTTGCAAAAGCGGGCGGGACCGAACCGCTCTTCTATCGCCGCAAGGATTATCCCGACGTCATCTACCGCACGGTCGAAGCCAAACTGCGCGCCATCGCGCAGGAAATCGCGCGCTTCAACGCGCTTGGACGCCCGTTGCTTGTCGGCACAACGTCGGTCGAATCATCCGAAAGACTTTCGAACCGCCTCAAAGCCGAACCCATGCGCCGACTGATGCAGTATTTGTTGGTGAGGGACCATTACGTCCGCGCGAATAACATCGAAGAAGACGGGCGGCTCATCGCGGACCTCGTGCCTTTTAACGATCCCATCGAGCGCATCGCCCCCGACGCCTTGCGCGCCTTCATCAAGCCGCATGGGATGACCAACATCAGCCTCGACGATGAAACGAACTTCAAGAGACTTCTCGAACTGCTGCGCCTGCCCGAATCCGCGCGGGAACGATTGAAAAAGATCATTCAAGGCGGCGTTAATTATCAAGTCTTGAATGCAAAACGGCATACGGAAGAATCGCAAATCATTGCAAAGGCCGGCTCTTTTGGCGCCGTCACCATCGCCACAAACATGGCCGGGCGCGGCGTGGACATCAAACTCGGCGGCGAGTTTGACCCGAACAACCTTGCCGAAATCAAGCGAATCCTTTCGAAGGACATTCCCGACATCTACAAATTGTCCGACATCGAGATTTTCAAAACCATGCTGGAAGCGTTTGGAAAAAGGCTCGGTTTGAACGATGTCCGACGCTTTATGGATGAGAGCCCCCTGGATTATCCCGCCGCCCTGCGCCGGGCTTTCATCAAGGAAGCCCAATTATCGGAGGCGCTTCTGCAAAGCAAGGCGCTGGGGGAATGGGATTTACTGGGCTATGCGCTGGCGAAGATAAACATATCAACCGGTTTGTTCAATAAAATCAAGAGTTTCTGGGAACACAGCGAACAGGAAATTGTTGTGGACGCTGTCGGCGGCTTGCACGTCGTCGGCTCGGAGCGCCATGAAGCCCGCCGCATTGACAACCAGTTGCGCGGACGCGCCGCGCGCCAGGGCGACCCCGGCTCTTCGCGTTTTTATCTTTCGTTGGAAGACGACCTGATGCGCATTCAGGGCGGAGCGCAGGTCAGCGCGTTGATGGAACGCCTCAAGGTGGACGATTCGCTCCCGCTGGAGGCGCGGCTGGTGGCAAGCGTCATCGAGCAGTCGCAGCACCGCATCGAAGGCGCGAACTTCGACGTGCGCAAACATCTGCTCGAGTACGACGACGTGTTGAATACCCAGCGCCGGCAGATTTATTTGCAACGCGACAAGATCTTCGTCAAGGAGGATTTGAGCGGGGACGTCGCCGAAATGCTCGACGCCGAAGTTAGCAGGCGCGTGGCAGCCGGGCTTGCCGACGAGGAAGGTCCGTGGCGTTTGCTGGCATGGCTGGAGCAGGTCCAGCCTGTGTTCGAGTCGAACGACGGCTTGTTCCCTTCGTATGCGTTCAAATTGTTGCTGGCCGACCTTAATGCTCACGCCGCCGACGGGACTGCGCGACCGGCGATCTTGAACCTGATTTCCAACTCCATCCAAGCCGAATATGCCCATACGCTGCGCGCCATCGAACAGATCATTCGACGAACCGGCGAAACTCTCGAAACGCAGATCGCCGAACGCGAAGAATCGCTGGATGCCTTCTTCCAGTCCCTGCGCGACCGCGAAGATTCGCCCAAGCCGCAGAAACTGATTGAGGAAGTCAACGCCCTTGCGCGGCTTGCGATCAAACCGAATAACGATCTGTTGAAAAAACTGGCGGACGACCCCGACGACGCAAAGGACGACATTCAAGAGGCGCTCGCGGAACAGTTGACGGCGATCAGCGCGACGCGCGTCATCGGCGCGATCCAAAAGCGCGTGGGCGAGCAGATCCAATGGCAGAACCCGCTGCCTTCGGCTTGGGACGAACTCTCGGACGTTCTATTGAATACGACGCGCGACGCGCTGGAAAAGAAACGCGAACGATTGAACAGCCAGATCGCGCGCGACCTCGATGTGTTGTCGCAGCGCGAAGATGTCTCGACCGACGCGGGCAAATTGCGTCTGCTGATCGCGCTCTCGCAAGGCGCGCGCGCGGGCTTCGACCAAAAGACGCACAGGCAGGTCAAACAGGTGTTCGCGCGCTTTGCCTATGTCTTTCATGCCGCGCATTTGCTCGAAGGCAGGGACGCAGAAACCGTTGCCGACGATGTGATGAGTCATCTCGAGGCGGCGGAAGAGGCGCTGAGAGAAACCTGGGGGCAGAGTGAGTTTGCGAGGTTGAGTCAGACCGCGACCAAACTTGCGGATTTCGGGCCGGCGGCGCGAGCCTTGAGCCGGGTCGAAGGATTCGGGGAGTCAAAACTCAATGAAGCCGCATCCAGCCTGAGCGCGGAAGAGGCGGGGGTTTTGTCGTCCGCTTTGGGAAGATATATCCTGAACGAATCCCATCGCCGGTTGCTGTTGGGCGCGTTCAGCGAACTGTGGGTGGAGTACCTCACCCGTATCGAAGCCCTGAGGGTTTCGATCGGGCTGGAAGCTTACGCCCAGCGCGACCCGCTGGTACAATACAAACGAAGCGCGTCGGAGATGTTCCAGCAATTGCTCGAAGACGTGCGCGCGCTCGTGATTGGCCGCGCGTTTGCGGCAAAACCGCGGCGGGTGGATATTACGCCGATCGAGGTCGCAGAGACGGCGCCCGCGCCCGAAGAAATTGCGGCGCAGATCGGCGGAGAGAGCAAGAAGAAAAGACGCCGCCGCAATTGAGGAAGCGTTTTGACGGACGATACGACTCCCTTGAACAAGTATCTTGCCATTCCAAAGGCGGAACTTCACCGCCATTTGGAAGGGTCGTTGCGTCTCTCGACGATGCTGGATATTGCGCGCAAGCATGGGGTGACGGTTCCTGTTTCGATGATGAACCTGAGCGGGCTGGTGCAGGTGCAGGATAAGGACCCGCTGACGTTTACGAACTTTCTCGAAAAATTCAAAACCCTGCGTCTGTTTTACAAGTCTCCGGATGTGATCCACCGTGTCACGCGCGAGGCGGTGGAGGATGCGGCGAAGGATAATGTTCGCTACCTTGAATTGCGCTTTACGCCGGTGGCGTTGAGTCGCGCCGAGGGGTTTCCGCTTCACGATGTGATGGATTGGGTCGTCGCCAGCGCAGGGGAGGCGGCGAAGGAATTCAATATCAAAGTCGGTTTGATCGCTTCTGTGAATCGGCATGAAAGCCCCGAACTTGCCGAGCAGGTCGCCTGGCTGGCTGCGGAGCATCGAACGCGCGGGCTGTTGGGGTTGGACCTCGCCGGAAACGAAGCGGAGTTCAAGACTCAGCCTTTCCATGAAGTGTTCAAGGAGGCAAAGGAGTCGGGGTTGCGCATCACCATCCATGCGGGGGAGTGGGGACCGGCTGAGAACGTGCGCGACGCCATCGAGAATCTCGGCGCGGAACGGATCGGTCACGGCGCGCGCGCGCTGGAGGATGAAACGGTCGCGGCTTTGGCAAAGGAGCGCGGCGTTGCGTTCGAGGTGTGCGTCACCAGCAACGTCCAATCCGGTGTGGTGAGGGCGCTGGAGGAGCATCCGCTTTCGAAGATGATCGAAAAGGGGTTGAAAGTCACGATCAATACGGACGATCCAAGCGTTTCGCGCATCACGCTTTCGAACGAGTTCCAACTGGCGCGCGAGAAACTGAATATTCCCATGGACGTTTTGAAGAAATGCGCGCTGACCGCCGCCGAAGCGTCCTTCCTGCCGGATGGGGAAAAGGCGGAACTGGTTGGGATGTTGAAGAGGGAACTGAACCTGCAATAGGCGCTTCCCCGCCGGGCGGGGAATCAGTATAATTCGGGACTGAAATTCCCAAGTTACCGCCGCCACATAGATAAAAGGATATCAAAGGCGCTCCTTTGTGTTCTTCCAGTGTGGTGTGAGCGTAGGGCAAATTTGAGTTTGCCGTATAAAACCTCATACCAAAGGAGTATCCTATGCAAGACCCTTTCAAGTCCCGCGATATATTGAGCGTGGACGGAAAACAATACGCCTATTACCGGCTCGACGCGCTCGAAAAAGCCGGGCTGGTCAAACTGGACAAACTTCCCTATTCAATCCGCATCGTGCTGGAAGCCGCGCTGCGCCAGTGCAACGACAAGGAGATCACGCAGGAGGATGTGAAAAACATCGCCGCGTGGACGCCCAAAGGCGCGCGCCCGGGCATTCCCTTCCTGCCGGGGCGCGTGGTGATGCAGGACTTCACCGGCGTTCCCGCCGTGGTTGACCTCGCCGCGATGCGCGCCGCAGTCGCCCGCTTGGGCGGCGACCCGAAAAAGATCAACCCGCTCGTGCCGGTGGATTTGGTCATAGACCATTCCGTGCAGGTGGATTTCTTCGCCACGGCCGACGCGCTCAACCGCAACACTGAAATGGAGTTCCTGCGCAACAAGGAACGCTATGAGTTCCTCAAGTGGGGGCAGCAAGCCTTCAGCAACTTCCGCGTTGTGCCGCCGATGACCGGGATTGTGCATCAGGTCAACCTGGAATATCTCGCCGATGTGGTCGGAGTCAGAAGTCTCCCGACTTCTGATGTCCAAAGTCAAGAGACCCTGGACTCTGTTTTGTTTCCCGACACACTCGTCGGCACCGACTCGCATACCACCATGATCAACGGTCTGGGCGTTGTCGGCTGGGGCGTGGGCGGCATTGAAGCCGAAGCCGTGATGCTCGGACAGCCGATGGATATGCTGCTGCCCGATGTGATTGGTTTCAAACTCTACGGCAAACTCAAAGAGGGCGTGACCGCCACCGACCTCGTGCTGACCGTGACGCAAATGCTGCGCAAGAAGGGCGTGGTGGATAAGTTCGTCGAGTTCTTCGGCGAAGGGCTGGGCAACATGTCTCTGACCGACCGCGCCACCATCGCCAACATGGCGCCTGAATACGGCGCGACCATGGGCTACTTCCCTGTGGATGAAGAGACGCTTCGCTACATGCGTTTGACGGGCCGCCCCGAAGAGGTCGTCGCCCGCGCTGAAGCCTATCTCCGCGCCCAGGGACTCTTCCGCGAGGCGGGCAGCCCCGAACCGGAATTCACCGACACGCTCGAACTGGATTTGGGCAGCGTCATCCCCTCTCTGGCTGGGCCCAAACGCCCGCAGGATCGCGTCGCGCTGACGGATATGAAAGACGCCTTCCGCAAAGCCCTGACCGCCCCCGTGAAGGAACGCGGATTTGAACTTTCGCCGGAAGCGCTCGCCAAAGAAGCAACCTTTGGCGCCAACGGCGGTTCGCAAAAGATGAAGCATGGCGCGGTCGTCATCGCCGCCATCACTTCCTGCACAAACACCAGCAACCCTTCCGTGTTGATCGCGGCGGGGCTTGTGGCAAAGAAGGCTGTCGAAAAAGGACTGAACGTCAAGCCATATGTGAAGACCTCCCTCGCCCCCGGCTCGCGCGTGGTGACTGAGTATCTTAAGAAGGCTGGGCTGATCGAGCCGCTCTCCAAACTCGGCTTCAACGTGATTGCGTATGGCTGCACAACCTGCATCGGCAACTCGGGACCGCTGCCCGGCGAAGTCGCCAAAGCGGTCACCGCGTCCGATCTGGTTGCGGCGGCGGTCATCTCCGGCAACCGCAACTTTGAAGGGCGCGTGCATCCGCTGGTAAAGGCGAACTATCTCGCCTCGCCTCCGCTCGTTGTCGCTTACGCCATCGCCGGAACGGTGGATATTGATATGGATAAGGAACCGCTCGGCATGGGCGCGAACGGCGAAGCGGTCTATCTCAAAGATTTGTGGCCCACTCAGAAGGAAATTCAAGAAGCGGTCGCGCAAAGCGTTACATCTGCAATGTTCTCCGAAAAATACGCCAATGTCTTCAGCGGCTCGGACATGTGGCAGGACATCAAAGTGACCGGCGGCGACCTGTACAAATGGGATGAGAACTCCACCTACATTCATCACCCGCCCTACTTCCAGTCCATCTCTCTCGATGTGGAACCCATCAAGGGCATCAAGTCGGCGCGCGTGCTGGGCATGTTCGGCGATTCGATCACGACCGATCACATTTCGCCCGCGGGCAACATCGCCAACGACAGCCCCGCCGGGAAGTTCTTGCAGGAAAAAGATGTCGCGCCCACATATTTCAACTCCTACGGCGCGCGGCGCGGCAACGACCAGGTCATGGCGCGCGGCACATTTGCAAACATCCGCTTGAAGAACCTGCTCGTCGCCCCCAAGGAAGGCAACTGGACAAAACACCAACCCTCCGGCGAAGTCATGTCCATCTTCGACGCGGCAATGAAATATCAAAGCGAAGGCGTGGCGAGCATCGTCCTCGCAGGCAAAGAATACGGCACCGGTTCGAGCCGCGACTGGGCGGCGAAGGGTCCCATGCTGCAGGGCGTCAAAGCCGTCATCGCCGAATCCTTTGAACGCATTCATCGCTCCAATCTGGTGGGCATGGGCGTGCTTCCGCTGAAATTTGCCGAAGGGCAGAACGCCGAGACCCTCGGTCTGGATGGAAGCGAAGTGTTCGACATCGAAGGCTTGAACGACAGCATCCAGTCGAAGGCGGAATTGACCGTCAAGGCGAAGAAATCGGACGGCAGGACGGTCGAGTTCAAAGTCACAGCGCTCTTGAACACCGATGTGGAGGTCAACTACTACCGCAACGGCGGCATTCTGCATACTGTGCTGAGAAAATTGAGTTCAGAATAGGAATCTTCCGCGCGCCTGCAAGAATGGTCGGACTTTATCGGTAATTACAACAAACCGTCCCGAGGGTCATTGCCATTGCGGCGTTTTCGCAAACGGCTGTATAATTGGAACGAACGGCGGTCATCCGCCGAATTTACCAATCATTGAAAGGATTTTTATCATGGGTCTCTTCAGTAAAATTCTCGAAAAACTCGGCATCAAAAAGAAGGAGGAAGAAGCAAAACCTGCGGCGCCCGCCGCCAAACCCGCCGACGCCAAGCCCGCCCCGAAAGCCGCCGCCGTTGGAGCCGGGATGCGCGCCGCGCCTTCAAAGGCGAAAGCCCTCGAAGAAACCGACGCTCCCAAATCCGCCCCCGTCTCCGTTTCCGTGGTGGATGTGGTCGCCCAACTCGAAGCCAAAGCCAAAGGCAAAGACCTCAACTGGAAGGTCTCCATCGTGGACCTGCTCAAACTACTCGATCTGGATTCCAGCCGCGAAGCCCGCGAGGAACTGGCAAAGGAACTTGGCTGCCCCGCCGATCAGATGAGCGACTCGGCCCGCATGAACGTCTGGCTGCACAAGGAAGTCCTGCGCCAGATCGCCGCCAACGGCGGGAACATCCCGCAAAACCTGCTGGACTAAACTCCACAAAACAAAAAGAGCCAGGGCTTTGCCTGGCTCTTTTTGTTTGTCTGCGGACGTTCTCTAACGTCAGCGCATTGTTTACAGATGAGCCATCATTTTTTATTCAGGCGCTGCCTCGACTCGTGTGCAAGCAAAGGTTGTCAGCGCCTCCGCTCAAGCCGCCGTCCTGTGCGAAGCCCCCTGTGGGCGGCGGCGGTTTACGAGGGAAATCCCGCGCCGAGGACGGCGCTGGGAGCAGGCTACCTGCCATGTTTTGCATGCACACCTCGACTCGCCGAAGGGGCAAGGTTGTCCCTCGGACAGTAAAATCGCCGTATTTTGCGTCGAAAGCCGGGAGACTTTCGACGGTTTGCCCGTATAATAAACCCCATTCCCAAACCGCCCGAGGAGAAGCATGAAACAGCCCACCTTCAAACAGAGATTCCAATACTGGTTCGATAACTACATGTCGCGCGGCGCTGTAGCCCTGATCGGCGGGCTGGCCTTCCTTTCATTGGTCATCATCTTTATCGCCGCCGCCGTCATCCGCATTGGCGCAATTGCCATGGATGGAGAAAACGCCCCCAGTTTCGGCGAGGCGGCCTGGATGAGTCTGATGCGCACGCTCGACGCGGGCACCATGGGCGGGGATACCGGTCCCGGATTTCGCATCGTCATGTTGCTGGTCACCATCGGCGGCATCTTCATCGTCTCCACCCTCATCGGCATCCTCAGCAACGGACTCGAAGAACGCATCGAAAACCTCCGCAAGGGGCGTTCGCTCGTCCTCGAGAACGACCATACCCTCATCCTCGGCTGGACTCCGCAGATCTTCACCGTCATCTCCGAACTTGTCGCCGCCAACGAAAGCCGCAAGAATGGCGCGGTCATTGTGGTATTGGCGGAAGAGGACAAGGTCGAGATGGAGGATGCGATCAAGGAACGCATCCCCGACACGAAGAACACGCGCGTCATCTGCCGTTCCGGCAGCCCCATGGATATGATCGATCTCGAAATTGCCAGCCCGCATAGTTCGCGTTCGATCATCGTTCTCTCCGAAGGCGAAGACCCCGACACGCGCGTCATCAAATGTGTGCTTGCAATTACCAACAACCCCAACCGCCGCAGCGAGCCGTATCACATCGTCACACAGATCCGCGACCCGCAAAACATGGACGTGATCAAACTGCTCTCCGAGCGCGACAGCGTCCAGCCCATCCTGACCACCGACCTGATCGCGCGCGTCGTCGCGCAGACTTCAAGGCAAAGCGGCCTGTCCGTCGTGTACACCGAACTGATGAACTTCGGCGGCGACGAAATTTATTTCAAACAGGAAGCGGCCCTTTTTGGCAAGACCTTCGGCGAGGCGCTGCTCGCTTACGAAACTTCCACCGTCATGGGGATTCGCCGCGCGGACGGGAACATTCTCCTCTCGCCCGACATGGATACGAAAATCGAACCCGGCGACTCGATCTTTGCGATTGCCGAAGACGACGACAAGATTCAACTCTCGAACACGCGCCTCACCCCGGACGAGAATCTGATTCAGCGTTCTGGAAACGGATCCAAGCCCAAGCCTGAGCGCGGACTGATCCTCGGCTGGAATCCTTCGGGCCCCATCATCGTCCGCGAACTGGACGGCTACGTTGCCAAAGGCTCGGAACTGCTGATCGTCTCAGATGTGGAAGACCTCGAAGATCGCATCCAGCGCGAGGTGGGCAAACTTGCAAACCAGAAACTCAAGGTCATGGAAGGCGACATCCGCGACCGCGCCCTGCTCGACGAACTCGGAGTCACAGAGTACGACCATGTCATCGTTCTGGCGTACAGCCATCTCGAAGTCCAGGAGGCGGACGCCATCACCCTCGTCACGCTCCTGCATTTGCGCGACATCGCCGAGAAGGACGAGACGCCCTTCTCCATCATCAGCGAGATGCTGGATCTTCGCAACCGCGAACTCGCCGAAGCCGCCAAAGTGGACGACTTCATCGTCAGCGAACACCTCATCAGCCTGATGCTTGCCCAACTCTCGGAGAACGCCGAACTCAAGGAAGTTTTCGCCGAACTCTTCGACCCCGAGGGCGCGGAAGTGTATCTCAAACCCATCGGGGATTACGTCAAGACCGGCGAGCCGGTCAACTTCTACACCGCCGTCGAAGCCGCCAAACGCCGCGGACAAACCGCCATCGGCTACCGCCTGATGAACGAAAGCCACGACGCAGGCAAAGCCTACGGCGTGCATACAAACCCCAGAAAGTCGGAGAAGGTCAGTTTCAAGCCGGAGGATCGGTTGATCGTGATCGCGGAGGGGTGAGGATTAATAACTCGCCTTACGCAGAGGGGCGACCCATCCCAATCTTGCAATCCATTGTTGTGCCAGGAGAGGGTCGCCCTGTGACGCCAACGCAACCGCGCGCGCAAAGGGCAACCCTTTGTTGCGGTCCGAGGTTGTATGGGATTCTGACGGGTTGTCCCTACGGGGCATTGGCGAAAGCGCGCAAGGTGAGTTAATAACTCATGTTACGCACTTTTGCCGTCCTCACGAACCGTCCACAAATAAAGTCACGAATTCGCGAATGTTGGCGCGCCTATTCGTTTATTCGTGAACATTCGTGGACGGTCACCGACTCATCGGCAAGCGCATTTCCCAACCAAATGCCATCTTGCGTAAGGTGAGTTAATAAAATTCGTCTGCGAAGGCAAATCTTCGCGGACGAATTTTTTGTTTTAGAGAAACAGCAATCTATCCCCCCTACGGCGCGGGGACGAAGGCTTCGACCCTTGCCCACAGTTCGCGGATATTGATGGGTTTGGACATGTACACGTCGCACCCGGCGGCGAGGGCTTTTTCGGCGTCGCCTTTGAGGGCGTTGGCGGTGATGGCGATGATGGGGACGTAGGACAGGGCTGGTTTCTGGCTGGCGCGCAGGCGTCGGGCCACTTCGTAACCGTCAATGTCGGGCAGGTTGATGTCGAGCAGGATCAGGTCCACGTCGTTGCTTTCCGCCATTTCCACCCCGGCGATGCCCTTGAAGGCTTCCAGCAATACATATCCGCGCGATTCCAGCGCGCGCTTGACCAGCATCATATTATCCGGGTTGTCTTCGATGTATAGGATGTTATGACCCATTCGATCTCCTAATGCGCGCTCTTCTCGTCCGTCTTATCTTCGATAACATTAATGACCTTATCCACAAACTTGCGCGTCGGCAGGGAGCCTTTCTGATACAACGCCTCGATGTGACCGTTGAGGCGGTTTCTTTCTTCAATTGTAATGTCTTTTGCGCTGACGACAACCACCGGAATGTCCTTTGTGCGCGGGTCGAGTTTCAGTTCCTCCACCAGCCCAAAGCCGTCAATGCCGGGCATGGTCAGGTCGCTGACGATCAGGTCGGGCAGTTTTTGGCGCGCAATGGAAAGCCCCTCCCAGCCGTCTTTGGCGTGATACACGCGGTAATTCTTTCTGCCTTCCAGCAGGCGGCGGATGAGCAGGGCGTCGTCGGAGTTGTCGTCCACCAATAACACGGATGTCGTCTTTTCGTCCAGGTTTTCGAGCGCGGCTTGCAATCCCTCGCGCGGCGCGGGGGATTGATCCTTGCTGAGATAGACGTCCACCGCCCATTGATCGCCGATCACATGCTTTTCGACCGGGAAGGTATGCCCGGTGCAGTTGATAACCGTCAGTTCGTTTTTGCCGATGACGCCCTGCGCGGATAATTTCTTGAACCCTGCAAAAGCCACCGATGTAGCCGGTTCGACCGCCATGCCTTCGCTTTTGGCGAGCGCGCGCATTGCAGAATAGGCGTCGAGGTCGCTCACGGATTCCATCACACCGCCGTATGTCTGCGTGAGATTCCACAAATAAGTGTAGGCTTTGCCGGGGTCGCCGGTGGAGAGAATGATGATGTGCGTATCGGGGACGACCGGCTCGGCGATGTCTTTCCCGGCTTTGAAGGCGTTCACCATGGGCGCGCAGCCTTCGGATTGGATGATCGCCAGTTTGGGGACTTTTGGAATCAGCCCCATGTTGAATAATTCTTTGAAACCCTGATACACCCCCAGCGGACCCAGCCCGCCGCTGACCGCCTGAATGTACCAATCCGGCGCGCGCCAGCCCAATTGCTCCACAATTTCATAAGCGATGGTCTTCATCGATTCTTTGGCGGGGATGGAACTCGCGCCCCTATCGAGCAGGAGATTCTTTCTTTGCGCGAATTGACTGGCGATCTGCTTGGTCTGGTCGTAGTTGCCGCTGACGCGAATCACCTCCGCGCCGAAGAGGGCGGCTTCGCGCAATTTCTCCTGCGGGACAAGGCTGGTCATAAAAACCCAAAGCTTGATCCCGGCGCGGGCGCAAGCGGCGGCATACGCCACTGCCGCATTGCCCGTCGAAGCGATGACCGCCTCGCGGATTCCGTTTTCGTTCATCGCGGCGACAGCCACAGCCGCCTGCCTGTCCTTGAAGGAAGAGGTCGGGCCGTAGCGCTCGTCCTTGATGTAAACGGAACCATGCCCAAGGTCCGGGGCGAAGCGGTTGGAATGCCAGAGAGGCGTCCCCCCGGCGGGATATAAATCAAGAGCCGAAGGATCGTTCAGGGGCAGGACATCCTGAAAACGCCAGAGATTGTTTGGGCGGTTCGGGATGCCGCGCAAGATTTCGCGCTTGAACGAATCGTAATCGTAATGCGCCTCCACCCACTGCGATTCGCATTGTTCGCAGACAGCCGGGCGGAAGGGGATGTAGGCTTGACGATGCCCGCACAGGTTACATTCAAGGGTGGTCGGAGTCGCCATTATTTTTCCTTTTTCTCGATGACGTCTGTGATGCGGGCTTCGATGGGCAGTTCCACAAAGAAGGTTGTGCCTTCGCCGTCAACGCCGGCGCTTTCCGCCCAGAGTTTGCCTCCGTGCATTTCGACAAGGCGGCGGCTGATGGGCAAGCCCAGACCCGTGCCGCCCGCCTTGCGCGTGGTGGAAGAATCCACCTGGGTGAATTCCTGAAAGACCGCTTCAATTTTATCGGGCGGAATGCCGAGACCGGTGTCCTTGACCGAGATCAAGACCCTCGCCCCGTCCATGCGGACCGCCTTGACGGCGATGCGGCCCTTTTCTGTGAACTTGATGGAGTTGTTCACAAGGTTGATCATCACCTGCCGCAGGCGCGTATTGTCGGCGTAGATTTCGACCCGCCGGTCCGAATCCTCTTCGATGAACAATGCCAGATTCTTTTCGCTGGCGAGCGTGGACGTGATGCTGACGACTTCATCCAAAACATCGTGGACTTTGAAGGTTTCGGGGTGCAGGTTCATGCGCCCTGATTCGATCTTCGCCATGTCCAGCACGTCGTTGATCAGGTGCAACAGGTGCTGTCCGTTCTTCTGAATGAGGCGCAGGTCGTTGTCCATGTAGGGCGTCAACTCGCCGTCCAGCCCTTCGAGCATCACATCGGTGAAGCCGAGGATCGAGTTGAGGGGCGTGCGCAATTCGTGCGACATATTCGCCAGAAAAGCGGATTTGAGACGATCCAGTTCCCTCAACTCCTGCGCGCGCTTCTGTAGTTCTTCCGTCAGGCGCAACGTTTCAAGGTGAATGCTGGTCTGCCGGGCGATGGCGGCGGCAAGTTCCGCCTCCTCCGGCGAGACGTTTTTCCCGCCTGAGACCGCCAACTGACCGACGTGTTCGCCGCGCACGGTAAGCGGCTGGGAGAAATCCACATTCTTAAAGACCGGCGCCTCTCCGAGAGGAATGACTTCATGCGCGGCGTACACAAAACCGAGCGCGCTCCCCTCCCTTTCGGTATAAGCCTCCCAGTTTTGGCGGGTGAGGCGGCGCGTGGCGTCCTCCGCTTCGGCGCGTGCGCGGGCGGCGTCCGCCAGCAGGCGTATATTTTCCACCTGCTGACCGACCTGTTTGGCGATGGCATTGATGAGCGCCTTATCTTCCCCGGTCAGGGCTTTATCCCCTTTGACGAACAGCCTGCCAATCTGCTGATCCAAAACCTGCATGATCTCTTCGTGATCGTATTGGGCGGGCGCGGGTTCGATGAACGGCTCCACCGCCGCCTGATCGTACATATAGCCGATGCGCTCGGCGTTGTGAATCGCGTCCAGAAAATTTTCCCAGCTTTTGTGGGCGTGTTGTTTGGTGGCTTCTTCCGCTTCAGCGCGGGCGCGTTCCGTGGCGGCAAGCAGGCGCAAATTTTCGATCTGGAGAGAGGCTTGCTGCGCGACGGCGTTTGCCAGTTTGATATCTTCCTCGGTCAGCGGACGTTCTGGAGACCCGGCAACTTTAACTTCGCCGATGGCTTTTCCGCCCGCAGTCAGCGGAGTTTTAACGAGCTTCGCTTCATCCGGGACCGGGGGCTGGTCGCCGCGCACCGGCAGGACTTTGTCTCCGCTGTAAGCGAATCCGATCTCCTCCTTTTCATAGACGAAGGAAGCGGAGGAGGATTTCGCTTCGAGTTCTTTGAGTCGCGCTTCCAGTTCGCGGACGCGCGCGCGCAGGCTCTCCACGTCTTCAAATGGGGCGGGCGGGTATTCGGTTTGCGGCGGCGCAACCGGGCGGCGCCCTCCATTTGCCGGTTCAAAGTCCGGCTGTTGCATTTCTGCAAACAGTCGTTCGACCCGCTTCCGCGAATTATGGTTGGTGGACATAGACGGCGCTCCTGCAACCCATTCCTGCTAGGCGGAGGTATCCTTCAAACTCAACTGGGCGACGGTCATGGGCGCGCCCAGGGCGTGACCGAGTTCCCGCGCGGCGATCTGCAACACGGCTTCCACCGAGGTCGCGCTCTGAATCTTCTGGTTGATGACGTTGAGCATGGCTTCGCGCTCCGCCTGTTTCTGCGCCCGTTCGAACTGGCGGCGGTTTTCCAACACGGTGGCGATCTGCGGTCCCAGCGCCACGAACAGGCGTTTCTCCTCGTCCGTGAAGTTGTGCGGTTCCTCGCCTTCCAGCATCATTACGCCGATCTGGCTCGCGCCGACGTGCAAAGGCAGCACGGCGACCGCGCGCAGGTTCAGGCGTTTGACGAGATTCATGGTGACCGGGTCCACGCGCTCGTCGGCGAAGCCGTCGTCGAAGAACAACGGGGACGGGGTGACGAACATCGGGATCATGCGCACCACCTCGGCGGTGTAATGCGTGCCGATGGCGGTCGCCTCCATCCCGGTCCCGTTCCACCAGTTGGCGATGACGTTCAACCCTTCCAATTGTTCTTCCGCGTTGTAGGTGAAAGCCGCCATGATGGCTCGGTTGATTGCCGGAATATTGATCGCCTCGACGGCGGCGGCGGCGAGTTCCTGCAAGTCCGCGGCTTGAGTCAGGCGGCGGCTGGCTTCGAACAATTTCTCCGATTGCGCCAGCGCGGATTGGGTCTGCGCGGCGAGGCGCGCGCTTTCCAGCGCGAGCGCCACCTGCTCGGAAACCTGCATGAGAAAGATACGGTCTTCGGCGGAAACCGGGTTCTGCGGATCGTTTTCCACTGACAGGCTTCCAACCACTTCTCCTCCGGGCGCCGTCATTGGGATGCGCGCAAAAAGACCGCCGGAAAGGTCCGCTTCATTCACCTCGCGCGCGCCGGCTTGATCGAAGACGAACCCTTTCGGCATCTCAGCCGTTCTTCGATAAGTCTCCCACCCTTCGCGGCTCATGGCGCGGTACAGGCGGTTGATCTCCTCCAGTCGCTCCGCCATTTCCTGACGCAGGCGGGTCTGTTCGATGGCTACCGCGATCTGACCGCACAAGCCTTCCAACAACAGGCGATCGTCTTCGGTAAGGGATCCAGCCCGGTCGCTTTGCGCGTCCAGCACTCCCAGCGTCTTGCCCTGTAGTTTGATTGGCACGGCAATCTCGCCTTTGGTGTCCGGCAGGAGCGGGTTGGGCTTCCAGTCGGGGTCGTCCTGGAGGGTCGAGCGAAGCAGGGTTTTGCCTGTGGCGGCGGCGGCGCCGATCAGCCCGCTTCCCATGGGCAGTTTGTGTCCGGCGGCAAGCATCTTTTTTCCCGTTTCGCCGTAGCCGTTGACCAGAACCACGGCGTCCTGCGCCGCATCGTAACGCAATAATTGCGTGTGATAGTAGCCCAGCCGCTCTTTTGTGAGGGTCACAACCCGCTCGAACAGATCGCCGGTTTCGACCGCGGAGGCAAGTTCCTGCGAAATTTCAGTGCTGACTTGCACCTGATAACCGCGCCGCTCGAAGGCTTCCCGAACTTCGCGCTCCAGTTTCTTGCGCGCTGTAATATCCACGCCCGAGGCGATCACCACTTTCTGCCCGAAAAATTCGCCCGGGTACAAGCGAACGTCCTTTGGAAAGATCTCGCCGTTTTTCCGCAATCCCCAAAATTCGAATTGTTGCGGCTTGCCTTCGAATGCCTGCCCAAAAGCGGAGAAGACCGTGTTCATGTCGTTTTTATCCGGCGCGCTCACAACTTCGGGAGTCTTTCCCATGAAGAACTCGCGGGGGTGTCCGTACATTTGCAACACGCCGTCGTTCACGTCCAAAAAGCGCCCTTGCTGATCCTGAACATAGATCGCCTCGCTCAAACTGTTGAAGATGCCGCGATATGTTTTTTCGCTTGCCTCCAGTAACTCTCGCGCTTTGGCGCGCTCGGAAATATCGCGCCAGACGGTATGGATGATGGTTCGATCTCCCAGCGGAATGGGCGTGAGCAAAACTTCCACCATGAAGTCTTCGCCGTCAACTTTGCGGTGCATCCACTCGAAGCGGTTGCTGCCCTTGTCGAGCGCGATCTGGATCATCTCATTGGCTTTTTCGGCGGAGGGACGCCCGTCCGGCTGGAATTCCGGCGACAGTTGGGAGGGATGCGTGGAAAGCACTTCCTCCTTTGTGCGGGCTTTGAGCATCTTCACCGTCGCCTGGTTGCAGTCCACGAAGATGTTGCCGTCCAGGATGAGGTAGGCGTCCGCGGATTGCTCAAAGAGCGTTTGAAAACGGATTTCGCTGTCGCCCTTTTGAACATCAACATTGGAATTTTTTTGCGGATGGGTCATGATGCGCCTCCGTCAGATGAATTTGAGGTTGACGACGCTTCGTTCGAGGTAGTCGGCTGCCCCCGCGTTTCGCCGCCCTCCGCTATTTGGACCATTACCCTGCGCCCAAACATGGTTCCCAGTTCCCTTGCCGCTGTGCGCAGGATGACGGCTGGGTCCGTCGAGCTGCGCACGGCGCTGGTGATCTGGCGTAACGCCTGTTCCCGCTCGCCGAATTGACGGGTCGTTGCCAGGGCTTGTTCGGTTTGCATGTTAAGTCTCAGGTTTTCGACATGAGCGCTGAGGCGTTCGGCGACTATTCCGGCAAAGCCGATTGAGTCTGCGTCGTCCGGCGCAACTCCTTGCAGGGATATTTTTCCGATGGTCTCGCCGCGCAGTTTAATCGGCAGGGCGACCGTCGCGCCCGGCATGGATCGTTCTGCATTGGCGTCCACAGGGCGAACTTCCTTAAGGTCGTAAGCATATCTTTTGGTTTTATCCGCGCTTATATTCAGGTAATCCCTCCAGCCTTCGCGGGTCAGGCGGCGGGAAGCGTCCTCCGCCGCAGTGCGGAAGCGTTCGGCGCTTTCGAGCAGGCGCAGGTTTTCGATCTGTTGCGCCACCTGGCGGGAGACTGCGTTGACTAGTTCCAGCGCCTGCCCGCGGCGGGTTTCATCTTCGATCTCGACCGCCAGCGAACCCAATGCTTCGCCGGTCACCGAGATGGGCGCAGAGACGGCTCTTTCATCTGCGGTTTGCGTCCCATCGGTCTCGGTCAGCGGCAGGACCTGTTTGCGATCGTAGACAAAGCCGAGTCGTTCAGGTTTGTGGATGGCGTCGAGATATTCGTCCCAGCCTGCGCGCGCGAGTCGGCGGGCTTGCGCTTCCACCTGGGCGCGGGCTTGTTCGGTTTCAGCCAGCAGGTTGGCGTTTTGGATGGCGACCGCCAGTTGCCCAGCCAGCGCTTCGAAAGCCGGGAGGATTTCGTCGGTCAATACGCCGGGTTGACTGGCTTGCATGTCCAGCGCTCCAACCACTTTATCCGCGACGATCAACGGCACAGCCATCTCGCCGCGCGTTTCGGGCAGTAATTCATTGGGGCGGAATGTCGCGCTTTGGGCGGTATCGGAGATCACCACGGACCGTTTTTCGACGACCGCGCGCCCGTTGATCGAGCCGGTATTAACCGGCAGGCTGTGGCCGCGTCCGAGTAGTTCCAAGCCCACAGGTCCCGTGCCAGCCTGCAGTCTAAGGGTCGAGCCGCCGGGGTCGGTCAGGTAGACCTGCACATAATACAGGTTGAATTCCTTCAGGATCAATTCGCAGGCGTCCTTCAACATCACGTCCAGCGCGCGCACCTGTGAGACTGCGCGCCCCACTTCCGCCGCCAGTTCCAGGTTGCGGGTGCGGTCGGCGACGCGTTGTTCCAAGCCTTGCAGAGTTTCGCGCAGGCGCCTGGTCATGGCGTTGAAGGCGTTTGCCAGGATGCCCGTTTCATCGCGGGACTGGACGTTGGCGGCTACGCCCAGGTTTCCCTGGGTGACCGCGTTTGCGGTTTCCGTCAACTCAACGATGGGGCGGGTGAGTTGATTGGAGAGATACCACAGGAGCAGGAAAAAGAGAACGATCAACCCGAGGCTGACGCCCGCCTGTTGGAGCGCGACGGCAGTGGCCGGAGCGGTCACTTCCGAAAACGGGATGATCAATCCAAAGGACCAGGGTTGCCCGGTTTGACCGATTTCCACCGGGGCGAAGACGCGCAGGAAGTTGCCATCCGGGCTCATGCTGATGAAGGCTTCGCCCGCCGCAATGCGCGGCTGTAAGTCTGCGAAATCCGCATAGATTTCCGTCGCAGGCTGGTTGACCAGTTCGGGCCGCTTGCTCGCGCCGATCAATGTGCCTGAGGAGGCGAGCAGGACGGCGTCCGCTTTTCCGTCGTACAGGTCAATCGAATCTAAAATTTCCTGCACAAAGCCGATGGGCGCGTCCACGCCGGCGATGCCGTAGAACGTTCCGTTGTACATGATCGGCGCGACGAATGAAGCCATGACCGTATCCACGCCGTTGATGGGATAGATCAAGGGGGCAAAAGTCATTTCCGTTTTGTTTTGGCGCGGCAGGACATACCAGTCGCCAATGCCGGGCGTTTCATATTGTTCGAGAGGGATGACGGCGATGCTCCCATCGTCCGAGCGGATCCAGTAAGGGATGAAGCGGCCGGTGTCATCGTGGACGGGCTGGTTGCGGTATTGGCTGTCGAGCCCGTCGAAGGCGTTCGGCTCCCAGAGCGTATAAGTTCCGAGGTAGGACGGGTTTTCGACCAACACTTGTCTCAGCATGGCGTTGACGTCGTCGCGGGTCAGGTCCGCCGGGGAACGCGGATCCTTGACCGCGGTCAACGCTTGCGCCAAAGCGCGCGCGATGTTCAGCGGGGTTTCCGTGTCGGCGCGGATCTGCCGGGCGTGCGATTCAGCCACCGCCAACGCCGCCTTTTGAGCGTTTTCGATGAATGTCCGGCGGACGGTTGCGATGGAATGTCCGGCCAGGATGATGAAAAGCGCAATAACAGTTCCGCCGATCCAGACCGTGATTTTGAGGCGTATACTCCGGTTGACGATTTGTCTTGTCTGAAGGAATACCAACACGGCAAGGATGATCCCAAAGCCGATCACTGCGGCGGGACCGACCGGCTGGGTTTCAATCTGTATGCGCCAGGGCGGGGCGAGCCACTCGATGCCCCACATCAAAATAAAGACCGCAATGGAAATGGCGTAATACATGCGCCGCGACGCGCCGGATGGAAGCAGCCAACGGATCAGCATGGCTTGCACCAGCAGGGTTGCAATCGTTATGTCGGGCGCCCGGCCGATAAACAAGGAAACCGCGGAAACGGCGATGGCGACGCTTATCCAATACAGCGTTTTTGCCGCCAGTTCCTGCCGTCGGCGGATGGTCAGCGCGATGCTGGCAAAAGCGGCGACGATGGAGAGGAGGAAAACGCCCATCATAAAATAGATGATCGGCGTCGCTGGTTGCCGGGTTAACAACAGGAATATGTATGCGCAGGTCAACAAGTCGAGCGTTGCCAGCCCGTATGTGCCCCGCAATGCGGTCAGGGCAATATTGTTGTCGCGGCTGTGCGCGGTTTGTCCGGTCTCGTTCATTGGTTACTCCTTGCGCTAATTGCTGCGCCCATCGTCATGCGCCGCGATGGTTGCTTTTACGCGCGAAGCGCCGAGCGCCTGCCCCAGTTCGCGAACGGCGGTCTGGAGCGCATCCTCCACCGTTGTGGCGCGCTGTATTTTTTGACCGATGATATTGACGCGCTCTTCCAACTCAGCCTTCTCCTGGGATTGTTCGAACGAGCGCGCGTTTTGAACGGCGATGGATAGCTGGCCCGCAAGGGCTTCGAATGCGGGCAACATCTCGTCAATAAATTGCCCCGGTTTGTCGCTTTGCAGGTCCAGCGTTCCCATTGTCGTCCCGCCTGCCAACAACGGCACAGCCATTTCGGAGCGCGTCTCCGGCAGAAGGGGGTTGGGCTGGAAGAAAGGATCGGCGGACACGTTTTGGACGACGAGGGAGCGGTGTTCGATTGCCGCGCGGCCGTTGATGGAGTTGGCATCCAGCATTAACTGGTGGCGGCGATTCAACAAGTCCGCCCCGGCGTCGCCGGTTCCGGCGTGCAAAATGAGATGGGTGTGATCGGGGTTCGTCAGATAGATCTGGACATAATACAGATCGAACCGCGAGCGGATGAGGTTCGCCGCGTCGGCGAGCATGGAGTCCAAATCTCGAACCTGCGAAATCGCGCGCCCGACCTCAGCCGCGAGGAGGCTTCCCTGAAGACTCACGGCGGCTTTGCGCTGGGACGCCTGCAATTCCGCGTTCGATTGTTTTAACTCCTCGTGGGCGCGGGCGATCTCGTCGAGGCGCAGGCGTTCCAACTCGCGGCGATGCCATGCGAAAAGCAGAACAAACACGCCGACGGAAAAAATTCCCGTATGGGCGTTCAATGTCTCCATGCCGCTCATTTCCGGCAGGAAGAAATTGACGAGCGCGACGATCACAATATAGTTGAGGCCGATCACCCACGCCATCCGCTTGAGATCGAACAGGTTGGACAGCAAAAATATAATGGCGGCGCTCAGCGTAAGAAACAACGCCGGTTCGTCGCCGGCCAGGACGGCGATATACGCCGCGATCGAAAAGCCGCCGACGAACAGCGCCGGGGCGTAATGATAATAAAGGCCCCTGCTCAGGGCGTATGAGCCAAACGCGACGCCGCTGACGATGTAACCGGCGGTGGTGATGGCGGTCGAGCTGGAGAACGACAACGCGGCGGTTACGCCGATGAGAACCACGACCGCAAAGGAGAGGGAGAGCGCGGCGATCAGTTCAATTCCGCGGCGCTCCACAGGAGATTCGACCGACCGATGCGCCGCAATCAGGCTGCGATACAGCCTGCGTCCGAGGGTTTCGGAAGCGGGATACTGAGGGGATATGTTTGTCATGCCAGGCTCTCTTTCTGCGCGTTCTCTTGTCCGCTTGGGTTGTCGGCCAGTTCAAGTTCCACAAGCGTGGGCTTGCCCCCCAGGGCGTGGCCCAATTCGCGCGCCGCGACCTGCAAAGCCGATTCGAGCGTGGCGGCGCTTTGTATCTTCTGGCTGATGGCGTTCAGCATGGTTTCGCGTTCGGCTTGTTTTTGCGCGCGCTCAAACTGGCGGCGGTTCTCCAATTTGGCGGCAATCTGCGGGGCGAGCGTCAAGAATAGTTGGATTTCATCCTGCGTGAAATCATAAGGCTGCATCCCCAGCAAAGAGAATGCGCCGATCTGTTTTGAGCCAATGAATAAAGGCAAAACCACGATGGAACGAATTCCCGACTCTTGCATGTTGCCCTGCGTGCGCTGGTCGGCATAAATATCCCGGAAGAACAGATTTTCCGGGCTGACGAACGCCTCAAGCCCCGGCGTATCGGCGATGGAAAAGCGCGCGCCTACCGGATAGACCGGGTCGCCGACTCCGCTCCACCAATTGGCGACGATATCCACGCTTTCAATATTATTCTGGCTGTCGCGGTTGTGCGTCAACAACAGCGCGCCATTGATGATCGGGATGTCAATCAACTCCAGGAGCGAGTTCATCGTCTCTTGCAAGTCGTCCGTTTGCGCTATGCGGCGGCTGCCTTCAAACAATTTTTCCGATTGCGCCAGCGCGGATTGCGCCCGGCTGAAGAGGCGGGCGTTTTGAACGGACGAGGCGATCTGCGCCGCCAGCGTTGTCTGGATATCCGCATCGGACTGGGTGAAGCGCCCAACCTGGTCGGATTGCACATCGAATACGCCGACAAGGTTTTCGCCGACGATCATCGGCACAGCCAGTTCGGAGCGCGTGTCCGGGAGCAGGGGGTTGGGCAGGAAATCCGGCGCCTGGGTGACGTCGTTGACGATTACGCCCTTTCTCTCGCGGGCGGCGCGGGCGACGAGCGATTGCTCGCGGTCGAGCGGGATCGAGCGCCCTTCGGCGACCATCCGGCGCCCCGCCTCGCCCGCGCCGGATGCCAGAACGAGATTCTTTTCTTCCGCGTCGAGCAGGTAAATGTGAGCGTGATAAAAACCGAAACGCTCTTTTGTCAGGTCGTTCACCTCCTGCAATAACTTGTCTGTTTCCAGAATGACGGAGGCGGCGGCGCTGACTTCCGCCACGGTCGAGAGCGCCTGGGTACGCTCGACCACGCGCTGTTCCAGCGAGCCGATCAATTCCTTCAAGCGGAATGTCATTGCATTGAAGGAAGCGGCAAGGATGCCGATTTCATCCCGCTGGGCGACATCCACCCGCTGGTCCAGGTTTCCCTGCGAAATGTTTTCCGCGGCGCGAGCCAGATTGACGATCGGGGCGGAGACCCTTTGCGTGAACTGGAATGCCGCGAGCCCGGCAGCGAGGATGGTGATAAAAATCAACCCCAGCGTCGTTTGAATCACCCGGTTGGCGGCTTGCAAGGCTTCGCTTTCGGTATGCTCGGCAAGGATGGCGACTTGCAGTTCCGGGATCCAGTGATACACGCCTACCGTCTCGATCCCGCGATAATCCAGGTAAATCCCCGAGCCGTTTGTCCTGTTTTTGATCGCGTCGGTCGCGCCATTGGTATGAATATACGTCTGTCCGACTGCGGTCTCGCTGAAGCGCAGGCTGGTCAATACGGCGAAATTGGAACTGACCACATAGGTTTCGCCCGTTTCGCCCAGCCCTGCGCGCTGCTGCATGATTTCGCTGAGGACGTCGAGATTTGCGCGCCCCGCCAGCACGCCTATCAGATCGCCGCTCCCGTTCTTTAGCGGTTGCGAGATCACAATGGAGTAACTCGCCAGGGAAAGATCGTAAGTTGGCGGAGCTGTGTAGGGGGCTTTCAGCCCTTCCTGAAAGAAGGGTTGAGTCGTCAGAATTTTCCCCTCTTGAACGTCGTCTGTGGAGACAATCACCCGTCCCTCGGCATCCATGATAAAGAGTTCGGTGAAATATCCCGAACGCCGATTGTATTCGGTCAGTTCTCTTCTGACCTGCGCGATATCATTCGCATCCGGCGACGACAGCGTTGTGGAAATACGATCCAGCGAAGCGGGGTTGACAAGTACCAGGTCGAGGTTCGTTTGCAGGGATTCCAGCCAGGCGTTTACCTGGATGTTTTTCAACGTTACAACGGATTCCAACTGATCGAACACATCCTGCCGCAACCCTTGAGAACTGATATAGGTTACCGCGGCGCTCGTGATCAACAAGGGGACAAGCGCCAGCAGGATGGTTGCGGCAAGCAGGCGCGCGCGCAACGAGGTCATCTCGAAAAGGCTGCCTCTGCGAACATTGTCTTTTTTTAGTGGAGATACGCTTTGAGTCATGGATTCCTCCGGCGCCGGAGCGGCTGGACTGCAAATCCCTTGCTTGCGCTAGGGAGCGATAAATTTATTGGTATAGATCGCATTCAAGTCAATCGGGGCGGAGATCAAATTGAAGTCGAGCAAAATTTGCTGGGTGGTCTCCCACACGCTCGCGTCCATCGAGCCGATGGGGGCGCCGCCCGTGTCAATCAACGGAATTTGGGCTTGCATGGTGTTTGTCTGCAAAGCAAGGTCCAGGGCAGGGTCGCGCGTCAGGCTGAGTTCCACCGCTGTTGCCGGGTTTTCAACGGCGAACTGATAGCCCTTCATCGTGGCGCGAATCATTCTGGAGACGAGTTCCGCGTTGTTTTGCGTCAATTCCTCTGTTGTAAAGATCACGTTCGAATATACGTCCACGCCATAGTCTTTATAGTAGATCAAACTCACATCGTTGCCGTCCAGTCTCGCCTGCACCGGTTCATTGGTGGCGAACGATCCGCTCATCGCGTCCATGTTGCCGGAGGTGAGTTCATTGGCGCCGTGATAATCGTTGATCAGGGTGAAAGCGACGCTCTCCCTGTCAACATTCGTCTTTTGCAACAACGCCAAAAACTGAATGTCCCAGACTGTGCTGAGATCGGAGGAAAACACTCCCACGGTCTTTCCCGCCAGGTCCTCGGGCTTTGTAATTTGGCTGTCGCTCAATGTCATCACGACAAGGGGATTTTGCCCGTATATTGCGCTCACCGCCACATAGTTTTGCCCCTCGGAGCGGGCGATGATCAAACTATCGCTTGTGGAAATGCCGAATTGCGCCGCCCCGCTTTCCACCGCATCGAGCGGGTTGATCTCAGGACCTCCTGGAATAAGCGTAACATCGAGGTTTTCATCCGCGTAATAACCATTCTCCAGGGCGGCGTAAAACCCCGCGAATTCCACGCTGGGAAACCAGCTCAACTGTACGGCCACCTTGTCGGCCGGGGCGTTTTTCTTCGCGCCGCAAGCGGCCAGGGCGAGAGACAGGACAATCAATGCCGTCGTAAACCGCAATGCCTGAAATATTTTTTTCGTTGTCATGTCAATCTCCTTTTATGGATGGTTTCTGATTATTATCGGTTTCGGATGCAGGAAGCGGCAGAAACACGGAAAACTGCGTTCCTTTGCCGACTTCGCTGGTCACATTGATCTGCCCGCCATGCGCCTCCACAATGGATTTAACAATCGCCAGCCCCAACCCATTGCCTTCCACTTCGCTGGCTTTCCCGCTGCGGACCCGATAAAAACGATTGAAAATAAAGGGCAGGTCCGCGGCGGGAATGCCGTAGCCGTTATCCTCCACCTGGATGACGGCTGAATTCGCCCCTTCGGCGCATCGAACCTTGATCGCGCCGCCCTGGGGGGTATATTTGACGGCGTTGCCGATCAGGTTGCGCAGCGCCTGGCGAAGTTGCAGGGGGTCGCCTTCGACGACAAGCGCTTGGGCGGGCGGGTTTGCCTCCAGCGTTTGCAGTTTGCCTTTCGCTTGCGGCGCAAATTCCCTGCCCATTTCCGCGAGCAGAGACTTCAAATCCACAGGTTCGTGTTTTTGCGCGGCTTCCAGGTCCGACTGCGCGAGCGCCATCATGTTTTGAACCAGTTCGCTCATGTTCTCGACGGAGTGCCGGATGCGCTCGACAAAATCCTTTTGCTCCGCATTAAGCGTTCCTGTCTGTCCCAAAAGTTGGGCGTATCCGCTGATGGAGGTGAGGGGATTCTTGAGGTCGTGCGACGCGGTGGCGATGAACTCGTTCTTGATGCGGTCGAGATCCTTGAAGCGGCTGACGTCGTGCAGGATGGCGACCGTTCCGCCGTCTTCGATGGGCGCGATGTAGGCGGTAAATGTGCGCTTGTCGTGCCAGGCGATCTCGCCCAATTTCGGCATTTGCGATTTGCGCGCCTCTTCGATCAACTTGTAAAAGGGCTCATATTCGCGAATTGCGGGCAGGGGCTGGTTGAATTTCACGGGCTGGTCCGCGAACAACTGCTCGCCCGCCGGATTCATCAGAATGGGTTTCCCCTGTTCGTCGAGAAACAGGATGGCTTCGGAGGCGTGTCGCAAAACGGCGGCAAGCCTTTTTTGTTCCTGCAACATCGAGGCGTAGAGCCGGGAGTTTTCGATGGCGATCGCCGCCTGGCTGGCAATGGCTTGCAACAGGTACAGGTGGTCGGAGGAGAAATAATTCTCTTTTTCATGGGTGAGCAGGAGCAGCCCCAATAAAGCGTAACGCCCGGCAATCGGCGCCGCCAACGCCGAGCGGATTGCCGCGCCTTCGCCCGCCCGCCATAACGGGTCGTGAACGGCGTCCTCGATCACCAATCCCTGGCCGGTCGCGTGTATATGCTGGATGAGTTTCGCAGGCGGCGTCAGATCGTCCGGCATCGCCGAGGGGTCGAGCGCAACCTGGTATTTCTCCCGCACAGCCAGTTCGCCGTAATCAAGGATATATATCGCGCCCTGGTTGGCTCCCAACGTTTCCGTTGTGCGCCTGAGCAGGACATCCGCAAGGTCTTTGACATCCAGCCGCGCGCTCAACTGTCTGCCGATCTCCGGCAGCAGATTCAACTCGCGGTTGCGGCGGCGGATGCGGTCTTCGGCTTCCTTTACGCGCAGTTTGGTGCGGATGCGCGCCATCAGTTCGTGACGGTCGAAGGGTTTGGTCACATAATCGTCCGCGCCCAGGTTCAAGCCGGATTGCACGTCTGATGGGTCGAGCCGCGCCGCAGTCAGGATGATGACCGGAATGTGCGCCACAGCCGGGTCGCTGCGAATCTCTTCGAGAACGGTGAAGCCGTCCTTGTTCGGCATGTTTACATCCAGCAGGATGAGATCGGGCATTTCATCGCGCGCCTTGTTCAACGCCGCCTGCCCATCGTGCGCTGCGATCTGGTCGTAGCCTTCATATTCGAGATAGCGAGTCAGCAGGGTGACGTTATCCAGCACGTCATCCGCGACCAATATCTTGAATTTCCGTTTTCCCGGTTGTTTGCCGCCCGCCGGGCTGGAGGCTTGCGTCATCTCGCCGATGGCTCTGGTCGCGATCTGGCAGATGCGTTCCGGGCGAACCGGCTTGATGATGACGTCGTTCACCTTCAGGCGCTGGGCGGTCACTTTCAGCCCCGGCACATCGTACGCCGTGATGAGATAGGAATACGAAGGCTTGCCGCCGGGGTGGTTTTGCATCTTCTCGATCAATTCCAGCCCGGTCATCTCCGGCATGATCATGTCGGTGAAGAGGATGTCCACGCCCTTATCTTTGACCTTTGCCAGGGCGTCCATGCCGCTGACAGCCGAGACCACGTCCACGCCGGGACCGATCTGGGCGAGGGCGCGCGCAAGAGTCGTGGCTGTGTTGGGGTGATCGTCCACGACCAGGATGCGAACCATATCCTTGGTTGGAGAGGCAGGGGTATTCATGCTTCCATTTTCGCCGGATTCCCCCCAGGGAACGGTTGGGATTAAATGGGTTTCGGTTGGGAAAAGTTGGGGGCAAAAAAACGCCGCGGGCGACTGACTTGCATCACCCGCCTTGCGCGCCGTCCCGAAGGCTGCGGCGGAACACGAACTCAATTTGCGAGAACCTTCGGGGCGTTCAAAGCAACATCAGTTTCGTCACGCAGGCGCGGCTTCGGGTTCGGCTTTTGTCAGTTGATCGTGGTCGGGCAAAATGGTCTCGGCGTTATGAATGACGGGAATGAAATAGCCTGCCGCGCCAGCCAGGATGGTCAGCGTTCCGGCGGCAAAGATGATAAGCCCCATGCCTGCGCCAGGACCCGCGCCGACCAAGCCGCCAAAGATTTGAGAAAGCGCGGTTGTCGCGCGCATTTGCGGTTCGAAGACGTAGTCCGCCAGGGTTCCGGCGATGATGGGCGCGATGGGATTGGTGAGCCATGCGATCAGACGGCGGGCGGAGAAGACCCGTCCCTGCACGTCGGGCGCGACCTTCGCCTGCCAGATGGCTTGATTCGACGCATTGACCAGGGGGCTGACAATGGATGTGATCATTATCCCTACGATCCAAACGGGAAGGCCGCCCATCAAGCCAATGATTGCCCCGCCAACGCCGGAGAACATCCAGCCGAGAAGAACGCCATGCACCCGCCGTTTGAAACCGCCCCAGGCGCTCATGATGATGCCGCCCGCGACCCCAGCCACCGCCCCGGCTGTCTGTACCGAACCGAACATCAGACTGTTGTTATCCGTCCGTGAAAGGATCATCGGGGCGACCAGGGTGAAGAGAATCCCCATAAAAAGATTGCCGAAAAAGAAGATCATCTGCAAACCCAGCAGGCTTGGGCGCGCAAAGATATATTTAAACCCGTAGGCGGCTTCCTGCAAGACGCTCCCCTGCCCCCGCGCCCCCTCCTCGGTGCGCGCAGGCTGGGGGATGTGAACGATCAGCAATGCGCCGATTGCAAGCAGGAACGTCGCCACGTCTATGATCAGGATGCCAGTCAACCCAATGACGGGAAGCAACGCGCCCGCCAGCAAGGGAGCGACAACCTGGGGACCCGCTTCTATCAGGGACATCATGCCGTTCGCGCGTCCATACTGCTCCTTCGACACCATGCTGGTGATCGCGGCAGAATAGGCGGGCCATTGGAACGCCATGCCCAGCCCATAGATGACGCCGGCGAAATACAAGTGCCAGAATTCAAGAACGCCCATCCATTGGAATACGAGGATCAGCGTGGTGGCAATTCCCGCGCCCAGGTCGCTGACCATCATCATCATTTTTCGGTTGTGGCGGTCCACCATCACGCCGGCGATGGGGGAAATGATCAGGAAGGGGGTGATAAAGAAGACCTGCATCAAGCCCAACGCCGTGGCGCTTTCGGTCTTTTGAAACATCCAGATTGTCAGACCAAACTGGCTCATGGCGCTGGCAAGCACCGAGACGATCTGACCGAGCCAGACAATGGTGAAGCCGAACATGCCGCCGGGAGCTTTTGTTTCAGTCGTTTGCATTTCGTTTTCCCTGTCCGAAACTCAAATGGAGTCAAACGTCAGAAGCCCTTCGGTAAACCCAGGACAAGGCTTTTGACTCCGATGACAGCCAACATCAGGAGGCGTTGGACTCCGTTTGGTGTGCACGCAAAACATGTCAGGCAGGTTGCTCCCTGCGCCGTCCCCGGCGCAGGATTCCCTCGCAACACGCCGCCGGGGACGGCGGCTTGAGCGTATGCCGCTGACAACCTTTGCGTGCACACTCCGTTTGTTACTGCAACAACTTGTAGAGGTAGTAGGATAACATCTCTCGCTCACCTTTCCTTACTCGACAAATATCTCGACATGCTCGCCGTCTTCATCGTCGGTCACGTCAATGATCTTGCCCGTCACACCCATGCGCAAGGCTTCCATAACGTTGCTCATATCCACGCCTTCCACTTCGGGGGCGAAGTGCGCGCCGATCTTGAGTCCGGCATCCACCAATGCCAGCGGAATTTGAACGGAGGCTTTCGAACGTCCGGTGCGGGTGTCGGTGACGCGCACGCGCAACATCCGCGCCCCGCCGACGGAAGGCGGGCGCGGCGGCTGGGGAACGCCGCGACGCGAGTCGCTCAAGGCTGAGAGTAGTTTCGCCCCCTCCTCCGGACTGATCTTGCCTTCCTCGATCAGTTTCAGAATCTTCATGCGTTCTTCCACATTTGCCATAATTCGTTTCTCCTTTCGCCGTCTGTTTCCGACGCTAGAGAGCGTCTCCTACGCTTCCGCGTGGCGGACGTTCTCCCCTGGCGCCGCCCGCCAGGGCAGGCGTAACGTCCGATGTGCGTAATGGTAATTATCCCGCCGCCACAACGGCGTTTTCGTCCACTGGCTGATCCGCTCCGGGTAATCCCCCAGTTTTCGGAAGCTTGAATTTTACCCAGATCGGGATGACCGACAGCAACAAGACGGATGCCGTGATCGTGAACGGCGCGGTCGGGCCGAAATTGTCCCACAACTGCGCGCCGATCCACGGAGCCGGGAGCGAAACCACCCCCAGACTGGTACTGAGCAAACCAAACGCCAATCCGCGTTGTTCCTTTGGAACCGCCTTGCTGATCAACGATTGATAAGAGGGTCCGGAAACCCCCGCGCCCAGCCCCGCCATGCCCCAGCCGACGTAGTACAGCCACTGTCCAGAAGGTCCCAACGAATAAACGCTCACCAGCAGGAACAACGCCCCGGACATCAGGATCATGCCCAACGCGATCCCGACCCGTTCCCCCGCTTTATCCGACAGCCAGCCGCCGGGGATGGAACTCAGCATCATGCAAATTCCAAAAAAGGAAGTCACCCAGCCGATCTGCTGATACGAAAGCCCGCCGACCTCCTGCATATAAACCGGGAAGAGACTCCCCGAAAACTGGAAGGACACATCGCGCAAACCGTCGGTGATGAGCATCCACGTCAGCAAGCCGCCGGAGAGAATCATGCCGACCATCGCGCCCATATTCGTTTTCAGGCTGGTCAAGGACAGGCTCTTCTTCTCGCCGTTCGCCTTCTCGCCCTTCGCCGCCTCGCGCGCCATGCCCAGGCGTAAGATCATTGCCACAAAATAAAAAACGCCCGCCACAAACAACATCAATTTAAAACCGAATTCACCGGTCAGCCAGCCGCCGAGCGGAGGGCCCGCCACCATGACGATCATGAAAATCGTCTGCGAAATGCCGTAGACCTTGCCGCGGTTTTGCTCGGTCGAATGTTCGGCGATGAAGGCGTCGAAACTTGGGCCCACCAGCGAACGAGCCACCGCGCCCACCGCCGTCGCAAGCAACAGCCATTCCCAGCGGTCGGCAAGCACCAGCGGGATAAATCCCAGCGTGCCGAAAATACTGCCGATGGCGATGGCGCGCAAACGCCCGAGCGAATCGGACACCCAGCCGCCCAGGATTTGCAGGAACAACGGCACGATCATGGACAGGGTAAAGAACAAACCAATGTCCGTAATATCCGCGTTCAACTCTTTGAGATACAAAGGCAACAACCCGTCGTACATGCCTCCGCCAATGTTGGCAAAGACCATCGCGGTCAGGAACAGGATCAAGAGCCCGCTCAACATAGGTTGTTTCTTGACAGCTTCCATTCTTTTTTCTTTCATCCTATAAAAACCTGCACCTTCGAGCCGTCGTCTTCGTCCACATGCACGACCAACGGCTCGGTCATATTCTTCGCAAGCGCGATCATGTCGGCAATCGCCCTGACGTTCTTGTCGCGCAGCTCTTCGATATGCCGCCCAAAACTGCGAACGAACCACGCCGCAAACCCAAGCGGCAGGGGAAACGCCAGTGAAATTTTTCGCGGGCCGTCCTGCTCCTTCGACCGGCTGCGATCCACATTCACATACAGCCAGCGCGAAGTCCTGCTCCCCGCCCCCAGCGCGATCAGAACGACGCCGAAAGCGAGCGGAAGTCCAAGACAATAAAACCAAAAATTCAAACCGGAATTTTGCTGGATGCCAAACATCCACCACGCGGCGAAGATCGTTGTCAGGATGCCAAACCAGAGGAATGCGTTGGAGAAGCGATGCGCCCTCATGCGGACTTCGTCAAGTTCGGGGGCGTCGCCTCTTTCCCCGCCCAAAACGGGTCCGACCTCGATGACTTCGGTTTCCGCCTCAGCCTCTTCCTCCGCCGGGTCGTCCAGCGCGCGCATCAAACTTGCCGCCTCCTCCGCGCTGATCCTGCCTTCCGCCACCATTTGCAAAACTTTTCTGCGTTCTTCCGAAGACATTACAAGCCTCCTTCCAGCGCCGTCAATAATTTTTCGGCTTCTTCCGAGGTGATCTTCTTTTCCTGAAGCATCTTCAAAATTGCGAGACGTTCCTCATCCGACACCGGCGCTTTGGGCGGGACAGGCACGCCTTTGGGAGAGAAATCCCAATTCCAACGCCCGACTCCAAACGAGACTTTGCCGCGCCCGCGTCGTTCAGCCGCGCGAACCTTCGCCTCGATGCGCCGGTTGGCCGCTTCGATCTTGCGTTGGGCGCGTTCGGTCGCCTGCTCTACGCGGCGCGAGATGCGCTCTCCGAAGCCGGACCAGTCCATGCCCATACCGGCAAAGTTGCCAAAGTCTTCCGCCGATTCCCCTGCATCCGCGCGGTTCGAAACGCGGATGTCGCCGCCGGCGCTGAGCGTAACCTGGGCTGAGCCGTCTCCCAAGGTAATCACGCGGCTGGCGGCATCCTTCTCGTTTTCGACGCCGCTCCATTCCACATGGATGTCGTCCGCGCTGAGGGTCAGAGTTGCGTCTGCCTTCGGAGGCATGACCAAAAGAATATCGTCCCCGGCGTTGACGTTGTAAGCGTTGCCCGGCTGGGGGTTGATGTACATGACCACATCCTCGCCCACATTGGCGCTCACGCTTCCGCGCACGTCGCGCAGGGCAAGGTCGTCGGAGATCGAATCAAGGCTGACGTTTCCGTCCACATCGCGGATGGAGACGTCCGAATCCGCTTTCCGGATGGACAAACTCCCCTTCGCCCCACGCAGGCTGAAGTCCGCGTGAACCGTTTCGATCGCCACGTTGTTGACATCGCGCATGGAGAGGTCGCCGCCCACATCCTTCAACTCGATTCCGCCCATCACGCCGCGGATCGAAGCGTCGCCGCCAATGTTGGAAATTTTCACGCTCGCGCCCTTCGGCGCGCGTATCGAAAGATCGCCGTCGCAGGATGCCCGCACCAGGTCGCCGTCCTGGGTTGCGCGCAATTCATCGTCGTCGGCTTTGAGCAGAATATCGTCGCCCTCCCAGCCCACGAGGCTGAGATCGCCGCCGACGGATTCGATTTCGATGCGGGGGGTTCTCCCGGCATTGATTGTTTTGGACATGGCTTATTCCTCCTCGCCGCGCAACATGCGCATGGCTTGCTCGGCGGTAATCTTCCCGGCTTCCAATTCGGCGATGACATCCCGGCGGGTGTCATCGTCCACCTCGGGCGATTCGTCCCTGCCGGGTTCGAAGCCCAGTTTGCGAATCACTTCATGCAATCGGTTGCGGATGGTGGGGTACGATCCCCAGCGTTCCTCCTGCTCCATGCGGTTGATCTTGCCCTCGCAGCGCACGAACGAGATCACGAACTCCACTTGGTCGGGCGTTAAATTGGAAAACTGGCCCATGGCGAACCGACCTTCGATTGAAGTGTCGCAACTGGAGCAGTGTAAACGAACGACTTCCATTTCAGACTGGCAGATTGGGCAACGAGATGGCGCGGGTCGCATAATAGGTCTCTCCGATTTATAATTGACTGAAAAAGGCAAAAACTCAACAAGAAATGAGGTTTTTCAAGCCGGATTTGCGAAAAATCAATCCATTTCTGTCAAATCCTAATAAAATTATAATCATTATTATTCATTTGTCAAGAACAAATAAGGAATTTCAATACAGTATTCAAGATTATTGATTTCCTCTTCAAAATTCACAATCCAACTGGAGGTCGCCTTGATTCGCTCCCTTTACTACAAACCCGGACATCCCGTCCGAACCGATATTCCCCCATTGGAATTCCCCCGCCTCATCCGCGACCGGAAGGGGATGCTGTGGGTGGACTTTATCGGCGAGCCTGAAGAATCCGCCGGACCCATCCTGCGAAACTTCAACTTTCATCCCCTCGCCATTGACGACGCCCTGCGGGAGACCCACACTCCCAAAGTGGATGATTGGGGCGATTATCTTTATATCGTCCTGAGCATCATGAACTATCGCCAGGAAGACGGCAGGTTCGACGCCGAGATAGACGAACTGGACGTCTTCCTCGGACAAAACTACGTCATCACCTTCCACGACCAATTGTTGACCGCCGTCGAAGACACATGGGTCGCCTGCCAGCGCGACATCCGTCATGTGCAGGATGGCGCAGATCATTTGCTGTACCGCATTGTCGATTCGCTCGTCATGAGCTACATGCCCCTCATCGAAGATATAGACGCCCAGGTGGATCAGATCGAAGATCGGGTCTTCGACAAGCCTCATCCCGAGATACTGGAACAGATCTTCGCCCTCAAACGCATCCTGCTGACCATGCGGCGCATCCTGCTCCCCCAGCGCGAGGTGTTGAACAAACTCGCCCGCGACGATTACCGTGTGATTGACCCCCGCGACCGGGTGTTCTTCCGCGATATTTACGACCACCTCGTCCGCCTGCACGACCTGAACGAAAGCCTGCGCGACCTGGTCTCCGGCGCGTTGGACACCTATCTCTCGGCGACAAACAACCGTATGAACGAGATCATGAAAGTGCTGACGATCATCACGACCTTTTTCATGCCCATTACTTTCATCACCGGTTTCTTCGGCATGAACTTTTTCGAGCCGGTCGCGCATCTGGTCGGCTGGACCAGCCGGCAGGTCTTCATCGCCACGCTTGCGGTTATGGTCGGACTGCCGTTCTTCATGTACCTGTGGATGCGGGGCAGGACGTGGATCTGAAACGGCAAGTTCGCCCCAAAAAATCCTTGACACAGAACAGGCGTTCGAGTATCATCTAAATCTAGCACAAATGAGCGAAGAATGCTCGTCACCCATGCCAGCCCATTGGCAGGAGGCTCGAAATGATGATGGTTCGAAAAAGCAAGGGAATCGGCGAACGCCACCAAAAAATCCTGGGTTTTATCGCGTCGTACCAGCGCGAGCGCAAGCACCCCCCCTCCATCCGCGAGATTGGGGAGGCTTGCGATATCTCCTCCACCTCGGTCGTGAACTATTATCTCGACCAACTGGAAAAAGCCAACCTGCTTCAACGCGACCGCAAGATCTCGCGTGGGACGAGACTCACCGGCGACAATAACCCGCTCGGCGACATGCTTCGCGTTCCGTTGATGGGCGTCATTCAAGCCGGCGAGCCCATTCTGGTGCCCTCGGAGTCTCCATTTACCCCTGAAGATTCGGTGGAGATTGCCATGTCCATGATGCCTTCCAGGGAAAAAGGGAAAGACCTCTTTGCCCTCCAGGTGCAGGGAGACTCGATGATAGACGCCATGGTGAACGATGGCGACATCGTCATCCTCAAGCCCGCGCAGGATGCCCGCAACGGCGAAATGGTGGCAATCTGGCTCGACGAGCGCAGCGAGACCACTCTAAAATATTATTACAAGGAAAAGGAAGGCTATCGCCTGCAACCCGCCAACCCCGCCTTCAAGCCGATCATGATCAAGAAGACCGAGGCGATCCAGATCAAAGGCAAGGTCGTCATGGTCATCCGCAAAATGGAACGGCAGGCGGCGTAAGACACATTTAGGGTTCGCAAAAATATTATTTCCCTCACCGCTCGTCAATCAGGTCTTTACGAGGGCGCTCTTGTTCTTCGCCCGAAGCAATTCCCCCGCTGATACGGAGATTGCTTCGCCGCCAAAAACCAAAAGCGGCGGCTCGCAACAAAATTGTGGGAAGTTAATTACTCACCTTACGCAAGATGGCATTTGGTTAGAAAATGCGCTTGCCAATGAGTCTGTGACCGTCCACAAATGTTCACAAATAAACGAATAGGCGCGCCAACATTCGCGAATTCGTGACTTTATTCGTGGACGGTTCGTGAGGATGGCAAAAGTGCGTAACATGACTTAATTATTTACAGACCCTGATTACCTTACACTCTTAAAATCGGGACGCAGACGAGCGCGAAAAACGCGGATTCAAGGCATTTTTTCGGGCGTTTTGCCAAAAAATCTGCGTTCATCCGCGTTTTCCGCGTCCTAAAAACAAAGTGTAAGGTAATCAATTACAGACCCTAGAATCAAAAAAGAGACCATCCGGTATGGATGGTCTCTTTTTCATTTCCGCGCAAATTACTCGACGACGACGTTGGCGCCGGCTTCTTCGAGTTTCTTCTTGGCGTCCATGGCGGCTTCCTTGCCGACGCCGGTGAGTACCTTGGACCCGGCGGTTTCGGCGAGGGTTTTGGCTTCGCCCAGACCGAGGGAAGTCAACTGGCGGACGACCTTGATGACGTCAATCTTCTTGGCGCCGGCGTCCTTGATGACTACATCGAACTCGGTCTTCTCTTCGACGGGTTCGGCGGCAGCGGCGGCGCCCCCAGCGGCGGCGGCGACAGCCACCGGAGCCGCGGCGGAAACGCCCCACTTCTCTTCGAGCATTTTCACGAGGTCAGCCGCCTCGAGAACGGAAAGGGTGGAAAGTTCATCCACGAGTTTTGCGAGTTTGTCGGACATTGGTTAACTCCTTACGAGGTAATAATTGGGATTATTTGACTTATCTGCCAGTGTACACGCATACCTATGCGCTTGTTTACTGACACACGAACTACGCGGCAACAGGCGCGCTTTCACTGCGCGCCTTGATGACAGCAGCCAGGCCGCGGGCGGGTTCTGCCAGCGTGCGGACGAGTTTGCCAGCCGGGGCTTGCAAAACGCCGAGCAGGGTTGCGCGCATGACGGGCAGCGGCGGCAGGTCCGACAATGCCTTGACCTGGGCGGGACTCATCGCCTTACCAGCCATGAAACCGCCTTTGACCTTGACGAACTCGCTGCCTTTTGTGGCGTCGGTCAGGGCTTTTGCGGTGGAAGCGGGGTCTGAGAACGCAAACGAGACAGCCGTGGACTTGACGAGCAAGTCGGCAGGCACATCCATGCCGTTATCCGCGAAGGCGCGGCGGACAAGCGTGTTCTTGACCACATGGAATTCGCCGCCGGAGTCGCGTATCTTGGCGCGGAGCGCGTCGAGCGCCTTCATGTTCGCGCCCGTGTACTCGACCAAAATCACAGCCTGACTGCGTTTGACCCAGTCACTATACTGGGATAAAACCTCTTCCTTGCGTTGTTTTGAAATTGCCAAAGGATTCACCTCCTTTCAAAAAGAGTCTTTGCCACTTTCGCAGGCAAAGACTCTTTCGCACTCCCTTACGGGACAGCGCGGAGGCGCTGAAAGTTGCTGTTGAGTCCTCACCTGAGCAGGATATTAAGTTCCGGCATCGGTCTCGTACACCGCACGACCTTACGCTGGAACACCCGCCTTCATCGGCGAAGTGGTTATTCAGGAATTATAGGATATCTTGCTTATCCTTCTCCATCAATGTGTTCGTTGGGATCCACCTTCACGCCAGGTCCCATGGTCGAGGCAACGGTAATGCGCTTGATGAAGTTGCCCTTTGCGCCTGATGGGCGGGATTTGTTGATTGCGTCCACCAATGCCACATAATTTTCATAAAGTTTGCCCGCGTCGAACGAAGCCTTGCCGATGGAAACGTGGATATTGTTGCTCTTGTCGAGGCGATATTCCACACGACCCGCTTTCGCTTCCTTGATCGCGCGTTCCAAATCCTGCGCCGGGACGACGGTCCCAGCCTTGGGGTTCGGCATCAACCCGCGCGGACCAAGCACACGACCCAGGCGACCCACCTTGCCCATCGCATCGGGCGTGGCGATGGCGACATCGAAATCCAACATGCCGCCTTCGATCTTCTTCAGCGATTCATCGTCGTCCGCGACAAAGTCCGCCCCGCCGGAACGAGCCGCCGAAGCGCCCTCGCCCTGGGCGAAGACCAGCACGCGGACCGTTTTGCCCAACCCGTGCGGAAGCACAACCACGTCGCGCAATTGCTGGTCGGACTGGCGCGAATCGAGCGTGGTGCGCATGTGAACTTCGATTGTCGAATCGAATTTGGTAATGCTTGTCTCTTTGGCGAGAGCCACCGCTTCCTTAGCGGGATAGACCTTTTCAACGTCAACTTTGGCGAGAGCCGCCGTGTATTTCTTTCCGTGTTTAGCCATTTTTTCCTCCGTGGTGCAAGCGGGCAGCATAGTCTGCCAGTCGAATAGTCTGATAGTCAAATGGTCGAGACCAAGAGACCATGCAACTAAGCGGCTAAGAAACTAAACAACCCTCCCACAAAATTAATCAACCACCGTAATGCCCATCGAGCGGGCGGTGCCTTCGATCTGTAACATTGCGCCTTCAAGATTGATCGCGTTGAGGTCTTTCATCTTCAACTCGGCGATCTCGCGGACCTGGGCGCGGGTCACCTTGCCAACTTTGTCCTTGTTCGGCGCGCCGGAGCCTTTTTCCACTTTGGCGGCTTTACGCAACAGAACTGCCGCGGGCGATGTCCGCAACACGAAGGTGAACGAACCGTCGGTATAGATTGTGATCTCAGCGGGGAGAATCTCGCCCGGGCGGCCGGATGTGCGCGCATTGTATTCCTTGCAGAACGCCATGATGTTGATGCCATGGCTCGCCAATGCAGGGCCCACCGGGGGCGCGGGGTTTGCTTTTCCAGCCTCAAGCTGGAGACGTACGATTGCCTTTAACTTCTTTGCCATTTTTACTCCTTGTGGTTTTAGCGTGACGTTCTGGCGTCACTCCCACTAATCAGTCATCAGCCGTCAGTCGTCAGCATTGCCTTGCGGCTTACTGTTTACCGATTACTGTTCACTGCTTACTGGTTCTATGCTTTCTCGACCTGTAAAAAGTCCAACTCCACAGGCGTTTCACGCCCGAAGAAACTGACCATCACGCGCACCTTGTTGCGTTCCATGTCAATCTCGGCGACCATGCCGCGGAAGTCGTTGAACGGTCCATCAATGATGCGGACACGCTCGCCTGGTTTGAAGGAAACCTTAACTGTGGGCGAATCGGCTTCGGTACGCTTGACGATTTGCGCCACTTCTTCAGGGCGCAGGGGCGTGGGGTTGTTCCCCATCCCAACGAATCCGGTCACACCAGGGGTGTTGCGCACCACATACCAGGATTCCTCCGAAAGGAGCATGTTCACCAGCACATAGCCGGGGAAGATATGTCTCTCGACCGTGCGGCGCTTGCCGTCCTTGACTTCGATCTCTTCCTGCATGGGGATGAATACGTCGAAAATGCGATCCTTCATGCCCATGGTTTCGATGCGCTGTTCGAGGTTGTGACGCACCTTATTCTCGTAGCCCGAATAACAGTGGATCACAAACCACGCCGGACCTTCACCAGTCGCTTCGACGGGCGGAAGATCGGAGGGGATCGTCGTTTCGGGCGCGGGAGCAGGCTCGGGGGCGGAAGTCGAAGCGGAATCTTCCGCCGGGGCGGCTTGTTCCGCGGATCGTTCGTCCATTGCTTCCTGTTCAGTCTGCTCTTGCGGTTCCGTTGCGTTCATCGCAAATTCTCGATTCGTTTATATCGCCAGGATCGCATCCAGCAATTCGCCGGCGAGGAAATCCACACCGGCAAGGAAAAGCCCGACGACAACCATGACCAGCAATACAAGCATGGTAAGGCGGCGCGCTTCGAACCAGGTGGGCCAACTTACCTTGCGCAATTCGCCCGTCGTCTCGCGGAAATACCGCTGGATGGCGTTCTCCTGTTTCTTGACTTTCTTAGCCTTCTCAGCCAAGGTTTGCTCCTTCGGGTTTTTTACGGCTAAAACGCCGCTGGGCGCGGCGTTGCCTTAGGCAGGCCAGGTAGGACTTGAACCCACAACCGCTCGTTTTGGAGACGAGAGCTCTGCCAATTGAGCCACTGGCCTAGGTTTGTCAGGTAGTCGTCTGGTCTGATGGTCACTTGGTTGTGACTACCCGCCCACTCGCCTACCCGACTAATTGACTACTTCGTTTCGCGATGTACTGTGTGCTTCTTGCAACGCGCGCAGTACTTTTTGAATTCCAGCCGATTCGGATCGTTGCGGCGATTCTTTTCGGTGGTGTAATTCCGTTCCTTGCAATCGCCGCATTGCAGGGTGATCACAGGGCGGATGTCCTTCTTCTTTGATGCCATTTTACTACCTTGCTTTCATTCGTTACGCGATGACTTTGGTGACGACGCCCGCGCCGACGGTCAGACCGCCTTCGCGGATGGCGAACTTCGAGCCTTGCTCCAACGCCACCGGCACGATCAGTTCCACTTCCAGGTTCACGTTGTCGCCC
>WBZR01000412.1_pt1 | contig 69382 bp, 55 predicted proteins | sample 5204231 | NCBI WGS metagenome assembly WBZR01 (sample SAMN12412403, study PRJNA552823) | activated sludge metagenome | isolation source: activated sludge from anammox sidestream of wastewater treatment plant... | place: USA: Virginia | collected 2017-08 | reverse complement strand
CGAGGGATTGAGTTCATATTCTCTTTGTTTATCAATATGTTACGATGGCGCCATTGTCTCCGAAATCGCTTGATATTGCAAGCGGGGGGCTTAAGTTCGGAGCATTGGCGGTGGAGGTGGAGGTGGAGGTGGAGGACTCTGCGCCGCCCCATCTCCACTATTATTTTGCCTTTTTATCCAGTCGTCATGCTCTTTGCGCTTTATTGGATCCGAAAGAACAGCGTAAGCCTGATTGATTATCTTAATAATCCTTTCCGCTTCCTGCCTATTGTGCGGGTTTCTGTCGGGATGCCATTTCTGTGATAGGTAGCGATAGGCCCCTTTAATAACTTCATCGCTTGCAGTCTCTTTGACCTGCAAGTTGTCGTAGTGAGTCTTGACTTGTGACACTCGTTCCCCCCTATCGCTGATGCGCCTAACGCCTGAATTAAGCCGCGCCGCGAAGCGGCGTCGGCTTGAATGAATTGTTATGCGTCACGCGTACCGAGTAATCTGTCAATGATCATTTTCTTTTGCTCGGCGAAAAACATGTCCACAGTTTGAAGTTCCGCAAATATACAGTCCAAGTTGCGGAGCATGAAATCTTCAGTGAACGGTGGAGATTCTTGCGTGGCTCTGCAAACTATCCTTTCCAGTTCCTTATTGTGATTTGCCTCGACGGTGAGCATGCCAATCGCATCTACGCAATGTGGACCATCTGATCGCACCTCATAGATGAACTCGGCTATCGTCTCCCAGCAAATAGTATCCACTAGTCTAGTGTCCTCTGTATCGTGCGAGGATGGCATCTGCAACTGCTGCTACCTCGTGCGAATCGATACCATTCGCATTGGATTCTCTGCTTACGTAAAGATTAGCGAGATCTAGCCCGTTCATGGCATACCACAGTTCTTTCTTATTCCAAGAACGCTTATAGGACTCATCATCTAGCATCCCGAGATGCTCCCACAGAACTATCGTGCCCGATGGGAGCCTGATGGTGAAGTCTGGGAGTCTGAATGCCTTTCTGTCTTTTCCGAAGAAAGGTGCTTCATAGTCGAACGTAATTCCACGGTAGTGAAGGGCGTCAGCCACAATGACTTCTGATTTGCTTCTCACCAAATGCCCAGAAAGCGTTTTATGTCGCAGCGCGTGAGCAAGATAGGGTTTTGTTGTAGTCTGGCGCTTTTGACCCTGCAATGAGCTAGCAAGTGTCTCGTCAAGTTCGGTTTCTTCATCCGTAACAATTTCCGAATACTCGACACCACCAGCTTGTACTATTGCATCAACGGCCAGCATACATCCCGATGCTTTGGCCCAAGTAAGGGCTGAAATGCCGTCGGTGTCAGTGTTGTTCACGATCGCGCCAAGTGATATGAGCGACACGACCATTTCGAATTGCCCAGAGCGAGCTGCCGCTACTATGGCTGGCACCCCTCTCGAATCTGGAGTATTGATATCTACTCCAGCTGATAATAGAAGTCCAATTCGGTCAATATCGCCACGAAAGGCAGCGGTGATTAAGGAGTCCGATGTTGCATGTGCTCCATTTATAAGTAGAAGCTCGGCGATGTCAGAGTTATGACTCATTACCTAATGACCTTTATGAATCTCATGCCGTCTCGGAATTCACCTAGAACTTCAAGAGGGGTAACGCCACCCCAATTAGTGCGGTTTGGATCCGCACCAAACTCGAGTAGAACGGCAACAACCGCTTTGTTGCCGCGAGAAGCTGCAATGTATAGAGGGGTTGAAGGTGCCTTATCTGAGCCATCTGGGTTCATGCCCATTTCCAGGGCCTTTCTAACGACTCTAGCATTCTGCTCGTCGGTGGAGTCAGCAAGATCATGAAGTAGTGTGGTTCCTGTTATGGAGTTGTAGCCACCATTAGGATCGGCACCCATGTCAAGCAGAAGTTCTACCTCGCGCACTTGGCTCGTGATTGCCGCCTGCCGGATAAGTGACATCCTGCAGCTTTTGTCTGGACCATATCCGCCACGAGATGCATTCGGATCCCCACCTGATGCCAAGTATTTGTGCAGAGGTGCTGCTTTGCCAATAGACAGGGCTTCGATGACCCGATCAATTGGGTCGCCGAGAAAGAAATTTGCGATGTCCTTAAACATTAGCGAGGTCCAGTTTTAGGAAAGAGCATCGGCCGTTTTGTGACGCATAACTACAATTAGATGAAAATTCCCTGCCTAATCCAACCGTCTAAACCGAACGACAGGGTGTGGTCTCAGAAAAATCTTGCCGCCAATCAATCGGTTGCCGAATCTTCCCGTCTAATCCGACCACCTAACCTGCCCGCATTTCCCGTTCAGCGTGGTGGCAGCATGGATTGATCGTCGCACGGGGTGGTTAGGGTATCAAGGTGTGTGGAGGTGGGCAGGTGGAAGGCGTTTGCGGGTTGCGAGGGCGGCATCCAGGTTGATCGACTGGAGCGCGCAGTCAGGGATTGGCACGTCGTGCAGGCGAGGCGGATGGCGGCTGGATGCGCCCGCGACTCTGGTGAGGTGTTGAATCCGCGCCCCTCGCAGCTGGGTTAGAATGCGCATCCTTGTCGACATTACAAGCGGATGCGTGCCATGACCCAGCCCGATACCACGAAGAAACGCGTCGAGGTGACTCGCGCCGACCTGCGGCTGTCGTGTCCGATGCCGGGGGCGCCGTTGTGGAGTCTGCATCCGCGGGTTTACCTGCCAATCGAGGTCGAGCGCGAGGTGTGTTGCCCGTACTGCAGCACGACCTACGTGCTCAAGGACTGAGGATCCGCCCGGCGCCGGTCCGCGATGCCGTGGCGCGCGTGCTCACCGTGATGCAGGTGCTGCCGGCGTTGGAGTCCGGCGGCGTCGAGCATTCGACCATCGAGATTGCCCAGGCCTTGGCCAGCACGGGACAGCGCGCCTTGGTGGTGTCTGCCGGCGGCCGGTTGGTGCCGGATCTGGAGCACGTCGGCGCGGAGCACATCACGTTGGCAATCGGGCGCAAGTCGCCACGGGTGCTATGCGAGGTCGCGCGACTTCGGCGGCTGATCGCGGCTCGGCAGCCCGATATCGTGCACGCGCGCTCACGTTTGCCCGGCTGGGTTGCATGGCTGGCACTTCGCGGTCTGGGCGAGCGTCGTCCGGCGTTCATCACGACGGTGCACGGGCTCAATTCGGTGAGCCGGTACAGCGCGATCCTGACCCGGGGCGAGCGCGTGATCTGCGTGTCGGAGACGGTGCGCCGGCATGTCCTCGCGAACTATCCAAAGGTGGATCCGGCGCGGCTGCGGGTGATCGAGCGCGGCATCGATGTGTCGGCGTTCCACCGGCAACATCACGTCGCAGCCGATTGGCGCGCGGCGTTCGCCACGGAGCATCCGCAACTGACGGGGCGAGCGTGGCTGGCATTGCCGGGACGCGGCACGCGGTTGAAGGGCCACGAGGACGGAATCGAACTGGTTGCGCGGCTGCGGGCTGCGGGGCGTGACGTCGGGTTGTTGCTGCAGGGCGTGGTCGAGCCGGGGCGCGAGCGCTATCTCGCCGAGTTGCGTGCGCTTGCCTTGCGGCGAGGGGTTGCCGAGCAGGTGGTGTTCGTGGCGCCTCGTCGCGATATCCGCGAGGTGCTGGCGGAGTCTTTTGCGGTGTTGCAGCTTTCGGCCAAGCCGGAAGCGTTCGGACGCACCGTGGCCGAGGCGCTCGCGCTCGGTCGTCCGGTACTGGGCTGGGACCATGGCGGGGTGGGCGAACAACTGCGTCGCGGCTTTCCGCAGGGCGCGGTGGCGCTGGGCGACATGGATGCGTTGGTGGCGCGTGCCTCGCAGTGGTTGGCCGAGCCACCGCGCGTGCCCGAGCTTCGGCCTTTCACCCTCGAAGCCATGCAGGACGCGACGCTGGCGGTGTATCGCGAGGTTGTCAATGGTGGTTGAAGCGAGGCGTTTGCCGTTCGCCGGCTGGCTGGCACTGGCAACGATTGTCCTGCTGCCCTTCGGCGTGGCGGCGGAATTGCCGGTGATGGTCGGTGCCATTGCCGGGACGATCGCCCTGTTCCGGCGTCGCTTCGACTGGCAGCGGCCGGCATTGCGCCTGGCACTGGCGCTCGGCTGTGCCTATTGGCTGCCCGAAGTGCTTTCGGCCTTCGACAGCATCGTGGCGACGAAGAGCTGGTCGGAGGTGGCGCTCGACCTGCGCTTCATCGTCTTTCTCCTGTACCTCGCCGGCAGCGACTGGCGTGCTGCCGACGCGCAACGTCTGATGTCGGGCATCGCCCTGGTGACGGGATTCTGGTGCCTCGATGCCCTGCTGCAGGCGGCGACCGGGTACGGCCTCGGCGGGGCGATGGCACAGGATCGGTTGAGCGGCATCTTCGGTGCCGGAAATCTCAAGCTGGGCGGGGTGATGGCCCTGCTCGCGCCGTTTCTCTTGCTTGAGGCCTGGCGGTGGCGTGGCCCGATCGCGTTGCTCCTGGCACTGCTCGCACTGCTCGTGGTGGTATTGCTGGCCGGCGCGCGAGCGGCATGGGTCGGGCTTGCACTCGGGTCGATGCTGGTGGGCTGGCAGGTGTTCGGGGCGCGGCGTGCGGCACGAGCACTGGCCGCGCTCGTGCCCTTGCTCGCCATGCTTGCAGCCGTGGGGTATGTGGATTCGTCGCGCTTTGCCCAGCGCATGGATCGCACCATCGCCGCGCTTTCGGGCGATCGCGCCGGCCTCGATCACGCCCTCACCGGTCGCCTGCAGATCTGGGAGGCAGCCTGGCGCATGGGCGCGGCGCATCCGCTCAATGGCGTGGGTGTGCGCGGGTTCCGCTACGCCTATCCCGAGTTTGCCAATGCGGATGACGCCTTCCTCGCCAATGGCGAACAGGTCATGCACGCGCACCAGATCGTGCTCGAATTGTGGAGCGAGACGGGTGCGCTGGGTCTTGGCGTCTGGCTGCTGGCGGTGGCCTGGGCTTGGCGCGGTCTGCGTCGGTTCCCTGCGGCGGCGCGGCGGCGTGCCCTGCCGGCCAGTATCGCGCTGGGCGTCGCGCTGTTTCCGTTCAATACCCATTACGCGATGTATTCGGCGTTCTGGGGCCTGCTCGTGATCTGGCTGGTCGGGGTGTGGCTGGCGCTGCTCGGCAGTGATCCGGATCCGGGAACCACGCCAAGCGCATAGCGGCGGTGTCCGTGGCCGACACGCGATCTCTTGCGGCGCTCAATCGTAGATCGGTGCCGCGCCTTCGGGGCGGCGCTTGAAGCGTTTGTGCAGCCAGATGTACTGCGTGGGTGCGGCGCGCGCCATCTCCTCGATCGCGCCGATCACGCGGGCGGTGTCGGCTTGGGCGTCGGCGCTGGGGAAATCGACGAAGGCAGGCTTCACTTCGAGGGTATAACCACCATCAGGTTCGCGCCGGTGGAAGAACGGCAGCACTGCGGCACCGGAGAGACGCGCGAGCTGGTGGGTCGAGGTGAGGCTGCGCGCCGGCTCGCCGAAGAACGGCACGAACACGTTGTCACCGCGCAGGGTGTCCTGGTCGGGCGCGAACCAGAGTGCTCCGCCCTGCTTGAGGTGGCGCAGCGCCGGACGCAGTTCGTCACGTCCGAACATGGCGCAGGCGTAGCGCAGGCGGCCGCGCTTGACCGCCCACTCCATCGCTGCGGTGTCGTGCGGGCGGTACATCCCGGCCAGCGGAATCTTCTCGGCCAGCAGTCGCCCGCAGATTTCCAGGGTCATGAAGTGCCCGGACACGAGGATCACTCCGCGCCCGCCGGCGTGGGCGCGTTCCAGGTGCTCCAGGCCGGTCAAGCGCAGGGTCCGATGCAGTGGCCTGGTCGAACCCCACCAGGCGCGGGCGAATTCGAACAGGCCGATGCCGAGCGCCACGAAATTCTCGCGCAGCAACTTTTCGCGCCAGCGCGCGTCGTGTTCGGGAAAACAGACCTGCAGGTTGGCCCGCACCACCGCACGGCGGTCGCGCGCCAGCACGCGCAACAGTGTGCCCAGCGCCCGCCCGAGGCCGCGTTGCAGTGACCAGGGCAGGTGTGCGGCGAGCCAGCACAAGCCGATGCCGCACCACACCGGCCACTGCCGCAACGCCAGTGGAGGCGCCGGCAATGGCAGGTGTGTGGGCAGCGGGCGTTGGGAGTTTGGCATCGGAAGGTGTGGGCGGGAGGCGAATGTGATGGGGCAAAGCGTGGACAATCACCGTGCCGGCACCAAGGCCGGCTATTCTTTCATCGATGTCTCGATCCTCCAAAATCCAGCGCTTCGGCAGCGTGCTCCGGCGGTTCGTCTATACCCTGGTGCTGTACCTGTTGACGCCGCTGATCCTCTACCGCCTCGCCTTTCGCGGGCTGCGCGCGCGTGGCTATTTTTCGCGCTGGTTCGAGCGTTTCGGCTTCTTTCCCGATCCCGGCATCCGCAGTTCGATCTGGGTGCATGCGGTGTCGGTGGGCGAGGTCAATGCCGCCGCACCCCTGATCGATGCCTTGCGCACGCAGTATCCCGACCATCATTTCGTCATCACCACGGTCACCCCGACCGGTTCGGACCGGGTGCGCCAGTTGTGGGGCGAGGAGGTTTTCCACGTCTACCTGCCCTATGACCTGCCCGGGGCGGTGAGGCGTTTCCTCGGGCGCGTGCGCCCGCACGTCGCGGTCATCATGGAAACCGAGATCTGGCCGAACCTGTTCCGCCAGTGCGACCGCGCCGGGGTACCACTGCTGATCGCCAATGCGCGGCTGTCGCGCAAATCGCTCGATGGCTATGGTCCGGTGCGGCCGCTGGTGCGCGTCGCGGTACGCAGCACGACCTTCATCGCGGCGCAGTCGCAACGCGATGCGCAGCGCTTTCTCGAATTGGGTGCGCGGCCCGAACGGGTGCGCGTGGTCGGTAACCTCAAGTACGACATGCACGTGCCGGACTTTCTTGCCGCGCAGGCGCGGGACTGGCGCTCGCGCTGGGGGGCACAGCGTCCGGTCTGGATCGCGGCGAGCACGCACGAGGGCGAAGAGCTGGCGGTGATCGAAACCCACTCGCGCCTGCTGCGGCGTTTTCCCGATGCCCTGCTGATCGTCGCGCCGCGCCATCCCGAGCGCTTCAAACCGATGGTGCAATTGTGTCGCAGCTACGGTTTCCTCACCGCCTGCCGCAGCGAGGACGAGCTGGCCACGCCCGACACCCAGTGCTTCGTGCTCGATACTCTCGGCGAACTGGTGCCGTTCTGCGCCACCGCCGATGTCGCCTTTGTCGCCGGCAGCCTCGACCCGATCGGTGGCCACAACGTGCTCGAACCGGCGGCGTTGGGTGTGCCGGTGCTGGTCGGGCCCAACACTTTCAACTTCGCCGAGGTGACCGAACTGCTGATCGAGCACGCCGCCTGCGAGCGCATCGATGGTGTGGAGACGCTGAGTGCGGCCCTGCAGCGCCTGCTGAGCCAGCCGGAACTGCGTCAGCGCATGGGTGATGCGGCGATTGCCGTGGTCGAGGCCGAGCGCGGCGCGGTGACCAAGACCCTCGAAATCGTGCGCCGCACGCTGGCCGGCAAGACGCCGGTGACCTTGCATTGAGTCGAACCGTTTCGCTGCGTTCGCAACGGCAAAGGCCCGATGTGTTCGGGTCTTCGCCGGCGGTGGCGTCAGTGCGCAACGCACGCTGACGCGCGCCGATCAGCCCTTGTCGGCGGGCTCGGCGTCCTGCACCAGCGCCGCTTCGGCATCGCGCACGAGATAGCGGTTGACCTCGGCGAGATCGTCGATGCCGATCACTCCGGCGGCCTGCTTCAGGCGCAGGCTGTTGACGAGGAAGTTGTGGCGCGAGGTCGAATAGCCGCTCTGGGCCTGGAACAACACCTGCTGGGAGAGCAGCACATCGACGATGGTGCGGGTACCGACTTCGAAGCCGGCCTCGGTCGCCTCCAGCGCGCTCTGGGCCGAGACCACGGCCTGCTTGCGTGCCTCGATCTCGCTGATGCCGGCATCGAGCGCGCGATAGGCGTTGCGCGTCTGGCGCAGGATCGCGCGCTCGTTCTGGTCGTACTGGAAACTGCGCTGGTCGCGTGCGTTGAGCGCCAGACGCACCTGGGCCTGGGTCGCGAAGCCGGAGAACAGCGGCACGGTCAGGTTGATTCCGACACGCCAGTCCTCGCTGCTGTTGTTGCTCGGGATGATGCCGAGATCGCCGGCCGAGGTGCCCCAGCCATAGCCACGACCGCGGCTGGCGGATGCAGACAGGTAAGGCAGGTGGCCGGCGCGTGCGGTCTCCACGTCCAGTTCGTCGGCCCGGGCCGAAAGCGCCTGGGCGCGCAGGGTCGGGTTCTGGTCGCGGGTCAGTGCCACCCAGGCATCGATGCCATCGGGCGACGGTCGTACCGGCGCGAAGTCGTCTTGCAGGCCGCGCAGGTTCGCCAGCGGTTCGCCGATGATCTGGGTCAGCGCCTCGCGCGCGTCTTCGAGCTGCACTTCGGCGGCGATCGTGCCGGCGCGCGATCCGTCATAGCGGGCGCGCGCCTCGTGCACGTCGGTGATCGCGGTCAGGCCGACGTCGAAGCGTTGTTCGGCCTGGTCGAGCTGGCGCTTGACCGCACGTTCCTCGGCGCGCGCGAAGACCAGCGCATCGATCGAGGTCAGGGTGTTGAAGTAGGCCTCGGCGACGCGCACGATCAGGTTGTCGTTTTCCGCGTCGTACTGGGCCTCGCCGACCTCGTTGCGCACCTTGGCGGCGCGCAGTTGGGTGTAGTTGGAGTGGTTGTAGATCGTCTGATTGAGCTGCAAGCCGAAATTGCGCCCGCTCGAATGCGAGCGCGTGGTGCTGGTCGACACGATCGGCGGATCGACCGAGAGCACGCGTTCGCCGGCACTCTCGGAACCCGAGCGCGAATAGCTGGCCGAGCCGCTCAGGTTCGGCAGCAGCGGTGCGCGCGCCTGGGTGACGCGCAACTGTCCGGCCTCGCGTGTGGTGCCGGCGATCGCCAGTTGCGGATCACTGTCGCGCGCAAGGGTGTAGGCCTGCATCAGGTCGGAAGCATGGCTCGGCGCGCTGCCCGTGACCAGGGCCAGGGCGACGCCGAGCAGGGAGAGTTTCGGCAAGGACATGCGCGGGCTCCAGCGGAAAGGGGATGTGTTCAGAACGTGAAACGCGCCACCGGTTCGGCGCCGCGCAGGTAGGGGAGTTCGGTTTCGAACAGGCCTTCCTCGCGCGTCCGGCCATGGGCATCGGCGCGCAGCAGGGTGGCCTGTTGCGCCGGCGCCTCGCCGCGGACGACGAACAGGCGTCCGCCGGGCTTGAGCCAGCCGGTGAATGGCTGTGGCAGGCTCGTCACCGCGCCGGTCACGGCAATCGCATCGAAGCGTCGCGTCGGCTGGTACTGCAGTGCGTCGGCGGCCGAGACCGCGATGTTGGCAATGCCCATGGCCCTGAAGCGGGCCTGGGCGCGCTCGACGAAATCCGGATGCAGGTCGATGCTGACCACGTCTCGCGCCAGTTGCGCGAGGCAGGCGGTGATGAAGCCGCTGCCGGTGCCGATTTCCAGCACCTCGTCGGCCGGATCGAGCTCCAGCGCCTGCAGCATGCGTCCCTCGACCACGGGCTTCATCATGGTTTCGCCATGTTCAAGGGGCAGTGCCATGTCGGTGAAGGCCAGACGCCGATGCCGTGCCGGCGCGAAGTCCTCGCGCTTGACCGTGGCCAGCGCATCCAGCACGCGCGGATCGATCACCGCCCAGCTGCGCACTTGCTGGTTCACCATCGAGGATCGTGCCTGTTCGAAATCGAGCGACATGCGGTTTGCCTTGTGCGGATTGATTTGCGTGGGGCCGACGATTTTACCAGCCTACGTTGCGTCGATGTCGTGGCGAAGTGCCGGAAGTCAAGGGTCGGGACAGGCGGCGGACAGGCTCGCGCCACAGGCCTGCGTGTCGATCCGACGTGGTGCGGATACGATACGATGATGAACAACGCACTCGTGCTGCTGCCCTTGCTGTTTCTTGCCCAGACCGTGTCGGCGGCTGCCGTCCTGCCCGACGACGAGGTTGCAGAGCGGGTCGCGGCCTGTGCCGCCTGTCACGGTGAACAGGGCGAGGGCCGAGCCGGCAGCGAGTACTACCCGCATCTCGCGGGCAAGCCGGCCGGCTATCTGTTCGTCCAGATGCAGGGGTTCCGTGATGGCCGTCGGCACTATCCGGAAATGGTCTACCTGATGCGCAACTGGGACGATGCCTGGCTGGCACGGATCGCCGCGTTCTATGCCGGCCGTGCCGTGGTCACGCCGCAGCATGTGCCGGTTGCGGCCCTGCCCGAGGCCGAGCGCGACCGCGCCGAAGGGCTGGTGCAGCAGGGCGACCCGGCGCGCGAATTGCCGGCTTGCGCCGCCTGTCACGGAGCCCGGCTCAACGGCATCGAGCCCGGCGTGCCGGCGCTGGCAGGCCTGCCGGTGGATTACCTGATCGCGCAACTGGGCGGCTGGCTGACCGGGGCGCGGCATTCGCTCGCGCCCGAGTGCATGGCCGAGGTCGTGGGCAGGCTCGAACCCGGTGAGATTCGCCTGCTGGCCAGTTACATCGCCGGCCAGATGCCGGAGGAAGGCAGTCGCCCGGCAGTCGCCGGAAGCTGGGATCTGCCATTGCACTGCGGCGGTGCCGGTGACATCGACCCGCCGCAGGGAGCCGTGCCATGAGTCGTGCGCGTCTGGCGCGGAGTTGGTGGTGGCTGATTCTCGGGTTTCCGTTCGTCAGCCTCGTGCTGGTCGTCGTCGGCGTGCTGCTCGCGGCCCAGGGTGGGTTGGCGGTGTTCGCCGTGCCTGGCGAAGATCAGGCATCCATCGCACAAGATGCCGCGACCCTGCAACGCGGTGAATACCTCGCGCGCATCGGCAACTGTGCCGGTTGCCACACGGCGCGCGGTGGCAAGGAACTGGCAGGCGGGCGGGCGTTTCCGACCGATTGGGGCGTGCTCTACTCGGGCAACCTCACGCCGGATCCGGACACCGGCATCGGCAACTGGTCGCCAGCGCAGTTTCGTCACGCGATGACACAGGGCGTGGCGCGCACCGGGCCGCTGTATCCGGCGTTCCCCTTTCAGCACTTCCAGCACCTTGACCCGACGGACATCGACGCGATCTTTGCCTGGTTGCGCAGTCGTCCTGGTGTCGTTTCACCCCGCCCCGCCAACACGCTCAAGGGACTTGCGTCCTGGCGCACGGCCCTGATCGGCTGGCGCATGCTGTTCCATCGCCCGGCCACGCTGCCACAGGCAGCCGGACGCGATGCGGCGTGGCAGCGTGGTCAGTATCTGGTCGAGGGCCTTGGCCATTGCGCGATGTGCCACGGCCGGCGCGGCCTCTTCGGCTCGCAGGAACCGGCGTTGCGCTTCGCCGGTGGGCGCATCCCGCAGCAGGGCTGGGTCGCGCCGCCTCTCGATCGGGAGGCGTTGGCGCGCTGGAGCCGGACCGATCTTGCCGACTACCTGCAAACCGGCGTGGGGCGTCATGGCAGCGCCTTCGGACCGATGGCCGAGGTGGTCCACACCAGCCTGCAATACCTCGAACGTGACGATGCCCTGGCGATGGCTGCCTACCTGCTCGACCTGCCGCCGGTGCGCTGGGTGCCGCGTTTGGATCGTCCACCGCAGCGCGCCCGCGACCTCGTCGATCAGGCCAGCGCCGGTCTGTACCGACAGCATTGTGCCGATTGCCACGGGCGCGACGGCGAGGGCGAGGCCGGCGCCTATCCGCCGCTGGCGAACAACCCGCAGGTTGCCGCGCTCGATCCGGTCAACCTGATCCGCATCGTCCTGATCGGTGCCGCGGCGCCGAGCACGCGCGGCAACCCGGCGCCGCACTCGATGCCACCCTTTGGCCAGCGCCTGAGCGATGCCCAACTGCTGGCGATCCTCAACCATGTGCGCGGCAGTTTCGGCAATGATGCGCCGGCGATCGATCGCCAGCCGTTGCAGAGGGTGCGGGCACTGCCGCTGGAGTGAGACACCCGGGTGAAGGTACGAGCGAAGCGTCAAACCCGATCTTGCCGCGCAGCAAGGGGCTTGAGTTGAGGGCATTGCGATGACATGACACCTCGCCTCGCGCCGTATGATGCACACATCATCCGCCGTCACGCCCAGTCATGCCCGCAACCCCCGAGTACCCCCGCGACCTCACCGGCTACGGCCGCAATCCGCCCTTCGCCGATTGGCCGGGCGCCGCCCGCATCGCGGTGCAGTTCGTGCTGAATCTGGAAGAGGGCGGCGAGAACTGCGTGCTGCATGGCGATGCCGGCAGCGAGCAATTCCTCTCCGAGATCATCGGTGCGGCGGCATATCCGGCGCGGCACATGAGCATGGAATCGATCTACGAATTCGGCTCGCGTGTGGGTGCCTGGCGCATCCTGCGCGAGTTCGAGCAGCGGCGCTTGCCGCTGACCGTGTTCGGCGTCGCGATGGCGATGCAGCGCAACCCCGAGCTGGTTGCCGCCTGCCTCGAACAGGGCCACGAGATCGCCTCGCACGGCTGGCGCTGGATCCATTACCAGAACATGGCCATCGAGGCAGAGCGCGAGCACCTGCGCCGCGCCGTGGAGATCCACACCGCGATTGCCGGGGCACCACCGCTGGGCTGGTACACCGGCCGCGACAGCCCGAACACGCGCCGGCTCGTGGCCGAGCACGGCGGCTTTCTTTACGACGCCGACTACTACGGCGACGAGCTGCCATTCTGGATGGAGGTAATGCTGGGCGATGGTCGCAGCGTGCCGCAATTGATCGTGCCCTACACCCTCGATGTCAACGACATGCGCTTTGCCAGCCCGCAGGGCTTCAACAGTGCAACCCAGTTTTTCGACTACCTGCGCGACAGTTTCGACGTGCTTTACGCCGAGGGCGCGCAGACCCCGCGCATGCTGTCGATCGGCATGCACGCCCGCATTCTCGGCCGGCCGGGGCGCTTCATCGCGCTGCAGCGCTTCCTCGACCACATCGCACGGCACGAGCGGGTCTGGGTGTGCCGGCGTGTCGACATCGCACGCCATTGGCGCGAGCGTCATCCCTTCGTTGCGACAACATGAGCAGCGCAGGCCACATGCAGGTCGATTCCAGTCGGCAGGCCCGGTCGTGGGCAACGCAGGCGGCGCGCGCATGGCTGATGTCGCTGGCGCTGCTGGTGCTGCTGCCCGCGGGTCCGGCGCACGCCCTGCGCGTACATGAGGTGGATTACGCCTCGCAGGCCGATCTCAAGGTGTTCCGCGTCGACTACGCCTCGCAGGCGGACCTGCGCGTCTTCCGGGTGCGCCATCGCAGCGAGGCCCGTGGCGATGCGCTGTGGTGGAGCGCGCCCTACGCCTCCGATGCCGAGGTCAAGATCTACTACGTGCGGTATGCCTCCGAGGCCGATCTCAAGGTTTTCGAGGTCAGGTACGCCAGCGAAGCCGGCTGGAATGGTCCGCCGCGCGGACTGGGCATTCGCTGAGCCACGCCGCGCGGCAGGGCAGAACGGCGTTCGTCTCGGGTATCGTGGCGCTTCTTTCCGACACGTCGTGCACGCATGGATCTCCAAACCCTCAACACCTGCACGCCCGAGGCGTTCGTCGCAACGCTCGCCGGCATCTACGAACACTCGCCATGGGTGGCGCAGGCGGCATTGGCGCGGCGACCCTTTGCCGATCTCGATGCCCTTGCCGCGGCGATGGCGGACGGCGTCGCGCAGGCCGATGCGGACGCGCAGATGCAGTTGATTTGCGCCCATCCGCAACTGGCCGGCAAGGCCGCGATCGCCGGCGAACTGACCGACGCCTCCAGACACGAGCAGCGCGGCGCCGGACTGGACCAGTGCAGTCCGGAAGAATTTGTCCGCATCAAGACGCTCAACGAGGCCTATCAGGAGACGTTCGGTTTCCCCTTCATCCTGGCGGTGAAGGGCCATACCCGCAGCAGCATCATCGCCTCGATGACCGAGCGTCTCGGACGTGATGCGGCGACGGAACGGGCCGAGGCGCTGCGCCAGATCGATCGCATCGCGCGCTTCCGCCTCGAAGCCCTGCTGGCCGGCTGCGGCCACTGAAGCACCCGTCACCCGACACGTCCGGACTGTCCTTCCGTCGCCATCCCGGCTTCAATATCCATTGACCCACACCAACGGCACCCTCATGGCTTCCGCACCTCTCGATCCCGATGCTCCCGCCTTCACCCGGCGCTTCGTCAATCTTGCCGATCCGCGCCTGGGTGCGGTGGCGCTGGTGGCAAGCGACGAATTTTTCGCCGCGAAGGAGCGCATGCTTGATCCGGCGCCGGCGCAGTTCCATCCCGGTCGCTACGACGACCACGGCAAGTGGATGGATGGCTGGGAAACCCGGCGCAAGCGCGGTCCGGGGCATGACTGGTGCATCATCCGGCTCGCCCGCGCTGGTGAAATTGTCGGCCTGGAGCTGGATACCTCGCACTTCACCGGCAACTTCCCGCCGGCGGCCTCGGTCGAGGCCTGTCATCTCGTTTCCGGCGACCCGGACGCCGCGACCCCATGGTTCCCGCTGCTGCCCTCGGTCAGCCTGCGCGGCAACCATCATCACTACTTCGAGATCACTTCCGACCGCGCCGTCTCGCACCTGCGCGTCAATCTTTTCCCCGACGGCGGTCTGGCGCGCTTGCGCGCCTGGGGCCAGCCATTGTTCGATGGCGCCGCGCGCGATGCAGAAGGGCTGGTCGATCTCGGTGCGGCGCTCAACGGCGGCACCGTGGTCGCAGCCAACAACGAGCACTTCGGACCGGCGGCGGTCATGCTGCTGCCGGGGCGCGGAGTGAACATGGGCGATGGCTGGGAAACCCGACGACGGCGCGAGCCCGGCAGCGACTGGTGCGTGATCGCGCTCGCCCGTCCCGGCACGATCGCCCGCATCGAGGTGGATACCGCACACTTTCGTGGCAATTTTCCCGATCGCTGTTCGATCCAGGCCGCGCATGTCGCCGATGGCACGCCCGAATCACTCGTCACCCAGGCGATGTTCTGGCCCGAGCTCCTGCCCGAGCAGAAACTTGAGGCCGACCACATCCATGTCTTCTGCAACGAGATCCTCGCGCATGGTCCGGTCAGCCACCTGCGCTTCAACATGATTCCCGACGGTGGCGTCTCGCGCCTGCGTTTCTGGGGCCGGCCAGCGTGAGCGTGTTGCCGCAAGCACTGGAGATCGAGACGCTGACGGCCGCGGCGTTCGCGCCCTTCGGCGAGCTGATCGCACCCGAGGCTGCGCAGCAGGTGTTCTCGATCAACGCCGGAACCTGCACCCGCTTCCACGATCTCGGCGTGGTGGCGTGCGAAAGCGAAGGCGGGCACGCGGGCATCAGTCTGTTCCGCGCCGCACCGCGTACCTTGCCGCTTGCGATCACCCTGCTCGAACGCCATCCACTCGGCAGCCAGGCCTTCATCCCGCAGTCGCAGGCGCCTTATCTCGTGGTCGTTGCGCAATCACCGCAAACACGACCACGTGCCTTCCTCGCCCGCGCCGGGCAGGGCATCAACCTCCGTCGCGGCACCTGGCACCATCCGCTGCTGGCGCTGGAAGCGACCAGCGATTTTGTCGTCATCGATCGCATCGGCCCGGGTCGGAACTGCGACGAAGTCGTGCTGGCACAAGCCTTCGTCCTGGGTGCCTGTCGGACTTTGGATGATCTGGCCGACACCCGGGCGCCATCCTGAATGGGTCAAATGATCGGGATCGAAATGCGTCCATGATGTTTGGCGCCCCACGGCCACACGTGCGATCGTGTCGATCCGCGCCACCACGGCCTTGTCGTGGCCGTTGCGTTCCGCCACCTTCCATCTCAGGGTATGGACCATGTACCGACTTCTCCTCCTCGCGCTGTTCTGTCTCGGTTTGGGAGCGACCTCGCCCGCACTGGCGTGGTCGGCGTTCGGGCATCGCCTGGTGGCGTTGCTGGCCTACGACCAGCTCTCGCCGCCGGCAAAGGCCCAGGTCGATGCGCTGCTTGCGCTCGAACCCGGAGCCGACATCGGCACGATCGCGCCGTGGCCCGACGAGATCCGCAGCAACCCGGGTTACGAGAACACCGGCCCGTTCCACTACGTCAATTTTCGCGACGGCAGTTGCCAGTACGTTGCGGCGCGTGATTGTCCGGGTGGTGCCTGCATCATCGATGCGCTGTCGCGGTATCTCGCCGTGCTGGGCGATGCGGAAAAGCCCGCAGGCGAGCGACTGGAGGCATTGAAATTCGTCGTGCACCTGGTTGGTGACGCGCACCAGCCGTTGCACGCGGGCAATCGTGACGATCGTGGTGGCAACCGGTTCCAGACAAGGGTCGGATCGGAGGGGACGAACCTGCATGCGGTCTGGGATTTCCACGTGCTCAACAGCGCGGGCCTGGGCCTGGATGACTATCGTCGACGTCTCGCCGCGCGCGTCGCACAGACGCCCGCCGGAGCGTTTGATGTCGTGGCCTGGACCGAGGCTTCCTGCCGCGTGCTCGACGCCGACAGGCTCTATCCGCCGCGCCCCGGCAAGTTGCCCAAGGGCTACCTGGAGCGGATGCGGCCGGTGGCGCAGACGCAGATCGTCCTCGGCGCAAGTCGCTTGGCGGGCACGCTCGAACAGGCCCTGGCGCCTGCTGGTGCGATCACGCGCTGAACCGGGCCACGATGGTGTTTCCGGCTTGCCGGATCAGCGCTGCTGCCGGTCCAGCCACACGCCCAGCCCCTGGGCGTTGAGTTCGATGTCCATGCCGACCAGATCACGCACGGCTTCGGTGGTCAGTCCCGAGTGGGCTGACGCTGCGGGCACGAGGAGCGCGTCGAGCGCCGCCACCAGTGCGGCGTGACGGTCGGGCATGGTGCTGCAGGCGCATGCGGCGTCCACCATGGCATCGATCCGGTCGAGCAAGGTTTGCGCATGGCGCTCGGGCTGCCCGACGCGGCCAAAATGGGTGAGGTGGATGCTCTCGGGCTGCAGCGCGACGAGGCGCTGGATCGAGGCCTTCAGCGCGACCGGATCGAACTGCACCGGCGTGGTGGTGGGAAAGATGAAGATGCCGCCATCTGGTGCATCCAGCTCGCGGTAGGAAATGCCGAAGGTGTCGCCGGCGAACACGCTGCGCGAAGTTTCGTCCCACACGCACAGGTGGTGCAGGGCATGGCCGGGAGTGTCGAGGCAGTGCAGTTCGCGACTGCCGAGCCGCACGCGGTGGCCTTCGGGCGCGCGATCCACGCGTGCCTCGGGGATCGGCACGATGGTGCCGTAGCTGCGCGCCATCTCCGCCTCGCCATAGACCGCGGTCGCACCGGCGATCAGGCGGGTCGGATCGATCATGTGCGTTGCACCGCGCGGATGCACGACCAGGCGCGCGTTTGGCAGATGCTGCATCAGCGCGCCGGCGCCGCCGGCGTGGTCGAGGTGGACATGGGTCAGGATCAGCCAGTCGACCTGCGCCGGTTCCAGTCCCGCCGCGCGCAGGCCTTGCAGCAACTGCGGCACCGAATGGCTGGTGCCGCAATCGATGAAGGCGGCGCGTGCTTCGTCCACCAGCAGGTAGGCGGCATCGAAGCGTGGCCGATGGAAACCGGTGTCGAGGATGTGGATGCCGTGCAAGGCCGGCGCCTGCATCGGGTTCATGACGTGAGCTCGCGTCCGTGGCGCAACAGTGCCAGGCGCGCCACGAGTGCGAGCAGCAGGCTGGCGACAAAGGCGGCGTAGGCGAACAGCGTCGCCAGCACCTGCTTCCAGATCGGGCCGGCCGCGGCATCGGCGTGGGCGTAGCCCCAGAGCATCGCGAGCACGCTGAGGACGAGTGCGAGGAGCAGTGCGACGGTGTTGAATGCGGTCCGCGCCGGCGTCGTGCGTGCGCGTGGAAACAGCACGAACAGCCCGCCGAGAACGAAAAAGCAGGGCAGGAACAAGATCACGGCAAGGAATGGCATCGACGTCTCCTCAGGCTTCGGTGAATGCGGCCAGAGCCGCGCTCACGCTCGCGGCATCGATGTCGATGCCGAGTGCTTCGCCAGCGATCGGAAACGGCGCCGTACCGGTCTTGAGCGCGGCGATGCGCTGGCCGGCATCGTGCGGCGACGGGTAGTGCGCGCCCTGCAACAGCAGACGGCCATCGGCATCGGCGAGCTTGAACGAGAACCGCCCATCGGCCTCGCGGTATTGCTTGAAACCGGGCTGCGCGGCCGGCTTTTCCGCACGGACCTTCCCGGTCTTGACGGGGGCAGAGCGAAAACAGCGCAAGCCGACGGCTTCGCGCAATTGCTCCAGCAGTGGCGCGGCAATGGCGCGCGCCTTGTCCGCGCCGTGTTGCAGTGCGTCCTCGATGTCGGCGGGTTTGGCGATGAGGGTTTCGTAGTGTTCACGCAAGGGCGAGATCTGGCCATCGATCAGATGGAACAGGCGATCCTTGGCATCGCCCCAACCCATGCCGTCCTGCAACGCGGCACGGTAGGCGGCGCTGTCCTCGGCGGTGGCAAAGGCCTGGTAGAGCATCGCGAGCGCGCTGGAATCGGGATCCTTCGGCTCGCCCGGCAGGCGCGAGTCGGTGACGATGCGCGCGATGGTGTCCTTGAGCAGGCGCGCGCCGCCCTCGAACAAGGGGATGGTGTTGTCGTAGCTCTTGGACATCTTGCGGCCATCCAGGCCGGGCAAGGTGGCGACCTGTTCTTCGATCCGTGCCTCGGGCAGCACGAAGAAATCGCGCCCGTTGCCGAACAGGTGGTTGAAACGCGCCGCGACGTCGCGTGCCATTTCGATGTGCTGGATCTGGTCGCGTCCCACCGGCACCGTGTGGGCGTTGAACATCAGGATGTCGGCCGCCATCAGGATCGGATAGCTGTAGAGCCCCATCGTGATGCCGGCATCGGGATCCTCGTTCTGCGCCAGGTTGGCGTCGACCGCGGCCTTGTAGGCGTGGGCGCGGTTCATCAGGCCCTTGGCGGTGACGCAGGTCAGCAGCCAGGTCAGCTCGGGAATCTGCGGAATGTCGGACTGGCGATAGAAGGTCACCCGCTCCGGATCGAGTCCGGCGGCCAGCCAGGTGGCGGCGATCTCCAGGCGGGAGCGTTCGATCCGGGCGGGATCGTCACACTTGATCAGGGCGTGGTAGTCGGCGAGGAAGTAGAACGCATCCATGTCCGGGGTGCGGCTGGCTGCCACCGCCGGGCGGATCGCGCCGACGTAGTTGCCCAGGTGCGGGGTGCCGGTGGTGGTGATGCCGGTCAGGATGCGGGTCGTACCCATGGCGATGCTGCTGTGCGGAAAGTGACCGCGAAGTGTAGCAACGACTGCGCGTCGGGGCCCGCCGTGGCATGCTCGCCGAAGTTTCCGCGAGCCATTGACGATGTCCAAACTGCGCCGCCTCGTGCCGTTCCTGCTGTTGGTATGGATCACCAGCGGCCTGTGGCAGGCGTACAAGCCGCTGCCCGAGGGTGTCGGCGTGGCGATGCCCTGGCGCGAGGCGAAGGAGGTGACCTTCCTCGCCGATCGTACCTTTCTCGATGCCCGCGGCGAACGCCGCAGTGAACAGGAAATCTTCGATGCCGCCTTTGCCCTGATTGCCCAGGCGCGCAGGCTGGTGCTGCTGGACATGTTCCTGTTCAACGATTTCGCCGGTGCCGAGGGACACATCCAGCGACCCTTGAGCGGGCAACTGACCGAGGCGCTGCTGGCGCGCATGGCGCAGCAGCCCGGACTGCGCGTGGTGGTCATCACCGATCCGATCAATACCGCCTACGGCAGCATCCAATCAGCGCAGTTCAAGCGTCTGCGCGAGGCCGGAGCGGAGCTGGTGATCACCGATCTTGTGGCACTGCGGGCGTCCAATCCGGCGTGGTCGGGGCCGTGGGCATTGTGCTGCTCATGGCTTGGCAACCGCATCGATGGTGGCTGGCTGCCCAATCCGCTCGGCGCGGGCCGGATCACCCTGCGCAGTTGGCTCGCCCTGCCCAATTTCCGCGCCAATCACCGCAAGGTGCTGGTGGTCGATCAGGGCGCGGGCTGGCAGGCGCTGGTGACTTCGGCCAACCCGCACGATGCCAGCAGCGCGCACGACAACGTCGCGCTGCGTTTTGCCGGAGACGCGGCGCTCGACCTCGTCGCACTCGAAGCGGCGGTCGCAAGCTTCTCCGCGCATCCGCTCGCCGGTCTGCCATCGCTGCCGCCGCTCACGCCCCTGCCGGATTCTGCTGCGGGCCAGTTGCGCGTCCTGAGCGAGGGCGCGATCGGCACGGCGCTGCTGGAAACCATCGCCGCCGCGCGTCCCGGCGAGACCCTCGACATCGCGGTGTTCTACCTGTCCGGGCGAAAAGTGATCAAGGCCCTGTTGGCGGCGCAGGCGCGCGGGGTGCGGCTGCGCGTGCTGCTGGATCCGAACGAGGATGCCTTCGGCCGCAAGAAGAACGGCGTACCCAATCGGGTGGTGGCGCGCGAGCTGGTCGCGGCCGGGATTGCCTTGCGCTGGTGCGACACCCACGGCGAGCAATGCCACGCCAAGTTCCTGCTGCATCAAGGCGAACACGAAACAACCCTGATCGTTGGTTCGGCCAACTACACCCGGCGCAACCTCGACGATCTCAACCTGGAAACCAGCGTGCAACTGGCCGCGCCTGCCGGACATTCGGCGATCCGTGCGGCGCGGGATTGGTTCGAGGAGTGCTGGAACAACAGCGGCGGGCGGCACTACAGCGTTGCGGCCGAGGTTCATGCCGATGATTCCTTCGGACACTGGCTGTGGTACCGGATCGGTGAAGCCGCGGGGGTGTCGACATGGTGAGTCGGCGCCGCATCCATCCGCGCGGTTGTGCGCAAGCGCGAGGCAGCGTTGGAGCGGTGCCGTGAGCGACGTCCCGACCCGCTTTCGCCGTCTCGAACCGCTGCTCGACCGTGCTCTCGAACTGGAGGGCGCACGCCGCGAACAGTTCCTCCAGCTCTGCGGGGAGATTCACCCCGACCTGATCCACGAGCTGCGCAGTGCGCTCGAACCGGACGCGGATCTGCCGGCGCTCGGCGGCCTCGCGGCCGAACTCTCCCGCGAACGCACCACCGACCGACGTGGCCTGCGCGTGGGCGCCTGGCGCCTGCTGGAGAAGATCGGGCGTGGCGGCATGGGCACGGTGTACCTGGCCGAGCGTGCCGATGGCGCATTCGAAAAGCGCGTTGCGGTGAAGCTGCTGCGCGGCGGCGACCCGCGTTTTCGTCAGCAACTCGAACGCGAGCGCCAATTGCTCGCACGCCTCGATCACCCCGGCATCACGCGCCTGATCGATGGCGGCGTGCTCGATGATGGCCAGCCCTGGCTGGCGATGGAACTGGCCGGTGGCGAAAGCCTCGACCTCTGGCTGGAACGCACGCGCCCGACGCTGGCCGCACGCATTGCGGTGTTCCTGGCGATCTGCGATGCCGTCGCCGCGGCACACGCCGAACAGCTCGTGCACCGCGACCTCAAGCCCGGCAACATCCGCGTGCTGGGCGAGGACAGCGTCAAGCTGCTCGATTTCGGCATCGCCAAACTGCTCGCGTCCGAGCAGCCAAGCGCCAGCACGCTGCATGTCGCACTCACGCCCGAATACGCCGCACCCGAGCAGTTGGCGGGTGGCACGATCACCCCGCGCACCGATGTCTACGCTCTCGGCGCCCTGCTGCACATGCTGCTGACAGGACACTCGCCGCACCCGCGTTTCGATGGCAACTGGGTGGCCTACCTCGAACAGGTGCGCCGGATCGATCCCGAATCGACCAGCCGCAGCGCCGCCCGGGCACCAACCGGAGGTCTGGCACTGCCGGCCGAGCGCCTGCGTGGTGATCTCGATGCGATCGTGGCCAAGGCGCTGGCGCCGGATCCGGCGCAGCGCTATGCCGATGTTGCGGCTCTGGCCGACGACCTGCGCCGTCACCTGGGCGATCACCCGGTGCTGGCGCGGGCGCACACCTGGCGCTACCGCAGCGGCAAATGGTTGCGTCGGCACGCGCGGGTCCTGGGCGTGCTGGCGGTGTTCCTGCTGATCCTTGCCGGCACGATCGGGTTGATGGCGCTGCGCCGTTGAGGGTCGCTGGCGGAGACAAAAAACGCCCCGCCCGGCAGAACGAGCCGGGACGGGGCGCGGGCAGGTTCGGTGTTCAGCCGCGACGGCGGAAGGGCGAGAGCTCGGCCACCAGACGATCGAGTTTGCCCGACAGTGCCGATTCCGCCTGGGTGTCGGCGTTGAGCAGGGTGAACTGCACCTTCTCGCTCAGGCCACTGCCGATCATGCTGCGGTCAGCGGTGCGGTAGGCTCGGACCGAGAGCGTCGCGATATACAGTTCCGAGGTCCGGCCGTAGTACTGCAGTTGCTGCGAGCCCATCGGCTCGGCCCGCACCACGATCGCGACGGTGGCGGAACGCTTCACTGCGGCGATGGCGTTGGCGAGGCTGTCGCTGCCGTCGACGCCGAGCGCATCGGCATCGACCAGATCGAAGCCGGCCGCACTCAGTTCGCGGGCAATGCGCTGGCTTGCGGGACCGGTGAGGGCAGAATCGCCGAGCGCGATCACGACAACGCGCTGCGGCACCGGCGCTGCCACCGGACGCGGCGTGGCATTGGCTACGACCTGCGCCTTGGGCGCGACCGGCACCGGCACGACCTCCCCGGAGCTGGCCATCGGCATGCCCGTGCTTGCCATGTGCGATGCCGCCGGAGTGGCAGCGGGCGTCTCGGCCATCGCCACGGTCATGCCGCTGGTGACTTGCGCGGGAACCGGGTCCGGAACCGCCTCGACCTGCAATGGCGTCGACTCGACCGCGGCACGATCCTGTGCGATCACATCCTTGATGTCGCCGGCGCCCGGCTGCGTGCCCGGGGCAACGCTGGCGAGTGCGGCAGTGCCGAGTGTGCCGGTTGCCGGAGCGGGCGTTTCGCCGGCAACGCTGGTGCTGACAGGATTGGTCGCCTTGCCGGTGCTCCGGCCGGCGTCGTAGGCGGCTTCATTGCTGCCGGTGAAGCCATCGCCGTAACCGCGCATGAAATCCATGATGGTGCCGCGGAAGGCGAACGCGCCACCGGCGACCGCCAGGACCAGGACCGCAGCGGCCGTGATCGGCAACCAGAGCGCGCCGCGCCGACCCGCCGGACGATCGAGGACCGACGGACGGACCGGCCCGCCGGCGTCCTTTGCCGTGGCGGCGGGGGCGAGCGCAGGCTGCGCCACCGCACCGGCACCGGGCGCGGTGGCCTGACCAGCACGAACCACGGGCGGTGGCGTGATGGCGCGCGGCTGCGACACCGGTGCGGCCGTGCCGATCATGGTCGCGGCGTTGGTGGTGACAACCGGGCGCGCCAGCTTGATGGTGTTGCCATGCGCCAGCAGCGGATGTGCGTCGAGCGCCGCGACCAGATCGTGACAGCTCTGGAAGCGCTCGGTCGGCTCCTTGGCAACCATGCGCGCAAGGATCTTGGTGGTGGCCGGATCGACCTCGCCATTGAGCTGCTGGATGTCGGGAATCTCGGACTTGACCACTTCCAGCATCAGTCCGAGTGGACTCTCGTCACTGAACGGTATGCGTCCGCTCAGCATTTCGAACAGCACGATGCCGAGCGAGAAGATGTCCGAGCGCTGGTCGATCGGCTTGCCGAGGCAGACTTCCGGCGAGAGATAGCCGGGCGTGCCGACGAACTCGCCGGTCGAGGTCAGCTTCTTGGAAATGTCGGTGGTCGCAAGCGCGATGCCGAAGTCGGCGATCTTGACCTGGCCACGCAGGGTCAGCATCAGGTTGCCGGGCTTGATGTCGCGGTGGATCACGCCGCGGTCGTGCGCGGTGGCCAGACCTTGCGCGGTCTGGTGCAGGATCTTGAGGGCATTGTCGACGCCGAGCTTGCCGTCGCGCTTGAGCACGGTCGAGAGCGACTCGCCTTCGACGTACTCCATCGCGAAGAAGGGCTGCTGGCTGCCTTCATCAGTGCCGATGTAGAAGACCTGGATGATGTGCGGATCCGACAACGCCGCCATCGAGCGCGCTTCGCGCAGGAAGCGTTCGACCAGTTGCGGGTCGTGCGCCAGCGAAGGCGACAGTTCCTTGATCGCGACGTGGCGGTTGAGCGCGGGCTCGAAGGCCTTGTACACGACGCCCATGCCACCGCGCCCGAGTTCGGACACGATCTGATAATGCCCAAGGTGGGTTTTCATGTTCGCCCCGGCTGGCGGAGAGGGAGTGACGTTCGTGTTCATCCTAGCATCGGCCTCGTGTCTGGACAGCGCGCACTGCGGTGTTCATCAAGGGATACGAAGCGGGATTCGCAAATGCGCCATGTCGGCCGGATGGGTTGCCTGGAGGTGTTCAACCCCGGTTCAGGATTTTCCCTCCGGCGACGGCGGTTGACGTGCCACGAACAGGGCATCGATCGTGGCCAGGTGACCGAGGGCGTGGCGATAGCCCAGTTCGACGACGTGGTCGAACTGCTGCCAGTCGAACAGGTCGATGCCGGCCAGGTCGGGCTTGAGCAGCAGGGTGGACTGGCGGCGCTGGCGTGCCGCGGTAGCGTCGGAGTTCACCATCACCGCACGCCAGAGCAGTTGCGCGATACCGGGAAAGGTCTTCTTGCGACCGCGTTGCAGCATCAAGAGGCGCCACCAGGGCGGCAGCGCGTCGGCTTCGAGGTTGGTCTCGATGCGATAGTTGCCGCCGACATCGACCGCGATGATTTCCCCGCCCAGACGTCGGCGCATCTCGGCCACCGGCAGGTTGTCGATCACCCCGCCATCGACCAGCACGCGGTGGGCGCTGAACACCGGCGGCACCACGCCGGGGATCGCGGTGCTGGCGCGCAGGGCGAGCCAGAGCGAGCCGCGATCGTGGATGTGCAGAACGCCGTTGGTGAGGTCGGTGGAGACGCAGAAATAGGGCAGACGCAGGTCTTCGATCGCAAGCGCGCCGAAGGCCTGGCGCAGCAGCGCCGAGGCCTTGCGGCCGCTGTGCATCGCGACCAGCGGCAGGGTGATGTCCGAGAGCGGGTTGTCCTCGACGAAGCCGGCGCGCAGTGCGGCAACCAGGTGGGCATCGTCCCAGTTGGCGGCGATGCCGGCCGCGACGATTGCCCCGGCACTGCACCCGGCGACGTAATCGAGCGTCACGCCGGCTTCGCGCAGGGCGCGCGCGACCCCGACGTGGGCAAAACCGCGCGCTCCGCCGCCGGACAGCACCAGCCCGATGGCATGACCACTGAGCAAGCGCGCGAGGCGGGAAAAATCCCCGGCATCGTGCACGTGGTGGTGCATCGTGGTGCCGGGGAATGCCGCCAGCCAGGCATGGGCCGCGCCGGGACGCGGTTCGCCTTGCTGCAGCAGGACGAGATGACGTGGCGTGTGTTCGGAGATGCTGGCCGGCAATGGCAGCGCTCGGGACGCATCGGTCGCGGCGTCGGCGAGGAGCAGGACGAGATCGCTCTGGCGCGCGCAGCGGTCGCGCCAGACCGGTTCGATGTCGCCGACGTACACGATCCCGCCGGCCTGCTGCTCCAGCACCGTGAACCAGCCCGGACCGCGATGTCGGCCCTCCTCGGTGCGCACGATGCGGATCTCGCCGAGGTGGGCGAGGGCTGAGGCCAGGCGCGTCGCAAAGCCAATCACGTCGATTCCCGGCATCGCCGGGAGCACGGCGAAACAACGCGCCTGCGCCGGCCGGTTGATGCTCTGGGCATAGCGTGCCAGGGCTTCGCGGGCGAGGCGCAGCATCGCTCGCGGGTACTGCGCCATGAGCTGCTCGAACGCGGTCTTGGACCAGCGCAGCAGTTCGCTGTCGCGCAGCGCCACGACCGAGGCCGTGCGCGTCTGTTCGAGGATCAGGCCGGTCTCGCCGACGCATTCGCCCGGCGCGATGTGTCCGAGGCGATGAATCTCGACGTCCGCGCCACGGCGCCAGGCGGCGAGGCGACCCCAATAGAGGACGTAGAAGGCATCGGATGGATCGTCCTGCTCGAACAGGGTGACGCCGCCCGGCAGCGCCAGCCGTTCGGCCTGGGCCGCGAGGCGCGCGAGCGTGGATTGCGGCAGGCCGGCAAACAGCGGCAGGCCGGAAAGAAAGTGCACGAGGCGTTGCGTGGCAGCGGCGCCCGTGCCGGCGTCTTGGTCCTCGGACATGCGCAAAAGCTACCCGATTCGCAGGCTTCCTGCTTGAAATCCGTCGTCACGCCCGCCAGTTTGGGCAGATGGACACGATCGCCAATCCCCTGCTCGACACCTCGGCCCTGCCGGCCTTCTCCCGCATCGACGCCGCCGCGGTGGCTCCGGCGATCGACGCCGTGCTGGCGCAATACCAGGCCACGGTGGAAGGCCTTCTTGCCGCCGCCGCGCCACCGGCCTTCGACACCCTGATGGCACCGCTCGAAGCCTGCGAGGAGCAGCTCACGCGCAGCTTCGCGCCGGTGGCGCATCTGCATGGTGTCCGCGACAGCGCGCCATTGCGCGAGGCCTACGAGTCGGCATTGGAAAAGATCACCGACCATGCCACCGCGCTTGGTCAGAACCGGCCGCTGTTCGAAGCCGTGCAGGCACTGCGTGATGCGCCCGGCTTTGCCACGCTGGATCGGGCCCGGCGCACCGCGGTGGAGGACAGCCTGCGCGGCTTTCGCCTCGCCGGCGTCGGCCTCGACGCGGCCGCGCGCCAGCGTTTCGCCGCGATCCAGACCGAACTCGCACGCCTGACCACGCAGTTCGACAGCGCCGTGCTCGATGCCACCGATGCCTGGCAGCGACCGCTCGTCGAAGCCGAACTCGCCGGTTTGCCCGAATCGGCGCGCGCCTTGCTGGCGCAGGCGGCGAAGGATGCCGGACGCGACGGCCACCTCGCCACGCTCAAGGGGCCATCGGTTTCCGCGATCCTCGGTTTCGCCGACGATCGGGCCTTGCGCGCCGAGGTGTACCGCGCCTACCACACCCGCGCCTCCGACCAGGGACCGGATGCCGGCCGGTTCGACAACGGCGCGCGCATCGAGCAGATCCTCGCCTTGCGGCATGAGGCGGCGCAACTCCTGGGCTATGCCAACGCCGCGGAGGTGTCGCTGGTCGACAAGATGGCAGCGTCGCCGGCGCGGGTGCTGGAATTCCTGCGCGATCTCGCCCGTCGTGCCCGCCCCGTTGCCGCACGCGAACTGGGCGAACTGGCCGAATTCGCCCGCCGCGAGCTCGGCCTCGATGAGTTGCAGCCCTGGGACGTCGCCTGGGCGAGCGAGAAGCTGCGCCAGCAACGCTTCACCTTCAGCGAGGAAGACCTGAAACCCTACTTTCCCTCCGAGGCCGTGCTCGATGGTCTGTTCGCGGTCGCCACGCGCCTGTTCGGGTTGCGCTTCGAGCATCGCCCCGAGGTCGAATTGTGGCATCCGGACGCGCGTTACTACGCGATCCACGATGCCGACGGCGCGCTGCGTGCGGGCTTCTACGTCGATCTCTACGCCCGTCCGGGCAAACGTGGCGGGGCGTGGATGGATGTCTGCCGCAATCGCAGCCACGAACCGGACGGGATGCAGGTGCCGGTCGCCTGGCTGGTGTGCAATTTCGCCCCGCCGAGCGATGCCGCACCGGCACTTCTGACTCACGATGACGTCGTCACCTTGTTCCACGAATTCGGCCACGGCCTGCACCACATGCTGACCGAGATCGACCTGCCCGCGGTCGGTGGCATCAACGGGGTCGAATGGGATGCGGTCGAGCTGCCGAGTCAATTCATGGAAAACTTCGCCTGGCAGCGCGAGGCGCTCGACCTGTTCGCCCGCCACCATCGCAGTGGCGAAGCGCTGCCGCAGGGTCTGCTCGAACGCATGCTCGCGGCGCGCAACTTCCACGCCGGTCTGTTCCTCGTGCGCCAGCTCGAATACGCCCTGTTCGACTTCCGCCTGCATCTCGAATACGACCCCGATCGCGGCGCACGGGCGCTGGAACTGCTCGATGCGGTGCGCGAGGAAGTCGCGGTGTTGCGCCCGCCGGCATGGACGCGCCTGCCGCACGCCTTCACCCATGTCTTCTCCGGTGGCTACGCCGCCGGCTACTACAGTTACCTGTGGGCCGAGGTGCTTGCCGCCGACGCCTTCGCCGCGTTCGTCGAAAGCGGCGTGTTCGATCCCGCGACCGCGGCGCGCTGGCGCGGGGAAATCCTCGCGCGGGGTGGCTCGCGTCCGGCGATGGAGAACTTCATCGCGTTTCGCGGGCGCGAACCGCGGGCGGATGCGCTGCTGCACAGCTACGGCCTGGACGCTTGATCGATTTCCCCGCGCGGCACGCAAAAAACGCGCATCACATCACGAAACCCGTGTTGCAGCGCAAGTTGCATTCGGCACCGTATGGTTGTCTACTGCGCTCCACTTTGGGGACTGACTGCCGCCGCTGGCGTGGTCCGACCCCATCCGGGCTGCATGGGGCACCCGGGTCAAAGGGGAATCAGGGAGAACAATCGGTCATGAAGAAGCACCAGTCCCTTCTGGCGCGGCGCGCGCTTGCCGTTGCCATCAGTGCCATCGCCGGTGTCGGGTTTGCCTCCGGCGCATCCGCGGAAATGCTTGCCAAGCAGCTTGCCGGGGCACCGGCGGAATTTGCCGCGATGCGCGCCGCCGATCCGGCCGAAGGCGCGATCTATTCGCACAGTGCACTGGTGCCGCTCGACATGCTCGCGACCAAGTCCGGCCGCAGTGGACGGATGCAGTTGCCGGTCGAGAATGGCCAGTTGCGCTTTGCCCTGCTGGCGCCGTCCGATGTCAGCATCGAGGTGGCGCTGACTGGCCCGCGCGGCGAGAAGATGCGTGGCGCACAGGCCTCGGTCAATGGCGCGGCATCGAGCTTCGGCATGGACGAAGCTCAGGTTCCGGCACGCGTCTACCAGTTCGACAATCTGCCCAAGGGCATGTGGTCGGTCCAATTGAGCACCAAGTCGCGCGCCGCGACGCCCGGCTTCCTCCTGATCGAGGGTGATTCGCGCACCGAGCTGGCGTCTTATGCGATGCACACGCGTCAGCTCGTCGGCGAGACCTTCGGCCTGACCGCACAGCTCACCGGCGTCGACCAGGGCGAGAAGGCGGTACTGGGTGCCGGCGCCGGACGCATCGATCGCGCCCAGATGAAGGTCACCACGCCCGATGGTCGCAGCGAGACGTTCGCGATGTTCGACGATGGCCAACATGGGGATGGCGCTGCGGGCGATGGCCTGTTCGGCGCTGGATTCCAGGTCAAGATGGCCGGCGACTACGTCGCTCAGGTCACCGTCGAAGGTGTCGATCACGCCGGCAACCGCGTCCTGCGCAGCGCCGAGCATCTGATTCCCTTCGTCGATCGCTCGCTCTCGATCGAAGGTCAGCGCGCCAGCACCAGCCACGCCAAGAGCGGTGCCAATCGCCTCGACATCGAGGTGCCGGTGAGCGCCCGCAAGGCACTGGATCATTACCGCGGTTACGCCGAAGTCTGGGGTACCGACGCAAGCGGCAACGCCGTGCCGGTCGCCTGGGTCGGCGGCATGGTCGAGGCCAGGAATGGTCGCGTCAGCTTCGGCTTCGACGAACGCTGGGTCGTCAAGGCCAGTGCGCAGGCCCCGTTCGAGCTGCGCAACCTGCGCATCGAGGACCCGGATCACTTCGTCACCGTCGCCTCTGCCGAGCGCATGGACCTGAGCATGCCGCGCCTGCGCACCCAGACCAAGGCCGCGAACATCGTCGTCGATGAGGAAATGACGATGGGTCCGCGTCCGGCCGAGGGTGTCCAGGCCAAGGGTGTCGGCAAGCGCCTGCTGCTGGTGCATGGCTATTGCTCGGGTGGCGTCTGGCCGGCTTCGCAGTTCGCGACCTCGTCCTCTTTCCTCGACAACAAGCAGAACCGTACCCACGACCAGTTCGCCCAACTCATCAAGAGCTTCGGCAATACCTGGAACTCGTACGGCATCGTCGCGCACAGCCAGGGTGGCGCCGCCTCGCTGCACCTGTACACCTACTACTGGAGCGGTCTCGACAATGCCACCGGCGCACGTCTGATCCAGTCGGTCGGCACGCCCTACCAGGGCACCAACCTCGCCGGCATCCTCGCGGCGGTCGGCAACCCGTTCGGCGTCGGCTGCGGCAAGAATACCGACCTGACCTACAGCGGCGCGGCCGCCTGGTTGAAGGGCATCCCGACCAGCAACCGCGCCAAGGTGAACTACTACACCACGTCGTTCAAGTTCACCAACTGGTACACCAACGACTACTGCAACTTCGCCACCGACCTGGTCCTGAGCGATCCGGAGGACGGCACCACCGAGCAGGCCTACGGCCAGCTCCCCGGTGCGGTCAACCGCGGTCACACCGTCGGCCAGTGCCACACCGCGGGCATGCGCGATCCGGCGCAGTACCTCGACTCCTCGCGCAACGCCACGATGAGTGCCAACGCTGCGCGCTGAAAGACCCTGACGCAACACCGAAAAACCCCGGCTTCGGCCGGGGTTTTTCGGTGTGGAAGAGGGGGCAAGTCAATCCTCGTTGCGCAGCCCGTCGAGGAAGATCACCTCGCCCGTTTCGACCGAATACTGCGCGCCGACGATGCGCAGCCCGTCGTTGCGGATCAGCTTTTCCAGCACCGGCGAGCTGTAGCGCAGGTGGCTCACCGAGACCCCGACATTGGCGCGCATCCCGTGCAGGGCGAGTGCGGCAGGATCCTTGCGCAGGTCGCTGTGCAGCAGGCCCTCGATCGACGGCCTCATCCGGTCGACGATCGATTGCAGGTTGCGCGACTGGTTCTCGATCGGCTTGGTCAACTGCTCGATCGTGGCGGCGACGGCACCGCATTGGGTGTGCCCGAGCACGACCACGAGACGGGTGCCGAAGTGTTCGGCGGCAAACTCGACGCTGCCGATCTGCGAGGGTGCGACGATGTTGCCGGCGACGCGGATCACGAAAAGATCGCCGAGACCCTGATCGAAGATCAGCTCCGCCGGCACGCGCGCATCCGAACAGCCGAGGATGATCGCGAAGGGTTGCTGGGCGGCCAGTTCCAGATGCCGGCAGATCGAGGCATCGGGCTGGGCCAGGTTCTGCACGAAGCGCTGGTTGCCCTCGCGCAGGCGTGTCAGGGCTTCACTTGCCGGGATCATGGGCGGATTCATCCTTTCCTGGTGTGGGAGTGGGCGCAAGCCCGCAGGGGTCGCTATGATGCCCGATCGGGCCCGGGCGCGTCGTCGAAGCGATGCATCATGGTGACCGCAACGCACGTCTTCCACACCACGCGAAACTCCCATGAGCACAGCCTACTCCTTTGCCCCGATGCCCGACGCCGAGGGTTTCTTCGGCTCCTATGGTGGCCAACTGGTCCCGCCGCACCTCAAGCAGGCGATGGACGACATCACCGTCGCCTATGCCGAAATCACCCAGCGCAAGGACTTCCAGGACGAACTGGCCGCGTTGCAGGCCGACTACGTCGGTCGTCCCAGTCCGATCTTTCATGCGCGTCGCTTGTCCGACCAGCTCGGCGGTGCGCAGATCCATCTCAAGCGCGAGGATCTGAACCACACCGGCGCGCACAAGATCAACCATTGCCTGGGCGAAGCCCTGCTCGCCAGGTTCATGGGCAAGAAGAAGGTGATCGCCGAAACCGGAGCGGGTCAGCACGGCGTGGCGCTGGCCACCGCCTGCGCCCTGGTCGGCATCCCCTGCGAGATCCACATGGGCCAGGTCGACATCGAGAAGGAACATCCGAACGTCACCAAGATGCGCATCCTCGGCTGCAAGCTGGTGCCGGTGACGCGCGGCGCCGCGACGCTCAAGGAGGCGGTGGACAGTGCCTTCGAGGAATACCTCAACGACCCGACGAATTATTTCTACGCGATCGGCTCGGTCGTCGGGCCGCACCCCTTTCCGATGATGGTGCGCGACTTCCAGTCGATTGTCGGGCGCGAGGCGCGCGAGCAATTTTTCGCCAGGCACGGCCGCCTGCCGCAGCACGTCGCCGCCTGCGTCGGTGGTGGCTCGAACGCGATGGGCATCTTCACCGCCTTCCTCGGCGATGCGCAGGTGAACCTGGTGGGAGTGGAGCCGGCCGGTGAAGGCACCGACAAGCCGGGCCGTCATGCCGCCACCCTCACCATGGGCAAGCCCGGCGCGATCCACGGCATGAAGTGCTACGTGCTGGAAAACGCCGACGGCGAGCCGGCGGCGGTGCACTCGATCGCCTCCGGCCTCGACTATCCCGGTGTCGGCCCGCAGCACAGCTACCTCAGGGACATCGGCCGGGTGCAGTACGAGACTGCGAGCGACAGCGAATGCCTCGACGCCTTCATGCGTCTCTCGCGCGTGGAGGGCATCATTCCGGCACTGGAGAGCGCGCATGCCGTGGCCTGGGCGATGCGCGTCGCACCGACGCTCGGCGCCGACGTGCACATCCTCGTCAACCTCTCCGGACGCGGTGACAAGGATGCCGATTACGTGGCCGCAAGGCTCGGCATTTGACAAAGCGGCACGACGTGTTTGCATCATTGTCTGCGGCCGCCACTGGCGGCCGCAGACATTTCGAGGAGAACACCGTGAATTTCCGCACCATCATCGAGCCCTTTCGCATCCATTCGGTCGCGCCGCTGCGCATGACCACGCAGGCCCAGCGGTGCGCCGCCGTGACCGAGGCCGGCTACAACCTGTTTTCCCTGCACTCCGACGATGTGCTGATCGACCTGCTCACCGATTCGGGTACCGGTGCAATGAGCCGCGACCAGTGGGCGGCGATCCAGCACGGCGACGAGTCCTACGCCGGCAGCCCGTCCTGGTACATCTTTCGCGATGCGGTGCAGGATCTCTTCCCGTACAAACACGTGATCCCGACCCATCAGGGGCGTGCGGCGGAGAAGATCATCTTCACCGCGCTCGGTGGCCCCGGCAAGTTGATCCCGAGCAACACCCACTTCGACACCACCCGGGCGAATGTCGAATACACCGGCGCCGAGGCGGTGGACCTGGTGATCGCCGAGGGTCGCGATCCGGCCAGCCTGCATCCGTTCAAAGGCAACATGGACATTGCCCGTCTCGATGCCTTCCTGCACGAGCACGCCGGCAGGGTGCCGGCGATCTTCCTCACCATCACCAACAATTCCGGCGGCGGTCAGCCGGTCAGCCTGGAAAACCTGCGCCAGACGCGCGCGGTCTGTACCCGGCACGGCCTGCCGCTGTTCCTCGATGCCTGCCGCTTCGCCGAGAACGCCTGGTTCATCCGCGAGCGTGAACCGGGACAGCAGGAGCGCAAGGTCGCCGACATCGTGCGCGAGATGGCAAGTCTGGCCGACGGCATGACGATGAGCGCGAAAAAGGATCCGATGGGCAACATCGGTGGCTGGCTCGCGCTCAACGACGACACTCTCGCCGAGGCCTGCCGCAACCTCTTGATCCTGACCGAGGGTTTTCCGACCTACGGTGGCCTGGCCGGGCGCGATCTCGAAGCGCTTGCACAAGGCCTGCGCGAGGTCGTCGACCACGACTACCTGCGCTATCGCATCCGTTCGACCGCGTACCTGGGCGAGGCGCTGGCAAAATCCGGCGTGCCGGTGATGCAGCCGATCGGCGGGCACGCGGTCTACCTCGATGCACGTGCGCTGTTGCCGCAGATTGCACCGCTGCAGTATCCCGGGCAGGCACTCGCGGTGGCGTTGTACCAGGCCGGCGGCGTGCGCGGCTGCGAGATCGGCACGGTGATGTTCGGGCGCCATCCCGATGGCAGCGAGACGCCGGCGGCGATGGATCTCGTGCGCCTGGCGATCCCGCGCCGCACCTACACCCAGAGCCACATCGACTACGTCATCGAGGTCTGCCAGCACGTTGCCGCAAACGCCGGTGCCTTGCGCGGCTACCGCATCGTGCACGAGCCGCGCCAGTTGCGGCATTTCACCGCACGCTTCGAGCCGCTCGGCGACTGAATCCCGACGCTCCCGTCGTCGCCGTTCCGAAGTCCGGCGGCGGCGTTGCGGGTGTCGCGCAGGCGGCAGGTCGGAATGCTAGGCTCACGCCATCGCAACCCGAACACGCGCCATGCCCGACACCACCCTGCGCTACCTGGAAACCCTGCGTGCAATCCCGCGTCAGCCGCGCAAGATCACGGTCGATGAGGTGCATCGCAGACTGGAGGCTGCCGGTTACGCGATCCATCGACGCAGCGTCGAGCGCGACCTGCAGCGCCTGTCCTCGGTCTTCCCGCTTGCCTGCGACGAAGGCGTGCGCCCGACGGGCTGGTACTGGCTGCGCGATGCCGCCGATCTGGTCGCGCCCGGCATGGACAGCAGCGAGGCGCTGGAGATCGAGCTTCTGGCGCGCTATCTGAGGCCCTTGCTGCCCGCCACCTCCTGGCGCGCGCTGCAGCCGCGCCTCATCGCTGCCAGGGCTGCCCTCGCCACGACCGCGAGCACGGCTCTGCGACGCTGGCGCAGTCGGGTTGCGGTGCTCGACGACGGCCAGCCGCTGGCCGTGCCCGACGTTGCGAGCGAGGTGCTCGATGTGGTGCACGAGAGCCTGATGCACAACCGGCGCTTCCGCGTCGACTATCGCGCCATCGCGGCCGAGCAGGCACGCAGCTTCGAGGTCAATCCGATTGCCCTGGTCTATGTCGGTCAGGTCGGCTATCTGGTCGCGACGCTCTGGGGCTACGCCGACCTGCGTCATCTCGCCCTGCACCGGATGAGTTCACCCGAAGCACTGACGAGCCGTGCCCGCCAGCCCGCGGATTTCGATCTCGATGCCTACCTGCGTGGCCAGGCGGCGTTCGATTTCCCGACCGAGGAAGAGCTGCGCCTGCGCCTGCGGGTGTCCCCATGGCTCGCCCGACACCTGGAGGAACGGCAGTTGTCGCCGGAACAACGCATCAGTGCGGATCCGGAGCAAGCTGACAGGTTCATCGTCGAGGCCGCGGTTGCCGGCAGCGAGCGTCTGGTGTGGTGGTTGCGCAGCCACGGCGATGCGCTGGAGGTGCTGCGTCCGGTCACCCTGCGCCGCCGCCTCGCCGGCGAGTATCGGGAATTGGCAAGGACGTATCGGCGTTGAGCGTGTCGGGCTTGGACCCGTGTGCTCGGTGTGCGCAAGCGTGATGGCGGAGTAGAATCCGCTCCCCGTATTTCACCGGCAGGACGTGCCATGGGTCGAGGTCCGAGCATCGAGGGTCGCAAGAACGCCGAAGACGCGCGTCGCGGCAAGATCTTCACCAAGCTGATCCGCGAGATCACCATCGCCGCGCGCAATGGTGCCGATCCGGCCGGCAATGCCCGCCTGCGCGTGGCGATGGACAAGGCTCTGGCCGCGAACATGTCCAAGGACACGATGGAGCGCGCGCTGCGCCGCGGCTCGGGCGCCGAGGGCGCCGACGACATGCAGGAGCTGCGTTACGAAGGCTACGGCCCGGCCGGCGTCGCGCTGATCATCGATGCCATGACCGACAACGCGGTGCGTACCGTGGCCGACGTGCGCCACGCCCTGTCCAAGCATGGCGGCAACCTTGGAACCAGCGGCTCGGTCGCGTTCCAGTTCAAGCGCCTGGGCGAACTGGTGGTCGACACCGCCGCTGCCGGCAGCGAGGACCGCGTGCTCGAAAGTGCGCTCGAGGCCGGCGCCGATGACGTGATCGCGGAAAATGGCCGCAGCACCGTGCTCTGCGCGCCCGAGCAGTTCGAAGCGGTCAAAAAGGCACTGGTCGCGGCCGGTTTCGAGCCGCTGCGCGCCGACATCGTGATGCGCCCGGAGAACCGCGTGGCAGTCAGCGCCGAGGTCGAGGAAACCCTGCGCGACCTGCTCGACTGGCTCGACGAGTTGGATGATGTGCAGGATGTCTACCACAACGCCGCGCTCGACGACTGAGCGCGATCCGACCCCGCGACGTTGCGCCACGGGGTCTGCACGCCGCCGTCAATGGGTACGTGAGTTGGCGACGGGATAGTCGGCATTGGCTCCGAACGGGACATCGAACGGCGTCGCCGGTGTGGCACTGGGACGGATCGAAAACTTGCTCGCGTCGGGCGTTGCGCTCGGGCGCCAGATGGCGTGATCGTCCAGCCCATCGCCATCGAAATCACCGGACAGGGCAAAATCGGTCGCCGATGCACCGAAGATGATGGTCGGATTGACGGTGCTGGTACCCGTGTCGCGCGTCGTCCATTCGGTGTTCCCGGCAACCGCGCGGGCCAAGGTGACGTCGGCGAGCGCGCTGCCACTGTGGTTGCCGGCAACGATGACATCGCTGGCCTTGCCGAAATCGAATCCCGAGACGACGACGCCATTGCTGCCGTCGCGGATGTCGAAGTGGGCGTTGCCGCCGCCGATGGCGCTCTGCACCAGCACGTCGGCGATGCCGTCCCCGGTCATGTCCAGTCCACCGCTTGCATAATTGCCGTTGACGCCGGCAGGAATGATCCGTTCACTGCCATCGCTGCTGAGCTTGATGAACAGGTATGACGGATCGCCGGAATTGATGCCTTTGCGAAACAGCGCGAAGTCGAACTTGCCATCGCCATCGTAGTCGCCGGCGTGGGTAGGCTCGTCGTCGGTCTTTCCGTAGCTCACCACCAGCGGCGGCGCATTTTTCGGGCGGCTCGACAAGCGGATCGTGTAGGTGCCCGGATTGCCTGCCGACCAGACTGCCGCATCCCAGACGTTGTCGCCATCGAAATCGCCGCCGATGAAGTAATCACTCGCCTTGCCAAACACGAAGTTGCGCTGCGCACCGTTCGTGGTGCCGTCGTTGTCGCGGATGAACCAGGTGACGGCACCGTTTGAGCCACCCCCCGTATTGCGCACGACGACATAGCTGGTGCGGTTGCTGCCGGTGTAGTCGAACTGGGCGTGCACGCAGTTGCCGCGCGGGATCGGGATCGCAGGAAGCGAGGAGGCCTCGAATCCGTCAGCGAAGAGGCTGCCGGTGGACTGGACCAGCTTCAGTTGTGCCGCAGAAATCGCACCGGCATCGCCAGCTGCTGAATCGGTCAGGCGCAGCGTCCACACGCCGTTGAGCTGAGCCGGCGCGAGGCTGTCGAAGGCCAGCGTGATCGGTGCGGTGCAACCACCGGTTTGCACGGCTCCATTACGGCCCGCCGTGCTGGCGCGATATTCGCCGGGCGGGATGATGGCGTCGGAGTCCGGCACCGTCAGGGCCGTTGCCCACCAATCACCACCGCGATCACTGAAGACATAGGTGCCGGCAAGATTGGCGGCGGCCCCGAACGTACTGCTTGGCGTCAAACCGGTGCGCGCGAAGATCACCCGTCGCGCCTTGCCGCCGGGCGCGATCAGTTCAGCGCTCACATCGCCCGCCCAAGTATGGGTGAGGGTCATCGACACGCTCACATCGCTGAGTTCCGAGGCGATGCCGCTGACGTTGAAGGTCACATCCAGTCCGGCCGGATTGCCGTCCGGGATCGGCCCGGAATTGGCGCCGTTGAAGGTCTGGGCCGATGTCCACGGCGCCACCAGCGCCAGGCTTGCCGCGAGCAACCCTGCGCGCATCACGGTCTTCATTTTCGTCGTTCCTGTCGGATTCGAGGAATTCGGCATTGTCGCAAGCATCCCGCGATCACGCCGTCAACAGGCGCGAGGATACACACAAAACACATCCGGATGCGGTGAACTTCCATGCCCACGGCGGGATGTGGTCAGGTCGCCGTTCCCGCGGTGGAACGGCGCCTGCCCCTGCCACGCAACACGCCAGACGGCAGCGAGTGGTGTCCGCGCACTCGACCCGTGCGGGTCCGCGACGGCCTGCACATGGCCTACCAGTCGCGGCGTTCGGGCAGCAGGCCGTGCAGTTCCGCCGGGGTAAGGTTGCGCCACTGACCGGGCTTGAGCGCGCCGAGCTTGATGTTGTCGATGCGCACCCGACGCAACTGTTTCACCCGATAGCCGAATGCCGTTGCCATCAGGCGGATCTGGCGGTTGAGGCCCTGGGTGAGGGTGATGCGGAAGCCGTACTTGGCGATGCGCGAGGCCCGGCAGGGCTGGGTCATCTGGCCGTGTACCCGTACCCCGCGCGCCATTCCGGCAAGGAATTCGGGCGTCACCGGAAGGTTGACCGCGACGAGGTATTCCTTCTCGTGGCGGTTTTCCGCGCGCAGGATCTCGTTGACGATGTCACCGTTGCTGGTGAGCAGGATCAGTCCTTCCGAGTCCTTGTCGAGCCGGCCGATCGGGAAGATGCGCTGCTCGTGACCGATGAAGTCGATGATGTTGCCATCGACCTCCTGCTCGGTGGTGCAGGTGATCCCGATCGGCTTGTTGAGCACGATGTAGACGTGTCGCCGACCGCCCTTCTGCGGCTTGCGCACGACCAGTGGCTGGCCATCGACCAGTACCTCGTCGCCGTCCGCAACCACGGTCCCGATCCCGGCGGTGACGCCGTTGACCTTGACCCGGAGCGCGGCAATCAGGCGATCGGCCTCGCGCCGTGAGCAGTGGCCGCTTTCGGCAATGTGTTTGTTGAGTCGCATCGCGTCATTCTAGGCCATGCCCGGAGGCGTCATCACGCACGTGGTGCGTGAGGGTCGTGGCATCGTCCGGGCTCGTGTCCGCGGCCGTGGGCCGGAGGCCAGGAGCCTGTCGGAGGCGACGCAGGTCGACGCGACGGATGAAAGAACCCTGCGTGGACAGGTCGGATTCAGCCAGAGCGCCTGTAAGATAGTAACCACTTACTTTCTTTGAGTGCCCGCTCGTGGAGTCGAACCCGAAGTACCTGCCGGCCGAGGAACGCCGCGCCGCAACCGTTGAAGCCGTGCTCGATCTCGCCGGCGAGCGGAATCCCGCCGAGATCACCACGGCGGCGATCGCCGAGCGGATGGGGCTTACCCAAGGCGCGCTGTTCCGCCACTTCCCAACCAAGGAAGCCATCCTCGAAGCCGCGATGACCTGGGTGAGCGAGCGTCTGCTTGCCAGCGTGGACAGGGCGGCTGCCAGTGCGACCTCGCCCTCGGCAGCGCTTGAGGCGATGTTTCTGGCGCACATCGACTTCGTGGCCAAGCACCCGGGCGTGCCGCGCATGTTGTTCGGCGAATTGCAGCGACACGGCGAAACCCTGCCGAAGCGACTGGTGAAGGCCTTGATCCGCGAGTACCGCACGCGCTTGCTGCGTCTGTTTGCCGATGGGATCAGCCATGGCGAGTTCGACAAGCACCTCGATACGGAGGCTGCTGCCGTGCTCTTCATCGGCACGATCCAGGGCCTGGTGATGCAGTCGCTGCTGGCCGGCAATGTCCGTCAGATCCGCAGGGACGCACCCTCGGCCTATGCCATCTATCGACGCGGCATCGGAGCACAAGCATGAAAACCCCAAGGCTCAGGCTGCTTCTGCCGGTGCTCGTGGCGGCCGTCGTGCTGGCCATCGCAGGCAGTTTCATCTGGAAACAGAAAGACGATGCCGATGCAGGTGTCCTGCGCCTGTACGGCAACGTCGACATCCGCGAGGTGCAACTGGCCTTTCGCCAACCCGGGCGGATCATCGCGATGCACTTCGACGAAGGCGACGTCGTGACCGCCGGCGCGCTGATGGCCACGCTCGATGCCCAGCCCTATCGCGATGCATTGGCCGCGGCCGAGGGCCAGATGCGGGTTGCAGAGGCAGATCTTGCGAAGTTGCGCGCCGGGCTCAGGCCCCAGGAAATCACCCGGGCGCGCGAGGCCCTCAGACAGGCGCAAGCCGTGGCGCAGGATGCCGAGCGCAACTTCCAGCGCCAGAACGAGCTGGTGGGCAGCGGCGCGATCAGCCAGGGTGTGCTGGATGCCGCCCGTGCGCATCGCGATCAGGCACACGCCGGGATGAAATCCGCCGAGGCGGCGCTGTCGCAGGCGACCGAAGGCTTTCGCAAGGAGGACATCGATGCCGGCGAGGCCCGATTGGCCGCGGCGCAGGCCGAGCGGGCACGCGCCGCAACGGCATTGATGGATACCGAGTTGCTGGCCCCGAGTGATGGCACCGTCATCGCCCGGGTGCGCGAGCCGGGCAGCATGGTCGTGAATCAAAACACGGTGTACGGCTTGAGCCTCGACACGCCGGTGTACGTGCGCGCTTACATCAGCGAGCCGGATCTCGGGCGCATCGCGCCCGGCACGCGGGTCGAAGTCCGTTCCGACGCCTCTGACCGCGTGCATCACGGCCAGGTCGGTTTCATCTCGCCGCGCGCCGAGTTCACCCCAAAAACCGTGGAAACGACCGATCTGCGCACCGACCTCGTGTATCGCCTGCGCATCGTCATTGATGCCACCGATAGCGATGGCAGCCTGCGCCAGGGCATGCCGGTGACGATCACGGTGGCAACGCCATGAATCGAACAGGGTGGGAGCGGGTTTGCCCGCGAACCGGCGCGCCCATGGAAATGCCATGAACACGCAATCAGCAAACGCTGAAGACCATTTCGGCGACACCGCCGTCACGATCGAAGGGCTCGACAAGCGCTTCGGGTCGACACGCGCGCTGCGCGAGTTGACGGCAGGCATCCGCTACGGCCGTCTGACCGGACTCGTCGGCCCGGATGGCGCGGGAAAAACCACCCTGATGCGCATTCTCACCGGCCTCCTGGTGCCCGACGCTGGCCGTGTGACGGTGGCCGGATTCGATGTGGTGCGCGACAACGATGCGATCCATGTCGCCACGGGCTACATGCCGCAGCGCTTTGGCCTGTACGAAGACCTCTCGGTGATGGAGAACCTGCGCCTCTACGCGCGGTTGCGTGGCATGGATGCGGCTCAAAATGCCGACCTGTTCGCCGAGCTGCTGGACTTCACCCGCCTGGCTCCCTTCACCACGCGCATGGCGGGCAAGCTCTCGGGTGGCATGAAGCAGAAATTGGGCCTGGCCTGCGCGCTGATGGCACGTCCGCGTGTCTTGCTGCTCGATGAACCCGGCGTTGGCGTCGATCCCGTCAGTCGGCAGGATCTGTGGCGCATGGTGCAGGCGCTGACCGACGAGGGCATGGCCGTGGTCTGGTCCACGGCGTACCTCGATGAAGCCGAACGCTGCGCGAGTGTGTTGCTGCTCAACCAGGGCCAACTGCTGTTTGATGGCCCGCCGGGAGATCTCACCGCCCGACTCGAAGGTCGCAGTTTCCGCATGGAAAACCTCGGCCCGCAGCGGCGCGCCGTGCTGACCGAAGCACTCGATCTGCCCAGTGTCAGCGATGGCGTGATCCAGGGCGCCGGCGTGCGCGTGGTGTTGCGCGACGGCCACAAGCCAACACACGTGCGGGCGTTGGCCGATCGCGTGCAGGCGCACCTGGCGCAGGTGCCGGCCCGATTCGAGGACGCCTTCATCGATCTTCTCGGCGGCGGTCCCGGCGGCACCTCGGCACTGGCCGAACGCTTTGTGCCGGTTGAACTGGGCTCGGACATCGCCGTGTCCTGTCGCAACCTCAGCAAGCGCTTCGGCGACTTCACCGCCACCGACCATGTCAGCTTCGAGGTGAACAAGGGCGAGATCTTCGGCCTGCTTGGCCCCAATGGCGCCGGCAAGTCCACCACCTTCAAGATGCTCTGTGGCCTGCTCAAGCCGAGCTCGGGCGAGGCCCAGGTGGTAGGCAACGACCTGCGCCGCGCCACCGGCGCAGCCAAGGCCAGACTCGGCTACATGGCGCAGAAGTTCTCGCTCTATGGCCTCCTTTCAGTGCGCCAGAACCTCGAATTTTCCGCCGGCGTGTATGGCCTGGATGGCGATCTCGGGCGTCGACGCATTGCCGAGATGATCGACACCTTCGATCTCGCCGACTGGCTTGCTGCGACCCCTGACTCACTCCCTTTGGGTCACAAACAGCGTCTTGCGCTGGCCTGCGCCTTGATGCATCGCCCGCCGGTGTTGTTTCTGGATGAGCCCACCTCGGGTGTCGATCCCATCACCCGACGCGAGTTCTGGACCCACATCAACGGCCTCGCGCGCAAGGGTGTGACCATCATGGTCACCACGCACTTCATGGACGAGGCCGAATACTGCGACCGCGTCGCCATGCTTTCACGCGCGCGCTTGATTGCCCTCGACACCCCCGATGCGCTCAAGCGCCAGGCGGCAACGCCCGAGCGCCCCGACCCGACGATGGAAGATGCCTTCATCCATTTGGTCGAAACGCATGACCGGCAATTGCAGGCCGCCGCATGAACCCAAGACCTTCCACTCTCTGTGGGAGCGGGTTTACCCGCGAACGGAGCCTCAGTTCGCGCGAACCGGCGTGCACGGGAAGGGCAATGAGATGAATGCCGCTCCGATCCGCGGTTTTGACGCGCGCCGCCTGATGGCACTGGTGCGCAAGGAAAGTCTGCAGGCGCTGCGCGATCCTTCCACCCTGCTGATCGCCTTCGTGCTGCCGGTGGTGTTGCTGCTGCTGTTTGCCTATGCGGTATCGCTGGATGCGAAGGATGTGCGCATCGGCGTGGTGCTGGAATCTTCCAGCCCCGCCGCACATGAACTGGCGGCGGCCTTTTCCGGCACGCGCTTTCTCGATGCGCACTTTGCCCACGATCGACGCGAGGTGGCCGACCAGTTGGTCTCGGGCGCGCTGCGCGGTTATGTCGTCATCCCGCAGGATTTCGAGCGCCGCATGGCCTTGGATGGCAGCGAGCCATGGGTGCAGATCATCACCGACGGCTCCTACCCGAACACCGCGAACTATGTCGAGAACTACGCCAAGGGCGTGGTGCAGGCCTGGCGTGCGGGGCTCGATGGCGTCGCGCCGCAGCAGCCTGTGGTGCTGGAGCCGCGCTTCTGGTTCAACCCGGAACTGGAAAGTCGGCGCGCGCTGATTCCCGGCGCGATTGCCATCGTCATGACCATCATCGGCACCATGCTCACCGCGCTCGTCGTGGCGCGAGAATGGGAGCGCGGCACCATGGAGGCGGTGCTGTCCACGCCGGCCTCGGTGGCCGAAATCCTGATCGGGAAACTCCTGCCGTACTTCGTGCTGGGCATGGCTGCGACGCTCGGCGCCGCGGCGCTGGCGGTGTTTGCCTTCGACGTGCCATTGCGCGGCTCGCTCGCGGCCTTGCTGCTGCTGTCTGCGGTGTTCATGGTGCCGGCCTTGGGGCAGGGGTTGTTGATCTCTTCGCTCGCGCGCAACCAGTTTCTCGCCGCACAGATTGCGCTGTTCACCGGCTTCCTGCCGTCGTTCATGCTTTCCGGCTTTCTCTACGAAATCGATGCCATGCCGGCACCGATTCGTGCCTTCACCCGGATCATTCCGGCGCGCTATTTCGTCGAGTCCTTGAAGACGGTATTCCTGGCTGGTGACGTCTGGGCGGTGTTCCTGCCCAACCTTGCGGCGATGGCGGCGGTCGGGGTCGTGTTCTTCGTGATCGCCAAACGTGCCACGCGCAAGAACCTGGAGTGATGCCCGTGTTCATGTCCAGTCTCAACTTCACCCGCCTGCGCGCCCAGTTCGTCAAGGAAGTCTTGAGCGTGCTGCGCGATCCGCGCAGCCGCATGGTGGTGTTCGTGCCTCCCATCCTGCAACTGCTCGTGTTCTCTTCTGCCGCGACGCTGGAAGTGCGCAACGTCGATGTCGCGCTCTACAACCAGGATGCAGGACGTTGGTCGCATGAACTGGTGCAGCGGCTTGACAGTGCGCGCTTCATCACCGACGTGCGGCGGGTCGACAGCCAGCAGCAATTGCATGCACTGATCGATCGCGGTGAGGTGATGGCCGCGCTTTCCGTTCCGGTCGATTTCTCCCGCCGCATTGCTGCCGGCGAAACCGGTCGCGTGCAGTTGCTCGTCGATGGCCGGCGCAGCAATTCCGGCCAGATCACCGCCGCCTACCTGTCCACCATTGCCGCCGACATCGGGGCCGAGGTCGTGCCCGATGCCACTCCGCCAACGCCCGTGGTCGTGCGGCATTGGTTCAATCCGAACCTGACCTACCGCTGGTTCATCGTGCCCGGCCTGACCGGCATCCTCGCCCTGTTCAGCGCGCTCCTCATCACCTCGCTGTCGATTGCGCGCGAGCGCGAACTGGGCACCTTCGATCAGTTGCTGGTATCACCGACTTCGACTGCAGAAATCATCATTTCCAAATCCTTGCCGGCACTCGCCATCGGCACGGTGCTGGGCCTGTTCATGGTCGGCGCCGGCATATTCGGCTTCGGTATTCCCTTCACCGGATCCTTCCTGTTGCTGCTGGCAAGCCTCGTGCTGTTCATCCTGTCCGTGGTCGGCATCGGACTGATGCTCTCGGCCGTGAGCATGACCCAGCAGCAGGCCATCCTCGGTGCGTTCGCCATTGGCGTTCCGGCCGTGCTGATGTCGGGCTTTGCCACGCCGGTGGAAAACATGCCCGTCGTCCTGCAATGGCTGGCGCAGGCCATTCCGCTGACCCATTTTCTCGTCATCGTCGAAGGCAGCTTCCTCAAGGCCATGCCGCCGGCCGACATTTTCTCCAGCCTGTGGCCGCTCGCCCTGATTGCCCTGATCACGCTGACGATGGCCACTTTTTTTGTTCGAGGACGCCTGCAATGACGCGTGTAGCGCGATTTTTCCCGTTTGGCCGCATTCGCGGTCGGCTCCCGTCTGCCGGATGTCGGGTGTCGGTGATGAGTTTGGCCATCGCCCTGCTCACCGCCTGCGCCGCCGTCGGGCCGGACTATCGCGAGCCGTCCGCCCTGGATGTGGGAGTGGGTTGGACTCCGCCTCTGACCCGGAACCTCGGCGAGGCGGATCTGGCGCACTGGTGGACGGAACTGGGCGACCCGGTACTGGATCGGCTGATCGATGAGGCCCTCGCGCAGAATCTCGACCTGCGGCAGGCGGCGGCGCGCGTGGATGAGGCCCGTGCATTGCGCCAGCGTATCGCAGGGGACCGCCTTCCGACGGTCGGTGCCGGTGCAAGCGTGAACCGGCGCGGACAGAGCGAAAACGGCCCTTTGCCCGTCGGCACGATTCCCGGCCTCGATGCCACGCAGACGATCCTCGACGCCGGCTTCGACGCGGCCTGGGAGCTTGATCTGTTCGGTGCGCGCAGACGTGCCGTGGAGGCTGCTGACGCACGCCTGCAAGGCAGCGAAATCGAAGCCATTGGCGTGCGCATGCGTCTCGTCGCCGAGGTGGCGCGCACCTGGTTCACGGCGCGCGGTGCCGGCTATGAAGTGCGCATGCTGGAAGCAAGCTTGCATGCGCTCCAGCAAAATCTGGAGCTGGTTCAGCATCGCCATCGGGTCGGGGATGCGTCGCTGGCGGATGTCGAGGCGGCCCGTTCCCAGTGGGCGAGTGCCAACGCGGCATTGCCGGACATCGAGGCGCGCCAACGCGCCGCTCTGATCAGCCTCGGCGTATTGCTGGGCAAGCCGCCGGAGGCGGAGCTCGGGTTGCTCGATGTGGAACCGGAGTTGCGCGATCTCATCGCCTTTCCGGTCGGAGAGCGCGCCGACATCCTGCGTCGCCGCCCGGACGTGCTTGCAGCAGAACGCAAGCTGGCAGCGAGCACGGCCGAGATCGGCGTGGCTACCGCCGAGTTGTTTCCCAAACTTTCGATTGGCATCGGGGGCGGCTTTCAGGCGCTGAACAGTGGCGACTGGTTCGATTCGTCCAGCACGCGCTTCTCGATCTTGCCGCTGATCTCCTGGCGCCTGTTCGATGGTGGACGCGTGCGCGCCGAAATTCATGCCAGCCAAGCGCGCGCGCAGCAGGCGGCCATCGCTTATGAACAGGCCGTGCTGGCAGCGTTGGCCGATGCGGAGCGTGCACTCGGAGACTACGAATCCGGTCTCGATGCCCTTGATCGGCTCTGGACGGCGGTGGATGCCGCCTATGCAAGCCAGCACCATGCCCAGGCGCGATACGCAGCCGGGGACATCGCACTAACCGCACTGCTGGCTGCCGAGCGCTCCATATATGAAACCGAATCGGCTGCAGCGCGCGCACACACCAACGCGGCGCTGCGTCTGGTGGCGCTCTACAAGGCGCTGGGAGGCGGTTGGGAGATGCCGGCAACGGCTTTCGACCCGTCGCAAGCATCCTTCAGGCCGCCGGCCGGCGCGTTGGACGGTGTTTCACCTCACTGAATGGGTTCAAGGAGATCGTCATGAAGAAGAATGTTGGAAACATCGATCGCATCGCACGCGTCATGGTCGGTCTGGCGCTGCTCGGCCTGATCTTCTGGTTGGATACGTCATGGCGTTGGGCAGGCCTGATCGGGGTGATGCCACTGTTCACCGGCTTGGCAGGGCGTTGCCCGGCCTGCCGCCTTTTCGGGCGATCTACCTGCACGATGGGCGCGCGGGAGTGATGCGGCCATGAAACTGACTTTTCTCGGTGCTGCGCGAGAAGTCACCGGCTCGTGCTTCCTGATCGAGACCGCGACCGTGCGCTTTCTCGTCGATTGCGGCATGCACCAGGGCGGGCGTGAAGCGGAAGCGCGCAATCGTCGAGCCTTTGCCTTCGATCCGGCCTTGATCGATTTCGTGCTGCTGACCCACGCCCACATCGACCACAGCGGATTGTTGCCCAAGCTGACGCGCGCCGGTTTCAAGGGGCCAATCCACGCGACACCGGCCACGGTCGACCTCCTGGGCGTGATGCTGCCCGACAGCGCGCATATCCAGGAAAGCGATGCCAAGCGCGCCGCGAAGAGGTTTCCCGACAAGAAGCTCCCGCCGCCGATCTATACGCAGGAAGATGCCCGTGCCTGTCTCGGCCAGACACGCGGCAGCCCATACGATCAGACTTTTGCTCCCCATGCCGACGTGCGCGTGCGCTTCCGCGATGCGGGGCACATCCTTGGCTCGGCGATCATCGAAGTCTGGGTCAGCGAGGCCGGGTGCGAAACCAAACTCGTGTTCAGCGGTGATCTCGGCCAGCCCGGTCGCCCCATTCTGCGCGACCCGACCCGTATCGAGGATGCCGACGTCCTGGTCATGGAATCAACCTACGGCAACCGTCTGCATCAGGATCTTGCCCGCACCGAAGACGAGATGATCGCGATCGTCGAGGATACCCTCTACACCCACAAGGGCAATGTCATCATGCCCGCATTCGCGGTGGGTCGCACCCAGCAGATTCTTTATCACCTGCATCGTCTGGTGCGTGATAGGCGGTTGCGACAACCGATGATCTTCGTCGATTCGCCGATGGCCACCGCGGCCACCCGCATCACCCGTGAGCACATGGAATTGTTCGACGAGCAGGCCCGCGAGTTGGCGGGTTGGCATGCAGTGGGAAAGGAGCTGCCTTATCTGCATTTCACCGAAAGCGTGGAGGAGTCCAGAGCGCTCAACCAGATCCAATCCGGCGCCATCATCATTTCGGCCAGTGGCATGTGTGAAGCCGGCCGCATCCTGCACCACCTGCGCCACAACCTGCCGCGACGCGAGTGCAGTGTGCTGATGCCGGGCTTCCAGGCTCAGGGCACCCTTGGGCGAAGGCTGGTGGAAGGGGCAAGCCGGGTGCGACTGTTCGGCAACGAGGTCGCGGTCCGGGCACGCATCCATTCGATCGATGGTCTTTCCGCACATGCCGACCAGGCAGCACTGTTGGCCTGGGCCGGAGCATTTCGACGGCCGCCCCGGCGCAGCTTCATCGTGCATGGTGAAAGCTCGGCGTCCAACGCACTGGCCGAGACACTGAGCCTGGGCACGGGCTGGTCTGTGGATGTGCCGGAGCCGGGCCAGCAGGTGGAGTTGGGGCACGCGCCATGAAATCCTTCGTCGATCTCGACGCACAACTGACGGCCATTCTTGAATCCCCGAGCTTTCGCCTCGCGCAGGAGGACGTCGAGCTTCTGGCACAAGACGAGCTGCGCCCGGTACGCCTGCAACTGGAGTTGCTCAAGCCCGATCGCATTCTGAAAGAGCAGGGCGTGCAGTCCACCGTGGTGGTGTTCGGCAGTGCCCGCATTGCCCAGTCCGATGTCGCGCAGCGGCGGCTTGAAGAATTGGAGCGAGCCGCATCGGCCACACCGCAGGCTCGCGAGTTCCTGTGCTGGGATCTCGCTCGCGCCCGACGCCGGGTAGAACAAGCACGTTGGTACGACGAGACACGCCGCTTCGCCCGGTTGATCTCGCAGCGTTTCCAGCAGGAAGGCCGGTGCGATTTCGTCGTGGTCACCGGCGGCGGCCCCGGCATCATGGAAGCGGCCAATCGCGGTGCGTTCGATGTTGGCGCGCGTTCCATCGGCCTCAACATCACCCTGCCGCACGAACAGGCACCCAACCCTTACATGACGCCGGAACTGGCTTTCCGTTTCCACTACTTCGCGCTGCGCAAGATGCACTTTCTGATGCAGGCGCGTGGTCTGGTGACCTTTCCCGGCGGCTTCGGGACGCTGGACGAGTTGTTCGAGGTGCTGACCTTGATCCAGACCGGCAAGATGCCGCGCATCCCGGTGGTACTGGTGGGACGGGAGTTCTGGCATCGCCTCGTCGATTTCGATTATCTGGTCGAGGAAAGCTTCATCGCCGCCGATGATCTCGAATTGTTCACCTGCGTGGACACGGCCGAAGAGGCGCTGGCGGCACTGGAAAACTTTCACCTCGGACGCATGGCGTAGTCGGGTCGATTCCGGTGAGCACTCGGTCCGGCCAGCGCCTGCAAATTCAAGCCACAACGCATCGAACATGGCTGAGTACGCTCGCCTTGCCGATCCTGATGTTGGGCAGTAGTTGCAGTCAGGCGGCTCTTGGTTCGAAGGAATCCCCGGCCTGCACCCCGGAACAAACCCTGCGCTGGCGTGGCGGAACCCTGCGCCTGGAGAACGATCTTTTCACCGGCACCGATCAGAACTACACCAACGGCGTGGCGGCAACGGCGGTCTCGCACGATTTCCGGGGGCAATTGCGCCCCGAATGCCTGCCGCGCCCGATCGCTCTTCATGCGCGATTCGTCGGCTGGCTCGACCCCGATTTCTGGCGTGATCCCGACAGTGACGACAGCTTGCGCAACGTGGTGTTGCGCTTCGGGCAGGCGATGTACACGCCCGAGGACAAGACGCGCTCCGACGTGATCACCGATGACCGCCCCTACGCCGGCCTGTTGTACGCAGGCCTGGCCTGGAATCGTCGCGTTCACCCACACGATTCGGCCTACGAGATGCTCGATGTGCGTGAGCTCACACTGGGCGTGATCGGGGCGTGGTCGCTGGCCGAGCAATCGCAGGACTTCATCCATCGGATGCGCAATATCGAGCGCTTCCAGGGCTGGGACAACCAACTCCACAACGAGCCGGCCTTCCAGATGGCGATGGAGCGCAAGTTCAAACACTGGCGTGATGGCGCCGTGCAGCCTGGCTGGAGCGCGGATGCGATTGGCAGCTACGCCCTGCGCGTGGGCAACATCGAGACGGCCGCCAGCACCGGTGTGGAATTGCGTGCCGGCTGGAACATCCCGAACGATTTCGGCAGCTATCCAATCCGTCCCGGAGCCGAAAATCGCCCGCCGTCGAACCTTTCTGCCTTGCGCACGGAAAAACCACAATCCATGCGTGCACCCAGGCCCGGCGCCCATGTATTCGTCAACTTCGAAGCCAAGGCCGTCGCCTGGGATTTTTCCCTGGACGGCAATCTGTTCCAGGACAGCCATCGTGTCACCCGTCGCCCCTGGGTGGCGCAGGTGGCGGCCGGCATCAGCAGTCAGTGGCTGATGGCCGGTCACGGCGTGCGCCTTGCCGTGATGCGGGTCTGGCGCAGTCGCGAGTTCGATGAGCAGGTCGGCCGCCACGCCTTTGGCTCGATTGCCCTGAGTGTCGAATTCTGAGTGTCCGTCACGCCCCCCCGAGCCACTGCCACCTATCCTGACCCACGGAGCTGCCCATGCAAATTCTTTCCAGGTGCCATCCCGCAATGATCGTCGGCAGCTTTCTGATCGGGTCGATAGTGGCAATCACGACCCACGCGCAAGCCGAGGGCGTGGCACAGTCCATGGCGCTGCGCGAGGTGATGACCCGGTTGGGCGGCGACATGCAGGCGGTCACCGCGGCGATCTCGCAGGAGGACTGGGCGCGCGTGGCCGAGCTCGCCCCCGGCATTGCCAGCCATCCACAACCCCCGATGGGCGAGAAGATGCGCATTCTCACCTGGCTCGGCAGTGATGCCGCGCGGTTTCGTGGCTTCGACAAGACCGTGCACGAGGCAGGGGTCATGATGGGCGAGGCAGCCGGACGTGCCGATGGATCAGCGGTCATCGACGCCTACCGCGACATCCAGCAAGGCTGTCTTGCTTGCCACCAGAGCTTCCGTTCGGCCTTCCTCGCGCACTTTTATCCGAACAAATAGTTTCAGTCGATGCGCCTCGTTCTTATCCAGGGAGCAGGCCATCCACACCCCTTGCGTCGGAATTCGAACACATTGGAATCTGACCTATCCACGGAGCAGACACTTGGACATGAAACTTGATGCAAGAAGCCATTGGCAGCTCGGCTACGGGCCGATCAAGCACACGGACGAAACCGTCCAGCGCATCGACGCACTGTTCGCAAGCCGAGCGCGCGATGCACGGTTGATCGACTCCAACGCGGCATGGGCCTTGTTGGCGGCGGCGGACCGGATCAGCTGTGTTGCCATGAATGTGGTGGCACACATGACCTATGCACGCCGATTCGACCTTTCCGGCACAGCGCTCGGAGCCGATGACTTCAAGCCCGCGCCGGAAGGTCATACGGGCGGTGCACTGAACATGGTGCCGGCCTTCGTTGGTTACCTGCTTGCCAATGCGCTCACCGCCACCACACGCGGCTGGATCATGGGGCAGGGGCACAGTGTCGCGGCAATCGAAGCCATCAACGCCCTCACAGGGGATGTGTCACCTGCGCAGCGCGGGCGCTACGATCGCAGCGAGGCGGGGCTCTCCCAACTGTGTGCCGACTTTTATTCCTACGCGATCGATGCGCAGGGAAGGCCAGGTGTGCCGTTGGGAAGCCACGCCGGCGCACATACCGCGGGTGCCGTCTCCGAGGGCGGCTATCTTGGTTTCGCCGAACTTCAGTACATCCACATGCCGTTGCCGGGCGAGTCGCTGGTGGCATTCCTGAGCGACGGTGCATTCGAAGAACAACGCGGTTCGGACTGGGCGCCCCGCTGGTGGCGCGCCCGTGACAGTGGCCTTGCCGTGCCGGTCATGATTCTCAACGGGCGACGGATCGAACAACGCACGGAGATCTTGCAACAAGGTGGTGCCCCCTGGCTGGCCGACGATCTTCGGCACAATGGCTTTGATCCGGTGATCGTCGATGGTCGTGATCCCGCTGCCATCGCGTGGGCCATCATCACGGCCGAGAATCGCTTGCAGCGCCTTGCCCGCTCGCGCAAGAAGTCTTGTCCGCTGGCCTTGCCCTATGTGATAGCCGAGACGGAAAAGGGCTTCGGCTTTCCGGGTGCAGGCACCAATGCCGCACACAACCTGCCATTGAGCGCAAACCCGTTTTCCGATGCCAGCGCCCGCATCCTGTTCAATCGCAGTTCTGCACGGTTGTTCGTTCCGGTCGTCGAGCGCGATGCCGCCCTTGATCTGTTTGCTGTTCATGACGCGCAGCGACGCCCGCGCGAAAGTCGACACCCGATGGCCCATCGCCAGCCGGGAGCTCCCATGTTGCCGGAACCGAAATGGCTGAACCCCGGCCACGCGGCCAGCGCGATGTCGGCACTGGATGATTGGTTCGTCGAGCTTGTTGGTGCGAATCCCGGCCTGCGCGTGCGCGTGGGAAACCCTGACGAGATGGCCAGCAATCGCATGGGGCGAAGCCTCGAACTGCTCAAACACCGCGTCAACGAACCCGAACCTGGCGTGCCCGAAGATGTGCACGGCGCGGTCATCACCGCGCTCAACGAGGAAGCGGTCGCAGCGGCGGCGCTGGGCAACAAGGGCGGGCTGAATCTGATCGTGAGTTACGAGGCTTTCGCCATGAAGATGCTGGGCCTGATGCGTCAGGAAATCATCTTCGCGCGCCATCAAAGCGAGATTGGTCGGGGGCCTGGCTGGCTTTCCGTGCCCTTGATCGTCACCTCCCATACCTGGGAAAACAGCAAGAATGAGCAGTCTCACCAGGACCCAAGCATCGCTGAAGCCCTGCTCGGGGAGATGTCTGATACCGCCCGCGTACTGTTTCCTGTCGATGCGAACACAGCGGTTGCTGCGCTGCGCGAGGTCTATGCCGGACGCGGCCAAGTCGCCTGCCTCATCGTCTCCAAACGCAGCGTCCAGACACACTTCACACCCGAGGCCGCACGCAACCTCGTGAACAATGGCGCGGCGCAGGTGGTGGGGGATCTTGCAACAGCCGAACTTCAACTGGTCGCCATTGGCTCCTATCAACTGGAAGAAGCCCTGAAAGCGCATGAACATCTCGGCAGCGCGGGCAAGCGCAGTTGCGTCACCGTCATCCTGGAGCCGGGACGCCTGCGCGTGGCGCGTGACGCCATGGAGGCCGCATTTGTCGACAGCGACGCAACCGTCGAAGCGCTCTTTCCATCCGGCATTCCACGGGTGATTCTGACCCACACTCGACCCGAGCCGATGCTCGGTGTGCTGCGCCGCATTGATGATGGCCGCGCGCTGACACGCGCGCTGGGATACATCGGCCGTGGCGGCACATTCGACGTGCCCGGCATGTTGTTCGCAAATCGCTGCACCTGGGCGCATGCGATCGATGCCGCCGCAGCTTTGGTTGCTGGCTGGGATCGAAACTTTCTCCTGGGGCCGAAGCAAAGCGCTGCGATTGACGGCCGCGGGAGTTGTGCCGACCTCCGGTGATGCAGGGTCATTGTCGATCCGCACTGTGCCTCGCGGCCCTGGCGAATTTACGCTCATCCCATACACATCCACCCTTCTGCAATACGATCCGCACAGGAGTCTGGAACCTTGAATGCCCTGCAAAAACTCGTTTTGACCCTGCTGTTGCTGCCATTTTGCGCGGTCTCGGCGGCCACGGCCGACCAGCCCGCTCGCGGGCAGAGCATCTTTGCGGCGAACTGCGCCAGCTGCCATGGTGCGGCGGGGAAGCCCGATCCGGATTCACTGGTGGTGCAGGCGCTCGGCGTCACCCCGGCCGATTTTGCCGACCCGCTGTTCAACAGTCGTGAACCGGTGTCCGACTGGAAAACGGTGGTCACCCATGGCGGCCCGGCGCTCGGGTTTTCCCCGATGATGCCGGCGTTCGGCAGCGTCCTGACCGAAGCGGACATCGATGCGGTACTGCTCTATCTCAAGCGGGAGCTGGCCGGCGAGCACGATTACCCGGATGGCGAGCTCAATCTCCTGCTCGCGCTGCGCACCAGGAAGGCGTTCCCGGAGGACGAATGGGTGTGGAAGTCGCGCTACACCAAGGACGAGGGGCCGGGTATCTGGAAGAGCACGCTCGAATACGAATTCCGCATCGGCACGCGTGGTCAGGGTGTACTCGAACTCACACACGAATCCGGCGGAAAGCGCGACCGCTTCGGCCACTTCGAGCCGGGCTACAAATACGTGGTTCGCCAGAATCGCGACACCGGCTTCATCCTGGCCGCCGCCGCGCAGGTGGCCGTGCCGCTGAACGCGGATGCACACTGGGAATTGCTGCCCTATCTTGCGGTGGGCAAGATCATCAGTCCCGACTGGAGCTTCCAGGGCAGCGCCCGGCTCAAGCTGGATCTGGAGGACTCCGACAAGAGCAGCGGTGAGCTGGCCGGCGTGATCCACTGGACTGGCTCCGACTGGCCGGCCCGGGTGTTCCCGGCACTGGAAGTCGTGGCTGAAATGCCCTTCCATCGTGGCCATGGCCCCGAGCGTGCGGATTCGGTCCAGTTTTCGGCCCTGCCGCAGACCCGCATCAACCTCAACAAGCGCGGCAATATCGCCCTCAATCTCGGCCTCGAATTGCCGCTCAACCAGACCGAGCGCTACGACTGGCGCGGCTACATGTACTTCATCTGGGATTTCGCCGATGGCGGATTGTTCGAGGGCTGGTAGCGCCAGCGCCCTCACGCAGGGTGAAAGCGAACGCTCACGCCAAGACCTCGCCCGTTGATGCCTGTCTGGAACTGCATCGTGGCGGCGTGCGCGGCAGCAATTTTCTCCACGATGGAGAGACCCAGGCCGCTGCCGCTCGCGGCGCTGCCCTCGATACGGTAGAAGCGGTCGCGCAGGCGCTCGAAGTCGCTTTCCGGCACGCCCGCGCCATCGTCGGATACGCGCAGGACCAAGTGTTCGCCATCGCGCTGCACGCGGACTTCGATAGCTCCATCGGCGCGACCGTATTTGATGGCGTTGTCGATGAGATTGTCGAGCAAGACGCGCAGCATGACCGCATCACCCGTCAGCGCGCAGCCGGGCTCCGCCTCCAGCGAAATATCCATGCCGCGCTGCAGCGCCGCATCGGCGCGGGCTGCAACGACCTGCGCGGCCAGTTCACCCAGATCGAGCATCTGCCGCAAGTCGCGGGTGCCGTGTTCGAGCCGTGCCAGTTGCAAGAGCTGCTGCACCAGATGGGTGCTGCGATCGACCCCGGCGATGACCTGCTTCAAAGCCTGTTGCCGGGTGGCGGCATCGCTCGCGGCAAGCGCCACTTCTGCCTGCACCTTGATCGCCGCCAGCGGCGTGCGCAGTTCGTGCGCCGCATCGGCGGTGAAGGCACGTTCTTTCTCCAGTGAATGAGCGAGCCGGGCCAGCAGCCCGTTCAAGGACTCGACCAGCTTCAACGCTTCTTCCGGGACACGTTCGGGGTTGAAGGGATCCAGCGCGCGGGCATCGCGTTCGGCGATGGCGGAGGACAGTTGCTGCAACGGTGCGAAGCCCTGGCGAATCATCAGCCAGATCAGCACGGCCAGGATCGGCAGGGCCAGCAGCAAGACCTGTGCCATGCGCCCCGCCAGTTCACGCACCGGATGATCACGTACCGCCAAGGGCTCCAGCACGGTCAAAAGATAACCGTGCTTGCTGTCTTGCACGCTGTAGCTGCGCCAGGCCTCGCCGTCCAGCGTGCGCGTGGCGAAGCCTGGCCTTGGATCAAATCCCGTCTCGGGTGCGTTGGCGCTGTCGATGAGAAGCTGCCCGTTTGCATCCCACGCCTGGAAGGCCAGCGGCGAGGCCTCGTCTGCCTGCGCACTGTCCGGCATGTCTGGCCCATCCGTCTCGCTGCGCACGAGCCGTCCAAGACGCTTCATGTCCAGCACCAGCAAGGTGCGCGCGGCCTGTTGCAGGCGCGCATCAGACAGTTCGTGAATCTCTTCGTGGACCTTTTGGTAGCCGAATGCCAGCATCGCGATCCACACCAGCACGAGGCTTGCGAGCAGGGTAATGAGCAGACGGCGACGGATGGAAAAAGTCTTCACATCGACTCCCTGGGCACGAGATAACCGACGCCGCGGATGGTCCGGATCAGCTCGGCACCGAGCTTGCGGCGCAGGTTGTGGATGTGTACCTCGACCGCATTGCTCTCCACTTCCTCGTTCCAGCCATAGAGGCTTTCCTCGAGGCGAGCGCGTGAAATCGCCGTGCCCTGATGCTCGATCAGGTGGGTCAGGATGGCGCACTCACGCCGGGACAGGCCGATGGTTTCCTCGCCGCGCGTGACGCTCAGGTTATCCGGCGTCAACATCAGATCGCGATAGCGAATCGCCGCCACGCTGCGCCCGTGCGCACGCCGCAGCAGCGCCCGCACCCGCGCCACCAGTTCGCCCAGATCGAAGGGCTTGATCAGGTAGTCATCGGCACCGGCCTCCAGTCCGCCGATGCGATCGGGCACGGTGTCGCGGGCCGTGAGGATCAAGACCGGCAGATCTCCACCGCGTGCGCGCAGCCAGTGCAGCAGTTCCATGCCGGAAACGCGCGGCAGGCCAAGATCCAGCACCACCAGTTCGTACGGCGTGGTTTCGAGCGCGAGCTGTGCGCTGCGCCCGTCTTTCGCCCAATCCACGGTGAAGCCCGCCAGTCTGAGGCCGGCTTTGACGCCGTTTCCCAGGATCGGATCATCTTCGACCAGCAGTACTCGCATCCTCGGACTCCATGACGTGGTTGCGCCCTGATTTTGCAGATGAAGCTTAAGCGTAGCTGAGCACGGCCCGCAGCAGCCGGAGCCTTAAGAATCACTTCAGCGTGGGCTTGCAAGGTACGCCCATGCCAGACGGCATACCGGCCATGCCGGTTCCCCCCAAGCCAAGAGGACGTCACCATGAACATGCATTTCACCCGCAGCGCACTGATGCTTGCGCTCTGCGCCACCCCCATCGCCGGCTTTGCCTCGACCTACGACGGCGAGTGCACCGACAAGCCGAAGTCGGAATGGATGAGCGTCGACGCAGTCAAGGCGAGCTTCGAACAGCAGGGCTACACCGTGGGCAAGGTCAAGAGCAGCGGCAGCTGCTACGAGGTCTACACCCGCGACAAGGATGGCAACAAGGTCGAGTACTTCGTGAGCCCGGCCGATGCCAGCGTGGTTGGCCAGGCGAAGAAGAAATGAACGCGCGTGGCGAGACACGAAAGGCAAACGCCGAGGTGAGGGTGTGGGATCCCATGCTGCGGATCTTCCACGGGTCGCTGGTGGCGGCGTTTGCCGGAGCGTGGCTGCTCGGCGAGGAAGGCGACACCTGGCATCAGGCGTGCGGATACACCGTGTTGGCCCTCGTCGCCTTCCGCATCGTCTGGGGCGTGATCGGCAGTCACCACGCGCGCTTCTCCCACTTCGTGCCTTCGCCACGCACTCTCTGGAACTACACCTTGGACGTGATGGCGCGCCGCGAGGCGCGTCATCTCGGCCACAACCCGCTGGGTGCCGCCATGATCGTGGCCTTGCTGCTGATGCTCACGGCCACCGGCGTCACCGGCTGGCTGCAGACGACCGATGTCTTCTGGGGCAACGAGCTGATCGACGCGCTTCACGTGTTCCTGGCCAATACCACCCTGGTGCTGGTGGGTCTGCACGTGCTGGGCGTGTTCTACAGCAGCCTGCGCCATCGCGAGAACCTCGTGCGTGCCATGGTTACCGGCCGCAAACGTTCGGAATGAAGGGCAGGGCACTCGCCAACCCGATTGACTCTCATCCATGACCAAGGAAAACCCATGAACATCCCCCTCAAACCCGACCGCTACCATCCGCTCTCGATCGGCATGCACTGGCTGATGCTGGTGCTCTTGGTTGCGGTGTACGCCCTGATCGAAATGCGCGGGGTCTTCCCCAAGGGCACGCCGGCCTACGATGGCATGAAGACCTGGCACTTCATGCTCGGCATGAGCGTGCTGGTGCTGGTGCTGGCGCGCATCGCCATGCGATTCGTCTTTCCGGCACCCGCCATCACGCCTGCTCCGCCACGCTGGCAGCACATCATGGCCGCCTCCATGCACCTCGCGATCTACGCCTTCCTGGTCGTGATGCCGCTGCTGGGCTGGCTGACCCTGAGCGCGAAAGGGCGCGTCATCCCGTTCTTCGGGCTGGAGCTGCCCGCCTTGATCGGCATGGATCGTGGCCTTGCACACGACTTCGAGGAGATCCACGAGCTGGTCGGCGTCATCGGCTACTGGTTGTTTGGCCTGCATGCCGCTGCCGCACTCGTGCATCACTACTTCATGCACGATGACACCTTGCGCAGGATGCTGCCGCGCGTGTCGAGCAAGGCCGCTTGAACCCGTGTGCCTTGCCGGGCCGGTGGCGGCGTGATGCCACCGGCTGTGGGCGGCGCGATGCGTGGGCAATGCAGCGCCAAGCGGAAAGCGGGCATTCAAGCGTGGACATTGCGAGCGTGAACGAGTCGGGAGCCGGATACGTGATGCGCTGAAGACGCGGATCATGCACGGGCAGACAGCGGGTGCGAAGTCGTGCTTGCCGCGGCCGCAAGGCTGACGTGGATGATCCGTCGCGCGACAATCACCTTCATGCACGCCACCCATCCGACGGAAAATCGAAGCTTGAGCCACGACACCACCGGCTTGACCCTGCTGCGCGCGAGCCGCCTCGAAACCCTGCTCGCGCCACTGGAAACGCTATTGGCGCAAACCCGGCCCGAGCATCCGCTGGAGCCGCAGACACTCATCGCCGCCCACCCCGGCATGAAGCAGTGGCTCACCGGCGCGCTGGCGCGTCAGGTGGGCACCGCGCGCATCGTGGCCAATCTCGATGTGGTGCTGCCCAGTACCTGGCTCGATCGCGTGTCCGATGAACTCCTCGGCGCGCGCGCCGTGGCGCTGCCGCGCTATCGGCAAGCGCACCTGCGCTGGACCTTGCACGCCATGCTGGACGAGCCGGCCCGCCATGGCATCGTCGATTCGCGCGTGCTGGCCTACCTGCACGATGCACGCGGTGAAGACGAGCGTGCGCTGCGGCGCTTCCAGTTGGCCGATCGTCTGGCGCGGGTGTACTCGCAATACCTCGTCTATCGCAGTGACTGGTTGCAGGCCTGGGAGGCTGGAATCGCGTCATTTGCGACTGCAGGACGCGAGGATGTGGCCTTGAATGCACTGGAAGCGCAGTGTCTTGCGCCGTTGTGGAAGGCCGTGGCCACGCAACTGGGCGAGCACCGCGCGCGGCTGGTGGATGCGCTGGTGACGAGGCTGGATTCGGGGCGTGCCCAATTGCCGGCGTTGCATGTGTTCGGGTTGTCGCACCTGCCGCCGGTCGAATTGTCCGTGTTGCGCGCCTATGCGCGCCGCGCGCCGGTGTTCCTCTACTTGCCCGATCCTTGCCGCGAGTTCTGGGGCGGGCTTTACCGTGGCAAGGGCGGGGCAGGGTGGCGCACGCCGGATGTCGAGTCGTGGGGTGCGTTCCGTGATGCCGAAGCACAGCGTCTGGCCGATCCGGATGCCATCGACTGGCGCGAGCAGGGTCATCCCTTGCTGGCGCGCTGGGGTCGGCTGGGCCAGCAATTTTTTGCCGGATTGGTGGAAGGAGAGCTGCGCGAGGACATTCGTCACTGGCAGGATGAACAATCACCGCCCCCGAGCAATCGACTTGAGCGCTTGCAGGAAAGCATCCGGCAACTCAAGCCGGAGCTGATGAGCGAGGATGCGGGTGCGGCGAAATCGGCTGCCGATGCGAGTCTGCGCATCCATGCCTGCCACACGCGCCAGCGCGAACTGGAAGTGTTGCGCGATGCCCTGCTCGATGCGATCGAACAGGATGGCGTGCGCGCTGGCGAGATCGTGGTGATGGCGCCCGACATCCAGAGCTACTTGCCGCTGATCCCGGCGGTATTCGGCGAGTCGGGATCAACACGTGAGCGCTTGCTGCCCCATCACCTGGCCGATGTGCCGGTGGCACGCAGTCACCCGATGTTTGCCGTGCTCCAGACCCTGCTCGGGCTCGGGGCCTCGCGCGTCAGCGCGCCCGAGGTGGTCGATCTGTTGGGTGTGGCCGAGGTGCGGCGTGCGCTGGGCCTCGACGAGGATGCGGTCGACACCCTGATCCAATGGCTCACTCAAACCCGCGTGGCCTGGGCGCTGGATGGCGCGCACAAGGCAAGCCTGTCGCTGCCGGCGCGTGCCGAGTTCAGCTTTGCCTGGGCGATGGATCGCCTCATGGCCGGCTATCTGATGGCCGACGCACCCGGAACTCACGATCCGGACGCGGTGCTGCTGCCGGACGATACCGAACTGCTCCCCATGGCCGGCATCGAGGGGCCGGGCGCAGCCGCTCTCGGCAGTCTCGATCGACTGCTGTGCGAGTTGCAGGCCTGGCGCGATCTTGCGCAACACGAGCGTCCCGCCAGCGAATGGGCGCAGGTACTGCGCGTGCGCGTCGATGCATTGATTCGCATCGAGTCCGGCGACCGGGATGCGCGTTCGGCACAGTCGGTGATCCACCGAGCCATTGCCAGCATCGGCACCGAGCCGGCGCGCAACGGCGAGGATCCCGTCCTGCCGATGGCCGTGGTGCGAGATCTTCTGCTCGATGCGCTCGGCAACGTGCCGGAGCGTCAACGCTTCCTGATGAGCGGCGTCACCTTCTGCGGCATGGTGCCGCAGCGTGCGATTCCGTTTGCGGTGGTCTGCGTGCTTGGCCTGAACGAGGGGGCGTTTCCGCGCCGGCCGGTCGATGGCGGCATCGACCTCATGGCCCGCATCCGCCGCGTGGGTGATCGCGACGTGGTGAGTGATGATCGCTATCTGTTTCTCGAAACCGTGATGTCGGCGCGCAAGCGCCTGCACCTGTCCTGCATCGGCCAGGGCGTGCGCGACGGCAAGCCGCGCAACCCCGCAGCGCCGTTGGCCGAGCTCATGGCCGAGCTGGACCTGCGCGCCGGCATCGCACCGGAGGATGACAAGGCGATGCGCCCCTGGCTCGTGCGACATCCCCTGCAACCCTTTGACGTGCGCTATTTCGATGGCTCGCAGCCGGCGCTGTATTCCTACTCGCAGGTCTTTGCCGGCATGTCGGGGGACGGAACGAAACCTCTGCCGCGCCTGCGCGACGGCGCGACGCTTCAGTCCGAGCCATTGCCGGATCCGATTGCGCTGCCGTCGCTCGAAGCCTGGTTCAAGGATCCGGCACGCGCGCTCCTGAAAGAGCATCTGCATGTCTCGCTCGATGCGCTCGATGACGATGCCCGCCTGCCCGACAACGAACCGATGGATGGCATCGCCCACCTGCACACGGTGGCGCGCCGGGTGTTCCTGCAGCAGGTGTTGCCTCGAACGTGCGCCGACCCCGGCTGGCAATGGGATCGGCGGCCGCCGGCCTGGGTGAAGCTGGGTGGTGTGTTGCCGCTGGGGGACGCAGGTCGTGTCGCATGGGAAAACGAAGCGGCGGCGGTGGAAGCCTTGTCGAGCCAGGCCGATGCACGAAAGCGCTTTGATGCGCGGAGCGGAGGCGGCGGGCAGGCGGTGCACATCGATGTAAGCCTGGACGCAAGCGCGTCGGAAGAGCGATCCGAAGCACGGCGCATCACCGGCATCGTGCGCAATGTCTTCCCGCTGGCCGGATCGGAGGATGGCCTGCACGTGGTGTTTGCCCATCCGGACTCGCACAACGAAAAGACCCGACTCAAGGCAGCAGACGAACTTGGCTTCAAGGAGCGCGTGCCAGCCTTCCTGCACTGGGCCTTGCTGCGCCTGCAAGGCGCGGCGTCGACTACGCCGGTGCGCCTGACCGTGCTGGCGGACGGCGAGCCGGAAATGGCGACCCGGATCAATGCCTGGGACCGCGCCTGGTGCGATGCGGACAGGGACGCCCGGAACGCGCGGATCGCGGATCTGCAACGACGTGTGCTCGCCTTGATCGAGCTGTGGCGCAGGGGTCTGGATGGTTTGTCCTGGTTCTATCCCAAAGTCGGCTGGGTGGCCGTCAATCCCGATCCCGGGAACCCGGAGCCAACGCCGGCTGAGATCGCCAAAAAGATTCGCAGCAAGTGGGCGTCCGACGATGACCATGCCAACGGCGAGCGCGATTACAGCCCGGGATATGCGCGCATGCTCGAAGGCGATCTGATATTCGGTGACGTTGAAACGGATCCGGATCAGCACGCACTCAACGCTTTGCTGGCGGATGCACGGCAGGTCGAGCGCCTGATCCTGCTGGAGGTGCCGACAGCTCCTGGACCCGTATCCACCGTGCCGGAGAGCACGACATGAGTGCGCCCGACGACTGGACCCAATTGCCCTTGAGTGGTGCCGGGCGCAGCCTGGTCGAGGCCAGTGCCGGCACCGGCAAGACCTGGACCATCGGCGTGCTTTACCTGCGCCTGTTGCTCGAAGAGGGGCGCATGCCGCGCCAGATCATCGTCAGCACCTTCACCAAGGCAGCGGCGGCGGAACTGTCGCAGCGCTTGCGCGGCAAGCTGCAATGGGCACTGGCCGAGGCTGCACGCTTTGCGCGATGTGCTGGCGTCGATGCTCCAGGTGGTGAAGAGGGCGCGGATCGGGCCTGGTTGCGCGGGCGCTGGCGCGGCATGCCCGAACGCTTGCCGGACGATGTGCAGCGCCTGCAGGCCGCACTGGCCGAGTTCGACCTCGCGCCGATTTCAACGCTGCACGCGCTGTGTTCGCGTATCCTGGTCGAGCATCCGTTTGCCGCCGGCGCCCTGTTCCGGGCACGAGAACTGATCGATGCCAAGACACTGGAAACCGAGTTGGTGGACGATCTGTGGCGGGTGATCGCGCAGGGCGATGTGTCCGATGAGCTTGTGCACCTGGGCAGGGCGCTGAAGCTCAAGCGCAGCAAACCGGACAAGTCACCACTCCTGTCGCGCAGGGATCTCGAAAAGTATGTGCCGGTGTTGGTACAGCCCAATGTGGTGGTGACCGGGCCTGTGTCAGATGCGCTTCGGGAAAGACTGGGTTTTCTGGGTGATCTGAATGGCTGGGCGGAACGGGTTCGCCGTCTGCTGGAGGACGATCGCTGGTTCTACAAGACGTGTGTCCTGCGGCAGGTCTGGCACAGCCTCGTGGATGTCCTGGTGCCAGCGGAAGCGCCGGCCGCGGCAGAGCGACTGGAGCTCGATAGTCTCCGGAAAGCCACGAAACTGACCGCCATCAGCGGCGCCGGCAAGAAAAATCCGGAGATTCTCGCCCTGGCCGATCAGTCGGGCGCCATTGTCGATGCCCTGTCGGCGCTGGAATGGGACCTGCTCACCCATCGGGCATTGCGCCACTTCCTCGCTGCCGCCCAACGCTGGTGCCGTCAAACCCTGCAGGCGCGCCTCGATGCTGCCAACCAGAGCACCTTCGAGCAGTTGCTGCATGCCGTGCATCACGCGCTTCAGGCGCGCGCCGGGCAGCGTGCCCTGGCCGATGCATTGTTTGCCGCCTGGCCGGTGGCGCTGGTGGACGAGTTCCAGGACACCGACCCGGTGCAGTTCGGCATTCTCGATGCCATCTACCGCGATGCCGAGGGCGCCGCGCGTGGGCAGCTGGTGATGATCGGCGACCCCAAGCAGGCGATCTACCGGTTTCGCGGTGGCGATGTGGGTGCCTACGAACGCGCCAAGTCCAAGGTGCCCGAGGAAGATCGGCTGACGCTCGTGACCAATCATCGATCGACGCGTGCGTATGTGGCTGCGATCAACACCTTTTACGCGGGCGTCGGCGCTCGGCTGGGACCCAGGGAATCGAGCACGACCATCCATTACGAAGCCGTGAAGGCGAGTTTGCGTCAGGACACGACACCCTTGCTGTCGGCTCACTCCGGGGAATCCATCGGACAGCCACTGATACTGCACGAGCTGTGCTCGGACGAGGGCATCGTCGATCTCGAAGCCCACGCCCTGCGCGCCTGCGCCGGGCAAATCGTCCACGCGCTTTCCGATGATGGCTATCGCATCGGCAGTCGACGTCTGCAACCGGGTGATATCGCGGTGTTGTTGCCCAGCCATGGGCAGATCGCCAGATTGAGCGCGCTGCTGAAGGCGCGCGGCATTCCGTGCGTGGTGACATCACAAAAGAACGTGTTCGAAACCGACACCGCGCGCGAGTTGCATCTGATCCTGCATGCCGTCCTGCACGCCGATGATGCCGGCGCCTTGCGCGCGGCCCTGGCCACGCGCGTGTGGGGCGCGTCGTTGAGCCAGGTGCAGCAACTGCGGCACGAGCCGGTTGCCTGGGACGAGGAAGTGGGCCGCTTTCATGCGATGCACGCGCAACTGGGCAGCAAGGGCCCACTGGCCGTCATCGAAACCCTGCTGGAACGCCAGGCGACGCGCCTGCTGCAAACCGTCGAGGGCGAGCGCCTCCTGACCGACCTGCGCCATCTGGGCGAACTGTTGCAGGAGGCCTGGGTGGACTGCGGTGCTGGCGAACGCCTGATGGCCTGGCTGGCGGATCAGATCGATGGGGGTGCAGAAAACTCCGATGCGGCCGACGCCCGCGCCCTGCGACTGGAATCGGATGCGGCGCGGGTGCAACTGATGACATTGCACGTCAGCAAGGGTCTGGAGTTCGGTGTCGTGTTCCTGCCGCTGATGTGGAAGCATGGCGGCTACTCCAAGGGCGCGAATCTGTTGTCCGATGGCGCCGGCACGGCCAGGTATCTGGTCGAAGGACCGGCCAAGGACGTGGTGGGTCTGGAGGAATGCGAGGAACGCCATCGCATCCTGTATGTGGCGTTGACCCGGGCCACCCATGTCTGTCACGTGTTTGTCCTGTCACCTGCGCTGCATGAGGCGTACAAGACGAGAATCAAGGGCAAGCCTCCGATCAACACGCTCGGGCTGTCGGCCTTGTGGGAGCAGGATGCCGTCAAGCCATCCCCGATCGAACACCGCATTGGCTGGGAGCAGCACCCGGATGCTTCGTGGTCGGCAGGTGATACCGGTGTCCGTCAGCGCGTGGCGCGCAGCTTGCCGCCCGCACCGCACGGGCCCCTGCCGATGCGTCACAGCTTCACCACGCTCAGTGCCGGCGGCCACGCCGGCACGAGCGAAGACGATGCGGCCGAAGACGAGTTCCTGACCGACGCCCTGGAACAAAACGGGAGCGAGCTTGCCGATCGTGCAACCCATTCCGCTGTCGCGCCATTGGCCATGACCTCCCATTCCGAACTGGACGCCTTGTCCGGCGTGGCGGGCGCCGACTTCGGCAACGCGGTGCACCTGATCTTCGAGCATCGTGTGCCACAGGTTTCCTTGCTGGATCAAAAAGAAGCCGTGCTGGCCGCCCTGCACGAACACGGTGTGCGCCCGCGTGAGGGCGGCGTGGAGGATCTGGTCGTGCCCCTGGCTCGACGTTTGCAATCGGTGCTGGAGACCGCGCTCGGTGGCGTCGGCGGCCCGCGCCTGATCGAATTGCCGGCGGCGCAGATGCGTGCCGAGATGGAGTTCAACTATGCCCTCGACGGCGCATCCCTGCGTGCGCTGCGCAGGGCGTGCGAAGCCCACGGCGAGCGTGATCTCGTGCCGCCTCACGAACACGCTCTTGCCGGGTTGATGAATGGCAAGATCGACCTGTTGTTCGCCCACGAGGGCCGCATCCATGTGCTGGACTACAAGAGCAACCGACTGCCTGCCAGCGGTCGGCCCAGCACCCTCGAACACTATGCTCCGGCCGCGCTGGAGCAGGCCATGAGCCAGGCGGGCTACCGCTTCCAGGCCTTGCTCTACGCCGTGGCGGTGGAGCGTTACCTGCGCGAGCGTTTGGGGCCGGACTATCAGCGCGCACGACATCTGGGCGATTGCTGGTATCTCTACATTCGCGCCGCGGGATTGACCCTGCCCGATGGCACGCGCTGCGGCGTCTGGCGCCATCGTTTCGACGACGCCCTGCTCGATGCGGTGCAGAACGTGCTGGCCACCCGGTCACAGGAGGCTGCATGAACGCATCCGTTGCCGGCGAACGCTTCGGATTCCATCGGCTCGACAGCGCGAGCAATCTGCCCGAAGCCTGGCGCGATCTGGATCGTGCGATCTGGCGCTGGGTGTTGGCCCACGGCGGCGACGCCACCACCGCGCTTTACGCCGGCTGGGCCAGCCATGCGGAAGGGCAGGGGCACAGCGCCTTGCCGTTGTCGGGCATCGACGGCTACCCGCTGCCCAGCGCGGAGGAACGCACGGCGCTGCAAGCCAGCCCGCTGGTGGCCAGTGCCGATGCGGCAGCGACACCGATACGTCCCTTCGTGCTCGATGGCGAATACTTTTACCTGTTGCGCAACCATCGTTCCGAAGCCGATGTGGCGCGCCTGCTCGCGGCACGTCGGCAGGCAACGCTCGAACCTTCGGCAGCACTGTCCGATGCGGATTTGCGCGAACTGTTCAATGACCGTTGGCGCGATGAAGAAGAGCGACAGCGCGCCGCCGTTCGCCAGGCTCCGGGCAAGCGTCTGATGGTGCTCACCGGCGGCCCCGGCACCGGCAAGACCACCACGGTACTGCGCATGGTGCTCGGCCTGTCGCGCGAACATCAGGTGCGCAGTGGATATCTGCCGCACCTGCGCATCGCTGCCCCCACCGGCAAGGCCGCCCAGCGTCTGGGCGAATCCTTGCGCCAGGGTGCGGAGCTTCTGCGCGCAGGTGAAAAGCCGATCGCCGAGCATTGGTTGCCGCATCTGGATGCTGCCCTGCTCGCCGATGCCGCCACGGTACATCGACTCCTGGGCAGCCGTGGCCGTCATGGCGGTTACCGCTTCCACGCCGATGAGCCCCTGCCGGCCGACATCGTGGTGGTGGATGAAGCCTCGATGCTGGACCTTGGTCTGTTGCGTGCGCTTCTTGACGCACTGCGCGAGGACGCCGTGTTGGTGCTGGTGGGCGATGCCGACCAGCTTACTTCGGTCGGCACCGGATCGATCATGATGGACATCGTCGAGGCGCTGGATCGTGACCCGCGCGATGATCTCGTGCGGCTGCACCACTGCTTCCGCGCCGATGCCACCCTGGTGCCGATCAACGAGGCGGTGCGCAGCGGTGATCAGACGGCCTTCGATCGGGCGATCGAGCGTGCTTCGCGCCCCGTCTCGATCGGTGGCGGGCCGGTGGCAGGAATCCATGTCGTCGATGATGCAGCACGCCTGCGTCGTCGACTTGCAACATGGGCCTCCGGCCTGCAACGGATGCTGTCCGAGGCGCGCATCACCACACCCGTTGTCATGGGCGATCCTGCCCTGATCGAGCGCTTGCAACTGTTGCGCAGGCGACAACTGCTGTGTGCCCTGCGCGAGGGGCCGTTCGGTGCCGTGCAGGCGGCCTCGGTCATTGCCATGCACCTGCGAGCATCCGAGGAACTGGCTCCGTGGTTCGGACAGCACTGGTATCCGGGCCGCAGCGTCATCATCACCCGCAACGATCACGCCGCCCGGCTTTACAACGGCGATGTCGGCCTGTGCCTGCCGCTACTCGATGAGCGCGGCAATCCGATGCTTCGGGTGGCCTTCGATCCGGCGACGGATTCGGCGAGCGATGTGCAGTCGGCCAGTGTGGCGATGCGCCTGTTCGACCCGAACACCCTGCCGCCGCACGAGGATGCCTTCGCACTCACCATCCACAAGAGTCAGGGCTCCGAATACGAACACGTCGCGGTGCTGCTGCCGCCCGATCCGGACTCGCCGCTGCTGGTGCGCCAGACCCTTTACACCGGCCTGTCCCGCGCCCGTCATTCGCTGGAACTGTGGAGCACGCCCGCCAGCACCGAGCGCGCCTTGGTCAGGATGCTGCGTCGGCATGGGCGTTTGCAGGAAAGAATCGGATTTGGCGTGGATCGGTGAGCCGTCATCACGGTCTGGCCGACTCGATTTTCCGTGGTCACATCCCGTCTCAGTCCGTGAGACGCAGACACGGCAGGATGACGCCATCCTGCCCTGGAACGGTTCGCTGCCATGCAAGCCAACGCCCGCCCGCAGTTGCTCGAACATCACGCCCACGTTCCGTTGCCTGCAACGCTGCGGGCGCGCGTGTGGATCGAGGCGCGACATTTCTTCTCGCGTGCCGATGCACAAAATCGCTGCTGGCTGTGGCTGCTGCGCCCTGATGGCCAGGTTCGAGCCTTGCTGATGCCCGCCCATTGTCTGCACAAGGACGAATTGCTGCCGGAGTTCGTCCGCCTGTTCGACGCCGATCAGGACGAAGAATCGGTGCCCGGCGGCACCATTGAAACGATTCACTCCTTGCCGAATGCACCAGTGGTGCCCGTGCCGCGCTGGTCGGTTTCGTGGGGCCATCCGGTGCAAGGCGCGATCCGCGACTTTGCCGCACGGCTTGACCCGGCGGTGTTGCACGCACTGGGTGAATTGGAGGTGCCCGGACCATTTTTCGGCTCGGTGGAAAACTACAACCGACTGGTGACACTGGCCGAGCCCGTCCGCACCCATCGCTTGCAGGCGCTGGCCGATTTTTCGCCACTGGTGGTTCCCTTTCTGCTCGACGTTGGCGACCGTCCCGACCTGTTCGGTGATGGTCGCGAATCGGAAAAGCCTCGCCTGCGGCAACGGCACAGTGCCGAGGTTCTCGATGCGATGGATCGTGGACGCGACTTGATCGGTGCCTTGGCCGCGCACTACCGAGTGGATCGTGCGCTGGTGCGTTCGCCACTTTGCCGCGAGCCGTGGAAGGCCGGAGCGATTCCTGCTGAAGCCTTGCGTCTGCTGGTCATTTTGCCGGCGTGGGCGCGCCCACGTCATGCCGCTGAAGTCGAGCCACGCTTGACCTGTCTGAAATCGCTGCCGTTCACAGCTGTTCGCGACTTTGAAGTGGTGTCGCTGGCACAGGCGTTTTCACAAGGTTGGAACGACACCTGGGAGCGGCTGGAAGCTTTTGGCAACCCACTGCAGACCCCGCTCTACAACACTCGCGATTTTCTCGTCGCCGCGATGGAGCAGACGCAGCTTCCCGCCACATTGGCAGGCATGACGCGTGAAAGCCTTGGGCTTGCGTGGGTGGCACGGCGCGGGCTGGAGTCATTGCTGCGTGCTTCGAAGCGGTGGCACGCGCAAGCACTGGAGGAATTGCCGCTGCCAGAACCTGATGCCCCGCGCCTTGAACTCGATCGCGCCCTGGATGAAGGGGATTTGGTAAACGGAAAAATCGAGGAACTGCTCACCGAAGCCGCTCTGATGGCTGAAGGCGAGGCGATGCATCACTGCGTGGCCAACTATTGGGAAGAGTGCCTCACTTCAGGCACGCGCATCCTGCACCTGGAGTTGCCCAACGGTGAACGTGCCACCGCCGAGTTCGTGCTCGGTGGCGGCGGGCATGACCCGCAATTCGTGCTGGAACAGCTGCTTGGGCCGTGCAACGCGCAGGTGTCGGCCACAATGACTGATCTCGCGAAGGACGTGATGCAATTGCTGAACTCCCCAGCCCGACACGAGCGTCGTCAGCGTGTCGCGCAGTCGGCACAGGAGGCCTTGTGCTGGATGAAGGTCCAATCCATGCCACGCCGCACGATACGCAGGCTCGATGCACGTTCACGTGCAGAACTGGCGCAGGTGTTGGCGTGGTGCGAGCAGCACGGGCAATGGAAGCAACACCATGCCGAACTGTTCTGCGGCCATATCGCGGGCTTCCAGCATGGGCAGGGCGCACGATGGCTGGACGAAATGCAGGCAGGTGATGCACTGGCGCTGGTGCGCGAACCCGACAATCCGCATGATCGCCTTGCCGTCAAAGTGAACTGGCGCTCGAACAAGCTTGGCTACATCCCGCGCGCCCAGAATGTCGCCATCGCGCGATTGCTGGACAGGGGCGTGGCCGTGTCCGCACGCATCCTCGCGCTGAATCCCGCGCAGGAGTCTTGGCGTCAGGTGGAGATCGTGGTGGAACACTGCGAAGCCAAGGGGGTGCATCATGGAATTCAAGGAGTGGCCAGATGAAATCGGATGCCAGGATCGAAGGCGGCTTGCAGGGCGTGCTGATCGGCGATGCCCTCGGGGTGCCTCATTGATCCTGCCCCTGAATACTCTCGATTTTTCGTGGGTCGGTTCAAGCCGCGAAGCGGTGAGGCGCTTTTCAACAACCGCAGGTTGGTCAAGCGACGGGTTTTGCAGGAAACGTCGGTTCCGCGCCTGCGGCGCTTGAACCGACCTACTTTGGACAATTTGAGGGCCGGGAATCCTGCAAGGAAGTCATCGAAGATGGCGCGCCTGGAGGGGAGAGCGGATGCGTTTGCGAGCCATCGACTCGCGCATCCAGCGAGCGCCCGAGCACTGCGCGCAGGGCCGGGAATCCCGCAAGGAAGTCATCGAAGATGGCGCGCCTGGAG